>JGI24022J15233_10002395_pt1 | contig 17519 bp, 12 predicted proteins | sample Ectturendosymbi2_FD_15233 | JGI IMG/M metagenome (IMG submission 15233) | reverse complement strand
CAAAATCGGAGTTTTTTATACTAAAAACGGAACCTTAAAACCGAACCAACATTTCCGCGATTTGTAATTCTAATTCTTCCAAGCAGCAAACTATGATAGTTTTCTGTCGGTCTCTCTAAAATCCTCTCCTCTGTTACTCAATTCAACCAATGTTTACCCAGTAGTAGCAACAAATCTTTCTATTTGATTCAGGCGTGAGAATAAACAGTGCCACGTGAAATCGGTTTCCAACCCTGGAATACTTTCATTCAATTTTTGTCACACTAACAATTTCGCCTGGTAGGATGATCCTGGTTTTCAAAAAAAATGTATACCTTCCTTCAACTAAAGTTTATCACAAAATCTACACTGAAAATATAACCGTATTTGAGCAGTTTGAGCACTAACAAAGTTACTTTGTACACTAATATCATAAGATTTTTGATGAAAAGATGGGTAGTGTGGATTTAAAATATATCTGAACTGAATTACTAATCACAAAAAACGTTTGGGCCTGAAGAACTTCCTATGTTGTATACTGCTAACAAGACCGTAGAAGCATGCGCTGAGTGAGTTTCAGCTCTTTACAGCCACCTGGCGCTTAGCCCTCTCTAACCATAACGTGGGTTCAGCGTGNTAAGCCACCCCACACTAACCATTACGTCGGGTGTGCGTGATCCGAACTCACTCACTTTGCAAAATCGAAAAGAGCGAGGATGACCGCAAGCGCGNCTTTTAACATGTCACACATAAAAATGAAGCTGCTGAAGCGTGGAAAGCGCTTCGACGCGTGGTTACGTAGGTATCACGTGGTCACCGCATTTGACTAGGGTTTGATAAACCCACCAAATCAATCGAGGGTTGAAAACAGTTACTAATTGTTTCAGCAACTTTTATTGAGCTTGTACCATGCATATCGATATGCGCCAGTTTGAATAATGAAGTTATGAAAGCAGAGCTCAGCAGGCTAACTCCACAAAACGTGCAGCAAAGATAGAGCTTTCAATTGTAATAGCAACTAGCACATGGAAATTTGGCAATCAAAGGTGTTTGTCTGCTGCCGGTCACAACCACTACTGTAAAAAGTTATTTGTCAATCTTCAAATTTTTTGAAAAAAGCTTTCAGGTTTTTAGGCTTGACGTTATGCGTTATCATGCAGAATACATGAGCACTTTCAAGTCGAGTTTTTCAGAACTTTAAGGACCGCAAAGATACATTTGTGGCTCAGAATTTGTCCAGTCGTAACTTGCCGCCCAAACGAGCTAGAGAGCTGCTCAAACACTTTAACGCATCCAGGGCACTGTTTTTAGGGTTTGAACGTTTTTCGCGTGCGCCATGGCTGGCGGAGGTCAATAGGGATTTTTGCGTAAAGTCATCAGAGCCTTAAAAAACGTCAACTGATTAGTTGCTTGTTTTTTCTTTAAAAAAAAGAAAAACTAGACAAAAATCCGCATCTTCACAGTCTTTGATTGGCAAGAACGTTTTAGGTAGCTGGAACGTTATGACCAAAAAGCGGTAATTAATTAATTGTTCTTTCTGGTGGAACATAAATCTGACTACCTTACTATCAAAATAAATCCATTGATAGAATCTCACTATGCGTTTGAACATATAACAATGCTTTTAAGCAATGCTAACATCTATAACGAATAGTTTGTAAAACTTACAAAGCGAATTTTCTTGTACTGCACCAAAGGATGTCAGTGGCGTAATAACCCATCAGGTCAAGTAGGCTACAGAAAAAAATTGTTCCAATACTCAAAACACCTTGCACTCCACTCCCAATGTTGTAATGCGCATCAGAAATTTCAGGTTCCAATTCCTCCTTTTTCCTGCACTCCCACTCCGGGCCTGATTTAGCTGATGCGAGACCCATAGGATAATCCACTCGTGAGCCCCATTTCCCACTGTTCCCAAGGAAAAATTGAATAGCGCTAAGCCCAAAGTGACGATATTGACGCTATGAAAGGACGGTCAACAAGTAATGTGTAAATCCTTACTGGAGTGCCCTGCGAGCACTGAGTTTATTGCTGCTTTCGACGCAGAAGTGTTCAGTGACACCGAGTTGTGGAAATCTTGGTTGGCTGGGGGGAACAGGATTATTAATTTCGACGTCACGGTTAAATTACTTATTGATGTGCTCAACAGTAGCATCCAAAACATTAACATCGTAAAATCGAAACACACTACACATACGTGTGGCCGCCGTAAAGAACACGCCTGTAAAAATCTCCCACACACGAGCAAAACACGTCAAGTAAAACGACCCAAATGGTTGCATATGCAAGGATCACGATTCGCACGTTTGTTACCTTTTCAGACTTCAAAGAATCGAACGCAACGAAACCGTCGCACGAAACGATGTGAGTTTCATACTTCCTCCATCCTGCCATTATTGAAATACGTGTTAAGAAATAAAAAGCTACTATCATCTAATCAATTGAGGCTGAACAGGCACAGTAAACAATTAGTTTTTTCCGGGTGTTTTTCACAACAAAATCATCTAGGAATTCATTAAAATGTGTTTGCCGGATGCACCGAATGCTAAGTGTGGAAAACCCATCCTGGAACAATGTGACTGTTCAATTCAGTTTTAATTCTGTTGAATCTTCAAAAATTTTTTGTCCTCAGCAGTTTGTGACCATCAAACTAGGAAATAAGGCTCCGCGTTTTTGGATAACCAAGAACTATTAATCCAAGGCATGAGACCCAAACGCTGTTCCGTACTTTACCTGCTGTTTGCTTGCTGTTTGTCTCCTTGTGGTAGGTTTCTGTAGTTGCTATTTGGCAAAGTGACTTTTGCTTGTTATTTAAGTTCATCAAAATCTTATCTAATTTGCTTAGCATGGGAGCAGTGCAAATCTACGTAAGAATCAATTGCAACCTGATTTCTGAATGACTTTAACAGAAACACTAATAAAACTGCTGTATTGCTCAAGCTCAGAAGAAGCAAATATGTTTTTGTTGTACCCTACAGCAATAGCTTACAATAGGCCAGCCTTACACATATCTCTTGTCTGCAGTATAACCCTTAAGCTTTGATAAGATGCATAACAAGCAAGATCAACCACAAATTCTTTTGTCTGATGCACACCTAACAATCGGTACGATTCATTAAACGCAGGACGCGGTCAACGTGCTTTGAGTATGTCGACACTGTAGTCGGCATGCGGCTTCCCCAACGGTATTCCGATCCATGAAAACTCGTTATAAGACCCTGACGTTATCAACACGAAGTCTGATCAGATGAATAAAACTGAATAATTTAGACATAAATTGTTGAAGAATATATATCGAACTGAACATGTACAGCACAGGCAATTGACTTTACGCCTACCACAGTTTTCTGGAGGCCCTTTTCGACCTTGAGGCTCTAAGACTTGAGCCTACACAGCCTATTGGTAAATTTAGCGGTGTATCTAGGTATGGCCAGTATCGGGCATTGCTCGTGGCATGGGCGCCAATTTGACGGGGATGCAAGAATTGCTTGGAAAAATTACAATTTGTGACTTAGAGTTTCTTCAACCTATATTCTGCGCCCCATACAACCATTAAGTGCCAAGTTGCATCAATATAGCGCCCTTTGTCTGATGCACGAGTTTTCAAACTAGGGCCTGAAGGCCAAATCCGACCCGCAATGCCATTCTATCCGATCCGCGAAGCCATATCACCTGGACGCAAAGTCATTTTGTCAATTATTAAAAAATAAAACATTTACGAAACATTGGTTGATTGGGTGGAAAGTAACATATCCCAAACCAGTCACATTACGTAAGATGTCCGGCCCTCGAACTGTTGTGTAGTAGCTTATGGGGCCCTCTGACATAAACGTTTGGACCTAGACTCCTGGTATAATGCATTTAAGTTGGACGTGTTGCATCAGCACCATCAAGCACTATGACAAAACCATAGTATTGTTATACAACATGACGGTCAGACACTGTGACAGAACAAAATGCTTGTTTGCCGTATCTACAAGACCTCATCCTTTTCAACTATAAGAAAGGCTAAGTTACTTCGTGCTGCTACGTTTTAAACAAGATGATATTAGTCAGAATCTGGTTTGAGACGATTAAGTCGGTGGCTATGTGAATCTGACTGTTACGCAAATAACTGTTGTTAAACTCCCTTAAATCTTCTGCGGCCAAAGAGGCCATGCTCCCCAAATTTCTAGCATACCTTGTCGTTTGGTGCTTGAGAGGCGGTGTTCCAAATGAGATACTGTTACTCGCTTAAAGTCAAAATATTGGCCCATACCAAAATTTTCGGCTGGCTGCGGTCCACTACGACTTCACGAAACTTCTTTGATGGCAACTAGTGTCCGATAATAATAGGCTAAAAATAATACCGAGGTCCAAAGACTAAGGAAGAGAGCCGCAGTTAGTCCTCGAAATATCAGCAATTAATATCGTTACCATTCCAGTTGCGAAAAAATGTGAACTCATGACGAAAGAAGATATTTGTTTGTCTTGTTTATAGCCAGCTTTTTCTGTCCAGTGATTTGACTCCCGTACATTCAAGCGTGATGTATCCCCCTTGTACATGGCAGTTACTGTAACATCCAATTAAAGTCATTCGTTTCAAAAGAAATTGTCGTTTGTACAGTAGTTGCCTGTGTTCTGTTGATTTTTTGAATGATTTGCAATTTGGTCAGCCAATACTATGCAGGCGTATAAATTATGGTGTAATATGAATTAATATAGAAGTATGTTATGGTCCATATAGGTAATTAATAATTTTTATTTCTGATACGGTTAAAGCAAAATCAACATGTGTTTCTGTTTCAAAAATTTTTGTTAATAGAAATTTTGTAAAAATTATTTGTATATCTAATACTTAAATTATTATAAAGGGCGCACATAAAAGCTCTGGCATGGGCGCCATTTTGCATAGATACGCCATTGTGTGTGGTGCCACTTTCAGAAAATTCAACACCCAAAATTTCCCCATGTGCACTCTCACAAGCATGCTTCCCTTCTTGACAGTTGAAATTACCCATTTTAACATTGCAATCCCCGAAAATCGAAATAGTTAACAGCGCATAACGCTCATTGCTGTGTAATCAATCGATCGAACTTGTACTCTGCAATCTGGTTTAAAATCTGGTCAGTCAGGCAACATTGATTTGCTGAATTCTGTTGAAAGTATTCCTTTATCAAAATAAGTAAAAACCATATTTGGCCTTATGTAAGAAGATTTGGTCGTTTGCGAGAGCTCGCTAGGCCATTGCACTGATGAAGTATCTACTATCTCTAAACCCTACTAACTCCAAACCTCGTTTGCAGGTCACCACGAACGGGGTTGTGCGCGATCCGGCAAGAACAGCACTCACAAGTAAGTGGTGCGAACCAGCAAAAGCAGAGTGATAGTGGCGTGTGATCTTTATTGTTGCTTGCTGCCCGAATGTGCAGCTTTGCGAACTTGCCGATCGGGTTTTACGATCGCAATAGCAGTACTGTGTTTCGTCCTTCATCCGGTCTAGTTGGGGAAATATTTTGAGAAATCTAAGCGGATAAGCAAAAAAAAACCGGATAAACGAATTATCAGCAACAAACAAAAACATAACACACATGGTTCAAAAATTGACTGAAGTTCAAGAATTTGCTAAGGAATTTCCAATTTAACTGTCTATTACAACAGTACATCTAATAAATCCGAATCAAGTTTTATTATTTGCGGGAAGATTCACGTTTTTCGGCAGCTAACTCGCGAAGTCGTACCAATGTGCAAGGTGTCCTTGAATATACCGAACCGGAAGCCTGTTTAGCCTCTGAAATCATTTTTATGGAGAGTACTGTATATGAATCTGTGAACAGGAGAGTACTGTATATGAACCTGTGCCTGATTTTCAATGATGTAGGCAGGTTTTCTACGGAAAAGCCATCAGCATGTTTACTTCATAGGAAAGGAATTTTCGCTGCGTTGTCAGTTGTATTTAGTTCACACACGTCAAAAGAATCAATTACAACTTTATTTGAAACTTGATAGGTAGCCTACATTGTTTTGATTTCATCACAATGCCCCCTGAAAGGGAACGTACGTTAACAGTTTGTGTTTTGTTTGCTATCCGTGGGCCGTTGGCATGTAAGATAATGCCTAACAAGCGCAATCGATCTGTAACCTGGTGTATTTTGCCATACAGGCAAAGAGAAGGCGAGAGGGTGTTTGCGTGATAAAGGTCAGTAAAAATGCGATCCCCCCTCGATCGTTAGCCGTCGTTGAAGCCAGGTACAGGTAGCTTGTGTTCCCTGTGACATTACCTTGCTGGGGCAATATCGCAAACACCAGGCTATATTAATTTTGTGCAAACATGTATTGCAATATTAACTGGTCGTGAATGAGGTTGGCGTCTCTTTGTGCAGGAAAGGAATTTGCGCTGAGTTGTCTGTTGTGATTACACACACGTCTAAAGAATCATTCACAACTTCTTTTGAAATTTGGCAGGTAGCCGACAATGTCAGGATTTCACAATAATGCCAGCTGCATGGAATACACTTTCACACGCATTGTTTATTTTTCATGTGTTCCGTGCGGTTGTACAGGTACAGACAGAGTCAATCTATGTATATCAGAACAATTGCCAACTGGTCAAACGGACCATTACTAAGGGAGAGCTGCCAACCAGATAATGGCATCTGTTAAGCGTAGCTGTAAATTGTAGCCTATCTCCAGTCAGTACACCCTTCCTTTTCAGCGTGTATGCCAAAGCTATTTTATGCTGTACCAGTTCCTGACCATGACTTCTGAGGGCTACCGGGGCTGTGATTTAATACGGGGATGTACAAAGTCATATGAAACTTTAGTAAACAATTGTAAGCCGCCCTTGACCATACTGTTGGACACCGGTAGCTTTCTTTGTCTCAGCGATTATCTTGCTACGTCAATTTCAGATTAAATGAAAGTGTTTGTAAGCCGCCTGACGTTGTACCTAGAACTCCGAAGGTTTCGGTATCGACATCGCTGAAGCTCAAGGTATATGTTTTCCCGGAGTTGTAGTGTTAAGCCTATTAATCAGCACTAGTTGTACTTTTGCACGTTCATACATACCTGTTTAAAAGTTCAAACCAGTATGAACATGCAAAAGGAAGCATGCAGAAAACGGGGAAATTTCATGTGAGACAATACTGGAAAACAACACAATATAAGCAATTGTGTTAAGGTTTCAAGTAACTGAAATATAGTCACCAGTTGTCGAAGTTTGACTGGATAAACTTCTCAAGCAAACAAAGAAGTTTTTGCTTTACAAAATCATCCCGCGGGACGGATTCAACCTCGCAACGGGCCGGTTTTGGCTCGTGGGCGGTATGTTTGACACCTCTGCCCTTGGCTAATCCACTTGTGAGGCCCCCTCCTGCTGTTATGAGGAAAAATTCGAAAAGCGTTAATCAATTTGGGCAAAGCTGAAAATGACGACATTGACGCTTTGAATGTACGGTCAATAAATAATTTGTAAATCCTTGCTAGAGTGCTCCACGATCACTACGCTTGTTGCTACCTTCGACGCAAATGCTTTCAATAACACAGAACTGGTGGGAACAGGATTATTAATTTTTGTTTGAATTCGCTTTGGTTCGACTCTACATTTTGCTCAGAAATTAACCATAAAGCAAATTGAATGTTTTTCATGAGTGAATTAAAAGTAACAAGAACAATATAAGCATTAACTTCAATGCGTCAGGGTAGTGATACGAGTTCAGTAATATAAACAGGCAGGGGACGTTACTTGATCCATACTGAATTTCGACAGAAGAGATTTGTTATATATTGTACCAGAAATCATTTCAATAGAATGCTATCAAGGGAATGCGGGGTGTTCTAAATTCCGCTGGGAATCTCTTCTTAGTCGGTGGACTAAGGTTTTAAGTTAGACAGTGGCCACACAGTACTGGCTTGCTACTGAAAATTCACAGGTGTTTCCGCTTTTGGCCTATCTTTTCATTGGTCGAAAAAGGTGGTGTGATCTCACGTGCCAAGAACTGAGTTTTTCTTCAACCAATATTATGCGGCCATCTGGCACCGTTCCTGGTGTCTCTCTATGATTGGTTAAAGATATTCATTAGCCTATCATTCTTCATTGTTGACAATCGCTGATTGGTTGAGCTTAAGGGTAGATCAGAAATTTGGCAAGCTAGGTTAGAAATTTCGTAAGCTGGTGGTTTTACTAGTAATTGTCCATAAGAGTTTTTCCAGGGTAATTTGCCCTGGTACGTTGCACCGTCCAGATGTCTGACATGGAAAATTACAGAATGGCTCTTATATCAAGAAATATGTATACACGGCGTATCAACAATTGTGTAAGACAATACGGTTGAATGCACAATATCAAATATCCAATACAGTTCGGATATGAAGATTATTTAGTAATTTGTTCAAGTTTCATTCTCTTTCTAGGTCATCTTGTATTCCAAGAATGCCAGGTTCTCTTCTTCCAGTCAATGGCCCAATCACTAAGATCAATAGGTGCAAGACTGTTCAAAGTTAGTTCCGAGAACTTTCTTGATTTTTTTATTAAGAGTTCATACTTGTCTTGAACTTAGCGTTCCAGATTTATACCGCAGTCTAGAGATCGATGACGTTGAGGAGATATTTCGAACCAAACAGCACCCAAACGCTTCTAATTTTCAGAAATGTTTCAAATTTTACCCAAAACTTGAATGAACTTTTTAATTGGACCAAATTGGATGAAGTCTGTTGGACTTGCCGAATGACGCCAGTTCACGAAAAGGCAGTGCATATTTTGCCAGTAAAGGCAAAAACGAATGGCAAATTAACCTCAGCAGAGCTTCAGCTTCAGCAGAGTTTCAGAAGGCGAAATAGACACTACTTAACGTAAATGTGAATATAGCTGTATAATTTGCCCAAATGTTGAAACGTTTTGCCGGAATAACGGCCAATTTTCCAGCATAGGGATGCGACCGCATCCCCTGCGTCGCCATGCCGTACGCTTATGCACTTTATCAAAAATTTCCAACAACGGAGGAAACGTTTGTTGAGAGCCCTCGACAGTTACCGTCCTCTGGTGGGACAAAGCTGAGGTCCAGTAAATGCTCATACCGAATTTCACCGATTGAAAGCCACGTTTGATTGTAAAGTGCTATTGAACACAAAGATCCGGTAGCGTGCTTAACCTCTACGATTGTTTTGCTAAGGAAATATCGTAAACAGAAGACCATGCGAAACTGTGCAAACATTTATTTGATTAATCACTAGTCAACAATGCTGTCGATTGTCGATAATATTGGCAGCGCCTTCTGCGGCATTTGCATCAGCATGGACATTTCGCGGGAAACGAATTTCCGCTGGGTTGTCAGTCAAAAAATTCAATTACAACTTCATTTGAAACGTGATAGTTAGCCCACAATGTCCTGAAATCGTATACTGTACCTCCCCTGAAGCCGAACGGGAACACACCAAACTATTTTTTGTTTTGTTGTGTGTGAGTCGTGCGCATGTGCAGACACTTACACAGACACAATCGATCTAAATATAACACCTCACATAAAGCTGCTAGCGTATTTGCCACGCAGGCAGAGAGAAGGCAAGAGGGAGTTTGTTTGATCAGGCGCATAAAGACAATTACAGAACATCAGATGGAACTCGGTAAAAATGTAAGCCGCCTTTCATTGCAAGTCACCCTAGTCCTTTTTCAATCACTACCCAAGATTCATGAATACAGGTGTTAATCCGAACAACGGTCATTTTAATACCTGACAGGTTTGCGATGTTTATTGGTGTTGTTCTTATACTCGTGCAAACATAAGTGTACGGGAGTGCATATTTTTGGGGATGCAAAAAATCTTTGCCAAAATTTGATCTTGCTTTCCCAAATAACGTGTGAAAAGCAAGTCTTAATGTCAAGTCTGAAACGTGCCATTGTATGCTTATCAAGGTTTATGCATGCCTAATTACACCTACCAATTACTGGGGTTCAAAACGGTACGCCCTCAACTAGCAATCAATATTCTGCACAGCTGCATGTGAACAAGGGTAATATATATTGCGTTAAAAATGTTAGCTATTTACAATAAAATCCTCCCAAAAATTGTTGTTCATGCCATCACGTGTGGAAGGTGTTGTTCAAAATCTTCATTTTCAAGTTTTTATATACGTTCTAAACTTATTGTTCCAACACGATTATCCTAATAGTTACGATTTGTTCTTCTCTATCATAGACGTGTGCATTTGTGTTGGCCACAATGGCAATCAATCTGCAAAAGGAGTAAAATATTGAGTTACTATCTGAAGTATTACATTGCCGCAAATATGTCAAGTCACAAATAATTAGAGGGAAAGGACGCAATTTAATTTATAGCATATAGCTCAACCTTCCACATTGGCAATCTTCACTGCAACATGTTGCACTTGTAATACTACAACTTACTTAAATGTTTACAGCTTCTAAAGTCACATTATGAAAACCAATAAAACACTCCAGTTTAGACAGTTCAATGTGGATTGAACACAGCATGCTAAGAAAAAATAGCAATGTGAGACTAATACACACAAATATTGCAGCCTAGATGATCAACTACTGAGGAATGTGTACAAATGCAGATTTCCCATGACAAATGATTTAGAATCTCAACAAAAATATTTTACTAGATGTGTTGCCAGATTTTGGTTTAAAAAACCGCCCAATGTCCTCATAAATGAAACCCAAAACCAGCCCAAATAACTCCTAACTAGCCCAAATTACCGCCCAAAATTTGCTATAAAACTAGCAGTTTGCAGTGAAAGTAACCACCATGATCTTATTGGAGTTGCAGTCTTTGTGCAACGTACAACTGACCTTTCTTACAAAGCAACCTCAAAGATACAAAATAACAACATCTAGTAACATCGTAACGTAACGGTAATCAAACTGTCATTAATAATACCACATATTGCAGTCGAAATAAAATGCAAACAGCAAGCCCTGGTGCATACTACAGTATATCAACCATGTGCTTCAAAAAATATAGAGAAAAAGCTTTCTGTTTTCTTTATCTTTTGCGATTTTCAAATACAACTTCAATTTGTCGAACTAAGAGAGAATATGTTTGATCTGATATTCTGTGTAGTAATTTTGAGGTGATGTAGGCTTACATTATTTATATATTAAGAGTGGCAAGCAATATGCGCAGCGATTTGTGGTTGTGCTGTGGATGTTTTTCCTGTGACTACGTCTGCATGCATGTAAGTTTACTCGCAGTATCGATTACCAACCACAGTACGAGTAATGGACTGTATGATGTGACCACGGCGAACCACGTCCGTTTCCAAAAACTTAGTGAAATGAAATCAACTCTGCTGACCATGTGATCACACACGCACACGATCACGTGATCTCGAGGATTGATCTATTGGGTCTTGCATCAAGAGAACAGAAACGAGCGAAAAAACGGCGATCACATTACTTCAAGTCGAAACAAATCTCACTATCTCAGCAAATTTGACAAAAACTACACTCTTTAATAGAAACTTTTTTTCAAAATTAGCCTAAAAAACCGCATGCACTTTGATGAAACTAGCCCAAAAAAACGCAACCCGCAACAGCNAAATATTTCCCGCATTGCAACGAAAAAAACAGCCCAATTGTGCGGGAAAACCGCCCAACTGGCAACACTGGTGCCAACCAACAAAGAGCACATTCAAACATAAATTGCGTATTCATTCCATAACTCCTTGTGACATTACCATCCAGATTGTTACGCATCGTGTCGACTGACTTTCTTGCCTTGCGTTTGTTTTGCTTCAATATACGCCAGCACGGCCGCAGGTTGTGCACCCTTGATCTAAACAGTATAAAATCACAGCCATACATTACCACTACGCAACATATTGCAGCTGTACCTGTAGTTACGTACTTAATTTTATTCATGAATACCTCATGGAAATGATTTGCACTTGCAAATCTTACAACATCAAGCAAGTTTAAAACAAGAAAACTTCACACAATCATGTCACAGCTACACCACATTACTACCGCAAAACATTTTGCAGCTAAAGCTACATTTCAGTTGTACGCTTTACAGCATCAACATATTGAGGTTTACCAAAAACTTAAGGTTAGTTGGAATGGCGAGTTACGTCTACATGTTCCTAATTATAAAATGTCTCTAACTCTACCCAAATGTGAATAAAGTTGTTTCAGTTGGCCCAATTTTTATTTGGGCTGTTGTAGGCTAATTTGCTCAAATATTTGTAATATATGCAAATCTGAATGACACTCTTCCAATTTGACCAGATCTTTCTAATTGTGCACAAGTTTGAATGAAGCTGTTTCAATTACACAAATACGATTAAAGCTGTTGGAATTTTTGCCCAAATGTTTCTAAATGTATGCAAATTTAAATGAAGTGTTTGTATATTTTTCAAATTGGAATAAAGCTGTTTGAAGTTCCCCAAAAATGAGTTATTACGTTCCACTTGGTCCGAATTTCAATGGAGCTATTGTTGTAGGGCCAGAGTTGATTTAGTCCGGTGGAATTTACCCAAATTTTTTCAATTTATGGAAACATTTTTTAACTTCGCCCAAATTTGAAGGAAGTAGTTTCAATTTGCTCTCATTTCATTAAGGTTGTTAAAATATACCCAAATGATTTTGATTTTATCCAAATTTGAATAAACCTCTTATAATTCACCCAGACATTTCTGAACGTACTAAAATTTAAGGGAGCTTTTCTTTATACCCCATCTTTGAACAAAACTGTTTGAAGTTGCCCACAATTGAATGAAGCTGTTGCAAATTGGGAAACTTTGATTTGACTGATGAGCTTAACCCAAGTGTTTCCAATTACTCTAAATGTTTTTGTTTTCACCCAAATTTGATTGAAGCATTTGCCAAGATTTAACTGAGGCTATTGGATCTTACCAAACTGCTCTATTTTACTCAAATGTTCCTAATTTTATCCAAGACGTTATTAAAGTTATTTAGTTGGCCCAAATTTGATGAAGGCTGCCGGAATTACCACATGATACCAGCTCACTTAAGGACAGTGTTTATTTTGCCATTAGGGGCAGAAAAGAAGGGTAAAATAGTCTGAGACTATTTTGCCGTTTTTTCCATTATTTTGCCGTTGATTTGGTTATCATTTTGCCTCAGTTTGGAAAATAGACACTACCTCATTGCATGTGAATGTAGCTGTGTACTTTGCCCAAATCTTCAAAATTTTTGCCCAAATAATGGCCAATTTTTCAGCATTGGGAATGCGACCGCATCTCCTACATCCCCATGCCATACGCTTATGTGTGCAAATCAAATCAAGCAATTTGATTGTAAAGCGTATTATGCGCCTTTTAAATAACATGAAACCGTTAATTGATTTTTATACTGCAGAATGGCTGTCCATAAAAAGTACCACAGTAATGCAACAACTTAGAGAACATATAACTACTCCCGTCGATGTTTGTAAGCAAGGAATGGATCAGAAAATGTTTAATAGGAAATCGATTGCACGTAAAATTACGCATGCTCGGTCTTGAAATTTGCAAGCAAAGCTTACAGAGGAGAGGTTGAAAGGCTAAATTAACAGCAGAGAAAAACAAACAATCCCAAGATAAACATTAATATATGATAACACCAACTCAGAAATCAGAAGAGCTTAACAAACTGATTGACATCAAGAACACCAGTTCTGACAAAAGAACTGTGACTTATAAAATTAGAAAACAGGTTTCTCAAAGTCACTTGTAAAATTAGAAAAACGTTTTTTCAAATAAATACAATTACTGAAACATCTTACAAGTTCAGGCCAATGGCTAAAAACTGCTCCAACTTATCAATCTCACCCGTGGTCAAATTAGTAACAACACTAGCGAAAATTTAGCAAAGCGTGCGTAGGGGGCAATTTTGTGCGGTACGCATATTAAAACATGCCATGAGCTCACTTTAAAAATTTNTGGTGGGAACACGCATGCTGCGTTGAGAGCAAAGCCACCACACCAAGAGGAAGACAACATCGGACTGAGCCAAACAACACGACGCTAAGTTGTCGTAATGATTATTTCAAATGGGGAAGGATCATGTTCTGAATGTTAATTTGCACGTCAACGAGTTGATACCATTTATTTTCACAGATACCCTGAGAGTGAGAACTTGGTTGTTCGACAAAAGTAATGGTTAATGCTTCGTGTAGAGGTGGTTTGTTCATAGAGTCGTGGCCCTTTGAATAGTGCTGCGACAAGGCCATCTGGTCCTTGTCACAGTCAGTTTTACAAACCATTTTTATGTTTTTGAGAAAACGTTTTTCTAATTTTATACAACACTTTGAGTAATCGGTTTTCTAATTTTATACGTCTCAGTTTATTTTTTTCGCAACAGGTGTTCTTGATATCACTTACAGTAGTTTGTTAAGTTGTTCTGATTTCTTAGCTCGTGTTATGACATATTCATTGTAGTCTTGGGATTGTTTTTTTCTGTTCTTCTTGCTTAAGCTTTTCAAATTTTACTCCATAAGCTTTGCTTGCAAATTTCAGGACTGAGGATGCATAATTTTAAGTGAAATCTATTTCCTATTGAAAAGATGCTGATCGATTCCTTGCTTACACACTCGGTGGAGAGTACTTACTTGAATATGGAGATGTGCAAGTTTGAATCATCTCGAAAAGATAAAAGTAGAGCCCATTCGTATAATTCCTCGAAAGCATACAGAATACCGTGCTTAGTGCAACTAACAGACCAATGTAAGCACAATTAGAAATGCACTCTGTGGCAAACACCATATTGTGAAAGATTTATTCTCTTGTACAAGCTTCCCCTTTTCAAAATGTTATCTATATTTAGAATTTGTTTACACTACTGCCAACAGACGAAGGCACTTGCCTTTCAGTAATACCACCACTTTGTTTTGAGAAATACAGGACTTACTTATATGCTTGCATTTATCTGCACATAAAGTTGCTAGAAGAACTTTACCAAGCGTGTTTATTCTATGGCTACATACACTGAAAGCTTCACAAGCACTCATACATGTTGTGTGCCGTGTGACTTTGCAAGTTTGTGTGGTCTTTCAGAGGTATTTAAAGCGGTAGTTATCAACTGTTTGTCGGAATTCTGACTTCATCCAGCAGCAGGCATGCACTTCATCAAGATTGCATTTCTTTTGGTGTTGAGTGGATGCCAAATCCAGGGTAAATCCATTGCTTGTTTTTTATTTGTTTTTTGAGGTAAGCAGTGGTTTGGTTTCATTTCCTGTTGTTTTCAGATATTTTCTAAACTGCCAATTAGGAAGTTGAGAAATTTATTTTAGAATTCACGAGCTTTCTTCAATGTCGAATGAAAATCAATTCAAGTACATAAGTAAGGAAAAGTGATCCAACCTCGCCCCCTATGACACATATAACTTTGAAACAGAAACTCCCCGTTAAAGATAAGATTCGCTTTTTGGATATTTCGACATGTACGGCTCACCACTATTCATCAAATGAACTTTTGCCTATTTCCTTGTTGTTTCACAATCAACGTTTCACTGAAACAAATTTTGAATATGTAGCACGCATTTATATCCCGAAATACTTCATGGATTTCTGCTATGAATTGTTCGTGTTTGATATAGCGGTAAGGCCAATTTGATTATTTCGGCAAAGATGAAGGTGATTTCAAAGTCGCCCAGGTTTCAGTAATTTGCAGATATATTTACCAAACCACTCTCTGTTCAAACTCTCTAAGGATGCGGAAAGTCTTCTGGTTTCGAAAAAAAAGTTGGGAAGTTTTGGATTGAGTTTTGTGTGGTTTACGTCATAATAAGGGTAGGTTTTGTTTTTTGGCCCATTTTATATGACACTGAGCAACAACGCCAAGAGGGAACCATGTGCTTTTTAAAAAGAAACTGGGTGAAAATCCGCATCTTTTGAGACCTTGATTGCTTTTGTAGCGTTTGTGGTGAGCACGTTATGGATTAAAAACCACAAAGTGAACAATTAATCCACAAGGGCATTGTTTTGCAACCTGGATTCCGCGGAACCCCAGGGTTCCACAAGTGGCTGTCAGGGAGTCCGCCAAAACGGTCCGAATTTGACCTGGACGAAATTCGTAAGCGCAGTACTACGCGGTTGTAGAAATATAGACCCTTGGATCATTGCATAAGGTTCCATGAGCAACGCAAACGTTTGTGGAGGGTTCCGCTGCAGCAAAAGTTTCAAAAACACTGCCCTAGGAATTAAATAATTCTTTAATTGTTTATTTTGTTGTTTTCAGTTCATAACTTGCTCACGACAAAAGCTAGAATCCAAACGAGGGCTCAAAATACGCGAATTTTCGCCTAGCTTTTTTTCAACAAAAGAAGTGGAAAGCTAACTCTTTCCGTGGCGCTCAGGGCCAGATGAAGTGTGCCAAAAAGACCTAAACCAACACCTATTATGACGTAACCCACAAAAAAACTCAAATCCCAATCTCCAATTTTTTATAAATCCAATCTTGACGACTTTCCACACATTTGTGTATTGAACACCTCTCTAGCTCTATCGCCTGGCGAGGTACGACTGAAGCAGTCCATGGCAATATATCGGCTTCCGCTTTTTGTGATGTTTGCTAACTGCTGCTGCGTATTCTTGTTGTAGGTGTAACAGTTTGCCATATTGGAAACCGAACAACCGTGGCCTCGACCGGAATGGTGAACACATTCGGATACCTTGGAACTATTTGCAATTCAACAAAATGCTTTCATGCTGCAATCGAGTACAACACGGGTGTTAGTGATGGTAATGCAGATGGCGAAATGTTTCTTGAAATTAATTGTAATGGAGCTGACACTATGTTCCAAACCAATTTTCGAAAAGCATTTTATAAAATTTCAAAGAAAGGAACGTGCCTTCAAACGAGTCCGTTTTCTAGAAAAGGCTTTCACTTTACAGCAGTGTTGTGTTTAATTTCCTTCACAGCGCAGAATGTGCATTTGCATATTGTAATCTAAACTTAGATACTTTTCATCTTTTTTGGGAGCTACATTCAATTGATTTAATTTTACTTCGTGAAACGGACAACAGGGTTTAGTTCGTTTCATCTGCTGTTTTTCAACAGCTTCAAATTGATGTGAATCAACAAACACTATCCACTATGAAATGGTGTTACATTCTTAACGTCTGACCCGTTGTCTATATTTGAAAATGATAGTACTTTGTTTAATGTAGGTAACGTTGGTTCAAAATAATTTAATGATTGCTTACGAAATCTTGCAGAAAATGTCTTTACTTGCACTTCCGCACTTTCGTCGAGCTGATTTCAATGTGATTACCAATTCACATCACAACAATTGCAGTCATGGCTAATTTTCATGCAACAGTTGAAAACCTCGTCTGAGGTGAAATGTTGCTGCAGGAGTTTTTTAGGCTAGGCTATAGTAAATGTCATGGACAGTGGTTTAAACAACTTTATGTAAATTTAAACGAAAACGAAAATAAAGGAACACAATGGGACAGAAAGCAATTATTATCAACGTGTTGGACGTCAGAATCAACACGTGGTAGCCTTGGAAAGTGATGTAAACGCAAAAATGTCATAGATAAGCCTTCAAACAGATACATTTTTTAAACATTCAGTCCAAAATGAAGGTTGTTACAA
>JGI24022J15233_10002394_pt1 | contig 17523 bp, 8 predicted proteins | sample Ectturendosymbi2_FD_15233 | JGI IMG/M metagenome (IMG submission 15233) | reverse complement strand
AAATGTGTGGGAACCCTGACTCAGGTACTCAAACTTCAGTTTGAAATAAACACCCACGCTACACCACTAAGCTTTTGCATCTCGTTGAAGGAAGATACTGCGGTAGACGTTTTTCACTGCACTTCAAATCGTTACTTGGTTAAAATCGTTACATGCGATTTCCTTGCATGACGTGGTTAGACAGTGTCTGCGGAACGAATTTTATAGTGGGGGTCCTGGCCAGGGCNGGATTAAATTAACGCGCGGCCCCAGGCAAAGTCGTGACCGCGAGGCCCCGTATACGCTGAGCGCAACTGCGTAGCTTTTCACATGCTCTCATTTAAACTTTGGTCAAAACTGATGCGATTTGGCAGCCTACACTTCAGTTCAGAGGCAATTGGGGATGACCAAGTACGGTGGTTCGTACGTGGTTAATTTGTTCAAACAAAGTTGTATCACAAAAAACGATCTTTTTGCTACCGTGACATTACACAATAATCTTTTTTTGTCATAGGCTTTCTGACCATCTTCACTGCACAAATCGTCCATTCACATATGTATTGAGGAACGATATGTCTACACTCTCTCGCAGAGTGAAACGTACACCATTTAGAAAAAGTGTTCTCAACGAAATATCACGCAAAAGCAACTTGAACAGTACTACTTGGCTGAAGTTTTGCGATAAGAGCTTTACAGTAGTTACACGTATTAACTATTCTGTGATCTAGTGGACAACGGCGCTTTGTTTGATCTAAGACTGATACCCTCACGATCACGACACACATTTCGCAACTAATTGACATTGCTGCGTGAGTGCATCAAACGGTAATTGCAAAGGCGTTAGATTGCGAAGAATACTTAGTAACGAACTTATTGAAGTGACCCTGGTCTTTGTCACTTTGTCAATGTGTGCTTTTTTAAAAAAGTCAGCTACGAAACGTTTCATGACGTCACATTTTTTGCACGCGAAATCGTTGGTGATTGTCTTCAGGTTCGTATCTCCGAGAAGCCCATGCTCCGTGCTTGTCAGAGACAGCATGCTTAGTTTTTGCCCAACTGAACTTCGACGATAATTCTTAATTCTATGCAACTTAGAAAAAGACAGCTCTCCAATACAATTGGAAACCATGAGGCGCAAATGTATGCGAAGGGTATTTCAGTGTTGCACAATTCAGTACACAAATACATTTGCAATTTCTACATTTTCCGTCGCTGTGATCAAGATCAGCTTTTTGCTTGTCCAAAATGGCGTGGAAGAGGACTGCAAATTGCACAAGTTTTCATGCAAATGTTAGTATTTGCGTTGCAGAAGAAAAATTGGAAGAGGAACTATGATTAAATCAGTATTCGATAATTATCGTTTCAATTCAAATAAGCACACTCGTATGTTTTTGTTCGTAACACAAGCTTTGGTGTGCAACCTGGGTTTATTTGAAATCACTGAGTGGGAGCCCTGCATGTGACTGTTGAACACAGACAATTTGGCAGATAATGCGGCGAGACAGTGACACTGCTGATAGCGGTAAGCCACGTGTAGTTTTATACTGTGTGAAAAAAAGCATGAGTAAATCTGTAGCAGAGCTTCCACAAGTTTGAAAAATCCATTGTTAGTGTGTGAGACTGTGATCAACGTACCCGAGTGAATAGCTTAATAAAACGACTCTTGTGCAGGCAGGTTTCTTTTTACACAATATAAAAATACGTGGCTTGTTAGGATACGTCTATGCAGATTTGTAGGAATGCGTCTTTATCGCTAAGGTTTAGTTCTGACCTTTAAGTGGGCGCTAAGTGCAAAGCTATATTTGCTGCGGAGAGTTTTCGCAATTCATCTGCTCAGCTTTTCTAAGCCTGCGTGGTGTTCTAACTTTGGTAAGTCATCCGATAGTTTTGTCAAGTTCTAGTTCTACTTCTCATTGCTTGAAAAAGTTTTGCGGGAATGTCTAACTTTCTTGTTTTTTTACAGCTCATGCAGGGGCGTAACGAGGCGGGGGCAAGGGGAGCAAAATTCCCCAGGCGCCGAATCACAATGGGGGCACCGAATCACTGCGGGGACGCCGAAAAGTCCAAAATGTCACAAGTACTTTCTTCAATATTGCAAATTTGCCTCTGAAAGATCTCAGGTTCGAACATGGGGCGCCAGACTTGTTTCTTGCCCCGAGCCATCTAACCTCGTTACGCCCTTGCGCTCATGTTGTTATGGCCGTTGATTATTCTTAAATTACGGTTTATTTGTAGAAAGTGTTCGAAAAAATGGATATTAGGCAGTTTATGAAAAGAAAAAGCATTTTTGATACCCGAATTTTAGAAAACATTTCAGACAAAAGATTGAGAATTGAGGTTCAACCAGAACAGACTATTGGGGTAGAAAGGGTAAAGCGTTTTGCGAACGTGCATTTTGCAACGTCAGCAACCTGAAAAGGATCAGCAAACTTTTTAGGTTGCCTCCCNTGGAAAATTTTCTGCGGACGTCAATGGATGCACTGATTTCGATCTAATTCTTNGGTCATAAAAGCGTGACTCTGTTTGGTTCAATTCTTTTAAGTTACTCAAAAACGATAAATGCCACGTTATCAGTTTCCNTAACCAACAGTTGGTATACTAAACGTAGTAATCAAAAAGCTCTACAATTTTGACGCGTGGTGAACAGCCTAAAAACATGAAAAATAGTAAAGGAGTGTTTTGACATTCAAGCGCGAAGCCTCCAAAAGTGCGAAGCCCCGGGCATTTGCCTGGTTTGCCCAATGGTTAATCCAGCCCTGGTCCTGGCTCTACTTTCGGCCCACTACCTAAGTCATCGTGGTTTGATTGTGTGCATGGATTTCGGAAGGGAGGCAGGGGTTTTTGTTTCCCCTGGATTTTGAAATTTGATGTTTTCCTATATTTTGTTTCTAGAAAAACGTTTTTCTGTTAGTTTTAAGCTGGTAATGTGAAAATTCACCAATTTTGGCTCTCCTGGAGAAATGCTTCTGGTCACCACCTGGAAAAATTCACTATTGGCCCCTGAGCGCTAATCTCTTGTGCGAGTAATATGTATTTGGAACTACGTTACATATTTAAGTTTTACTGCACGCACGACCATCCTCAGGTTCGTGGCTGAAACCATAAGATTTGTCACGGAGATGTTTTATATCAAGTCATCAGTAAAAGTAAAAGATGGAGCGATGCGTGTACGGCAGAATGATTTTAATGACACAACAAAGTTGAGACCTGAGATGAAAATAAAGCTTAGCTTGTCGGTGAGGTTAGACATTCACAAAAGTTTTTAAAGATAATATTACATATTCAGTCAAATAGTGGAGGATACCTTATATATCAGACCCCCTAAAATACTGGGGTCCAGAGCAGGTGTAGCCAAAGGCGTAGCCATTCTCCCCAATTTTCTAGCATATATTGTGTTTTTGTGCTTCGAGAGGAGGTGTCTCAAGCCAAATACTGTTGCTCGCTTAAATTCAAAATATTTCCCCCTCCCAAAATCTTGGGTGACTACGCCACTGGTCCGGAGACCGCAGTCCCTACTTTCTGCCAAGTATATGGCTGTGAATTTCAGAGCAGTTCGAACATGAAATAATATGTTTAGTTAGTTCAAAAGTGATTTAGTCCATCTGAGAGTAAAGCTTATTTAAGAGTAATTCGAACATGAATAACTAAACAATGCATTTCAACATAAGACCTTGCAGCAAACCAATATCCGAGCAAATGTTAACAGTGTGGTGGCAAAAGACACAATGTTTGGCAAAACCGAAGTCCTGGTTTTTGCTATTTAAAATCCTTCAATGGCCGCGCCGAGCACTATACTGGCTGGTACTATTTTGGCCATAACTCACTAGCCGGAGTTTGAATAGAAATTCCCTACTAAACAGATTTGGAATTTGGGTTGCTTTAGGGAAAATGTTTGACTAGATAACTATCTTGTTAAAAATTGAAACGGCTTAACTCTATATCTCTGGAGTGTGCCAGATTTGCGAATACTGCACATTTAACTTTAACGGCCGTCTTTTATCATAAGTGCCACACTGCAGAAATGCTAACTGTACTCTGCACACTTGCTACGCTCCTGTTGACTAACCCCTGCAATTTTTTTCATTTGATCAAGCCCACCACTATCAAAATGTTGAAAAACATGACAAAGTTTTTACACTAAATTTGGACCTCTAAAAATCTTGATCCCGGAGACCAAGAACTCATAAACGTGTAATTACCTGGCGTGCAGTGCTGCTTTTCAAGCATATCTTTGACCTGAACACGGTTTTGACATATCTGTAAAAAATGCAACAAGCAAAATAGTCTCGCCACTGAGTCAATTTTTCTTTCCAGATTTTCTCATGTATTTTGCAATACCTACGACGCTAAATTGCAACCCATAATTAGGCTGCACTTTGCGCGTTCTGCAGTTTTTAGGAAATGAGAATGCCCTTTATTCATAATTACTCTCAGGTCTACTGTGGCCCGAAGTGGTGACGCCTGACAGGACTCCACCTATAGATCAAATAGTTCTCTTTTACGAGGAGACTGGGCTCTTCAGCCATGCAAGGCAATTATTCTATGTGTAGGGAACCTAAACGCAAATGAAAATTGATGAAAAGGTATTTTGCAGTTTGATAGTTCGGTATTTTGCAGTGTGCAGTGAGGTCAACATTTTGAACACTTTGCGTGATAGCATGTTGACTTGTAACTCTTTAGTTTTTTAGTGACTTACTATTTCAATTCATTGACTTACTATTTTAATTCATTGCCTTGCAGATTTTACGCTTTTACGTTTTTATTCTGTGGAACTGACGATGCTCATTTGAGCGAAATTAATATTCCTGTTTTAAAAACTGTGCCCAGATTTTTGTGGAAGACTTCTGTGAGCCTTCATGTGTAATAACTTACCCCCAGTGTTGAGATTACATGCTTTGATATCAAAAGTTTGGCTTTTGCACATTATATATTCGTAAACTTCATCTAGAGCAGCGTTTATCAAATATTAGTGGGTTACGGACCCCTAGTATATCCTAACAAAGATTACTTCATCATAAAGAAGAGACGTTGCAATATATATTTGAGATTCGGTCTTGATCATAGTAGCAGTAAAAAAAAAGTCTGCAAAGCCTATTTACCCTTTAATTCACCTTCACGGACCTTAGGAGTTCACGGACTTCAGGTTAAGGACGCGTGAGCTAGAGCATCCAATAAGTGGAGATTAAAAACTGATATGGGTCACCCAAAAATGCAGCATCCACTTCTTAAGGAACCTAGTAAAAGGACAACTTACAGCAGTGATTCTCAAACTTTTTCAGCTTGCGGCGCACTAAGAAAGAAAAAAAAAAAAAATTCGCGGCACACTTACTACAACACAAAGTTGCTTTAAAAAAAATTAATGCGATGAGTGTGCCTGTTTTTGGGAACAAATAAGATTGAAACGAGGTTCCGTCGTTGCCAAGCACACCCGCATTTTGCCGTCAATCCCTAGAAGTCTTCGTTTTTCGCTTTTAATTTCTGTCAGAGCAGAGAATCCATATTCACAGAACCATGAAGATGCAAACGGCAAGATTATTTTGATGGCTTTGATACTGAACATTAAATAGGATTTGTAAGCAGATCGCCAAAACTCATCGAAGCTGGTTTGGGAAACGATACTTGTAAAAACGTATCGTTTCGTACATCAATGAGCTGCATGGGCGTCCGCAAAAATTTTTCCAGGCGATGGCAATATCGACATTTTGTTCATCGTATTCAGGTTGCTGACAAATGGACGTTAATAAAACGTTTTACCCTTTCTACACCACAAAAACGTCCCCATGAAAGCTCGCGCTCCATTCGCACCCTTTTAAAAATCATATTCAGGTGAAAGTGAATACGAGTTTGCCAAAAGGGTGTACTTTCTGTCATCCGTTACAGGTTTTGCTGAAATGACGTATAATCCAATATGGTTATCATTGCAAATTGCAGACAACTGGGCCTGAATTGACTTGAAATATCCACAACCATGTTTGTGGCGCTGTCAGAGTAAAATAGATATTAGCAGGGACGCCGGAGCAGCGGTAGGGCAGGGGATACAGTAGAAGAGTTGAGAGCAATGGAAACTTATAAAAAGCAAAAAAAACGTTACCAATTACGCTTGTTTTTGTTCAGCAACAATGTTGACCTCAAAAATAATAACAAAAATTATAGAAAACCATTATGAATCCTCTGGGTGCACGAATAGCTGCAATAAATTTGTTTCAAGTCGTTTTGTAAACAATGAAATGACACATGATACTGTTGTGGAAAGGTACCAATGCCCCCGTTTCCCCCTTTATGAAAGGGCAGGGGGGCAATGCACCGTTATATTCCGCCGCTCTCCGGTGTCCTTGGTCATTCGCGAGTGCGGGTTGAACCTCACTTCTCAATGTGCAGTCTGGCATGTTTTCTATACTTCGGCTATCAAAAATGCTTTTTCTGTTCAGAAACTGCCTAATATCCATTTTTGAGCGCTTTCGACAAGCAAGTCACAATTTAAGAATAACCAACGGCCAGAACATTAGAGGTGAAAAAAACAAGAAAGTAAGGCACCCTCGCAAACCTTTCGAGCAATGAGAAGTAGACATGTCCCATAGACCTGTGTTGACACAACTTTCGCGCAACTAAGTAAAATTGGAACACCACGCGGGATTTTAAAAATGAGCAGATAAATTATAAACACTCGCCACAGCAAATACAGCTTTGCATTTATTCAGAAGTCAGAAATAAACCTTAACGATTAAGACGTATTCTCACAAGGTCGCACAGATAACAAGCCACGATGTAGTTTTATACTGTGCGAAAAGAAGCCTGAACAAGCGTTTATTTTGAATAAGCCATTCACTCAGGCACAGAGCCGCAACCAGCTGATATTTTCTTACAGTGACCCCAACCACTTTGACTTAGAGTGATCCCAACCACTTTTACAGTGACCCCAAACCACTGTGCATAGTCTTTGGATAAAGTATTGACTTTTGGATAAAGTATTGACTTACAGTGACCCCAACCACTGTGCATAGTCTTTGGATGAAGCATTCTACTCATTCTCCCAATGGCACCGACACGATCTTGATGGTCTCATGATCTCATCAGTGAAACACACAGAGTTTGATGTCGGTTCAAAAGCAACCTCCCGAGTTTACGCAATCATAGGTATGTCATGTCACTACGAGAAAAATTTATTTGAAACCTGAATGGGCACTGTTAAGCTCTTTAAGATGATTTCAAAGGCTTCATTTGGTAGCCTGCTCATTGTTAACGTCATTTCCTCAGGTCGAATAAAAATGTTGCTTTTTTCACAGATAGACTCAATGTAGTGAAACCAAGCCAGTAGCAAAACGTTTATGCCACGGCGGTTGCAACGAACTTGCAGTTGAAGAAATTGCAACGGTATATCAGCCGCCGTTGCTTACGAAAATCAGGGAGTGCAAGAATGGTTGTACACCTCTAAGCTGCATGCTGACACGCGGAACGCCTTGGTTATAGCAGCCTAAAAATACCATGTACCCCACCATAGCTACAAAACTGCAACCAATCGTCTGCTACTAACAGGCTGTGTAAAAGAAAAACGAATACGGTAGTCGAACAACCCACAAACCTGCGCATCGTGGATGCATCAAATACGTCAGTTCCTTAGGCCGTTATTAAATAGTTGCTGTCCCAGTTGGCAGACTTTGGAGCATGTATGTATCCATACCACTGTTTTTGGGGATGTATTTTCTATAGCAGTTTTACTTAGAATCACTTTCACCAATTTTTGCCATGTTACGGTTAATGCCACTCATCCAGATTTTTCAGATATGTGGGACAATGGAAAACTCAGAAACGTTTGGACAGTAAAAGCTTTCTCGTACTGCCAAAGTTGTAGCATGTTGGCCAGAGTAACTTACTTGTTAAATATTTTCAGTCCAAAGCACATAATTGTTTTAATCAAGTTTGTTGCATCAGTAAAAGCCAGTGTCCTGCTCATTCAAGCGTCGTATACTTTCAGCTTGTTATGATAAATTACTGTGGTAACTGGCACCTCGTACTTTCCATCAAGATTGATCTAAATTGAACTTCGGTTTGTTCTTTGCCTTGCTAGCACTGCATCGACCCTAGGCGGTGTTTTGCGAACTGTAAAATCGGGCGTAATTAGTTCATGCAGCATGAAGGGCAATCAACTAATGCAAATGTCGCAGAAGATCCAAAACTGTTAAATTAAGAGTACAAGCTTGAATGCCTTCGTTTTAATTTCTCTTTTTTAAGTACTTCATAGAAGAAGCTGGTAAGAAATTTCGTTGTCTTGGTTGTTTGTGAAAGGAAGAAAAGGGAGCGATTGTCTCATTTCCTGCTTCTCCCCGTTTGCTTTTCAATCATTTTTAACAATAAATAGCTTCTGAATTTTTATCGCTGACCAACCGATCAAGGGGAGGCTGCATTTGTTTGCGAAATACAGATCGCGCGATCGATGCGGACCTTCCTTCAATGACGGCTGACAAAAATCGTAAGCTCCGTTTCAAAACGTTGGTCAGAGGCACTTGCAGGTAAACGGGCCCATTAAAACACTTGGAAAGTGCTAGAAATGAAAACGACTCATCTGTTGGTAACTAAAGGTTAAAGGTATGATAAACCACAGGCTTACTGCTCGAAGCAGTTTTACTCGGAATCGCTTTCATAAATTTTTGCTAACAACGCAGTGCCTTTGGAAGGAAATCAGCTGCAAGAATGACTACAATAAAAACCATTCGTTATTCTCAATAAATCAATGGAATGTTAGCGAAATGTAATTAATTGCCATAATTAAATGCCAAAGAGGACATTCGTAAAAGTCAGCAAGCCTAATTCGGGTTGCTTTAGCGGAAGATGTTATTCTGTTCCACGCGATTGGCGAACTGCTTGGAGTGACCGTTCGCTGTCGAAAACGAAAAAGAAAGGTTGGCCATCAGGTGTATTGCACAAAATGTAGCCAAGAAAGCATATTTGTCCATCGGTATTTTTGCGTTTTTAATAAGTAATAAGAAACCTGCAGTGTCTATTTTACTTCTAAAAAAACAAATAAACTGTCAGATGAGTGTACACAAAAGCATTACCTTACAGGTTTTCAATGACGTAGTTTTGATTAGTTCGAAGGACTCTTCTGTTTCTCTTTCGATAATGTAGAGTAAAATAAAAACATTTTCTTTTTTGTTTCACTTTTTCATGGTTGGGATCAGCTGTGGGTATTAATATTTATGGCATAAAGTGGTGTGAGTATTGCTCGTTTCATAGAAATTATGTGACAAAAACTTTTGCTCGTTTCGCAGGTTCGAGAAGAATTTTTTCAGTGTTGCTCGCCCTGTGGATATTGCACTAGCATATTATATAAAACACTTTCGTGAGAAGTATCGAAAGCGATACTTTAGTTAAATAAAGTCTCGGCGAAGGTCTCCTCGTTACGAGTTAACCATTTTTTAAGTTCTGTTGTGGTGCTGCAGTTTTGCCAGATGCATAGGTGTTCTTTCGTCGATAACGTTTGACTAAGAATCATCAGCTTAAGTACACACAATTTGTGTAAGAGTATGAACTGAAATTCATTGCTGCATGGAGATATACTGTAGACACTACATGCTTTGAGTGAAATCATGGGATTATGACCATTTTTATCGCTTTGATACTACACAGAAGCTGGAACAATGAGAGCTGGAGTGGCTGCTAGTCGCAGGTTGAAGGTAACTCGTTTTTCACATATATGCTCTGACTGAGCGCTTCGAATCTGCTGCTCATAAAAAAAGTTTGCTTTTGTGGATGCTTTTTGTGATATGTCTGCGCCGTTTGCTCATCGTAAGGTATTGTATTGATTGAGTCAACATGGAAAATAATCAGGAAACCATAACGTAAGTAATACATATTGCCTATCTGCTTGAATTTGTTTCACTAGGCTTTTGTGACTTGTTGCACAAAAAGATAAGTTAGAGAAAAAAGCATTTAAAACATTTATGAGCCAACAATGCTCACCATTAGTTGTTATCAGAAGTACGTTCAAAATGCCCCAAGATTTAATGACTAAACGGTTTAAGTTGTTTCCGAACAACTTGTGTGATCTCCAAACATTGTAAAGTGCATGTCCGCTTGGTCTGTGTCTTTTGTTGATATTGTCAAGCAAAAAAACTTTAGTGGGTCTGGTGAAGATTCAGCAAACTATGAAGTCGACCGTCATGAACAAGGTTGGCTTGGTGTGCATTTTGCGATACAGTTAATGCTAGAACGCACATGTGTTTCTTATACATTTAAGAATCAATCTACGAGTCAACTTTTTCGTTATGTCAGTTTATTCCAATTCATAGGTTTCTGTGACTGTCATCGTCTTGTGTCAAATTACGTTTCTGAAACTACCCACCGGGTGTCCTATGAAATGAAATGTTCATCTTGGTTTCCAACATACTATAAATCACCTGTTATAAGAAACAACGTGTAAACTTGAAACATCCTCTTTCACTGACCTTATGTTATTCTCCACTGATGTTTGTTACAACGTATGATCAAACTAAAATCCGAATAGATCAATTGCCAAAAACAAGCATCTTACCGTGGTGTTAAATTTGTTCGGAGGCTTCTTCATAAAATTTTAACAAACTCTGCGTTCAAGCACGTTTCCCACTGTCAAACGGGCCTATTAGCTTTCGGAGAGCTGTCAAGAAGACGAAAAAAGGCTGTTTGTGGTTCTATCGATCAACAAATTTATTAAAAATCGATCATGTTTTGCAACAGGATGCCCTCAAGCAAGTAATTTTTTAGACAACGGCAAACTCATCACCGTATTTTTCTAAAAATACGTTCGCTGAGTGAAATTTGCTGCAAAGTTTACATGGAACTCCACACATGGTTTGTTGAAAAGATAAATAAAGATGCTAGATTTTCTTTGGTTATGCTGATCTCCTTGTCGCTCAACTGCTGTGCATGTAAAAACTAAGCTTCCTACGCGAACACCCTTTGCAAATCGCTGTGTGTGGTCAGTTTTGACCAAATTTTACAAAGGTATGTCAGTGTTACAAGGTTAACGCATACGTCGTACTTAACAAAACGTACTCAAGTTTTGCGAAAATAAAGTTTCTGCTGCTTCAATTCCACCGTATGGTCTAGTTGTGTTCCTGTTCGCGAGCATAGGCGTAGCATCCCATGGTTATCAACATCTATTTTATAGGGGTGAGACACATGCAATGAAGTGCTTCTCAAATAATATTAACAACGCTTACGTGTAAGCATATTTTGTCCCACAAATGAGTTCATTTAATGCTCTCATTTGATCCCAAGCCTTGAATCTATAATTTATAGCCGCATGAAAAAACACGCCCCTGTTTGCTCAAACAGTATTTCCTTGACATAAAGAAGGAAAACTGCTCGAGTTAAAACTGAACTGCGTGGATTACATAAATTGCTGAAAAAATTCCGAAAAATGAAATTTTTATACAATTACATAGTTCATATCACGGACCAGCTGGCTAAACGCTAAAGTTGTCAGAGCATAAAATATTCATTGGAGCAAAGTTTGTTTGCGGGAAAAAGGAATAAAAATGATATTTTTCGCTGCTGGAAAAAAGTTTTATAACATTTTTTTCGGATCCGGATACCATAATTTTCACCATAAGCTCAGGAAAACAAAAACACACTTAAAAAGCCTAATGTGAACTGAAACCCATCCACTGCTGGAAAATACGAACTTAGTATCGAGTACAAAATTGACTACATGAATTTGCTTGTCCTGAAGGTGCGATTGAGCGGAGGGGGGCCCCAATCATTCTGACTTAACTGTTTCTACAGCGAATATGACAATAAGGACAGAAATAAACATTTTAGTTGTTCATAAAAACCGTGAATTTCCCATTTAAAGAATCTANATAATTTAGCNATAACATAGCTCAGTGCCTTTTATGACAGCGACCGCCCTGAACATCTTAGAAACATGGANACTAGGCTGAGNGAAAAACAACGCCGCCATNCATTAACGGTTAGATTATATGTTCCCAACCTTTTTTGAAGCTGACACCCTTTTCATAAAAATAGAGTGACGTTCGCACCTCCTCGTATTAAAAAAGAGTAGAAATCACAGAAACAGACCGATTTTGCAGTTTCTTCATTTTCAAATTACCACTTGTAAGACTTACAACAACAACCNAACACACNCAGTCGTACTTTTCAATACGTATTGCTCATTAGAAACAAACCTAGNGACTTCTTGCTATTCCAGNGACACCAGGTTAGTTAGTGACTTTTCTCTGCTTATCTGAAATTATCCGCTCATTCCTTGGCACACAGGTTCTCAGAGCCACGAGCAAATTCTTCGAGAGATACAAAGCTGTTTTTCAAATGAGAAGAGAGGAAAATGCAGATTCGCAAAACTATGTTGTTGGAAAGGGCATTAGATCAGACAAGGCTTTGTACTAAATCTCTGGTAACTTTGCATGGTTGAACAACAGAAAATTTAAAATTCTGTAGCATCAAACANCAAACTTGCCATAATTGCGCCATGAACATTTAAACCTAATAANACGCTTNCAATCACATCACCCGCCATCTTCAACGTGGGAAGCTTGAAGNAGAAATAGCAGTGCATGCACTTATCAATTTAAATTGTTAACTTAGTGATGTAAGCTGAGATGATTAGGATGGATATTCTTGTTTTGAGTAATTGCACTTGCAAGCTTTCACAAATCTCGGTTCTTTTGAAAAAAAAGTATCCAAGAACATACAAACTCNCACCTTCGAAGATCGCATTTCAGGACCCCCAGGATTCCCGGAGCCCTGGTTGGGAACCGTTGCGTTAGACCGTTACAACANATTACGCCGTTACAACACATTTACGCACATTACGCCACGTTACAACACATTTACGCACATTACGCCACGTTACAACACATTATTACGCCACGTTACAACACGACCGTTACAACACATTACGCACATTACGCCAAATCAAATTAAGCAAGTTATACATGGTGAATATATTCACTGATGGCATCACACAAAATTACTCCAGCTTTTATAAATTTCGTTGTGTATTTTCCATTTAAAGATCAGTCAACATTCTATTTATACGCAGCGTTGCTTTACAAGACAAGCTTGGAAACCGAAAATCACAAGTGGCTTAAAGCTTTATAATGTGATCTTTTGGGTTGCTGGGGAAGCTGTATTGGTAATTCAATCTAACATGTAAAATATTGCGAATGCAAATCCCAACGTTTCGACCAGGAATGTAAAAGTAATCAACAACTGGCAGGCCTGTAACTAGGGGGGTGCAGTGGGGCGAAGCCCCCCATGCACAATTTTTCTCCTCCCTGGAAAAATGTGTTGGACATAGTTTGAAACTATTGGACATAGTTAAAAAAACTTCGGACCTTTTCTCAGAAAACTCTTCGCCCCCCTGGTGTCCCAAGCTGGTTACGGGCCTGACAACTGATGGTCTCATGCAGCAACCAGTGAGGCGATGTTACTTTAGAAAGCTACGCACGTTTTTACAGTTTTTTTCGGAGACGCGGATCTAACTTCCGATAGATAGAAAAACCGATACGTCTCTCTAGTTGAGACCAAACTAGTCACACACTTTATTCATTGATCGGTTTCATGCTTTGAAATGAGTGCAAATTTTGTCCTTACGTCAAAAAAGATAAATGAACAACCCTGTTTTAGAAGAGGAAAACACGTCATTGGTTTCATGATGCGTTTTTTCTGGATTCTTTCTTATGTACTTGCAGTATTGATCGTGGGAAGTGGTATCGCTCAATGCTTTGCGTATCATGAGAAAAGGAAACTCTTGGCGCTCTGGTTTTGTCACCACACATTAATCATTAGTGCGATTATCTGCACCTTTGCTGAAAAACTTTTAGGCGTTCGTCATGCTCACCATGTCGATTTGCTAAGGTCGTAACCGCATTGTGTATCGGTTAGCTTTGCAAGTTTCTTTTTGCCTACGGTTTCCTTTGCTCAAAGTAAAGGCCGATCTCCCTCGAGACGACGTCTATCACAGCGGAAAGGTAAGCTGAAAATGATGAACAACTATATCGATCCACTTGCTGAATTCAAGAAGACGAAAAAAGGGAAGGACCTGCAACAGAGCTTTTGCGTTTTTGGGCACATTACTCACGTTCGGCAGAGTTAACTCAACTTGACAACTTCGAAAGCGATGACGTGTTAGTGCTCTAAGCGTAAGTGTCTTGGTGATTCAATCAACGGCAAATCAAATTAGATATGCCACAAATATACTAACTCTTATGCTTACGACTCAGGTTTCAAAGAAAAATGACTGGCAGCCACAGAGCAGTCAAGTCCAGTATTAAATATTTGTTTCCAAAGACAGCGGGGCGTTAACACTATTATTTAAGCCATTTGATTTCTCGAACAGTGTGAAAACTTCAACATAAAGGTTTGATTGAAAAAACCAAAAGAGATGTAAAAACCGATCTGTTTCCCGTGACTTGTCCCCTATACAGTATAGGCATCGCGGTCAAATTTCTGAAAAATGTTCATTTATAAAAAATATGAAACGTGAAAAACAAACTGTTCGAAGTATTTTGTTTGTTCATTTGCAAAGCTTCAGAAGCTGCGTTCAGTTTAATGAAGCAGTTTGGAAAATCTTGGGCTGCTTTTCTAATCCGTGGTCGGCTGTAGTTTTGAAGGTTCGGGAACAAATATTTTTGCGTTTGGGAACTTATTTTATGGTTAGGAATAGAAATGAATGGATTCTCTAAAAGACTGATACTCAAAACGCTGTTGATTTTTGTTGTTGTTGAGAAATTAGCATTTTTTCAAAATGCATGGTCTGCAGCCAAAAACTTTTAGGGCACTAGCGTGGGAAGTTTGTAAGTTTATTGTATTGTGGACGAGGGACCGCAATGTCATTGAATCATTCCCTTTTAAAGCAGGGTCTCCAAACTACGGCCCATGGGCCAAATGCGGCCCGCGAAACCATCTTGTCAATGATAAAAACAAGCTATTTACAAAAAATTAGCTGATTTGGTAGAATATAACATATCCCGAAACAATCACATTACGTAAGATGTCGGGCCCTCGACATGTTCTGCATTAGCTTATGTGGCCCTCGGACAAAAACGTTTGGAGACCTCTGCCTCAAAGAACCAAAAAAAAACGCAAACACACAAACAAAAGACATGGAGAAGCAACAACAACGTCAGCAGCAACAACATCAGAAACAACAACCGATTATCCTAAATGAAGCCCGACAACAGGCAGCAATGTAATTCACTTCCACACATAAAGCAGACCAAGGTGGAGTCACCAGCAAATATCTGAAAACAGGACATAAATATGGGAGAAGTTGAGCACGCCATAGCGTCGTATTGTTAGGTGTTAGGCCAGTGAAAAACCAATTGCGTCAACTGGTAAAGCCGAAAAGCAAATGAACAGCCCGGACACTCAGGGCCGGCCTTAAGCCGATGCAACCTACGCGGCTGCATTGGGCCCCGCGCCTCAGCGATCCCACGCCATAGCGTTTGGGCAGGTTGTTTGTTTTAGCCAGATACTCCTTACGCACGAGAATTGTAAAAAGGCTTAAAAATCTCATTGTTAGCAAATAATATAATTGTCTCGTTTGAATGAACGATGAATTTCCTCTAATAATTATAGAACGTTGTCAAACGTGCTCAATTCTTACGGTGAGCGGTATAGCTGCGCTCAACCCAGAACCGTCGCCAGAAAGTCTTCAACAGAGGGGTTTCCATTTGTGCAGGGGGGTTTGACACTGTAAAAATTGACAAAACTCAACTGATTTGTAGTGTTTCATATTTCAATTTGGGGGGCCTGGAGCACTGTTTTGGGGGGTTTAGACCATCAAATCCCCCGTGGCGACGGGACTGACTTCACCACGTCCCACTCCTCATTGATAGAATTTGTTTGTAACTAGTGCCAGTTGAGACTGAAGTAAATCTACAGATACTGCAAACAAACAAGGTGTGTAGTCATTCAACTCGCAATGAACAGGTCAAGACGGGTCTTGACAACTGTCCTATTAACTTTGATGGCAGTTCTGCTAACGTGACGTGACGTCAGCTATCGAAAGATTCTTCTGTTTTGGAAAGTTTTTGGTTGATTGCGGGTAATCGGCATTTTAACAAAGGCTTGCAGTTTTGCTTCACAGAAGATTTTGACACAGTTCAAATACTTTAATATTTTGTCAAAATAAAATTAATTGTACAATATTGAAACAAACGACGAAAGATGAGAGGTTGGTGGTCTTGTGGAGGCCAAAAATCTCATGCAAACCAGGGAAAACTTTGTGAAGTGTTAGCACTTAAATTTGCCTCCTTTTCTTTGTCCACAAAATTTTTCGGCGTTGTTTGTCGGCCGTGCAAGTACTTTTGTCATTTTCCGCCCAATAAAATTTTAATTGTGATTTGCCTATTTGCGAGCGTAAATAAGTAGAAACACGAACACTGCAAAATCCATGCAGGTTCATAAACGTATAAAGGACACTTAAAGCTGCCTTGCAGCTTAAGTAGGCACTGCAAAAATTGTAAATGTCATCCAGCATACTCGTTCCAGTTTATCGATATATTGGGCGGCTGTATGCTTCTGTTTTCATCTATCAGCCATGCGCGTTGTATACCGCGTTTGATAAATGTTTCTACAACTGTTACGTGGTAGTTAAATAGCTTTGTACATTACATTTCTAATTCATAAAAAGCAGTTTGCACTCCAAGTCCATGCATAATGAAGCATAATGAGTAAATTGTATTGTAAACTTGGGCTTTGGGGGAACTTTGGGTGGATGCATGGGTTGTTCTCTTGTGAAGTCTGTTTTTCTCGTGTATTGCGTCATAAAGCGGATAATTGATCATGCGCCCAGATATTACCTTTATGCAAGAACGCGTCTGCGATTGTGGTTACCGAAAGTGAGATAAGCAATCAGTTCATGTTAGCAGTTTTCTCCAAGTCAGTTGTTCTTCGAATGAAAGTGCCGTTCAACAAGAGTGAAGTAACTGCATTGTAAGTTCAATTCGCTTGTCAGCAGGGATGTAGTGCTAACAAAAAAAGTGCGGGAACGCACCCAAAAAATGGCCATTTTAAAACAGCTTTAAAGTTATTTTAAAGCAAAACGTGAAAAAGGTGTGGGAACGCCGTTCCCACGCGTTCCCGCCCCACTACACTCCTGCTTGTCAGTTCGGTTTGATTGACATAACTTTGCACTTGCGCTCGCCGCTTCATTGCAGAGCTTCCTTCAAAACTTTCGGCTTGATTACGAGTGGTAGCGGTACATTGTCTAATGTCCACCACAGCAGCAGGCTATTATTAATAAACATGACCGTAGCTAGGGGCAGATGAGCTATGCCCACTCCCCACAAAAGGAAACTATTGTGTTATCATGTAGCCTACATATAGATTGACTCCAATAATTTGCCATCTTTTTGATATTCATATTATTATTTTGATAAAATATCTACCTCAAAAAGTCATAGCACGGTTGACTGAGCACCATGACGTAATAACACCACTGCCTAGAAGGGCCCCGCGCCTAGGTCTTGCATTGAGCCCCGAACCTGCAAGGGCCGACCCTGCGGTCACTTGTATAAATAAATCTTTCAAATACGGACT
>JGI24022J15233_10002392_pt1 | contig 17530 bp, 12 predicted proteins | sample Ectturendosymbi2_FD_15233 | JGI IMG/M metagenome (IMG submission 15233) | reverse complement strand
TTAAGGGGGAGGCTGTACAGAGCAGAAATCATTCAAGCGTGACCATAAAATTCAAATTTATTAAAAAATTGAAACGTCTGCCATTCGGTAACCGCTTGACCGATTTTGTTCAAATTTTGTTTGTTGGTTGCTATTTTTGAAGCTCTTTCAAATGAGCCCACTTTCATCATATTTTATGAGGGTGGGTGAACAAGGGTGTTCAATTAAGCATGGAATGACCCTTATGCAGTTTTCCAAGCTTTTGTTGAACCCTATTTTTGCCCAGTATAAGAGAAAGTAAAAATGGGTTACTGAAGTGAAAGAAATCAGCAGTTTATATTTAATTATACAGTAGTCCCCACTTATTAAGTTAGTGGTAATAAGCCCAAAATTGTCCCGTCCAGAATTACTCCATTTATGACCATGGTTAGCTTGCTGTGATATAAGCACACTTTTAGTCGTGCTTCAAATGACCTTCGAACCCCTGAAATGGCTCTGTTGAACCCTAGGGGTTTGATCGAACCCAGGATAAGAACCACTGTGGTAGGACAATCTAGGGCTTTAAAGATGCAGATTTTTACCTAGTGTTGTTAAAAAAAAAGGATATAAAAAATAGAAAGAAATTGCATCTTTCATTTATTTCTCAGGCCCCAATGACTTCATTCAAGAAACGCTTGACCTGCCCCAGTTGTGCCACCACTTCAAAAGAAGTTAAAACCTATAGCATCCCAATTTTCAAAATATTGAAACTACAATATGTTCTCCATTTTTAGAGATTTGAACAGTTTTCTAACTCTATTGGCTGCTGAGTTATGGTAAAACATGTGCAAACCAAAACTTTGGTTCTGCTGCACTTACAGGGTTAACATTAGCAAGAAAAATACTGTTTGAGTAGTGATATAAATTAAGCAATTTCAGCATTTTATTATTATGCTCTGAAAAAATATAGATAACAGTCACTGTTGCTGCAACACATGCAATGATGTGAAGCCCTAAAAGTTAGTGACCTCTTTTCTTCAAGAAACAATTCTAATAGAAAAATGAGTAGCTGTACATATTATTGCAAACCTTGGCTTTTATTATCATTACAGCAAAAATAATAAATGTTATATGTTTAAGGTTAAAGCAATGGATCAAGATATGTGATGTACATATTTCAAGAAGAGTCTTTGACAATGTCATTTACCCTCAGGGGTGCATCTAGCCTGGAAAAGGGTCGCGGAAGGGCAGCTTTTGATCAAAAAAACACATTTTCTCTTAAGACTAGAAATCAACCGATGAATTTTGCAATTTTGGCAAATTTCGGAAACCCAACTTGCTACTTCGTCTCTGATTAATTAACGCAAATTCTCTGTACTCTTCCGTAGGATGCGCAGCCCTCCGATTGCATCAAGTAGTGCGCAAATGCGCAGTACTCATACCACTCCACAATTGTCCCCACAAACCGCTCTATGACGTAACATTCACTCACAGGTTTTTGCATGCACAGTAAGCAAATGATTGCCTGCGAACAAATCAGGGCAACTACTGTATTTTTCAGACCATAAGGTGCACTTAAAAGCCTTTAATTTTCTCAAAAATCGAAAGTGTGCCTTATAATGCGGTGCGCCTAATGTATGAACTGGTTGTGCTTTCTCATCTAGAATCAGTGTTATGTGGTAAACAGTACCATTTATTTAATTGCTAGTTATGATTGTTTTGTAAACAGATGTAATGAACCAACAATAATTGCAATGAGCAGCACACAAGAGTAGCTAGCACATACCACAGATAGTATAACTCGACAAGGCTCCTGACTACATTGGCGCACGCCGCATCAAACACTCATACAACTTTTTACAACTTTTGTTTTATTCTATTCGTGTCTAGCAGATTAGGCATGCGTGACAGATTAAACTCCCTCACGTATGTAATGACATATTAACTCCCAGTGGCGATTCAGGCACCCGGGCGACTCAGGCACTTAGGAGCTATTGGGAACGAGTTGAATACAGTTTGACTTACATAAGTTTTGCTTCATTTAATGCACCTTAAAATCCGGTGGGCTTTATGTAAGAAAAAACAATAGCTAGCATTCAATTTTGGATACTGCGCCTTATGGTCCTGAAAATGACAGTAACTATAGTCAGACCTCGTTTATCCGAACCAGACATGGGGTAATCGTAATCGATTACAGTTTTTTGAGTAATTGTAATCGATTGACTTCACCAAAAATGAAATGTAATCGATTACATTTTTTATTTAATTGTCATCGATGATTACTTTCGCGATTAAACTTGGAAATCTTCACCCTACATCCCTGTGCGATGAACCGTGATTATGGTGGCTGGGTTCCCTACTTTATCATCATTTGTTATGATTATGTTTCAGGTGAGGCCATTTCTCCATCTGTGTGCGTTAAATCCAGATAGTCTAGCGGCCAGCACAGTGTTTGTAGCAAATTCTCGCTTTGTTGCAGCCACCCTTCCTGTTGGCCACCAGAAGCAAAGTAGCGAGTCTAGTTAGACGTAGCAACAAAAGAGCTTTAGTTAATTTTATCATAACCTAGTAGGTGCAAACAGCAGACAAAATCAGCCCGAAATGATTATGATTGGAGACTGTCTTCTTGCCATGAAGCGAAATATTACAAAACAGCTCCTGCGTGTGCGTGGCAGTGTATGAGATTCTGACAGCATTACAGCCGGCACTGCCAGAGAAGGAAATTCAGAAACACGTGCGTTCGACGCAATATCAATTTCGAATGTTCAAAAACGTGGATTGTTTCATGTCACTATGCAGGGAGGTTGTTGTTTCGTAATAGTACTATGCAACGTTACAAGGGAAATGTAGGCTGTTGCCTGTTCCAAAACACCCGCATTTGAGACCTGCAGTGACAGCGTTAAATATTTTATCGGCTTTAATGCTGAGTACCTACGGTGCAAAGGGGTCTGTCATGACAGCCAAACGCACTCCCTAGATGCGCCCCTGTTTACACTGTTAATTTCTTTAGGCTTTGTCCATAGCAACCATAGCATGTAACCAGCATCACATAAATATATATATATCGACTACCTAGTTTTCCAAAGGATTCCTTAAAACCAGGGTTTTTAAGGTGTTTCAGGGACCCAATTCAGGTCACTAAAATCAGAAATATTGCACCCTACAGGTCCATACCAGGTACTAACATTTTCCTTAAAAAAACTGTTATTACTGATTTTATACATTAGGTTATCTCACCAAATTTGAAATATAGTAAACCAATACTTACCCATAAAAAATTCGAATCAAAACAGAACAAACAAACAAAAGAGATATGACAATCAAATCACAGTGGGATTTCAACATCTTCACCAAAGTTTCGTATCTCTGTTTGACTGCATCCATCTCCATACATTACTTGAGCAAAACCTGGCCATTGTTCAAGCTTTTCATGAGGTGACTCATTGACAGGCAGTGAGAATGACAGCATAGGTCAATATAACCATGCAGACAAAGCCTACATAAAATTTTTTATCTTCATTCACTTGAAAAAACAAATCTGCCACAGACAAAAAAGGCATTTTCAGTTGCGAACATATTTGGCAAATCAATACCCAGCAGGAAACTTCATCAGCTTTGTTTTGCAAGATACATTTCAATTACGAAACTAGAACATTTATCACTCTAGAACAGTGGTTCTCAACCAAGGGGGCATGAAGAAATTTTCAGGGGGTCGCGAGCCCTTACATGCTCTACAACACGGAAAGTTTTTGAATGAGAATGTGTACCTTCGAAACGTTACGCCAGGGCGAATTTTACGTCACTACATGTTATTTTTATATACGTTATATATACTGTATATGCTATACATTTAGATATTTAGATGGTTTATCCACTGAAACTAAACAACATTAAAGCAGGGTGTTAATGCTGGTGAAGTCTTATTAAATCACTTGATGTCTGCTGATGATTTATTCGTGTGTTTTGTCCAACAAGTATTGTATGTGGGTTGCAAAATATACTGCACTAGATGTGTGTCAGGCTTATGCAGAATCACATGGGATTATTATCAACTGCAGCAAAACTGTTTGTATGATATTTAAGGCTACAAGTGCAAAAAGCAGTCACCCCATTACTGGCACTGGGTGGTCAAAATGTAAAATCTGTTAACCACTACAAATATCTGGGGATGATTGTACTGAATACTGAGCTCTCAGATGACAAAGACATTCAGAGGCAATTGTGATATCAATATTGTGCAGCAAACAAGCTGTGAAGCCTCTCTTTACTGATGCTCAAATGCAGTTAAAAACGTACTTCTTCATTCCTTTTGTATGCCCATGTAATGTATGCATCACAATTAATAATTGTGATGTAATTTCAACAAGTCTTGCATGTAGAGATTAAGGGTGGCCTATAGTTTTGGATGCAGAGCTCAATACAACCTGCCCTGGAGAGCAAGTAGTAGTCATCAGGAATGTAACATTTCTACATATTTTCTCTTTCGTTTCTTTGTGTTCTCTGTGGTAACCTATCTTGTTAAAGTTGTTTTGCATCCCTATTGCCTATTGATAGTTTAACCTATCGTACTTTATTTATGTCAGCGATACGCAATTAAATTTTCAAGCTCCACGTATTCAGTTGAAACATCAGAGAAATGTTCAAACCTCCACGTTTGGCAGCTTGACATTTGCCAGTACACCCGTAATAAATTGGGCCGATTGCTGTGCAACTGCGAGCAATCCAAGTAGAACACATCAACAGTATATTTTTCGAAATCCGCTCCACTACAGAAGGATATTTTTTCAGTTATTTCTTTTATTTATTCATTTGGCTCAGACACCAGAGATATCACTATCCGGCAGAGATGTTCACGGAGCCGAAATGTCGAAGTGGACTCCGACCGGAGTTTGCATTTTAGGCTGGAGCAGGAGCCGGAGTCAATATTTTAGGTTAGAGCCGGAGTCAACGTTAAGGTCTCTGCAGAAGCTAATCAAAATTTTTAAGGGACCTAATTTCTGTAATGATGCTTGTTGTTGTCAAACAGAATGGAATTAATTGAGACGTGTTTTCTGACCAGTGTCGTCACATATCACAAAAGTGTGACACTGGGTGGGAGTACCGAGCATTTCAACACTAAAGATGGTTTCAAATTATGGCTTATGCAAAATACAATCAAGTGTGTAAGTAACAATGCAGTTCGGGAATTTAGGAATCCATGTGGCAAATATGCGAATGTTGGTCTAATGATGTGGATAATAACACAAGACAAAAAACAATGGTTAACAAAACAGATTATAAAGAAGTAACAGTGTGCCGAAATGACCTATACACTGTAGGCCTAGAAGACAGGATTTGACGATGATGTTAAAAGTAATGTGCAGTGGTACAATACCAATGTTTATTCGCATTGTGCAGATTTCTAGTCTAACCACCGCTTGCACAGGCCAACCTCTGGTCACATTTTGGAGCCATGCTGAACAAAGTTGGATGTTTGCCCTGATAGTTGCAGCTTTAAAGATAACCTATATCGCTTTGCATCTCTACTATGAAAAATTTGAAAGGGATTGCAGCCCAAGTTTTGCGTAATGTAAATGTTCATCTCGGTAATTTTTTTGAACAATTTGCTTGCACATTGATGTTAATGGCTCAGTTTGGCACAGTTATTGTTCAGAGTTTTATCTGAGTACACGGTTAAAGTACGATTCAATATTTGTGAACAGGTGATCAGTTCCTGACCTCGGAGATTTAAAATGAGTCTTTTGTAAAAATTGAAAATTAACACTCACTTCAACTACTTGTCATCTATCCGGTTAATTATTGAAGCTTGGACTACTTAACTAGAATTTCAATGGTTTCCACCTCAAAATTTAATTGCAGTAGAACCTATACTTTTAAGGTGTATATTGCGAAGCAGCGTTTATTTTGCCTCGTGAGACAAAAATAGTTCTGAAGTTATTTTGTCAGTAGCTGCACAGTTTTCTTTGAAGTGATCACATGACAAGTTTGGAATGCATGACCTACGTAGCTGACCGTAATGTCAAATTTAAATGTGAGGAAGCTTTTAGTGGCTGCTTGTCCACGTTGTGTAAAAAATAGGCTAAGCCATAACTTTAAACCTCAACATGTTGTGTCTCTCGTCTTTGTCTTGACAGTCACGTGACCATTTCAATTATTTATGTTCAATCAAAGGCAAAATAGCCACAACATATTTTTTGCCTCATGAGGCAAAATAGACAGTATCTTTTCAATATGAGTTCCTTAGAAGTTTTCGGAGTGTTAACAGGAGTCGGAGTTGATGTTTCAAAATTTTTCGGAGTTGGAGCAAGAGCAGGAGTCTTAAAGCGTGGAGCAGGAATGGAGTCGGAGTCTGAAAAATGTGACTCCGCTAATCTCTGCTATGTGTCAAGCTAAAGCTTGCAAGATATGCCACACTTTCTGTTTATAAGCATGACAGGGCCCAAAGTGGCACAACGCATTCACGTAGTGTCTATTCTGCTTCATGAGGCAAAATCTGTGCTGGTACTCTTTTGCCTTGATTTGAACACAATTGGTTGAAGTGGTCATGTGACAAGCACAATACGCAGAGACAATTCGATGGGGTTTAAGAGTTTGTGGTTAGGGTTTAGGATCAGGGCTTATGGTCAAGCTTTAGGGTCAGGTTTTAGGTTTAATGGTTCAGTGTTTAGAATTTGGGTTTAGCCTGCAGTTCACTTAATGCAAACAAGAAGCTGCTAACTGCTTGCCAGTTCTGAAACCATGACAGCCATCATTCATGCATGGGACTGAGCTGTTACAGATGCCATGGTCAAATAAGCAGGACATGCATTTCAAACTTGTCATGCGACTACTTCAACCAATCGTGTTCAGGTAAAGGCAAAATAACTCCAGCAGTTATTTTGCCTCATGAGGCAAAATAGACACAGCATCATAATACACTTTCAGATAGTGTTGCAATCGGAAATCCCGAGCGGCATATGCGCAAGGCTTCGCACTGTGGCAGCAAGTAACAATGGAGTTCACATGCCATGGTCAATCTATCATTGCTTATTCGCGCCACATATATGTGTGGTGTTGTTCCTCACGCACATCCCGTTAGGGGTGAATCACACAATCAACGCAACACCACCGGAGAGGTTGCAACAATAGTTTTTGGGTACAGATAGTATGGTTTCAACCTAAACTGGTTTCGGATCGGATACGGATATCATTTTTCGAAAACAGGATAGAATCGGATAGTAAAAATCCACGATCCGATCATCTCTGTCAGACACATTGTCCATGTCAGTGCTGTTCAACCTTTCTTATTATGGTGCACCCTTAAAGATATTTTGACGAACTCATGCACCCTAGTTACTTAAACTCATCCACCCTATTTACTGACACATCCGCCATGTTCCCCACCTAATTGCGCCCATGTCTGTGAGTACGCTGGCCTAAATAAGCAAGCACCCTAATTCAGTAACTCAGCTACATAATTCAATTGATTATGGTTCATTGTCTGTCGCTTATGAATCACAAATAATCAATTGATAAAAATTAGCTTGACATGGTCTGATGTCTACGCACCACAATTTAGAATGTGCAAAGTCTAGATTAAATCCTGATAGTCATTGGTTATTTAAATGGTTCATTTTTGCTAACAGAAAGTTTTGTAAAAAGTATCTGTTTAGAGCGACAAGTTTGTGATGCACCCTTGTGAACCCTTTCGTAGTGGTGCACTCCACGCATAATTTGGTGCACCCCAAGGTGCACCGTGCACACCGGTTGAGGAGCGCTGGTCCATGCCACAAAGCGTGTTGAACATGATCCGGTCTCCTGATCGCGATCCAACCGCATTCTGCTATTCAGAACTGAGTCCAAACGGCACTGATATAGTCGAGACCGTATCCTTCGAGACCGAGACCTGGTTGAAACTTCGAGACCGAAACCTAGACCGAGACTTAAAATCCCGAGACTGTGACCCGAGACTTGAAATTCGAGACCGAGACTTGAAACCTCAAAATTTGTGCACTTTGCTGAAATTATTTGAAAAAAAATGGGGCGCGGTCCCAGGTTGAAAATCACTGTTCTAGAAGCTACAAATAGCAGATGGCACTGGCTTAGCCCTGATCATGTCTCATTGAAAGTGCACACCGTTACTCTCGCATTGCCCTAACAGGGCAAATATTATTCTCACCATGACCGAGGTTTACGCACACGTTTCAGAAGTACAGGCGTGTGTTTCATCAATCACCAGTTACTCTCAAGCTCACCTGACCATAAAAAAGTAACTTTCTGCATGATGAAAAAATTTTATTATTTCAAAACCAAATACATATTCCTCCCCAAAACAGGAATTAATACAAATCTGAAAGACGCGAAAAAAAGCCTACATGAAAAATTTCGAAATTACGCCAATAGCCCTTAATGGCAACATGCACAAGCAAGGCTGCGGAGTCGGAGATAAGCATTTTGCCTGGAGCCGAAGCTCAAATTAGAAATCAGAAGGAGTCGGAGCTCAGTTTAAAATTTAGGACCGGAACTATGGCCATTCGAGAGGTAGCTCCGGTCCTTTCCTAGATACTGTTGCGATCGGAAATCCCGAGCGGTATGTAGCTTACGCATAGCTTCGCACCGTGGCAGCAAGCAAGAATAGAGATCATGCTCGCAATTTCTCTTTGCGCACGCTAGTCGTTGCGTTCAATCGTTCACACGTTAATATCAGCAGAGCTACCACGTCGCAATCTCTCTTACTATTGCTTGCTCGCACTACATATATTATGGTTTATTCTTCACGCACATCCCGTTCGTGGTGAATCACACAATCAACGCAACACCACCGGAGAGGTTGCAACAACACTAACGGTTTTGACAAATAGACTTACTTTACCTAAAACAGCGTTCTTCATAGCACACTAAACGCGATTGTTATGCGGTATGACGCCAGGTTGCGACAATGGATCTGCAAACCTTTAATCTTTCTGTGGTTTATGGTTTAAATAATCGCTACGGCTATGACATGGTAGCTGGCAGGCGTGGTGCTACTTGTAGAACAGTGATTCGCAAGCACCGTTCTATGTAGCCCCAAGTATTGTTTCTGCGGCTCTTAACAGTCTTTCAGTAACACCTCATATTTTGTGCGACGGACTTCGTTAGTACAATAAAGCAAAACGGGCCAATTCACTAGTGTTAAAATTTGTAGTGCGACTCTCTAAAAAATTGTAGGTCTGGATTTGGATCCTTAAGATAAATGGATGAGAACCACTGTCGTAGAAGTGAGGAAAACGTTAAATATAACTTCTTACTTTTTTGTCAGAGTGATCAAACCGAGTCTGTGGTAGTGTCGCAATCTAAAAAAAAACTGAGCCATAATGAGTAAGTGTATAATAAAATATCCATAGCTTTTGTAGCTGCGTAGTAATGCTGTTAGTAGGGAGTATGATTAAGATATGATACCATTGCTGATTAAAGCGTGAAATGCACGGCACGCCATTGTAAAATATGAATTTTTATTAGAAACCATTAGACTAGATTACTGGCAAAGTTCACTAGGATACATTACGTTTGCAAGTTACCAGGAAGTAACCACCACAGCCAGGGACCGATTTAGGGAGCGCGGGGCCCTAGGCCATCTTAGTTTCTGGGGCCCACGCAAGTGTGACCTATTTGGCCGTTTGTCTGGAAAGCGTGAAAGAATGCCCCTCTTATGTGTATGTGCGCCCTCAAAAGTCTATATTTTGTGGTTCCGACTTTGGTTCTACGATTGCCTTAGATCTCAACATAAATTAAAGACTATAGGCTGACACAGAGCCGTGCGAAAGACTGTTGGGCTCACCCCAAAAAAAATCCAGATGGGGCATTTTAATATCAGCAAGCATTTAGGCAGCTGCGTGCTTTTTCGAGTCAGTTGCAAATTAGCCCCCTGAGCAGCGCTATTTCAAAACCTAACCAAAAACTTCTTAACTAAATAGCTTGCATTATTTAAACAAACTTTTATTACACATTCAAGAAAAGCAAGCGCATGCACCGCATTTGTTTAAACTTTCTACTGTAATACAATATATATTGTGGGACTCCCACGAATAGTCGCCCCCCGACCGGGGGGGGGCTGCCTTGTCACGGCACTGGGCTAACAATGCGTTCTTTTCCTGGAATTTATACCGCTTCAGTGTTGTTCAGATGTCCTCTTCGTTAAATATACGTGAATTGTAGCGCTTTTTTTCAGGTTTATTTTTCGGATATAAACATTTTCATGTGGGACCATGTTGCCATCCTCGAAAATATCGTCTAATTGCCGATTTGATTAGCTGTACGTAAACCCCTTTGTTGTAGTAATCATCACTGCACATATTTTATGGACCAAACGAGCACAATTCATTCAGTGGACACAGGGTTTGGCTATTCATGCAGTTTTAAAGTTGTCATTTTCCAAGCAATGCAAAATATAGTGTTTTTAATCCACCATGCCAGGAATGGCCAACCAGTCAGAGACCAACAGCCACATTTCTTATTGTGTTATCGCGAAGAGCCACATCATACACATGGGTGCACATGAACATCTCCTCATCTGTCCCTCACTCAAACACGTACCTTTGCTCAGTTAGATTAATTGTAAATATCACACACCAACATGACAAGGACAGAACGTACAAGTCAATTATTGTTTATTGTTATCAATAAAAACGCAGAGGTGTTTTTTTAAAACCGCTTGAATTACCCCGGCAGCCAAAGTGTTGTTATTTAGTGGGACTTCGAGTAATTACGTAAGAGCCGCATGAAACCGGGCAAAGAGCCACATGCGGCTCGCGAGCCGCGGGTTGGTCACCCCTGCTCGGATTTATTGGGTGTTACGGAGTTTGCGAGCAATCCAGTTGGTAACAACCAAACATAGCATCCGATATTGATAACAGTGCTTTTTCATTCTGCAGTGTCTAGCGTTCTTGCGTTTTTGCAAGCTTTTTGCCAGTCGAAGATTGAACATCAAGCACGTACTGTTCTTTCTTTTTCCTTGCAACCACAGGCGTAGACAGGGGGCCAAGGGTGCCATGCTCCTTCAAATTGCTTTGTGCTTTGACTTCGACAGGCAGTGTCCGGAACAAAATACTGTTTCTCGCTTAAATTCAAAGTATTTGGCCTCCCCGAAAATTTTGGCTTGGCTACACTACTGCTTGTAATCACTTTCATGCAGACGGCCTGCATCTTTCTCGCGCCCAGCCATGTTCCTCAGTATCAAGCCTTTCACACAACCTGCACTTCTATCTTGATGTACAATCTTCCACTCATCCACTAACAAAAAGCTCCCAACAACGCAAGATCGCCAGAAAGTGCAGAACTTCGATGAAAAGCAGTATTGTCATCCTTACATTGCGTGGCAAAAAATATTATTGTGTTGTTACTACACAGATAAAAGTCTAGAGTCTAGACCAGTGGTTACCAAACTGGGGGTAAATTACCCCCGGGGGTAATATGCGGTTCTTCCGGGGGTAACGCGGAACCAAAACCACAATGTTGTTCTGTATTATAAGCGATCGCTGGAAAAGAAATTTTCGACATGAAATGCGAAAAGTTTTTATTGAAGATATTAAGACATAATCGCTACCTTGATTTGGGTAATGGTTCAGAAAAGTTTGGGAACCACTGGTCTAGACTTTAGACTCTAGACGTTTGCATTTTCGCTCGTTTCGAAGCAAATAGTGACGTAATGCTTCTGTGCAGTTTTGCAATTTTTAAGTTAATAATGAGTCGCCATAGGAAGGAGCTGCGCGGGGCCCCCAAAAGCGCAGGGCCCTAGGCCATGGCCTATTTGGCCTATGCGTAAATCCGTCTCTGCCATTCAGCGTTGGTCTTGGACTCCGACAATGGCGTGTGTTGTCACCACTCATCTTCATAGTCTATACCAAGGTTCTCTAGACTACGGCCCAGGGCCAAATCAAATCTGCGAAGCCATCACCCGGCCACAAAGCACATTTTGCCAATAATGGAAAATTATGTTTGCTAAAAGTGTGTTGATTTAGTAGAATGTAGCATATCCTTAAAAAGTCATATTACGCAAGATGTCTGGCCCTCGAACTGTTGTTCAATAGCTTATGTGCTCTCTCCCAAAAATTTCGAAGAGCCCTGATCTATATGGATTGGATAGACAGTCACAGACACGTCGTAAAAGGTATTACTGTTGGCAACTGTAGGATGGACTGCTTGCTTTTTGCGGACGAATTGGTAGCCTACTCCATGCGTGGATCTTCGCAACAGGATCTTCAGCTCGCATTTGATCAGTTTTCCGCTGCGAGCGACCAAGAAGGAACGAAAATCAGCTCTAAAAAGATTGGGGTATCGTGTCTCTTAAGACGCCCACGGCAGTGTTTTCTGCAAGTGATCGGAAATACACTGCAGCAGGTGGATGCGTTCAAGTACCTTGGGCTGGTATTCACGAGTGGCGAAAGTCGCAACAAAGGGATTGATACACGGATATGCAAAGTAAACGCAGTTTTGCGTGAGCTTTACTGCTCCGTGGTGACGAAACGGGAGCTTTCAAAGAACGCAAAGCTTTCAGTTTTTAAATCGGTGTTTGTTCCGATCCTCACCTGTGGTCATTAATCTTAGGTGACGACTGAAAAAATACTGTCAAAGGAATAAACCGCAGAGATGGGATATTTGCGAAGAGTTCTCGGTGTAACACTTCGTGACAAAGAGCACAGGTCTGAAATCCTTGAAGCCCAGGATGCCAAGCCACTTCTCCGAATCGAGAGATCCCAGCTATGTCAGTTCGGCCATGTACCGAAAATGCCCCAGGAACGAATGGTGAACTAAGTCCTTCAGGCTACAGTCTACACCGACGGCAAGCGACACAAAGTTTGTTCAAGGGCCATGTGACGTGACTAGATCTATGATCTTGCTTGGTCCCGTCTTGGTGTGGAGCGAGCAGAACTATTTGAAATTATTGTTGATCGTGAGGTATTTCAGGTCCTCCTCCTAGGGTTGTTGCCCCTGCGACTCTCCTCAAAGGAAAACCGGGTACGAAAATGAGTAAATGAATATGAGTGTGTAGGCCTTCATTGAACCTTTTTATTTATGAAATTGTCTTTGGTCTGTTTGTCAAAAGTGAATGTCGTATTCAAATAATTATTCAGTTTTTTAAAGGTGCGTTAGGAACCCGATTCGGGTCCCTAGACTTGAAAATCGGGTCCTTAGAATCAGAGAATATTATTATCAAGGGAAATATCTACGAAATTTAGTCGGAACTGTTTCGGGTCCCTACAGGTCCATACTAGGTACCTAACATTTTCCTAAAAAAAACCTGAATTAAGCGCATCTGGACGGAAACTTGCGTTTTTGTGAAAATGAGTCATAAGTATAAGACATCGAAGGGAAAATGGTTTTGCCACCCTAAAGCTCCGCCACGACACCCTTTTAAAAACCTTAAAAAAACACTGTTACATTTATCTGATTTACCTTAGTTTAACCAAACCCACAATGCAGCAATGTTTTCATCCAAGCGAGAAACATTTGCTTTACAGGTACGTGACATCTAGTTTTGCTGGACATTTTTTTCGTGTTAATGTAGGTGAAACTTGGTACTTTTTGCTAATTTCCCTTTGTGCATTTGGTTTCTGTTTAATCTCAAATGTATTTTCGTGTCGTTATGCAAGTGTAGTTCTTAGAATGATACTTTTGAAATTATCTTTTCATCTATTAAAATCTGATGATAAACCTGAAAAATTTGATTGTGATAAGACCGAGCTAAGTGGCACCACTGACAGAAGTCACAAGACAACTGTCACCAGACGATTAGGTATGCAGAAGTCACATTGCAGACTAGCTGGGTATGTGTGTAGGCCTATGCATGCAGGGGCCGACAAGGGGAGATTGAAAGGACACATCTTCCACCCACCAGCAGTAAAAATATATTGAAATTTGAAATCATTTTGTGAAGTCCGCTACGCCAATTTTTGGCCAAACTTCTTTTGCTACTTGTAAGAAGATATTAATGGACATTTTGGTAGGGGTGGGGCTGCATGCATGATGCCCAGTAGCATTAAAAGATTTGTAGTTTTTTGAAAAACGGAGATGTGCAAAAAAATATTTATCGTGTTTGTAACGTTAAGCAACATGAACAAGACATCACTTAGCGCTTTTACCCACACTTCTCTTAAACTGCATGATAGTTGATGTGTTCTACTATAAGAGTGATATACACGTGCGACCAATGCGATTCAGCATTTTGTGCACTGCAACTGACAGCTCTAACAAAATTGACATGTTCATTATATTGTTGTGCCTGTGGGTATCCAAATACGATATTAGTGCAAGCAGGTTGAACGACAGTACCGTGTCCGGAAACAAATTTAATTTGTAGATCAACTGTAACGATAATTAGCGTTGCTTTCAATACCCCTCCAGAAACAATGTTGTGAATCTGTAGCCTATTTATAAAACTTCACTGCTGCATTAAACTGATGACTATATTGGTTTCACACCAAGCTTTCCCCCACATATTGCAAGAAAATTGCGTCCATGCTCCTCTGTATGCTCACCAGTGCCACCTGAAACAACAACAAATCTGTCCAGGAGACCTTGACATTTTTCGTCAGCTTTTATGCTTCTTCCTTTTTCCTTCTTTTTGATGCTCCACTTGGATACTTTCTGTTCAACTGTGGTATTTTCATAAAATTATCAATAAACCAAACACTCCAATCTCTAAAAATCATCATTTGGTATAAAAAGTTATCATTTGGTATGAATATTTGCTCTTATTTGACAAGGTTTTTCAGAAAGATGTTCTTCAGAGTTTTTGGAAGAAATTTTAACCCACAATTTTTTAGGTATAGAAGTTGGTTTGAAGCTTTTCTTAATGTGGACATTGGGGATGGTGGTGGGGCACCTTAGAAAGCATAGTACTTGAACATTAAAGTTGCTGTTTGGGCCCTTTTGAAAGTATAGTACTTGCACATTACAGTTGCTGTTGGTGGCCCCTTTGAAAGCAAGATACTTACACATCACAATTGCTGTTGGGGCCCCCTGTCAGAGCAAGGTACTTACACATTACAATTGCTATTGGGGGCCCATTTAAAAGCATAGAATTTACACAAAACAATTGCTGTTGGCACACCTTTGAAAGTAAAGAATTTTACATTGCAATTGTTGTTGGGGCCCCTTTGAAAGCATAGTACTTACACATTAAAGTTGCTGTTGGTGGCCCTTTTAAAAGCAAGGCACTTACACATTAAGGTTGTTGTTGGGGGGCTCTTTGAAAGCAAGATACTTACACATAACAATTGCTGTTGGGGGGGATTTTGAAAGCGTGGTACTTACACATTAAAAAGTTGCTGTTGGAGGCCTCTTTGAAAGCAAGGAATTTTACATTACAATTACTATTGGGGGCCCCTTTGAAATCAAGGTACTGTAGCCGACAAATTTCGGTTGCTGTTGAAGGTCTTATGAAAGCAAGCTACTTACACATTACGGTTGCTGTTGGCGGCCCCTTTGAAAGCAAACTACTCACACACTACAGTTTCGTTGATGGGCCCCTTCAATGTAGATTAAAAGCAGAGCATTTACACATTTTCAGTGGCTGTTGGGGGCCTCTTTGAAAGCAGATTACCTTTAAATTGCAGTTGCTGTTGGAGAGCCCTTGGAAAGCAAAGTACCTGCACATTACAGTTTCTGTAGGGGGGCCCTTTGAAAGGAGACTACTTGCTCATGATCTACTGTACTTTGTAGCACATTATATGAGTGGATAATAAGTTTTTAACCAAAAATAAGGAAAATGTATGCGCGTAACACTTCAAGGCAGCCCCCAAAAAGAGGGGGCATGAGGCAAGTGCCTCGCTCGCCTCCCCTTAAACACATCACTGACTACGCTAACTTGCTGCAACATACAAGTCAAACAGCACTGCTGCACAATGCTGGCTACTGCCACCGGTAATTGTGCTGTAATAAACGTAACCTACAATGAGAGTAAGTATTATGTCGTCACGTGAACTGTTTGTCTCAAGTCCTCGATGTACCTGCGCCGACGCCGTGACTACGTCAGATCATGGGCGCAATTTTGTTGTGAAATGTGGGGGGACAGCTTGATGTAAAACCAATGTAGTTGTCGGGCCGATGTGGAAGTGAAGTTTTATAAATACACATTCCCAAACTTCTCTTTTAGAGGTGTTCTCAAAGTAACACTAATCACGCTTTGCTTTATCCCTATAAATGATTTAGAAATTAATGAACCTAATTTTGTTGTTGGACATGGTACTGTAGTTTAGCTGTTGTCAGACTGATACAAACAAGCACAGCAATATAATAGAACACATCAATTGGATTTTATCAGAGCTGTCAGTTGGAGTGCACAAAACGTTGAATCGTATTGGTCGCACGTGCACATCACTCTTAAGTAGAACCATGGGCGCAATTTTGTTGTAAAATGTGGTGGGGACAGTTTAGTGTGAAATCAATGAAGTCATCGGGTCGATGCAGAAGTAAAGTTTAAGTTTTATAAATACAGATTCCAAATCTTGCTTACAGAGGTGTTTTAAAAGCAAGACTAATCACGCTAATACATCAATTGGGTTTTATCAGAGCTGTCAGTTGGACTGCACAAAATGCTGAATCGCATTGGTCGCACTTGCATATCACTCTTATTGCAGAACACATAAATTTTCCTGCATTTTATAAGACGTGTTGTTTACAGTGCGATTTGTTGTCTTGTTCAAGTTGCTTGACGTTACAAAAACGATAAATATTTTCTTGCACATTTCCGCTCTTTGTAAAAGCTACAAATCTTTTCAATGCTTCTGCGCATAATGCCTGCAGCCCCACCCCTACCAAAATCTCCACTGATATCCTCTTACCAGGTGGTGGATGCATCCTTTCAATCTCCCCTTGTTGGCCCTTGCATACATACCCATCTATCCTACAGTGTAATTTCTGCATACCTGATCGTTTGGTGACTGTTGTCTTGTGACTTTTTTATGTGATGCAACTTAGCACAGTCTTTTCACAATCAATTTTTCAGGTTGAACATCAGATTTTAATGGATGAAATTAATGTCAAAAGTGTAATTCTAAGAGTTCTACTTGCATAACGACACGAAAATAGACTTGAGATTAAACAGAAATAAAAACCCACAACGGTGAATTGGTAAAAATGTGCAAGTTTCACCTGATTAACACGAAAAAATGTCCAGCAAAACTAGGTGTGATCAGGTGTTAAGTTTTGGGTGGAAATACATTTTTACTGGGACAAGATTTTAGTTTTTACTATGTGTTTAAAACAAAATTTTCTGGGCAAAAGAAAATTTTGGGGGCTCAAAAAATTGGAGAGCACTGCCCCCGAATGCCCCCTTTGGCTACGAGCCTGCCCGCAAAGCAAAATTTTCGCACTTGGATGAAAATATTGCTGCATTATGTTTTTGGTTAAACTCAAATAAATCTGATGACTTACGAACCAATGCATTCAGCACAAGCACAAAGTGTAAGAGTCACGAAAAAATATCTTTTGCTTTTGTTGATCACCATTGTCGCGACATTACAAGAAGTGAGGATAAATGTATATTTTATCTTTGATTCCTAGTCAAGTCCTTATGGTTTGAGCTGCAGGTCAATATATAGCTACGTAAATAGTT
>JGI24022J15233_10002390_pt1 | contig 17531 bp, 7 predicted proteins | sample Ectturendosymbi2_FD_15233 | JGI IMG/M metagenome (IMG submission 15233) | reverse complement strand
TCTCGCGCTCAGGTGGACTCGCCGAAAGTGGCTCGCTAGCGCGATCGGACGACAAAAGATATTCAAAACAACATGACCACTTGAGGCGTCGTCGAGCCAAACGCCAGGCGGAGTCCTGTGTTGCTGGGCCATCCTCTGCCTTGAAGTCTTCAGAAAAGTGTTCTCAATTCGCAAGTGAAGACGAGCAGACTGCTTGCGAAAGTTCATCATCAGATGACATTTTCAAACACTTAGGTTTCAGCGAAGGTGGCGGCAGTGCTACGTAACTTAGTTTGAGCTGAGTATGAGACTTAAAATTTGTCGAGAAATTTCCTTCAACTTCCTAGTTGTAGTGGTTTTTAAGAAACAAGGCTTTCCTAGATTTTGAAATTTGATATTTTCGTATTAACGTTTTAGTAGAAAATGTTTTTCTCTTAGTTTGGAGTTGGTAAAGTAACATTTCACGACTGTTTCCCCTTGGAAAAATTCTTTTGGCCAACCCCATGGAAAAATTCACTATTGCCTTCCCCTGGAAAAAAATCCTTCCGACGCCCATGTGAGTTTGTGAAATGAGATATGCCAATTTGTAGTAATTAAGGAAGTATGAAATTTACAAAAATGCTTTATATTAGTATGGTTAAATGGGATGCATTACTTTTTTAATATATGTCTGAAATACCTTAAATAGCAATAATTCAAGGTGCTAGCTGCTACAGTTCGATCATTTTATTTTTGAAGCTTGTTTTCATTTTACCGCAATTTGTCTACACTGTTACAGTGTTATTTTTCGAGTTTTGCTGAACGTTTTATTATCATGCATTGCGGCAGTACATTATTAACACCAATTCTGCAAGCAAAAACCAAAAACCGCAAAAACATTGGAAAGGCACACCATGTATTTCAACGAACTGCGAAAATCTTTACTTGAAGATCACAGTACGACTGTTTAGCAACGTTACGCCATTACTGAAAAGTTACTGTTGTGGATATAATAGACTATTGTATTTACAAGCAACAGAACGAACTGCGTTTTGGATTTCTGTCAACGAAACCGCACCACAGATTAAAACGTAATGAAAGTGAGTTTCTTGGTTGCGTGACTCTTGGATCACATTCAGTGATCAAGACGTGTCGATGTAAAAACAAGAAAATTTTGTCTAAGTGTATTTATTACAAAGTTGACTATTTGAAAAACCGTTCTGCTGCAGGCACTGACTCGTAAAAGTAAAACACCGATTTCACCAAGCTAGTTTAAGCAAAATACTGGTGTGTCGCCACATCACATTTTGGAGAATATCTATTTCATCTCTGAAATTACTGTCATGCCCAGGACATTCATACTAGGCTGGTTTAAAGTGTGACAGCGACTTGTTGAAGATTTGCAGTGAAATGCTGTATCCTTAAACTACCAGCGTTTGAGGATCTTCAGCGTTTTCTGAGCGCGCTTCGCAGACAACACCAACAAACAGTGGCGTACCTGCCCGAAATTTTGTGACCGGCCAAATATTTTGACTTAAGCGAACAACAATATTTGGTTTGGGACACCGCCTCTTGAAATACAAAACAACAAGCTATACTAGAAATTTTTGGTGCATGGCCCCCCTGGTTACGTCTGTGCCAACAGGCATGGTAAACCCAAACCTTGCACCTATTTACTAAGGCGATTCAACAGCACAAACGTGTATCTAGCTAGACTCGAGAAAGGAATGCAACCACTCGCTTGCAGCGTTAACTCGCATAAATGGTAACAAAACTGTCGTTTTTTTGCCAACAGTATCTAAATTGTTCACACGCTTTTTTCTGCTGCGCCGTGACGGAATGCTTCACTAAGATATATTGAAAGCTCGGGCAAAAATGCAAGGCTAGGCAGCTGAACAGCGACTGAGCTGTAGATTCAGTCGTAACAATTGCCACACGTCAGAATGAGAAGCTCTGTTTGTTTGGTTTCCGCCGTGGTGTCAAACAACGCTGGTCGCACAACGCGTGCGACGTCACGTTGGCAAAAAAGAACCAGCAACTTCTTCGTTTTATGAAAAACTGTGCATTACAACGAGTTAAAACACTGCAAGTACAATTTTACCGATCGTTTTTGAACGTCTCATCTGTTTTTCAAGCGGCGAGTAGGACTTCTTCCGCAAAGAAGAAGTTTTTATGCCTGCCGTCATCTTTTTTGTATCAAAGGCAGGGTCACAATAAGGGCTGAAAAAGTTGCTTTTCGTGTAAAAATTGATGGCTGTGGAACAACTTACAAACATTCGTTTCCTTAAGCACAGTTCGATGGAGATACTGCGAAGCAAATACACAGGTTTCACACTCGGATAGCAAGTTGGGTGTGGTGGTCGGATCCTTCCACCAATCCAACTTCATGATCAATCTGATTTATGGCAGTCATGCTCTTTGCGTTTTCAAAATTCTAATCGTGTTTGGAGTATGGCAGAGGTCACTTTCTCGCCATATGGCTGCAAGCAAGTGGTCCTTGACGATATCAGTTGATTTCCATGTTTGAATGGAAGCATTTTATATTTGTGACTGGCGCTCAACTTTACGAAATGCTTCATACCCAGAGAAAATATTCGCAGTTTTAGAATATTTTTGCTGCAAATCGATTTATTGCAGAGTCAAGAATTGTTGCACGTAACCGGGTAAAAAACACCTTGTTTAGTAAATTCTTCATGTAAATTTATGCTAAGAATAAATTTGATTGGTGAGCCTAAAATGGTAAAAGAAGACAGGCAAAGCAGGATGTAAATGTGAACCAACAAATTATATCTTTGTTGCCATCTGACGTATAACAGAAACAGGGGAAGCTGCTAAACGTTAGCAGAGAAGAGGCTGTACTCAGAAATGATTTGACAAGGCGTGTTTCTAGAATTAGAGTCAACAAAGCACAGCCGACTGCTATTTATAGACTGGTTGGTTCAAACTTTTTTTAGTAGCTCATGACAAGGGAACGGAAAGCAAGCTTCATTTTATTTATAATGCAAGCTAATTTCTGGAATAACGTGCACTAACTTGCAAAGCCGTTTTTGTTAAGCGCAATGTTTCTGTTTGCGTAGGGTTACCATTTTTTAATCACCTAAAAACGGAGGACACATTTATAGCAAGGTGCTCAAACAATCACACTGGCGTAATTTCTTGAACACAGTCTCTCACAGAATGTAAGCTGCTCAGAGTTATGCTGAAAAACCGCAGCTTAAATTCAAGAAAACTGTCGAAGGATAAACGAAGAACATTTTGGTAATTTTATATATTTTTTACGACGTTTATCCACATATAAATAGTGCTTTCTTTTCTGCTGTGAAATATCAATAAAGTTGGAAATCAAAGGCTTAAATCGACTTTGGTACACGAAAAGTAGAAGTGCGTAATAGCTGCTGGTGATAGCAGCAGTTACGGAAGGGCCTACAATGTCGCAAAACCTCGTTACTGTACGCATCAAAGTACAAGGAAAGGAATCAAAACACATTGATCTCTAAATAAAATGAAATATGAAAAAAGCCGATTAATTTAAACATATTAGTTTACTGTGCTTCGAACGTGTTACACACTCTATTACATTGCCCGTGAATATAATGAAACAATTTAAAGAATTTTACAGGAAAATGTGCAAGTCTTTTTCAGGAAAAAAAAAATTTGCTGCAAAGATTTCCCGCGGTGTTTGTCGAAATACGCTTTCAAATCAATGGTTTACCAAAGTTCTGGATGATTCAGTAATCAGTCATGGTTTACAAAAATTCCGGATGGTGCAGTGTAATCATATCACTTCAAGACATAGGGTGATTATTCAGAATGACTCGTCTGCTCTCGTCTAGTGCAAGTGCAAGTGAATTTCAACACGTTCGCGCATTTACGCGCACACTGCACATCAAAGACGGTCCACTTGCGCATACACAGTGCAGATTCCGGAAAGGCTGCCTTCTTTCGTCAAACTGTTACTTTTTGTTTGCGAGCTTGGTTTGACAACCCGACAGGCATCGACTTCGTAGTTTGAAACTTCAACGCAGCCGATAATCGCGTAGAATGCAACAGCAATGAGGTTCAAAGTTACAGCTGAAAAGAACAAGCACATTTAAATTAAGCACAATGCTTTGTATCACCGTTCACGAGACATAAGTAATCAACCAGTTTCACAAGCATTTACTGTGGTATTTTGGATTTTTAATTTTCACCAATAGTATTAACTAAGGAGCTACAGGCAGCAACATATGTAAAAAGGTTTGTAATTCATGCAGATCATTCAAATATTTGCAATCTATCTCACGATCTGCACAGCATTCACTGCTGGTTTTCGCCTTGTACCATTAATAAGTAATACGTTTTCTTCAAAAAACATAGGGACTGCCAATAATTGAATGACATAAAATCTGTGCTTTCGCAAAATAGTCCATCGGATTCGTCAAGAAGAGAAAAATGTAAAGTTTGTCAGCATCGCGAGAATAGAATTGGTCAACTTTTTTTGTCTTTGCTTTCAAGTTCATGGGATCGTGTACTGGAAGAATGTATGCACATGAATTACAATTCATTAGCAATTCTTTGCATGCCACTAGCGTCAATAAACTACAAAAAGCACGCGCTTTCTTTCAGTATGAGCCACTTTAGCAGGCCCGCTCATACTTATCGTAGGAAAGAAGCGGCCCTGTGCTTGCGCTTTTGGTCTGATTTTGTTGACTGTTGTAATTTCCGTTTCTTCTCGAAATGGTCTGCGTACGGCTTCAGGCAATTTACGCACAGATAGATCATATCTTAAAAATGCAAAACTTACCCCATTTACGACGTCATCTACAAAAAAACGAAATCGAAAACTTTCCAATTTTTTTAACAAGGCTTCTTGCATCTTTACAGAGTTTAATCAGCTTTCTAGCTCAATCGGCTGGCTAGTTATGGTGTTGCAAAGTTCAGTAAAAAACATGCCGCACGCCGGACTCAAAGGGTATGTGTGGAATTGTTCCTCAATAACAATTGCAACGGAAAGGTGTTACGTTGCATGTCGATTGTCTCAAAATCAAAAAAAATATTGGCAAACTGTTGTATTGCTCAAATCGTAAAAAGAAAAATTTAATTGCGTTTTTTGATCAATAAATGGTTCAAGATTTTTTCACACAGGAGATTTTCCTTTCTGAAGACAAAATACAATACATTGTCCAATCCATTCCAAATACATTTGTTCAGTGAAGACTACAACACTCCCCTGATAATCCTGCAATTTGATTGCTATAAGAATTTACCAGTTTAGATACATATATAATAAATTTTTCAACTACTTTCCAGTTTCATCTTTGATGCAAAGTCTTATTGCATCTTTAACTACCAACCCTCTTTCCAGTTCTTGTTCAAAACTCCGCTGATATTTTAGCTCTTTTTTAATGTATATACCACTAATGTGGCTTAATTGTATTTGAAGCTCTCTTTAGAGTAATTTGATAAGCGCGTCTTACCCTGAAGTAGCCGATCTGAAGCAAACGATTCTGTAATAAAACATCATTTTTTCAGTAGTTAGACGTGCAACAAACTGCGTTGTTCTGCATCGTTTGATAGCAGTGGACCTAATTATAGAGTTTTGGATAAAACGTTTCAATTGCAGACAGAGAACAAATGTAACAAGATGGAATGGATTTACTTCACGTCTTGCGCTGTTTTCTATTCCGAGTATTTTTGTTTCGAATAAAACATTTTTGTGGGAACAATCAAGACAAAAATAGGAGGCATAATAAACTTACATGTACAAACAAGTACAACTGTTACGTTGTGGTTGTCGTATATATAACAGTCTCCTCGGCTTCCGTCGCATAACTTCTTTTTCCATAGGAGGCAGGTGGTGTCAAACAATCCACGATAAATTAAGGGTCCGGATATCGCTCCGACACCACGAATGAAAAACCACAACCATCCTATCGAGAAGGTATGCACCTTATCTGGAACAACTCTGTAAATACCTCGTTCTTATAAGCTCGGGAAAAAAGCTGCAATTGACCTTGTAAATAAAAGCGCGACGTTAAACCATCACTGCGAAAGCGGCCTCGTGGCATTAGCGGGTAACAGGGCGAGACGGGCGCCGACAGGCCAAACACTGACGCCCGCCAATGCAATATGGTCAAAAACAAACAACGATTTTTTCTTTTTCACACCTATGTTACAGGATGCCTCTTTGCTGAACAGCGTATAGCAAGCAACAGTTTGTTTTGCAGTGTTAGCTTAGCTTCATATAACACCGGTGTGACTCAGAGTTCGTGTGTTTTCTTCCTATAACTCAGAGTTCGTGTGCTTTCGTGCTTTCTTCCTTCCTAGATTTATGCTTTTCCAAAATTTAAAATATCTATAGTAGAAAAATTGCACAGGTACGCAAATCTAAATACCAGAGTGATGAGGAGTGTGACCTGATGATTTAGTGATCACTTTAAAGCTTCTTAGTCGCTTTGTAATAGCATGTTTTGATCTCTTGCAACCGATTGAGAAATCAATATCGGCTGTCACATAGAAGGACCAATATAAAATACTGTTTTCGTGATGCTGATATTTTTGTGTGTGGAGTGTATTTTGTGACGGCATGGTGCAAGCTGCATATTGTAGATATGAACATCACGATGACCTTTACAGCAAAATACATGATTAAATATCTCCAGGCATACTCTGTCCTGACGAGATGCCGCTTGACATGACTCCAGCATAGATCAAGAGCTTTATTTTTAGCAGACTGTTCTCTTCACATAAGCAGTCACTCTAGGTATGGGAAACCTATAGGCATGTGAGGACTACATCTCCACTATGCCATCCCCTTCAGTTAAGCCTGACCCCAGTGTATTAACAATGCCTTTCTTCAGGACTTCCTGAAGTATGCAAAGTGTGGTCTGTTGACAATTGGCACGATTTGGTTGTAATCATTGCCCTGGCTCACTCAGCAATTTTCTCAATGAGGTCATCTTTTGCAATAGAGGCTCTGACAAACGTTCACAAAGATCTAGATGACTGAAAATTGCAGCAAGGGGTGGCCCTCCAAAAGGAAAAAGAAATCACAAGCAGTAACAACAAAATCTTGATCTGTGATTATATCTCTTTTTGCGTGATGATAGAAACTGTTGAGTTGCGGATATCAAACATTTTTGTCAAAATAAATGTCTGCGTGGATACATCAGCATTTCCACGGGATAAATATTGTGACTGCACTCAAAAACGATGAGAAACTGTTTCGATTTTACAAGTTGGATTCCCGAAAGGGCCAAAATGCACATGTGGTCATTATTTATGCAAATTTCGTAAAACGTGTGAACTTTCAAAAGTGCTGTAGTTTAAGCATGGCAACAGTTTGCTCTTTCAACGCCATGTTTCTCAGCACCAATGTATGCAAGACGCAGACATTTCAGGGACCTGTACTACCTAGTTAGGTCATCATTCAGCCAAGAGCAGGAAATACGGTTGTGGTTTTGCCAACAACTTGTCTTATTTTAGTTTCCTTTATAGCAAACGACACTCTGATCTGACCAGCACAAAATAAACCGGACAAACGTCTATCTCACCTGAAATTCATTGTAAGGGAGGCAGTTAAAGGAAGGAAAGAGAACATGGAAGCCAAAAACATTCCTACAAAAAATATTGGCAACGTCCAGCAGTCTGTTGGACAGTAGTCCGGAAAAGCGTTTCTGCCCTGAGCTCGCACACAACTGCACAGGAAGTATTCCTGCAAAACCACATTTTGAAAGAAACCTTCAATGCGGAAAATACAGAACGTGATCTACAACAGTCAACAGACAGAGTAGCAAACCAAATGTTTACCCTAAGAAAAAGATTTTTCATGCAAAGGAAGTTCACGGTAGATACACTTAGAAACAGGCAATAAATATGTTACCTCCGGTTCCAATTTAAATGTCGTGCACTCATTGCTTGTGATATAAGACTTTTTAAAACTATTTTTAAATTATGATCGTATTCGAAGTGATTTTTCCCGAAGATTAAAGTCAAATCACGTTGCTCTTTTCATGCTAGACCAAAATAGTTTCATCAAGCGTCAACCTAGGACCTAGATGGGTCCGTAAATTTGAAAACTGGGGTTGTTACAAAATGCATCTTATTTCTAAACGTTTCAGACCGTAGTATAGAACTAGGGGAAAATTGTTAATACACTACCAAACCATTTTTTCGTGTTAGGAGCCACACCTGGGAACAGCATCTTTCACACTTGTACTCTCTCATTTACTTGCGAATGGAATGTTTTTCTTTATCAGTAAAGTTACCTATTTTCTTTTAACAGCACCACTGCTCTTACATAAGGTTCCAGTTCTCCATCCTCAATTTTCGCTCCGTAACATCCGGCTTGGCACGGAGAAAAGTAAGTCAAGTTGTCTGCCCCACAAACGGGACTGATAAACTCTTCTTGGCATCTGCAGTGGTCATTGCATTTCCCAGTTAAGTTCACATGTTCAAAAGCCTGATTTGGTGAAGGAGGTCTTGATCTGCGCAGTAAGGTATGCTATCACGTGGCCTGCGACTTCTTCCATTTCATCTTAGTTTGGAAGTTGTCGTCAAATGACTTTATGCGCAAGAAAAAAAAACAAAAGTTGGGAAGACGTCATCGCATACCATCCTAACCACGTTGTTGAAATAACCAGATACTTTGCAAATAAAAACACTCCATAGGGTGCTTCTTAGTCTACATGAGAAACTCATCCCAGCAAAATAAATCTCTGGTTAGATTTTTACAGGCACTTTGAAACAGTTTACCTTCAACACAATGCTTGGGTAGTTGGTTATCTTAAAGCTCTCAAACGATTTGTATTGTCATTAAGGTTTCGGGTACCTTTCACTGTGAACATGATAAAACGTATCTGTAAAAATCTTATTTTGGGCCCTTAATTAAACAAATATCCACTATATTCCCAGTTTGCAACAGAGAGATTTTTATTGATGTAATGTAAAACTGCAGACGCATACATCAAGAAAAACAAAGTGAACATCAAGCATCTCTTACTCATAAGGAACCGTAACTCCAGCAATGTCCGCATTTTTGCAGTGAACAAAGCTTATGGGCAGAAGACATGCACCCATCAGCAGTGACACACAACTAAATTTCAGGATATCAGCAGTCTTCCATTTCATTCGATTTATCAGGATACCCGCAACGATGTTCCCAATCACTCCAGGAGTAACTGTGATAAACCCTGCATAAAACGACATTTATTTACTGGCTCATCTTCGCGTTACGACAAAACAAACGATGTCTGAACATTTTTATAGGTTATAAAAGCCATTCGCAGGTGCAGGTGTGCTTGTACATTTTGCACAATTTTTTCAGTGGCATGATGACTGGATTTTCTGTTATGAGGCTAAAAGTTCAAACTAAGCGTGTTTTGCTTTTTTTCTATGTGAAGCTTTTTTTCATAAGTAGCACCAAGATGTGCAAATTACATACAGTAAATTAAGGTATCAATGGATGTTTACCTTCAAACGACTTTGCCACAACTACCGTCTTTATCGTTAGTAGTAAAATGAAGAAAAGCGGAATTTGCTTGTACCTGACAATTGTGAAGCTTGTTCAAACTGTTTGTGAAATGCGTCTTCCACGTAAGAGATCATGGTGGCATTAATTCCACTCAGAACCAATGCTTGAAAAAAAGCTGAAGCAGCGACGCAGACGAAGGCAGGGTTGCAAACAATCACCCAAATGGTTCGTTGAAAGTCTTTCGCAGTGCAGCCAGGTCCTTTTCCAAACACCGCATTGCGACCATGATTAGTATTTCCGTTTTCAGTTTCAAAATTTCGATTTTTAGTTCCTGTTATTGCAAGACGTAACGCTTAATTAGTTCAGAAAAATTGAATATCAGACAGCAAAAACAAGAGGGAAAGAGGTATGCTGAGCAGGTTGCATTTTTCAATCTCTGTATCTGTAAAAATGTAGAGATTTATTTACTGAAACAAGTGGATTGGAGGCAATGCAACATAAAAGTTTGATATTTCAAAAAAAGGTTTATGATGTGAAGCTTGTAAATGAAAAAGTTCAGCAATATCTCTTTTGCACCAAGCAAAGCCTGGTATAAACTAAAGCTAAGGAAGTAAAAAGTGCAGGATAATTGTTTGTTTTACGATGTTTTTAAACTCAATGAGACAAATGTTGTTTTGCTAGCAATTGCAGCTGTTATTAGCTTACGAACTTGGTTACTTTAACAAATAAGAATCTACCTCTTCGAGATGCGAAAACTTTGAATATCATGCAAAAACAGGGGATTACAGATAACATATGCACAAATCATTTAGTTACCTGGAAGATGCTTGGGGAACCCCGATACAAAAATACCAACGATCCAAACAGCGCCCATTACTATCAAAGGTGTGGGCCACCAAGCTCCAACATACCGAGGTCCAGGGAAAAAAAGATTAGTCCTGGATCACAACAGTGCGTTTAACGAAAACAATGCGTTTCAACGAACAACAAGTAACCTACTCGAAAATGATTTTGGTGTGAAAAGCTCGCAGGTTATTTGGTCGTAAGTTAAAATATTTTCGTCTTTGGCGAAAAGCGAAAGTATACGCGTATATACGTATAAGTTCCACTTAAAGCTAATTTTTTTATAAACAACGATCTTGATTTAAATACACCTTAAAGAAGTATGTAAATGTAGCTTTTTCAAATAGCAATTAAACCTTTGAAAGTTACTACCAACTGGCACACCAACTGCAGTTGTTTTCTGAAAGGGTGAAACTAAAAATCATAGAATTTTCGCAGCATGGTATGTGCATTTTCTACGTTCTTAACCACCAAAGCGCTGACAGCATCAGCATGCTATTATCGTCATATTGTATTGTTCTGTGTAACGTCTTCACTCCCACACGCAACGCACTAGACTTAAGCAACGCAATAGTCGTACAACACGAAAACAATAATATGTGGTTTTGAGCGTGCATAAAACTTGGTTACAATAAGCTTGGTGGCTTACTAACATGCGTGATGTTAAGATACCGACCATGAAATTATGTGATGTACCTCCTTATAATAACACCCCAACGCAATATTACACAAATCTACAGTTTTACAAAAATAAAATTTCAGTTGGGCTATTTCCTAAAACATGCAAGCGCAGAAAAAATCTAGAAGACCAAATTTGCTTTAGGACTACAAATAAACAAGCATTTCCATGGATTTAATATCTATTTTATCGTATATTTGCTAATGGTTGGCTTACTGCATGCGATGGCTTTTATAATGCTTCTGCTTGTTGGCTGAGTCATATGAAACAATAAACCATTGACCATTGACCATTATACATAAATACAGATTTTAAAAAAATTTATGTAATGTTTTTCTTCATTTGACCTCTTATTAGCATATGTGCTCCAAGTGGGAGCACACTGTGAAATTATGGAAAGTATAATAACACAGGTGGATTTTCAAAAGGTCAAGAAGACTTAAGATTTTGTAATTCCAAACCACTTTGATGAATATTTCATTCCAATCAGCTCAATTCATTCTCACTCCACAAGACTAGAAACCTCTAACAACCTATTTTTACCTAGAGTTAACTCTTCCTCAGGAAAATGTTCCCTCACCTTTGTTGGCCCTAAAGTGTGGTCTTCAATACCAAATAATACTAAGTCTTCAACCACGTTTACCTTCAAATGGAAACTGAAGAAACACCTCCTACATGATAAAGATACACAACTTAGAACTTTTGCAAAATTTCACTTATCCAGAACCAAATTCTGTAAATTCTGTAATTTGTAAATCTGTGTATTTTGTGTATATTTACTTTTCGCATTTTTTCTTCCCTAAGCACATCCCATTCTTTTCAGCATGAAAGCACACTCCATAATTTTTTTGTTTGTTTGTTTTTTTCTATACTTCCTTAATTTGTTTTGTTCCTTTTTTTTATATTTTGTTTAAACATATTATTAACCACACCAAATTCCTTCAATTAAATGTGATCCACTCATCTGTGTACGTAGGCATGCTCTTTCATCTGTACATTTCCTTCACCATGTTCTGTGTTTGTTTGTTTTCCTAATTGTGCTTATTTCACTCAAATGTTGTTTTTCAACACTTTTCAAAAGCTGAAAAACAGGGTTGGTTAACTAGATGACCGCCATGGTCCCTCACCAATCCTATATGACACAGCACACCTCTTCATTTACACTGATCAACCATTGCGTCATTGCATTTTCATTTGCCCTAATGTTCACTATTGTGGTTGGTTTGCTGAGTGCAATGGCTTCTTGATGTGGTACTGTTTGTTGGCTGAGTCATATGAAACAATAAGCCATCCATTGTCCATTGTAATCTAGAATAATTGCCATGTTGCTGTCAGCACCACAAGTTTGAAAAGATCAGCTTTGAAATACTAATAATTGCGTTGCCTCATCGTGATGACGGCACAAGTGGCCATCACAAGCATCAAAACAGTTTAGGTAATTTTACCAAAGCAACATTAGTATATTAAACATTATCCAAAGCTTTTGACAACATTTTTCAACGTTGCATAGAAACAACGCGTTATACCTATTACCTCAATAATTTTTTTCATTCATGCCACATAATTCCTATAGTCAAGATTTCAGCTACAATTGCTAATAATTTTATTTCAAATTTTTATAGTTTTCTTTGTGAAATGCACATGATAAATGATACAACACTGATAACAAAATGCGTTATCCAAAGCCGGCACTGGGTCGCCAAAGCCGGCACAAGTGCAAACGGTTCCTCTAAAAATGCATCCCTACTTGTTTCGAACTTTGTTGGATTTGGGAGTAAGAATCTTTGACAGGCAACAAAACCATTTGCTGATATAGTCATTCGTCGTAAGCTTTGATTGAGCTCGCTAACATTTAGTTCAGTGCTGTTTCTGTAATGGTCGGAAATCAGGGCCGGATTTACCAATAGCTTAGTAGGCCCAAGCCTACGGCCTCCAGATCTAAATGGGCCTCCAGCAAACTGTGGTACGCATACAGCCAATTGTCGGTATATGATCAGTTTGATAAATATTTATCAGCAATTTATGCTTAATCATTCATTTAAATGTACCTAATCAGATTTCGTGTTGATAAGGGTCTTCCAACGAGTTAATATGAATCTCAATATGACGGTCGGTCAAGCCCCATGCCACCTATAGTGTCGACATACTCTAAGCACATTGGCTGCGTCCTGTGTCTAATTTGCAAGTCTAATTTCTTTATTTATTTAACGACAATCTTGCTCCTGTGTTTGCTGAATCGTACCTATTTTACGTGTAAGTCAGGCGAAAGAACTGTGGTTGTTCTTGTTTGAAATGCAGCAGATCAAAGCTTAACATTTTTCTACAGATAAGAGATATGTGTAAGACTGGCAGTATCTTATATAATTTTTGAATAATAGTGTATCACCATGATTCTCAAACTGTGCATCGCGACGCCGGTGCGTCGTTTTACTTTTCCAAGGGCGACGCACAAAATTATATTCAGTGCAGTTTTATTAGTTGAGCTGATGACAGTAAAATTCATTGCAGTTACATAACTTTACCAATGAACAATTAATTCTGAAGTGCGATCATACTGACAGTAGATAGCCTATTTGCTATTTTATGATTACTTAACTGCCTTCATTGCTTGCTAATATACGCATTGCACAGATAGTAATTTACTTTGCATCAAACAAAATGACAAATGAAGGCTACAGTAGTCAGTCATAAAGTGGACGTAAACAAGAAACTAATTTTGCAACCTAAGCGTAAATCCGTGATTGAAAATGACAGGCCTAAAAAGAAATCTTGCAAGTATAACGACAGTTATTTGGGACCACGTTTATCTTGTAGAACGGAGAGGAAAAACCTCAGCGTGTTGTTTGCATCAAGGTATTAGCCAATGAAAGCATGCTACCAAATAAGCTAGAGCGTCATTTAACATCGTCACATCCGCAATTTCTGTACAAACCAGGTGGTTTTACTTCTAGAAAGTAAATTATCTAAAAAGGCAAGTGTCCATGAACCATTTCACGATTCATACAGCTCCAACCAAGGGTTTTATTAACATGCTACCAAGTAGGGCACAGAATTGCTAAGACTAAAGCGCCTCACACCACTGTTGAGGAATTAATAGCGCCTGCGCTGCAATGGAGCTTGTAAGCACGATGGAAGGAAAAGCTTTCCAACATTTAAAGTTGGTACCGCTATCCAATGATTTGCATGAAAAAATATGTTTAATCCTGTCTTCAAATTTACGAAGTATATTTCTGCAACGTCCATCTGCGTCAATCTAAGCTCGATATTTACTCAATACTTTCCAGAGAATTTATTAAACTATAAATGGATATGTGACCGTTTCGTCCAACCGGACCTATCATCTTTTACCCGAACAAGAAACGGAGTAAATTGATCTTACTTGTGAAGATATTCTGAAAAGAAAGTTTAATCTGGGAAACTCACCAAATTGGATTTCATTGAATGACGAATCAATGGCTATTCTCGCCAGGATGTATTTATACGAAACAGGACTTTCTGTCATGCCACGCATCACATTAAATGATGCATACTTCTATATGCTGTTTCATCAACAAACAAAACTTTTCATTTGTATGCTTTTGATAAATTCTTATTGTTGGTGCGTCGCAAGTTCAGCAAATCTTTCCAAAGGCGTCGCAACGAAAAAAATTTGAGAACTAGTGGTGTATCAGTTCAATCTGTTTAATTTCGGTTGAAAAGAAAGAGATACAATTTTTTTTTTTTGAAATATGCCGCGAAACAATCACACTTGCTGAACAATGTGCTTTGAACACTCCTTTGCGAATAAAATTAAAACTCTACGAATAAAAACAAAACATAAAATGCACGTTATTCTGTAAAGAATACTCTTACTTTATTCCTTTGTCAAAATCAACGAAGTAATTGATCTGGAACCCTCCAGTCGCAAGAAATCCGAGCATAGGTCCCATGAATCCCGTACCACAAAACAAACCTGCAAAATGGAGAACAATTTTCGAGTGCTTTTTTTTAACAAAGCATTGATTAGCACAAAACGAATGACTTCACTGGAATTGACTGATGGTCGCTGGCTACAAATATTCAGCTGTAAGTTACTTTAGAATAAGCATTTTGCTTGTTGCAAAACTTGGATGTCACAACCTGTTCTGTGACAGAAGATGTAGCCTTTAATTGTCATTCATTCATTCATTCATTCATTCATTCATCCATTCATTCATTTTCATCCCCGCTTTTCACAGCCCAGGCAGAGTCGAAATGCCTCACTGTCAAAAGCAATCTCAGATAGTTCTGCTCTGCTGGCTCCACACCAAGAGGGGAGGACCAAGCAAGGTCGGAGATGTAGTCACTCGACCTGGTTCTTAGCCACCTCTGGGCGGCTTTCCCGTGGGTTTAGCCAGCAGGACTTGCTTCGACAGTCTTTCGTGGGCATTCTGGACGCATAGCCGCACCAACGTAGCTGGTATCTCTCGATTCGGAGAAGTGGTTTTCGACATTTAGGGCTCTGCGAATTTCACAGCTGCGCACTTTGTCGCTAAGTGTTACAGCGTGGACTCTTCGCAAACATCCCGTTTCTGCCGCCACTTGAGACAATAATTTTTCAGTCATAACCCAAGCTTCATGAACATAGATAAGGATCGGAACAAAGACCGGTTTAAAAACTGACAGCTTTAAGGTGTTTGAAAGCTCCCGTTTTAATTTGTCAAATTCACACCCATTTTTTCTTAAACAAATCTTTTTACCAAAATTACTTGCCAAAGTAAACTGGCACGGTGTTGGCTGCCACATTTTCAGCAATGTAGGAAAGACCCAAACTGAACACCGGGCTTGCTCCAATTCCCATCAAAACAGTGCCGAGAAGGAAAACGCCTGCGTAATTGCTCAGATTCTCCGACTGAAAGCAAGTAGTGATGTTGGTCGAAGGAAAAGCACAGGAAACTGCAGAAACCGCAAATAAAGTTCAAAATCTTTTTCTGTGTAGAAAAATTTGTTACTGATTTACTAACGGCGAAGAAGCGTTTTAACCTGCTTTATTCGAATCCTCAATGCCAACTCAAAACAGCTGAGAACGCCACGACTTTGCAAACGATGTTCACTTTTCTGACTCAGCATTGACCCAACGTATTTCACTAGCCACCATATTATGGCAGTCTTTGACTGTCTTATCAAAACTTTTAGTAACTTAATTTGCCTGGATAATTTCTGATTTATGAAGAAGTAAATAATTAATTTGCTGCTAAACTTCAAGAACGTCGGAGGAGTTGTTGTAGCTGTTCAGCAGATCACCTAAGCCTAGGTTTAGGTCAAGTTTAAAACTTATTGTTTGCTTTAACTGTTTAAAAAACAGAATCCAAAACAAAAAATCTTGCATCCCTGCGGTTTGCATCTTTAGAAAATTTGTCACAGTTGGTGTCACTGTGTTTAATAATTTTCTCAAAAACATTGATCACTTACAAGTGCAAGGGGCGATCAACTCCACGCGGCTAGTTGATGATTAGCTTCTAAACGCGCATAAGTTTATTTTTACCTAGCAACAAATAGAGTCATATTGTTTCACCTTTACAACGTACTAAAACTTTTTGTAACATCTCGATGCAAGTTCGTTAAAACAATTGCTGACGTCTTTGAAGATTATTTTCGCAGCACAAGTTGGGAAAGAACGAGTTTGAAAACAAGTTTGTTTAGGGTTTAAATTTGTTGTTAACCAGTTACTTGTCCTGATGCTTTCAAAGAAAATTTGTTTATTCATTGCGCTGATAAAATAGATATCATATATTCAGGGCACATTTGGCATTATGCTTGCATTTTGCGTGTTGAGATTTCATAACTGTAAAAAATTTGTTTAAGAAAGCGAATCTAATTGAAACATATTTTTTTGGGTGCAAAATGTTTTAGACCAAGAAGTAGAAGTAAAGACCAAGATCAAATTCCAGTTATTTAAACTTGGGCAGCGTGTGCCCTGCCTTTTGCAAGTGTGAGGACAGTTCATGAAATAATTTTACAAGTGGGAGGACAGTTCATGAAAGAGACTTGCAGCTAAGCGTTGCTGACCACCACCCGGCAACGTATTTGCCTCCGGAAAAATGTTGTCAGTTATAAGGTTCATCATGTGCAGGTGCAAATCGTCAGACGGTCGGTGCATATCTTAGCATACTTACTTATGAGTGGACCGTCCACTATGTTGTAGTTGCCTGTGGTGAAATGTGGCAAGGAATAAATTAAATTTCCGAGGCCGAAAATTCCTGCACCAATAGCAATTAGCTTAGGCTTGTTCCTGTCCATTCCCCAGAAAGACACAAACAAGGTCGCGATGCAAAAAGCAATGTCATAGCTGATGGTCACCATCGCGGACTGTATTTCACTCAGCATGAAGCGTCTTTCCAATGCATATACATTGACCGGCAACATTCCGTCAGAAACGAAAGCTGTAGAAATTTGAAACAGTTAAGGGTAACAAAAGAGTAAACATGGCTCAGTGTCAGCAAAAATTTGCTATCATCTGTGATGCGAAGGAAACTTCAGTAACAATCGCTCTCCTGCTTTTCAAGCAAGTTTTTCTCCAGAAAGGGTCGCTGGGGCAGCAGCCCTAGAATGTCTCGAAACACGTCACGGTTTTTTCGCAAC
>JGI24022J15233_10002381_pt1 | contig 17536 bp, 9 predicted proteins | sample Ectturendosymbi2_FD_15233 | JGI IMG/M metagenome (IMG submission 15233) | reverse complement strand
AGTCCAAAACAAGAAACATTGTGACAGAACTCTGTTATGAAAGATGATGTACAACGCAAACAAATGACAAAGTATTAATAAAACAAACCAAGAATCATAATGTACTTACAGTTGTGCAGGACAAAAGCTTACTACATTGTTCAGCATACATTTCTACATAAAGCTGTTCAGTTTAACTTTTCGTTTTCTCTACAAGACTCTCGCCGGCTATTGTACGTCCATTGCAAGTCAAGTTCGAGTAACTGACTTCTAGTCCAAAATGCGTGGTATTTATACAAAAACTCCCTTGTTTATTTCATTGTGTTCACAATGGGACCAAGATTTCGTAATCACAATCCCTGTTCATAGTGTGAACAATACTACCAGGTAGTCAAAGCTTTTTATTTCTTTATACTGGTTTGCACTCAATTGACTACTTTCCACTCAGTCTACCTTCCATTCAATTGACTACTTTTCATTCAATTGACTACTTCTCGGTTTGTTTATATCATTGCGACATTCTTAAATCACATGTCAGTTTACGCATGATTGATTTTAATGATTTTATGGCATAGCAAGGGCATATTGCTTGTTTTCACTTGACTTTCTAATAGTTCATCAAAAATATTTCTTTCTTTGTTCTGTCAAGACTTCATTCCAACATTTTCTGTCTGCTTATACCAGATTGATTTGATGATATACCACTTGTTGTTGTTGTTTGATGATAACTCTGGTATTCATTATACAGATAGGAAGCTTCTTTCTTGAGCCTTTATCTCTTCAGTCCATTCTTCTTCGCTTAGTTCTCTTAATGTTGTATTAAACCTTGCCATTGATAGAACACTTGTTTAAGAGATATCTTTTATTTATTACATTCTTTTCCATGCTCAGTTGCTCTTGCTGTAGTGCACTTTAGCCATTGTCTTTGTTGGCTTAGCATTACCTCATGCTAGTTCAAGTCTTGACAGTTTCTGAATTTGGATATTTTCTTAGTCCGTTTTGCTTCAATGATTTTGTCAAATTAATAGCTTTTTGCCCTTGGTATGTTATACAATAACTTCACACATGACCAAACACAATATTTTTCACACAGGATTGTCCATGTTCTTTTCTCCACAATTCTTCAAGGAGTGTTTCATGTACTCATGATCTTTTATGAGACAGTTCTGATAACGTGTTAAGGTCTAACTTAACCTTACCATCAGTTAGCCAGAGGCGAGGTCGACCGGTCTGAATTTTTACTGCCAAAATCGCCTTATGCATACTGAATTTTCGCTCGGGAAATTCCCAAAAGGTTGACAAAACCTCATTAATCTGAGTGGTATCTCTTGTTAGGTTCTGCGTCAAATTGCGTAGCAACGCCGCCATTGTTTCTCTAGCTTTCCGCCGGATTGGGGCGTGGCTCTACGTTATTTTGCTTAGCAACGCCGCCATTTTTTTTCCTGTTTGAAGCATAGCTAAGTGTGTATGGGAATGCATGATCAAAGCATGTTTGAAACATGATTCTACTAATGATCTTGTATTTCATGCTTGACTTGCTTTGATGTTATTCAGCATTTATTTCAACTTGTTGATGTTGATGCTGACTCCGGTTTTTGGAGTTTTTGTTGTACAACTTTGTTTGATTCTTGAGTTTTGTTTATGTTGTACAATTTTTGATTGTAGTAGGCGAGACACGCCTGCTACATGGATCATCTCAGGGAAATTTCGTTATAAAAATCAAAAAAATATCCTGATCCTGTCCTGATCCAATGTTTTTCTAAAATAAATATCCAAACCCAATCCTGATCTGAAAAGTCGCCAGTATCCTGCAGGATATCCAATCCTGTTCCTGTCCATGCTCACCTCTCGTACATATACTGTAGAGGTGGCTGGAGTCACTTTTTTAGACTCCGAATCCGCTCCTATTCCAAAATTTTTGAATCCGGGCCCGGCAATTTTCAAATTTGAGGATCCGACTCCTGTTCAGATTCCGGCTGCAATCACCGATCTAACCGTAATTTACCCATGTTTTTACTTAGGAAATAACCACACGGACTCCTGCTTTTGCCGAAATTGAAAAATGACTCCGGATCGGGGTCCGGTTATTCACAATTTTTGACTCCGGACCCAGATCCTGGCCCGAAACAAAAACACAGAATTCTGCCAGATTCGACTTCGGCTCTCCGGATCCGGTGTCAAGCAAAATTTCTGACATGCGAAATTTCTGACTTCACATCATGTACGTATGCACAGAGTAATGTTCTACATACCAAAAACGCTGACAAAACTTATTACAAGGCTTTAGGACTTCGTCTTTAGGTAAGCATGTCGGGTTAGGATTGGGGTTAGGGTGAGAATAAAAAAAATAATTGAGGTCAGCTACTAAGTCCAAAAATTTTCAATGGTGGAACTAATTCCTGTGCTATAGCTTGTTGTACCTGACATGTAACCAAAATGTTTTAATTCACACAACACACATCAAAAAACGAATTACCAGACGATATTTTTTTATTCTGAGAGGCAAAATAACTGACAAAAAATAACAGGTCAGAAATTTCGCAGAGGCCTGAAATTTCGTATGACACCAGGTCCAGTTTTCACAAATTTTTTAATCCGGTTCCGGATGCGAAAAAAACGCAGAATCCTGGCCACTTTTGATCTCGAGCAGAGATGAGCGGACTGTCATATTTTGCGATCCAGATCCAGTCCTGACTTTTTAAAATTCGGTCCAAGTCCAACCACAGTCCAAACTTTTTTTAAAATTAAAAGTCCAAGTCCAAAAAATTAACAAATTTCAGCTTTTTAATAACAAATATCACGCAATTCTTTTCCATTTACTCAGTCCAAACCCGGTCCTGATCCTAAATTTATGAAGAAATTTACAGTCCGGATCCAATCCTGCTTCCACAAAAATCGGCATAGTCCGTATCCATCCAATCCAAGTCCAGTCCAATGCTCATCTCTGATCTCTTGCCAGTACCAGTAGCAGAGATGAGCACGAATCAGGACTGGATCGGTGTGGATCAGGACTGAAGCCAATTTTGGCCGGTTCAGGACTGGATCGGACTACAAGTTTTTTTGAAAACAGACGGATCAGGATTGGATCGGACTGAGCAAATTTTTGCTGTTTCAATGCGATTATTCCGAAGTAATCAAAAAGTTTAGTTGTGATTCGCTTTCACAGGTTTGTTAAATGGTAGTGCATATCTGGCATCGAATGCAAAAACTCTGCTGGGACTTTTGTACAATTCGAACTGTATCTACTTTTGTTCACATATAAGGTTGTGTTCTAGTAGCAACGTAAACATAGTTCAGTGGTTAGTGTCTGCGCCTGCTGCACGATTGCTCTTTAGTTCTGCTCTCGCCATTTCTTTTGGCTTAGCTTGTAGAGGTCAAAACGTTTAGGGTTTACTTTTGGGTGTATGTTTAAGTTTGGGTGTAGCCTTTGCGTGTCGGTTTTGGGTTCGGTTTTAGGTTTTGGGTTTAGGTTTTGGGTTTAGGTGTTGGGTTTAGGTTTTGGGTTTAGGTTTTGGGTTTAGGTTTTGGGTTTTGGTTTTGGGTTTAGGTTTTGAGTTTAGGTTTTGGGTTTAGATTTTNGGTTTAGGTTTTGGGTTTAGGTTTCGGGTTTAAATTTTGGGTTTAGGTTTCGGTTTTGAGTTTAGGTTTTGGGTTTTTGTTTTGGGCTTAGGTATTGGGTTTAGGTTTAGGGTTTTAGGTCATGTAACAAAGACCTTACGCTCATCCACGTGTATCATCCTTGTCACTTGACAAATGTATGCAATCAGAATCTCCTAATGGCAAAATAACTCCACCAGTGCTTTTCCCTCTGATTCCAAATAGACACTTCCTTGTTAAATTTTGGAAATGCCAAAAGGCCGTGTCTATTTTTGCCTGAGGCAAAAGAATCACTGGAGCTATTTTGCCTTTAGCCAAATACAATTGGTTACAGGCAAAATAGTTCCAGCAGTGCTTTTGCCTTATGAGCCAAAATAAAAATACAGGATTTTACATTGGCGGATCAGGACTGCATCGGACTGATGATTTTCAAAAATTTTGCGGATCAGGAATGGATCGGATTCAATTTTATCGGAACAGGACTGGACTCGGACTGAAAAATTTCGCCGTCCGCTCATCTCTGACCAGTAGCTAATAGCCACTTCTAAAATGGTATCCGGCCGTACGTTCCGCGATCAGTGTTGCCAAGTTTCAATGTCTGATGTTTCAACAGCAGATCTGATGTTTTGAGAAAAATTTCTGATGTCAGATGTTTTCGCGACAAATCTGATATTGACTGAGGTGTCGCTATTGCTTCCACAGTTAGTGTCCTTTCCGGTTGAAAAGAAGTTAGGTTCATAATTTTTAAGTTTCTCTCATCAATCTCTCACCTTCATGTGTGTTTGGTTATCATTACAAACCAAAAAGCCTCTTTCAGTGTTGAACGGATCGAATATTTTTGCGATCCTAATCCAGTCCAATATTTTCATTGTGTAATCCAGTCCAATCCTAATCCGGTAGCATTATCCAAATATTTGATCCAATCCGTTTATATCCGATAAACCTTCTGATTAAGCATTCCACTTCAATGATCAACGCAGTTTGGATATCCATATCCGATCCGGTAGAGATATTTTCGAAATCCAGTCCAATCTGGATCTGAATCGCAGAATCCGTTTGGATCGCGATCCGGAAACCGAATCATGTGCAACACTGGCCTCGTTCGCTTCACAGGATGAACATTTTATGTTACGCATGACGGATTTCTCAATTGAATGACGACTCTTCGCTCTGTTTCGGATTAGAGAGGTTCGTTGAGCTTTCGTTGGCGCGCTGGTAATAGAAGAATTTAGCTTGTACGAAACACTATACAAATTTGATGTTGTCTTATGATGAAAGCAACAATCCCATATTAACGAGACTGACCCAAGGCAAAGCTGTCCGTGATTGATAACGCTTGTCTTGAAACACGTTGCACCGCTGAAGTTGATTTTCGGGTTGGCCCTCTCACCTCTGTCTGTCTATCGCTATCTAATCTAAATCTACAGTACTGGTCTAGGCTTTTATTGTTCAGTTCAGGTATAGTTTTCCATTGTCTGGGTTTTTCTGGTCAAATTTGAAGTAGAATTACTGTACACTGCTTTTCTTATTTCTTTCACAAGAAGTAGCCTACTGTGGGCTGGACTTTACTTAAATGTTATGTTTTTCTGTCATTCTCGATTGTTCTGCCGTACTGTACTTATTCAAAATTTTGACATGTTGGATTCAGTATCTTGGCGTTAAATACCATTGGGATTCATGCAGGTTAAAATCAAAGTGCGAGGACAACGTAAAAGTTCAGTAGGTTGTTTCATGAAGTACCCCTCAGTCAAACGTTTGATAATTTTTTTTCTCATGGTTTGAAGTTTGTAACTTGATGCCTGTTGTTTTGTCATATTTTCTTTTTTTTGTTTTCTTTCTTTCACAAGTAGCCTAGATTGATGAAATTGTAGGTTGTTCTATCATTACTCTAAACATATGAAAGCCATGTGTGAGTTTTTAAACTTGGTACAGTAAACTTATTTTGTTGATGTTTGCATGCCTATCCCCCAGGCCACCCCCAGTTATCCATAGTTAAACATTTTCTTAACTACAAATTGTATTGTAGTAAAATAGCAGGCCAGGTGTAATTCGTAACAAATCAAAAGTGTATAGCCTAGGCTACTTAAGTAAAATACGTATTAATGGAATCACAGATATCTATGATGTTATTGGTTAGCTTTTTTAAACAATAAAATGGTGTGTCGATGTTCATGAGATAAAGAGAAAAATACGCGTTGCATATTTTCTGTTAGGTTATAAATGTGCTTTTCAATGCTTATGACTGTGGTAATATAGTCTATGGAGAAATACTTAGTAAAGGTCAGAATAAAACACAATAACAATGTTTACGTCTAATTTAATTTGAAGTTTTCATATTATTGGCTTTCATACAAGTTTATAAAAGAACCTTTTCCACATCACTCTAGTACATAGGAACAAAGTGAAATAAGACATTTTGATTAAGCAGAATGACAACTCAGTCAAATATTTCTGCGTTGTATGGAGAGTTAAACAAGTTCATCCATGTTTCTGACTACAAACAAGCCCTCAAAGCTGCAAATAAAAGTGAGTGATATTTAAACACCTTTGTTGGCCAATGAATTTACATGATTTTTTTTATTTGCAGGGTTGCAAACAGGATTGTGGAGCTGGAACTCAAAATTTTGTGCTCCAGTTCCAGGCATCCAAATTTTTTTGCTTCAGCAGCTCCAGCCTCTGAAAGTTTTTGGCTACAAATCCAGAACGATTTGATCTAATAAAGACTAAAAACTATTGTTATATTTGTATAAATCGCTTGCCCAACAAAATATGTGTGTTGATTGAGAACTCAAATTTTTGGTTCTGGCTCCAGTGCTCCACCATCTGAAATTTTTCGACTCCGACTCCAGCCATCCAAAATTGTTTGAACTCCAGCTCTGGTTCCACATCCCTGGTTCGAAGTGACCTAAAGTCATGTTGTTGAGAAAATATCGTTTCCAATGATAGACATTTTCTGTTGGTAGCTCACTAAAATCACCTAAGGTATCTTTGAACAAACACAATATTTTATTGTATTTATTGTGACACTGATTTTGGAAAAATTTGCTAAAATCATCCAAAACCACTACAACATCCTTTCCTTTCTACAACAAACCGCACCGATCATAGTTTGTTTTTCTGATGGTTGCATCCAGCATTTGCTCTTCACATCATGGTCACAGCACTATATTGTTGCGATCAGAAAGCATGAGCGGCAAGCAGGGCCAAGTGTCATACTGTGGCAGCAAGCAACAATAAAGATGACATGCCATGCTCACTTTTTGCTTCTGCTAGTCTTTGTAATTCAACTGTTCACTGTTAATATCAATATCACAACATTCTCTTGTGAGTACACATGGTCATTTTGCTGATAAAGCCAGTCTTGTCTTTCATGCAGTGTTCTAAAAGTGGCACATGGATGAATATGATTTTTTGAGAACATGTAGCTAAACCTTGTTCGACATACATCGGTACTTGTCAAAAGGCCTTCATTTCCAGTAAAGCTTTTTGCAGCTTTGAAGGATATGACTAGCTGTTGTCAATTTTCATTGTGCTTATTTCTAAATGAATTGTCCTGAGTGACTTTGAATTTTGCTTAAAAACAGTTCCAAAAGTTTTTTTTGTTATACTGTTTTGTAACTTTGTAGTTTCCATCTGTAGTTTTATTGGACCTGGTCAAAGCATTTGCTTTCCAGTGTTGATCTGCATGAACTTCTATGCACAACACACTTGCATGTTAGTGATTTACCTTAATGATCAACTGTTCAGTTAAATTTTAGTATAGATATTGCTGCAAGTTGTGCACATAAAAATTTTTCAAATTGCTTCAGGTTTGAAAGTGTTTCCAATATCATGATTTCAACTTCTTCTGGATATGAAAAACTCTAGATATGTAAACATTAACGTCTGCAAATGCAAGCAATGTGATAAAGCTCACAATCCTGTTTAGCTCTTAAGAAGCTTTTATCTATTCCAAATTAGTGTTTTGCTAAAAGAGTAGTAAAACAGGAACGAGCTAAAAAATTGACATAAAAATATTCACTTGTCTTAAAATTTACCACAGACCAAAATTTTTTGTGCATTTTTTCTGGAAAACTAAAAATGCAAAGCATGCATAAATAATGCTAGTATTCTATTTAATCTTTTTTTCATTTTGTTTTTCTGTGATATTGCCAAACTGAGGTGTTTATGTAATCCAGTGACTTACTGTGGTTTTAGATAACTAGAAAGAAATATGAGTAATTTAAAATTTTTGAGGAATTCCAAATCAAGAAAATTTTGAATTGACCCAACACTTTCCCTTGTATTTATTATTATCATTTTATTCGAAAAAACTTTCGATATAGTTTAGGGCAGCTTATCTAACCACTAGTCCTTTGACTGTTGCCGAAGGGTATTAATTTGTTTTGCTGGTCTGCAAAAAATATTGAACCACAGGTACATAGGTATGCCACTTTCATCAAATGTTTATTTTAGCTAATTTGAAGGACTCCTTTACCATAAAGTTCTTGTTTATCACTTTGAGAACCAGTGTACAATATATTCCTACCTAGATTTCGGCCTAAAACCAGCAGTTTTCGGTTGCCTTACCAACGCCATAGCTCCTCTGCCGATTGCGCTAGAGAGCTGTTCAAGGGCTCAAATGGATTGGCCTGTCTTCTAGTCTGCACTCGAAAAAAATTTTTTGGTTGGGGGTTGCAGATTTTTTGTGAGTGACGTCATAAGTTATGCCAAATAATGCCAAAAATATTCCAAGTTATGCCAAAAATATTCCAAATATGACAGGAAACTCCCAGGGGATTAGCAGGGATTAGTGCGGATTTCCCCAATTAATATTCTACGATTTTTGCCATAACTTATCAACTAGAAACGCTAGAATGTCCATCAAACCCTCTAAAAGCTCGTACTATAGCCTAGAATGCATTTAAATCTCATGCGGTTTCGCGCCAGTGATTCGGCTTGATTTTTGAACTCCCACAGGACGTTGGCATCATGGATTGTTTTGACAGAGCGGTCAAATCATCCTGTGGTTTTGTAAACATGGCCAGAAAGGCTGAAATCGCACGATGAAAATTTTTTTTTTTTTATTCTAAACTGCAAGTCTTTCCCGATTCAAAGCGGATTTGAAAAACTCTCTAGCTCGATCCGCTGTCGAGTGTTGTCCATATAGAGAAGGGATGTGTTCCAATCCAAATTGGAGTTTGTGGGTGCAGAAATTTTACCAATTTTTATTTTTTATCCATAATTTTGGCTACTGATATGCTAGAAAGCCATTCAAGGGCTCTAAAGACGTGGATTTTGCCTAGTTTCCGAAAAAAACTTGAGACAAAAGAATGGGTCAATTGGTTGGGGACCAGGGCCAGGTAAAGGTGGCCAAAAAAATGCAAAAACACCCCCACTTGTGACGTTCCCCCAGCAAACGCCAAACCAAAAACAAAAAAAATTTTTTTCAATGTTAACTAGAAGACTTGTTGAATCCGTAGAGAGTTTGAACAGCTCTCTAGCTCTAGCAGCTGGCGATTTATGGCCAAAAAAGGGCGGTTGTTAAAGGGTTAAGCTGATGTCTCCCTAAGCTTGCATTAAACTTAATAATTTTTAAGTTGGTTAATAGTTTCACATTCATAATTTCTTACATGAAGCAGGTTTTTTTTTAAGGCGTTTAATCGGGTCCTTAAAATCTGAGAAAATCGGGTCCCTAGAATCAACGAAATCGGGTCCTTGCAGATCCATTCTGGGTACCTAACATTTCCTTTAAAAAAACCCTGCGTGAAGGATTATTAAAAGGGTGACCTTAATTGCATCGTGAACCAGGACAGGTGCGCTTGAGATTGTGAAGCTTTAAAATAGCGCGGATCTTAAATTGAATGTCTCACATTAGGAGATATTGTTTAATTCTTTGTCTTGTGAAAACTGTGCTTAAAGAAGTGTAGAGCAAACCAGGAGGTGACCCCTTAACAAATGGGACTGTCCTGGTCCAAACTTAGATATATGGTTACCCTGATTATACATAGTCTTTTTAAACAAGATGACTTTGCAACAATAGGTCTGCTCCTCACATTTTATGGAAGTGGCCCATAAAGCATTTCTTTAATAGTTATTGGTCTGCAAGCATATAAATTTTAAGAATCGCTGGCTTAGGGCTGACAAAGAGGAAAGAACTATGGCATAAGCACAAAGCAGTTAACAGTTGCAGCTCTGGAATGCCAGAGAGTTATGGTGCTCATCCTTCGCAGTATGTGACCGACAACAGTCGATTTATTAAAACACATGTTAATGCAATGGAACATCCATCTTTTCACAAACAAGTTTACTAAACCATTTCACCATAGCCATATGAGACAGGGGCAGGGAGGGCAGTTACCCCCCAGGTTGAGGAGATTTAGAAAAATGCTCCACATTTTGCGCAAGGAACACAATAGTAAATATTTACCAGTTTAAAGTTTGCTGTGAAGTTGAGTATTTTTAGGCCAATGCAAGCAATCTGGTTTTCACAATATCTATACATGGTATCCTGAATCGGTTCTCTAGATACTCTGCTATACAGCGTTACTGTTACCAGAAATGCTGTGTTTTTACTACAAGATTCATTATGGATAGAAGATAAATAGTTTTGAAATCTGGGGATATTAGTGTGCCGATACCAATATTTGGGCAAATTTTGACCCCCAAATTGTTTGGGGGCTCATATGGTATGGCTTGGAATTTCAGCGTCATTTTTTGTACCAGTTTCAAGTTTTAAACGTGGCTTTTATGTTTGTGTTGTATATTACAGTAATCCACACTAAGGAAGGCAATGCTGATGTGGAAGCTATGCACTGCAAAGTTGTTTGCCTTATTCATATGACTCAGTTTACTGAAGCTTTAAAGTTCATTGAATCAACTGAAGAAATAAAAGAGTAAGCTCTGATCAGAAACACTAGTATGAAAAAACTGTTTGTTTTGAAGTCCATTTTTTTATTTTTAAAGTTTTCAGATGTTTTGTCATTTAAAGTGTGTGAGTTACGATTTTGCTGCTACATGATTTAGCTGATCAGGCACTTTTGTCTTGAAGTACTTCAAAAGCCATCGTTATAACTGCTTTTTGTCCAGAAGTTGTTCAAAAACCTTTGCTATCAATGGAAAGAGAGTGCATATTATTCAGCTGATTAAATGTTTTTAACTACACATTTTTAAAATAATGTTGTTTTCACTATTTTATTTTCTTCATTGTACATAGCTATTTGCTATTGTTTGGATGTTTAAAGGTATTGGGTTGGTAAAGTCGCTTTATGACAATTCAGTTGTGATCCAATACACTTGTTCTATAAATTGACACTTGTCAGCAAAGAGGTGATATCTGCTGCTGACACATGCTTTCAAGTGAATGAGTTCATTGTAAATAGAGCACGACTGATAGCTTTCCTTTGGCCTAATATTTTTAGTTTTCCTGAGCACTGGTGGTAAATGATGCCAATATCAATTTTTTTACATGACTCAAACCATAGTTAAAGAAATGACAATGCGTATTTGACCAAATTACAAGAAAAATGAAATAACTCGTAACTGAAGGATTTTATGGAAATCTTTGCATTTTTCCAAAATAATGATTTAATGGTGAATTGATATTTAACAATTTTAAGTTGCAGTTTGGGAAACACAGTTTAAGCATTGTCTCATTGCAGTGAACATCTCCTGTCATTGTAAACAAAACCAGCAGTGCTGAAAACGTGTTCACTGGATACTTAGGTTGGAGATGCTAATATTGCTGATATATATCAGCAGAATTTTGCCAATACAATACATTGGAATCAACCAGAGCTCGACTGATGCATTGGCATGCCGATATATGTCAGCCGGAACCCGGCCCGAACCTGAAATCACAAGAATGAACCCGACCCAAGTCTGACATTTATTTGTGAAGCTTGATTTAGGCCCAAAAGCCAAATTTATTGAATGAGACAAGATATGCGTAGGTGCAGGGTATCAAAAAATGAAGTGTCCTGGTATAACTACAGGTACACGGTTTTATCACACCCAAAATAGTAACCATTTTGGCCAAAAAATTGGCTTAGAAAAGCACAAGCTTAACTTGTTATGTTAGTCAACGATAATACTGCGGAATGTAATGTTTCTCAAGAAAAGAATCACGAAACGCAATGGCGCTATAGGCATAAAAGAAACTATCTAGCATAGTGCTATAGGCATGAAAAGCCTGTTTGTAGGCCATCGTTTCTTAAAACAAGCCAAGAATTGCATTAAGTGATTGATCTTGTCGAAGCAACGCCACTGTGTGCTAATTTCCTAGCCGCTGTCGCCTCAAAACAAGTGTGGTTTGAGTAATGCAAAAATATCTGCAACGGTTATCGGCAGTAAAAAATGAAAAACAGCGGTCTCAGCCAAAAAGTCCTATCTGTTTGAGGTTCAGCATCAACGTCATACCAGTCGATACATATCAGCATGGTGATGCATTGATCAAGCTTTAATTGTAAATGCATTGTTGCATATACAGTTGTGTACAGTGCTGATGTGTTCATGTAATGTGTTTGTTATCAAAACTTATGTGATGATCAAGCGTATGGCCTTGTCTTCACCTGTGATTCTCTTACATACAGCATTCTGACTTTTGAAAAGGCCTACTGTCAATATCGACTTCTTCAATCTAAAGAAGCACTTGATACTATTATGGAAGTGAAGAAACCAGACTTACGGCTTTTAGAACTGAAAGCTCAAGTGGTAAGATTTACTTTTTGTCAAAAGTATTTTTAGAGCACAAGGTGCAAGTTAGTGATAATTCAGTTTCATGCAAGTTTGTAGCTCTCGTTTGTGATTCTGCTGGCCATTGATCAGACGCTCTGCTGGAGTATAGTTAATTACAATTTTATGTGCTGATGTTTTAGTGAGTAAAATGCATTTAGACCGCTGAAAGCTTACCGTCCATGCTAGATCACATCTTTTTACGTAGGTCGTCACATGAGGATCAAAAATATTGAATGCAGTGCATCAAGTTCGTTGTCTTTGACCTTGAAAACTAGTTCCAAGTCTGGTTTATCAATGTGCTTAGTTGCTAGAAGGGTTGTGGAGGTAACAGCGAAAAGCAAAAAGACTGACTTTATGCTTGCATGAGAGGGCAAGATCTTAATCCACAAGTAGTGTTGTTAGTATTAAAGACGAATGTATTCAGAGACAGCAGTTTTTCTAGTGGAGCATTCACGATGCATAATTCGTAATTAAGCTTCTTACCTGTTGTCTAGAACAGTGATTCTCAACGTGGGCCACCTGGAATTTCTAGTAGTCTGCAGAGAGATCCATAAATCCTCGATGAAACGTTCGCTGTCCTATGTGCAATACAGTTTCGACTAGTTTTCCATGAGATGTCAGCATAGCGAAGTGGTCCATTGGATAATTTTATAAAATAATGGTCCATGGGCTAAAAAAGGTTGAGAACCACCGGTCTGGAACAAACTAATAAATTCAACTTTCAGCATAAGCATTCAAAAGCAGTAGCTTTATTGTTGTGAAGTGGTTAAATGAAGTTTTTTTGCATCAGGTGTTGTGCGTTAATCACATAAGCTTTCTTATTGTCATTGTGTTGCTCTGCTTTTCCAACATTTATATTTCAAAACCAACAAATTTCTGCTTAATCATCTGTTATTAGAATTTTATCGTCACCACTGGGAGAGCAGTGGAAGAGCTTTGCAATATTTTAAAAACTGCAGACAGTACCAGGGTTTCTCTTCACAAGTTACTTAGAACAAAGTCTGCCAAAAAAGTTTCAGTAAATCATGGTTTTCAACGGGTCAAAAGATTTGCTCACAAAAAAGCTGCACTGTCCATGTACAGTGTTAAAAAGTAGTGCTTATTGCCTTACGTTAATTGGACAAGTAGTTTCTGGCAAAGTCTACGTATTGACCAGCTGCGTCAAAACAAAAAATATATATGGCATTTTAAAAATTGTAACTTACACGATGGTATGTCTTGAGATATCGTTCATTACGTTCAGGCAACTGTTTCAGCTCATTAATCTCATCACAACCGCTTGCTATATTAGCTTTTGCAAGGGAGGTTCTACGGAGCATATTTTGAATTGTACATTTATGGCAGGGATGGGGTACCTGTTTACTGTCACGGGCCGCATGAATTGTTGAACATCGCTCGCGGGCCGAAAAAATTAATTATTTTATCTTCCAGAAGAAGTTAAGAAGAGAAAACTACGTCAAGGAGCGAGAGATACTTCTATTGGCGTACTGCCTACGTGTGTGCTTGTCATGAGTTTCGTTTTGACGCGATGTTATGTTCTAACTTGGGTAACGAAAATTCTGATCAGGCCATATTAAATGGTCACGCCGGCCGCAGGTTCCCGCCCCTGGTCTATGAAATTGGTTAGTATTTGTCGATCTTTTGCATAGGAAAAGTTTTCCTCATGCTGCCAAAAGATACTCGGTGATTCTCATGTGATCAGGCTACATCCTTGGTTGAAAACTTTGTCACCCAGTCTGTGAAATGAGCATTTGACAGTTGTACTGATTGATAGATCGCCTCATTGCATTCTTGCTATAACTATGTCCAGAATTTTTTCACGGTGCTGAGGCTGCTTGTGCTCTGTTGCGGTAGCATTCCACTGTCTTCGTCCCGTGCTCCACGTGTGGCAGGTTTAATTGTCAGAACCTTGTTATACCCTATGCTGCGTGTCAGACCTCAGGCGTCAGTGACTTCCTTCCGATTTTGTTAATAACAATATGTTTGTTATCTTCAGTTGTACAAGTTAAGCCGCTATCAGGAATCATTGCCTATATACAAGGGCTTGATAAAGGAGTGTTCGGATGATTACGAAGACGAACGAGTCACGAACTTGTCCGCTGTTCATGCTGCTTTGTCTTCTTTCGACGGCATAGAGGTGAGAGCAGTAGCATGTCTTTATAAATGTCTCGCTTGGTCCCAATGATTTCGATGCAGTGTCATAATTCCTTCGTCCATGCTGTTCAGGGAGTTTTTTTTGTGTGTTGATGAGCATCAGTAGTCAGTACGCTGCAGAAGTCTTTTACAAATCGCTTTGATTATACGTAAACGCTATCGGTGCTACACAAGCACCAAAATAACCGTTCTCACAAAAATTACTGTTGTTTCAAATTTGTTTGCTTTGCGGTTTCACTTTTATCGTGTCTATTTATTCTCTTTTTCAAACCAATTGCCTTCTGAGTTTTCGCGAGTCCTGACGTCCATCTCCTGCTCGTGATATACGCAGATCAGTGTAATGAAGACGAAGAGAATGCTACACATTGACTTACAGTGGCTCGATATACACTGTAGCTGGCAACTTGCTTCTTATACGCTAAGTTGTTGTGAAATTTTAGTGGGAGCAATCTCCGCAGTTCATTGCCACGAAACACCATTTTAGCCTTAGCCGGATCACTCCAGACTGCATTTGATTCTGTTCTTTTTGCTACCCATGTTGTTGCGTAGCATTTGCCACCAGGTTTAAAATCAAGCAGATAAATTCGCTCTTCTGGCGATTATTTTATTTCCTCCTAATTCAGCATTTATTTTTTCCTCCTTCCACCTTACTTCAAAGCGGGGAAATGCATGTCTAACTACAAGTGTCATTTAACTTTTCTTCATCGTTGCTTGGAAAGAAAGATTCTTAAAAAACTCGGCAAAAAAATAATAAAATAATCGCCAGAAGAACGAATTTATCTGCTACGTTTGATTCTTTGATACCCACAGGTGCTTGGGTATGTTTGTTTTGTTCAACGTTGTACTTGCGTTTAGACGGAACTTGGATTTGAAGTTGAGTCGTACGAGCAGCTGTACAACAAAGGCTGCTGGCTCTTGGGCAGAAGTCGATTTAGCGAAGCCCAGCAGACGCTGGAAGCGTCGGAGACCGCCTGCCGTGAATTGTTAGCTGACGATCCTGATATGACTGAAGATGATATTGAAGCCGAGGTTTCCGTCATAAAGTAAGCCAGGGAATCCACCGTCATCATCCTGAAATAAATCTTTTTTTACAGGTGTTGTTAATACTATTTGGTGCTTGGACGTACAATACATCAGTTTCACCGATGAAGTTTTCGCGTGGATAGAGCTAAAATTTTTCAGTTATTTTTATCGTGGAAGAGAAGGTGGAACTACGCCATGCTCGCTAACATCAGTTTATCCAGTTATACGTATGTGTTACGATCGTTTTGGAACGGCTTAAACTTTTAACCTTCGATGATAAGGGACCTGTCTGTGCAGGCGTGCAGCGCTTACTGGATTTCAGATGGATCACTGCAAAGAAACAGGCTCAACAAAGTTTGTGTGGTGCTTTGTAACAGATGATTGTGTTGTGATTCAGGGTCCAGCTCGGCTACGTTCTGCAACTCTTGGGCAAATCAGACGAGGCACTTGCAATTTATAACCAGGTTATAAGATCGAGACCGACTGATATTGGTTTGGTTGCCGTTGCCTCAAACAACATCATCAGCATCAACAAGGTCAGTCCACTTTTGAATTGCATTTATTGTTGTTACTTTACATTTTTTTTTCTACATCTTTCGGAATGTCACGAGTGGTCTGCGCCGCCCATTTCCGCTCGCATGCATCGTGGGCCCTCGGTTGCTTTTGCAGGGAACGCTGCTCAGTGTCGGCTGTCTTTGTTTGCGGCACAACTCATATGATTCCTAGAAAAGGTTAGCAATTAAAAATTCGAGGCTTGCTGCAAGTTTTCAAGGAGCCAGCCGACTGGGCTCCACTTCCATAACTCTGCGATGATTCGCAAATCTTGCACACATCTATATTAAAGTTATTTGTCTCCGCAAAAGCGACGCAGTTGAACCAATCGACAATTTCTTTAACAGGAAATCGATCTTAAGTAAGTGTAGCCATCCTCAGTCCTGAAACCTACAAACAAAATCTTGCGACTGAGATTGGGCACACTTGCGTAAATTCAGTTCTTAGTGGGCGGCCTTGTGTAAAATAGTTTTAACCTTCTGCTGGTAGTGTGTCTGGTCATAGTTTGGTTATCTGCTGCGAATTGCATTTAGAGAAAGATGTTTTTTTGTTTTTCAGGAGCAAAACGTGTTTGATTCGCGGAAAAAAATGAAGGCGACAGTCGCGAGCGGCGTCGAGAACAAACTGGCGCCAGCGCAGCGAAAAATCATTGACTTCAACCGCGCGCTGCTCTTCATGTATTCGAATCAGGTGAGTCTCCAGTGCTGCCGTTTCCCAACGTCCTGTGTTGGTCCGTTACTATGCGATGAGGTCCACTTGCATGGCTTCATGGCGCGTTGTGTATGTTTTTCTGCATTAATGACCGGAACGTTGCTCCCATCTGGTTGCAACAAGGTGAGGCTAATAACTTATTTACTCGACTGTCAGCCGTCCTTGATTGTAAGCTGCACGAAATGATGCTTAAAAAATTAATGTAAGCCGTACTTGAACATATGCTACCTAAAGCCTCTGAGATGCTTTCGCGTACTAGCGCGTTTCACGTTTATTCCTAACCCTAGCCAAGGAAAGACTGAGCTTTATTCATACCTTTCGATTAGGTAAAGAAATAAAATATATAAGCCGCACGAGATAATGAAACAAAAACTTTGTAAGTTGCGGCTTACAATCGAAGAAATGCGGTTATGTAATTCAATCGGTTCTTTGCCAAAGCTTCGTGTTTTGTTCGAGCACAGTTGCTGGGCAGCTTTCATTCATCAAGTCTCGCGAAAGTTCCGCTGTCTCTTCGTTTCGAAACCTGAAATAACTAAATTTTGTACTGTGCGTTTGTTAATGTCACCGTGTGTTAGTGGCTGTTAATGTAAAGCACACTGCTGTCAATGTTTCAGTGGGAGGCGTGTCGAAAGCTGCTCAAAGCCATGCAGCGCGAATATCGTGACAGTGACGTGCCCTGTTTGATTCAAGCCGCCATGTTGTGCCGGGAGAAGAATGCGAGCAAAGCGGTTGAATATTTGAAGGTTGGATTTTGTGCAATGCATTGTTTTGTCAGTTTTTTTTAAAAGGAAATGGGCAGGTACCC
>JGI24022J15233_10002372_pt1 | contig 17558 bp, 9 predicted proteins | sample Ectturendosymbi2_FD_15233 | JGI IMG/M metagenome (IMG submission 15233) | reverse complement strand
ACCACGAATGGGATGTGCGTGAAGAACAACACCATACATATATGTGGCGCGAACAAGCAATAATAGAGTGATCATGGCATGCGAACTCTATTGTTGCTTGCTGCCACAGTGCGAAGCTTTGCGCATATGCCGCTCGGGATTTCCGATCGCATCAGTTGCATGTTTAGAATAATGCTCAGCGATAAACAATCTGAGCATAGCTTCAGCCCTGCAACTTTCTAAGACTGTTCTATGTAACGTAAAACTTTGTGTTACATTAGGGAGCATGCAAAAAGTTCTTTAGTCTTATCTGTGTGTTTACCACCAAAAGTGCCTTTTAAGCTCACGATGTTTCGATATGATTGCATTATTGCAAACTTTGCAAAAGGTTTTTCTTGAATCAGCAGGATAGGCAGTAGGCACTGAGCCAACTTTTAAAATCTGAATCTTACAACCACATATGTCGAAACTTTTGGCAGTTTTGGTTTAGCAGGAAGTTTTTTTACCGGACATTGCTACTTACTAGCGGTAGCTGAATCATTTGAAAATATCGCGCAGTGGCATAAAAACATATTAACCTAACGCGTTCACTAAGCACACACGGAAATCATTTAGGCTTCACCAAGCCATCTACTTACTTGTTATTACTATACAATTATCTGCTTGAAGCAACTTTGTTGCATCATAATAAAAATTCCAAATAATTGCAGGCAGCTGGTTATGCTTTGTCCTGGTATTACCCAATTAAAAGCATCATGAAGAAGAGAAGTGTATTTATTGATGGAGGTGTGAAGCTTTCATCTTAAAACTGTTGAAGCAGGTTTTTGGTAGGAATTTGTTACCTGCTAAGCCTGCCAAGCGCTTGGTAAAATCCTGCTAGAAAATCAGCTAACTGCTAGATTGAAACTTGTTCAACCACCAGTGAGAAAATCCTGCTAGATTTAGCAGCAATCAGCTTAAATGGCAACACTGCTGACCGCAATCTTATGTCTTTTGTTGCATCACTATACAAAAAGAATCAAACAAGAATTTTTGGACACAGAAAGCGTTCAATTGCAAACCTTCGGTTACTACATATGGCAAATTTAGCAAAATACGGACTGCTTAGACTGAAAAAATCTTTGTATAATGTAATAAAAACAGAAGACCGCGGGACCCCTAAAAGCGCGGGGACCGCAGCAATTGCTAAATTTGCTACTATTGTTGATCCGGCACTGGTGTTGATAATACATCACATGCAGAACTCATTCAAAACATTCATGCATTGTTTGCAGCTTGATATTTGCTTGATGATACCTCAACCGGATATTTGCTTATATTGTGCATTACAATCATTTTAAGTTCATTTCAATGCCTGAAGCTTTGTCATTCGTTTCCATAACTTCATTAGATGGATCTTCGTGTGCATCTCGAGCTGAATAGCACAAATGGTCGGCATGCCGAAGTTGTTGGCGAAGAAGTACTAGCCTAACTTATTGCTTTTAATTTAATCTTTTAAAAAGACGGGTGGTTGTAGTATCAACGCAGCAGCCTTGTATGTTTTTTGATTTTGTCGTGAACGTCAAAATAATGTTTTTTGGGTTTTTCCTTCGCGCTTCAAACAATGAACTTTGAAAATATTTCAGATGTGATTCCGTCATAAGAAAACAACCAGGTTACACAAGCACCTTCCTCGTTATTTTGTTATACAGCTTTTCGTACGAAAGTAATATGAATTCAACACTAAGTTGAAGCTTTAAAAATTTGCAAGATTCTGTCATGATTAAATTTAAGCTGTAAGAATAGGTTCAAAAGATTTTGCTAAAAATTAGCTGATTGTGAAAACATTGGCAGTTCCCTCGGAGTACAAACCAACAAATTTACCCTCAGTTGCAAGGAACTAATCAGTAACGGAAGATATCATGCAGCTTTCAAGACAGAAAGCAAAAACTGATTACAAAATTTGTGAAATTTTCTAAATTTTTACGTCATTTTTTATTTGTTGTAACCTCAAGAGCAGTTTTTTATTAAACCGTTTTTAAACCTTGGTTCAAAATTTTCAGGTTAAATTTGACAATTGCTTTGAAACGCTTTTAAAGGTAGAATTGTGGACGATGACATTTTTAACACTAAACCATTTCAGAAGGGAGTGAAATTTGGACGTCTTGCAATATCGTATCAGAAATAATGACGCAACAGCCAAAGATTTCAATCAAATCACATAGAACGTTTTATGAACCAATGATTCATCGCCAGGAATGTTAGGAATCATTATAATTGAGGAGTATTTTCTTGTAAACTTGTTTTCAACCACCATATTATCAACTGTTTTGCAGATACTGGTTCGTCGTTAGAAACTATTCCTACAAGCGCGTTTTCAGCACAAGAGTGATTTACTGCATTGCAGCCATGAACTGGGTCTGGGCGAACCTACTTACATCACCCACATTATTAGGATGGACGGAATTAACGTGAGCTGAGTCTGCATTGTCTCCTGAATATTTACTTTGGAAATGTTTAGCAGAGAAGAAATGCTGTTGGTACTTTTATTTGAAAAATGGTTGCACCGAGAAAAATAAGAGACCTTATTGCTCACAATGGAAATTCTGATAAAGTAATATCACAAAGTCAGGGCAATTGAAAGTAAGATGGGGACAGATAATAGAAAAGTATCAGATTTAAGCAGTTTTCACAACATTGACTTATTTGCGTTACACACTCAACAACTAGCATCTACTTTTTTAAACAATCTTTGTAGCAACAGTGCAACAACAATTGTGTGGAAAAGAGATGAAATGACTTGAAAAGTCAAGCGATATAGGTGGTAATAGGAGAGGTGGAACCATCTCGCTGTTTCTGCGAGATGCAGAGGGTTAAAATATTTGTTGGTCTTTATCCCAGCCAGCCTATCCACGACGATCCCCTAGCGGACTTATTCCCCATCACCCCATCTTTACACTAAGTGTGAAGGATGTTATTCTTCTAGTGGAGAGGTCAATTGTTTGTTGTAATCACATCTTTTTTTTAGATTTTGTTTGTATGCTTTTAACTGAGAAGGTTTTGTGAACATACATTGTTTTCGTCTGAATTGCCAGAATTAGGGTTGATTTGTTCAGCAGAGTGGCGGACATCGATATGCAAGAATAAAAATGTTTTAAAAGCGCATTGCCTTTGCTGAAACAGGAAATTGAACACATTGATCATTTCTCTTCCTGTTACTTCTGTTTTTCAAGATATGACATCCCTCAACTTTGCTTGAACTGGAAATACTAACATACAGATCTAACCGGCAATGAGGGTTTTTCAATCGTCTTTCCCTGTTTGTAATTCGGATCGAGAACATAACTACAACATATTTTATACTATAAAATAGCATTGTGAAGAAAATGCCAAGCATCCATCTGACTTAAAGGGACATACCAGCACAGTGCACATCATTTCCTTAAGCATACCCCGTCAACTTTATCAGAGACATTTCATCAATTCTGGTTCATTCACTACAAATAGTTCATTGTCACAGGGACGTACCAGGGTTGCCAGATAAAAATTGCAATGAAAAGCGAAACAGGGATAAAAAGAGGCCAGAAAAGGCCAAACCGATTGTTTTAAGACCAGAAATAAGCCAAACTTTGTTTGTAGCATTGCTATTTCTTTGTCACAAAAAACATTTAAATTACAGGAATATCATTAGAAATTTTTATCGAAATTTGGAGTACGACTTGCTTGGGCTTGTACTGGAGCTCATTTCTGATGCTTATCTGAAATTTTAAGGTTTGTGATATTGCACACGTTGGTTGCAATGGTGCCACAGCTTGCGTACTGATCCATCAGGAGCTTTCTCCACGAAAGACTCTCCCATTCACTACTGTACTCACAAGTAACGACCAGAATCATAACAGCCCTTCCACTTGCTCGACGTCATTGCCGCATTTCTATCGCGGAAACGCATACCGGTATGCAATCATTGAACTTGCTTAGTGCTTACAACACAATAGGCCCACACAGTGCACACCTACTGTATTTCCAGCGATAACGCAAAAAAATTATTTCAGGTCTCGTGTCCTTCATATCATACTAACATGAGAAATTCAAAAAGCGGATGTCGGTATGATATACTGTTCATTGCAAAAATTTGGCATATGTGTTGCCGAAAAAAAAATGGAATAGTAATTTTTTCTTTTTCAGAGGAAATGTTTTCCGCGCACAAAGGCCAAAAAAGAGCCAAACGGCCAAACAATTTTTTAAGGCCAAGCAACTTGAGATGAGGCTAAAAAAAGGCCAAAGAGCCATATAAATATTTTAGGCCAACCAACTTGAAATGAGGCCAGATTTCTGAAATTGTGCCTACAGAAGGCCTACCTGGCAACCCTGCAACGTACCTTCAAAGATGTGTGTCAGATCTTTCGAGTCTAACAAAGGCAACCAAAAGCATCCGTCACGATCGCTCTGATTTGTTTCTAATTTGGATAAATTGTGAAACGAGCGATCAAGAGCAAGCGCCATTGAAGGGTTGTCTTTGTGCAAATTCGCCAAACAGGACGTATCAATTCTGTCAATTTTCTCGAAGATGAAGTTCTACCAAATATGGTTCGCTTCTCTGATGCGATTCAGTATCACTCATACTGACACGTGGAACCAAGTCCTGCAAAATATTTTTATGGTAGCAGTATAGTGCACAATGCCACAACATAAAATCCACTTTGGAAAATCGACCACATCGCAAATGCTGCATATTTCATGCACTTATAAGTTTTCCAAATGGTTTCTCTTTTCTGTTCAAATTTGAAAAATTTTGACTTCAGCCCAGGTTTGGGAGTCGACTTGGAATCACTTTCAATAAGTTGAAAATAAACATGACTTTATTGCGCTGCAACACGAAGTCAGCTGTTCAATCAGAAACATTTCCTGCACTGTCAGATTGTCCCTTCTCAACTTGAAACACCAAATGATATCGTTTCATACACTTTGGGTAAAGCTGTTGCAATCTTATTCTCCACTGAATTATCCAACGATTTTTAATGTAGTCATAGTTTGTGGTTGTCAGTGACACGCTTGACGGTTTTCGTAACTCATTCATGCAGGTTTCTCAACATCTTTCAATGTCTTATCAAAGCAACAAGATGACAATGGTGTGACATTAAAAACCAATTTCAATCGCATTTTTCTCATTTCAAACGTTACTCCATTTGTAAGCGTAATTTCAACACACTTAGTGCCTTTGCCTCCAGGCACGGCTTTTGTGCAAGGTTTGTTTGCCAACAGGAAGAAATTCGTCACAGGAAATGTCAGCAAATTGATTCTGCAAGGTTTTGAATGTCCAGAAATCGTAATCATTTGATACAGTTCAAAATTTCCTAATGCTTTCCAATCATCTCGTACTGGATGCTTAATATGTTTTTCAAAGTACAGTGAAGTTGAGTATGCTAATGAAACATTCGCGTTTCTGCGACCATCAACAAGCACGTCTGAAAGCACGACCAGTGAAAGCTCGATGAGAACTAAGGAAGCAGATATAAATAGGTGGTATTTGAGTTACGAGCTAACTACTTCATTTGTTTGGGTGTTTTGTCAAGATTAAAAATATGACAAACTCGATCAGCCATCATGCTTACCGTTGTGTACTTTTTGGCGTTTTTTTACGATTGGCAAAATCATGTTTTCGGTAATTATGCTCGTGTCAACGTATTTATTCAAAAACATAATTCTAAGCAGTGTTTCGCAAAAGCAGTATTTGGTTCCATGAGTGGTTGGAAAGAAAGGTGGAGAAATTATACAAGTGTTCATGAAATTCTAACTAACTGTGGACTACTTAACGCTTTCACCGTTGGCCCACGTCGCTGTGTTGCGTTTATTTTTATTTGGTTTACTTGATGCGTTGATCTCTACTTCAACTGCTGCCTTTAGTGCTGTTGACGAATTCCTGAAATGCTGTAGAACAGGGGTGTGCAACCCCATGGCCCGCAGACAAAAAGTGACCCGGCAGCTAAAGTTTTGTGGCCCGCGGAAAGATCCAAGTTTTAAATGCAGTGTGGCCTCGAGACGATTTTCCATTTTGTATCTTTCCCTTAAATTTATAACGCTAAAATAAAGTTTTTTTGCTTGACAACCCGACAAGTTCAACTAGTGTGAAATGAGCTGAACCAATCATTTTTTGTCAGGCTAAGCAGGAAGGTAATTTGTTGAGCGGCTGGTAGGTGTGAGGTACTTGCGTTATTGTTTATTCCGTAATCAATTGTCATAATCAAGTGAAAAATGAAAGTCTCGTGTCCACGCAAGCACTACCAACTTACCGTATTGCTCCTTCAAAACGTTTGTAGGCTTGACAGTACCGCTGCTGTGTTGCTTTGCCTGCATTGAGGCAAATCGAGTTTTATTGTGATTTTTCTCAGTTAATTAGTTGGCATGGTATGGTGAGCTGTTAGCATAATTTTGCAATTTAAAACTTGAGAAGGTTTTTGTGAATTTGATTTTAGCTTAATATCTGTTGCTTTTTTGTGTTTCATCAAAGTAAATGTATGTGCGCAATCAAGCGCATACTTTTCTGCTATCGTCACATATATATCCTCGTGTTCTTTTGCCAGAATCCTAGCTTTGGTGTAAACGTTTGCTGGCACATTGCACTACTGCTTCGCTTTGGTGTTTTTGCGAAAACAAAAAATGATTTTCGTTTTTTTTGCGAAAAGTTTGATAAAATTTGTTTGTAAAACATGTTTTTTTCACACTAGTCATTCATGAAAAGTCGAATTGGAACGCAAAGCAACGAAGCGCTTGGTTTAGTAACGTTAGGTTGGCGAAACACTGTACCATAAACTCAAAAATATATTAGGAAAAGAATAGATTCTTGTTTTCTTTTCCTTATGACCACGCCAGCACCTGGTATTCGCTTAGTCAAATCCCCGTTGCCCCACAAGCCGGCATTATGGTTTTTGAGGGGTATTGCCAATTTTTCGTGGGTGGCTAGTGAGTTGTCTAAGCCCACAACTTGAAAGTACATTCAGTTGTGGCCCGTGGAAAAACCTAGTTATGTGCATTTGGCCCGGCGGTGCTGCATGGCTGCATACCCCTGCATGGGGTTGCACACCTCTAGTCTAGAAGGATCCGCATGCTTGAAAACGGAAGCTTCTGTTTAGCCTCTCTGACAAAAACTGTGACCGTTATGCGCTTGAGTCAAGATTCGGTAGTTGTCATTCATATCATCACATCTACTTAACGCTGCAAGGAAAAACAATTGTACTAAAGTTGCCACACCAATTTCATTACAGAGGAAACAGAAAGAATATAAGCATTGGCATACTTCAAGGTTAACGCAAAAGTGAATCCAAGCAGTGACGTGCTTTTCTCAAAGTTTGAAACTACTGCAGCAGTTGCGGAAAATTCTTAGACCTGCTTCAGATCAAGCGTGGAAGCTCGTCGACAAAGACCTGCCAGTGCTTTGAACAAATGAACCACGAAAAAAGACGCCCTATCTGAAAAATATTATTTGGCAGTTGCAAACATGGCAGGACTAGCAGCACGTGACAAACTGCTGCACAAAATCTGTCAAATTTCATGACGGCTTTGTCTTTCTTGCAAGCTGATTTCTGGCGGAACCTCAGAAATACCGAAAAACACAAGCGCTTGCACAACATTACTGGGAAAACTTGGGAACGTCACGCTGTTAAAAAGCAAAAAAAGGATGTAAACCATCATCTGAACCGCCGATAAATGACGACACTCGATGTAAGTGGAAACATTTGTCTGTGGTCATGCCCTTAATCAACACACGGTTTCCGCATATTATTTTTGCCCTTTCGTCTACGATCGTAACAATTCCGAAACAGCTTGCGCGTGCACTGCTTACCAAACTTTAATCACGTTATCTGCTTGTAACAGTCAATGCGTGTATGGTAAATACAAGCCCTTTCTTATTCTGTACGTTCATCAACCGCACATGATTAAAATAAGCTTTTTTGTGTACCGAGGTAAGGCAATGTGCATTAAAGGTGCATAAGCGGATGCACCAACAAGCATTCAAAATTTTGAACCATACTTACCGAGTTGGCTTGTTTAACATATTGCAGCTCAGAGAAAGGCGTGATCGGTCTATCAACATCAAGTGAGAAACCACAAACACTTTGCATCAACACAGGGAGTAAAAATTCCAATGACTTCTCTCACTGCAGTGAGGTTGTTATCGTTATGTTCCCACCTTATTCTTTTCTGCTTCTCATAAAATCAACGTAAAATGCAAATATAATCAGCAGCTTAATATTATCCCACGATCTTTTCATTTGGATATCTGATCGTGGACATGACAGTAGCTCGTAGACAAAACGCAAGCGGTAGTTCATTGAGAAAGGAGTTTTTATGCACCGTTGCTATCAATGGCTACTATTCACTTCAGAGGAACAAAACGCTCCTTGCAATAATGTGGATAACAAGATACGCAGCAACAAAATATTGAGACAGAACAATCCAAAGTGCAGAAAAGATGAAAGTGGTTCATTTGCTCATCAGCAAACGACCGCAAGTCTGTTGACTGTTGCAGAAACTGCGAGGAAGCATGTTGCACCCAACACAACATTGTCAAAGTGCTGTGTGTAAAGTGCACAAAGTAAACGGTATTTTTTCAATAAGGTAGCCTGCTGTGCTTATTCATGTGGAACCTTTCATTTCTTCAGGTAATTTTTAAGATTTTGTTGAAACCTTGTCAGATTTTACAATGTAATTTACCTCCCCTGTTTGATGTTCTCTTATTGCAATACTTATCAAGTAAAACTCTCCAAGGAACGATAGAGAACCCGTTAGGTAATGATGAATGGCGAGCAGCTTAGGCGTTTAAGATTGAAAAACATCTCACTGTTCTATATTGCTGATTTAATTAGAAATAACACGGTGGATATCACTTAAATTTGGTTGGTATTTTTACACTGTGCAAAATTGATAAACACTACACTTAAGTCTCATGTGTTTTCTCAGTAACGTGTAGTGCTAGTTGTTTTGTGAAGTGCCAAAAGAAATGATACCCATTGCCATAACCCGAGAGATCATGTTCACTTAATAGCAGTTTTTCACTTAAAGGAACGGACCAAGTTAGGCCCTCTCACCACGAAGCAAAGGAAATCATTATGGAAGTGATTTTGTTTTGGAACCAGCGCACAATCTGTATTAATACGCAAGTTTGTTAATTGAAAACTAGTTAGACGCATATAAAATTCACAATTTTTAGATGATGAGTTTTCAATCAATGTAAAAAATATTTTGTGTGCGACTCGAATATTTTTCAGTACAAAGCGCTCAACCACTAGGCATGCGAACACATTCAAAGAACATCTCCAATGAGAACGTGTTTCGAAGAGAATGCAACACGTCTACATAAACTGCTGCTGCTACAGGGCATCATTTATTGGCCAGTCAGAAATATTTAAAACAGGGACGGCTGACCTGGAAAGGGATTTGCTGTGAAGTGCAGGAGATGCGGCAGGCGCGGGCGGGGCCCAATGCAAGACATAGGCGTGGGGCCCCTGAGCAGTGGTCTTTTGAAGTCCTTTCATCAGTATGTGCATGATAACACAACAGTTTTTTTATTTGGAGGGGTGGGGGCCGTGGGCATAGCTCATGTGTCCCCTAACTACGTCTATGTTTGTGACTAAAGTAATAGCATGCTGCTGTGGCATAAGACAGTGTACCATTACCAGTCGCAATCAAGCCGAAAGTCGTAATCTAAAGGAAGCTCTGCAGTGGAGATCCGAGCGGCTAGCGCAAGTGCAAAGTTGCGTCAATCACACCGAACTGACAAGCGAATTGAACTTACAATACAGTTGGTTCACTCTTAGTAAACGGCACATTCATTCGAAGAATGACTGGCTTGCAGAAAACTGGTTCTAGGAACCGATTACGTTTCTCGCTTTCGGTAACCTAAAGCACAGACGCGTTCTTGTATCATGGTAACGTGGTGACGTCTGGGCGCACGATCCGCTATCGACTTTATGACGCAAATAAACGAAGAAACACGACTTTACAAGAGAGCAACACATGCCTCCGCCCAAATTTCGCAAAAGCCCAATTTTATAGTTACTCTTAGTACATTGACTTGGAGTGCAAACTGTTGGAATAGAAATGTAGTGACCAAGATATTACTACGAAGTGACAGATGTAGAAGCACTTGTCACACGCTGCTCATATTATGCGCATGTTTGATTGATGAAACATAATCATACGACTAATATAATGATAATTTGTAATTATCTAATATAATGATAAACAGGACCTAGTTTGCTGGATGACATTCACAATTTTTGCCTTGCCTAGTTAAGCTGATAGGCAGATTTTAGTGTCCTTTGCATTTATGAGCCTGAACCTTGAAATAATGATTTTTCTACCTAGTTACGCTCGCCAATAGGCAAAGCACAATGAACGTTTGGTGGGGCGGCAAATGATAAATGTACTTGCACGACTAACAAATAACGCGGAACAATTTTGTGGACAACGAAAAGGAAGAAAATGTGAGTGCGAACACCCGAACACTTCACAAAATTTTGCACTGGTTTTCGTGAGCTTTTTGGCTTCCACAGGTTCACCTTCTCATCTTTTTTCATTTGTTTCAATGTTGTAGAGTTAATTTCATTTTGACAAAATATTAAAATATGTAATCTTTGTTAGAAGCTGCCATGAAACAAACTACAAGTCTTTATTAACATGTAGATGACCCGCAACCAACTAAACTCTTTCCAAAACATAATAAACATCTTTCGAGAAATGAACAACTTTACGTTGGCGAACTGTCATTAAAGTTAATACGAGAGATACTCGTCTTGACCTGTTCATTGCCAGTTGAATCACTACATAAACTTGTTTGTAATAGCCGTAGCTCTACTGCGGTCTTAACTGGCACTAGTAACAAACAGGTTCAAACCAGGGCCTACGAGAAAAGGTAAGCTACAATAAAGTAGGTATATCCAGGCCCGTAATTAGGGGGCACAAGTGGGGCGAAGCGAAGTATGTCGTACCCGGTATCAGTAGGTACTGGGACACGGAAAGATGAAAGCACCCAGGCCCGTAACCAGATTGGGACACTAGGGCGGTCGAAGAGTTTTCTGAGTGGGCCCAAATTTTACTATATCCAACACATTTTTCCAGTGGAGCGAAGATTTTTCAAGGGGGAGAAGCCTCCTTTGCGCCCCCCTTAGTTACGGGCCTGAAAGTACAAACACTGAGTTTTTCTGTAAATAAGACCAAAATTACTAGTGTAACCCGGCTGCCAATATAAAAATTGATCTGTTTCTAAATCTTAGAATGGTAGCTGTTTTATCTAGTTTCTGATTACTATAAAACAAGCTAAACAGGTTTCGACGAGGGCCTCAGAAAGGAGTCTGGTATCGGTCTAACTATTCCCTGGAAAATTTTCTCCCAGAGATCCTGGTTCCATCCATAAAGAGTGGGACATGGTGAAAAGCAGATATAACACCCTAGCATTAGAATTGAGCACGTTTGGTAACGTTCGATGAAATTAGAGGAAAGGCATCGTTCGTTCAAATGAGATAATTGTTTCCTAACAATGACATTTGTAAGCCGTTTCTACAATTCTCGAGCGCAAGGAGTGTCTGGTAAAAATGAACAATCTGTTCCAAACAACATGGCGCGAGGCCTCCAGAGGTGCGAGCCCAATGCTGCATCGGTTGTATCGGTTTAAGGCCGGCCCTGAATGCAGTGCGGCTGGCACACACATTGTTTCAATGCACAGGCAAGAAAGACCTAAAATCTGGTCTACCACAAGCGCTACGTCTAATGGTTTCTAGCTACTCGCGAAAGTCGAATCTTTTACTGTGAAGAGAGCAGGTTTGAAGCAGTGACAACGAACACAGCTCGTGTTTGTTTTCAACTTATTTAAAATGATTCCGGGCCGATGTGCAAACATTGGCTGAATCTAACTTTTTTCAAAGTTTAACAGAAATGTGAAACCACGCGGAAAAAGCTGCGAGTGCGAAAAATATGAAGCATTTGCGATATGCTCCCTTTTCCAAAGTGGTTTTTCTGTTGTGGAATTGGAACATCACTGCAAAGATAACATATGATCTTCTATCTTGAATCTACGCGTAAATACCAGTGGCAACAAGCTTATTTCATACTAGCGACCCACAATTTGCACACTGAAATGGATCAATTTGTTTTGAGAAATTTAGTGGATTGATGTGCATACTGCACACTGCTGGCAATTACCAATAAGTATGATAAGTTCTTGACATGTTTTTATAAAGATGAGCAAAAGGTTGCACTTAAGTCCTTGATCATAATTTTGAACGGGAAAATATTGACTGTAAACAAACTGCACAATTAGTTGGATCTGGGTGTTGACGTTGCTATTATTGGCACGTTTTATTTTGATTAAACTATACAGTGAAAAACAAAACGTTGAAACTAGTTGTTTTTAATTAATTTGCGTTTGACGTCTTTTGTCAGTGAGGATCAAAACGTCAATGCTATTGTAATGCACTTTTTGGTTTTGAAAATTGCTTGAAAACCACACTCAAGATTACTTTGCTGCGGAAAGGAGCACGTAAACTTTGCGCTCCCGAAAGTGAAATGATGTCAGTCAATGCGAGGGGTTTCCTGTTTTAAGATCATCGCCAACGTCAAAGATACTTTTTTGTTTTGTTTTGTTGAATTTCATAGATTTTACACAATTCAGGGAAGTTTTAAAGTGGAAAGATCAGACCAAGTAAGTGGTGTTGGTTACGAAACGCAACTCGTTAACTGTGAAGACATTCGGCTTTCTTAGAAGAGCGCACTCTGTTTAGATATCTCATGCGTTAAATATATGTTGCCTACAGTGGGAACTAAGGTGGATGATGTTTTGTCTTGAAAAATCTCAAAGTAACAGCAAAAGATTTAATGAAGAAACCGACTCAATTCCTTTTTCAGCAAACGCAAACATTATGATCCTGGCGCTTCAAGGCCAGCTTCACCAAATCTACTCTACCCAATTTCCTAGAGCTTGAGGTGTTTTGTGGATAGGGTGGGATAAAGAGCAACTTATGTTTCACCGCCGCCCTTCGTACAAATAGGCAGCTTCATCCTCTGCTTTTGTTACTTTGAAGCTGAAAACAGGTTAAGATGCGTGCTGCTTTTCACATCTATGCAGAGCAGAAATCAACAGATCTCTGGTGGCATGGACGGTTTTTCTTGCCGTAGTGAAAGACAATTCTCGGTGTTTTCTTCAAAATAGTGCTCAACGTCCTGTTCACGTATCATATTCAGAGTTTTTAACTTTTATTCTTCCTGAAATATATTCACGGGAGACCTATGCATGTGTAATGTTATGTTTCAGATACGATGAAAGCATGATGGTTTGTACACACAGTGGCGAAAAAGCATATGGATACACCGTTTTTCTAGTGCTTCTAGGAATTGCTCTTCCTGTTTTAGTAATTGTTCCAAGCTACTGTAGGTTGTTTGTGTAAGTCATTTTCACACATTTAAAAATATTTGCCAATTATTTTGTGGTTTGCTGCGTTTTACTTGTTTCTATGAAACGAGATAATGAGAAGATAAAAATTTTCTGAAATGTTGCAGAAAACAAACGTTGAAGGTCTTATTGCATATTTGACAGTAGGTATACAGTAATTAAAGAACACAAACCATGTAATTGTAAATTCAAATGAAAATTTGAAAGTACACCGGTTCGTGTAGTTTCGGAAATCCTGTAGTGCAGCATTGAATATTGTTATTTTTTACGCAAGTGATAATACTCCTAATTGGAAAGATGCAATCGTTTGCAAAGGATGTTGTACAGTAAACATATATTCATTGCTTGAAAACAGTTTTCTAAATTTCGCAGAGTGGCTTTCAAACGAAGAAACAAGTTTAAACGTGAACACTCCTGCGATAATTTAGCAATCGAAGCAAAACAACGCAAACTCTCGAAGCAGCTCAATTTAGCCAAGACTCTGTCAGTGACTGTTCTGACATTTATTTTGTGTTGGATGCCTTATGGATTTGTTATGCTACTTGATCCATTTGCCCCCAACAACATGGCAAAAAAGGTTGTTTTTTACTTGAAATTTCATTTGTTGGGTTAATTGATGCACGAAGGTTTGGTCGTTAGGTTGTTTGTGTGCTCGCTAAACAACATTTTTTTTGTTTTTGAGGTATTATAAGTTTTTGATACTATTGAAGCTATCGTTTCATTCGTCATTCTTTATTGCAAGTATAAGTTCATTGAAAAATTTTCCGCCATGTTTTACGTTCGTTGTTGTGAATGATAACAGATTAAATTAATTTAAATCAACACTGAATGCTTTTCTTAAATTGTCAAAACTTAGATTGGTGTTGTATTGCAAAATATAAATTTTCAAACATTTAACTTAACTTTTATGATTAACTTGCTGGTGTCTTTCTGAATCCCTATCGAACGTACTGATACAGAAGTCCGCATTTCTTTAGCCCTGATGCTGTTTTGTCACGGGTGATCGCCAGGTGCAACACGTAGCTTTTGCCTCTCCGTGGTAATGAAACTGTTTACCTAATTCCTGAATCGTTGAAACAGCATTTGTTTCTTTATGAAAGCTTTACATTTTTACATTGCGGCCAGATGCGTGCTTCATTTATGTTGAATGGTGTGTCTTGGAAGTTCAAAATTTAAAACATAAGTATCTGTTGAGCCCATAAGCGTGTCAAAGCTTGGCTGAATTCTTAATTCTAACATTTTATCTATAAAACATATTTGATAAGTTCTGCTGATAACCATCAAGTAGTGCAAAGCCTAATAAAACGATTTTTTGAAAACCAGCCAAATATAGACCATTAATGAAACGAACAATTCAAAACACAAAGATGAAATGCTGTTATTTCAACTGAACCTGCTACGTCATGAATATTATGATATGTTATTTTTACAGAAACACCTGTATCATGCAATTTGTACGTGCCTATGTAAAGCCTAAAATCAAAGTAAAAAATTCTCCAATCTAGAAGTAAATAACAAACATTGATGCAACCATTCAGCATAAAAAGCAACGCCTTCTGAATAGTGGTTGCGAGCACGAACGGTGTACTACTTAAAGCTAAAAAAATGTACTGATGTACTTATAAAGTCAAGAAATCACGCAAACGACAAATCATGTCACGTGATGAACGACGTGCATCATTATGACCTTAACTTGATGATCCTTTGCACGTTTTTTACCCCAAGTAATTTGTTACAGATTTCTAGTCGACTCATTATCACAAATTCAGCTATGAATTTTATCATCTATGGAGTGATGAACACGACATTCCGCAGAGGATACATTGACTTTTTGCGGTAGGTTTTGCCATTCAGCGGTGAAACAGTTTTTATGCAACGTTAATAATTGTCTTAGTTATATAATGTTTCAGGCGTTGTTCAAAGATGATGGAAAAATTTCATGTACAGGAATTTTCTTTTTTTGCGTATCAGCCTTCTGCAACCACAGGTACCTGTAACTCAAACTCACACAACACAAAATTTCATCTATCACAATATTGTTTTCAAAAACAATTATTAAAAAACGCATTGTTTTTACATATGTGAATTGTCCGTAACACGTTCGCAACTGAATATTAAAACCTTGATTTCTCACGGTTTACAAAAATAGCTACAAGGTAGTAATATTTGCTTGCAGGTAATTTTTGTCTTACTCAGATCAAAATGCTTGTAGTTGGTTATTTTTGTCCAAAAGTAATGGGACACTTATAGGTAACCTAACCTTTGCCAAAGTAAACAAAGTAAACTCACAAATTAATATTCAAATCATGATCCTGCCTCGTGTAAGATAATTCCTGTGCCACTTTGCGATGTACATTGATTTTTTCATTCTGTTTGCCCGTTGGTTTGGCCTGCATTTTCGCTACACACATGGAGCTTTCCATTTTACGATTCGTATATCTCCCAGCCTTCAGCTTTGAAGGCTCTCCCTATAGAGTCCAACTGTCAACTTTGCGACACATCCTCCCAATATTTGTGCTGTGACAGTAGCTATGGTTATGAGCTCCAGAATTGGCGTGACATAGTTTTCACATTTAGTGAAAGCAAATATTTCAGAAGAGCGTGTTTTCTAGTTTTTACTTGCACTAGCTTGTGTTTTGACATATTCAATTTGGTCTTAAAATTGTTTTCTTTCTCTGCCCTTGCTTTACCACATCAACATTTAATCAGTAAGCATTGCTTGCAGATTTTAGGACTGAGGATGTGCAGAGTTACGAAAAATCGAATTCCTATTGCGAAAAGTTCTAAGTGTCGCTTTTGTGGAGAATATTCAGTTTTGCAATCATTATATATTTTCACTAATCTTGCACACTGATATCATACGTGGCAACGAAAATAGTGTAAAACACTGAAATGTCTGAACTACATTCAGAGTCGGATTCAGGTGGGGAGGTGATTGGGGCGAACGCCCCCTCCTAAAACCTACGAAAGTAATGTTAGTCACCATGATTTTGTACAATTCGGAAAACAGCATTCGCGATACAAGGTTTTTGGCTTCTATTGTTTTATCACAGGGGTGTTGCGAAGTATACTTCATTTCTCTTACAGTAGCGAAGCCGTTATGAGACTTTAATAACAAATATTACAGTAATCACCCCCCCCCTTTAATTCTACTGGTTGGATCCAACCCAGACTCCATTTGCCGATGTGTTGAGGTTTTTTAGCTACCAACTTGCACTTGTTCTTTCATTTCAGACATTTGTATCATTTGTGCACTTGCAGCACGAGACATTTTCGGGATGAATCGCAATCGAATTAAGGTAAGTAGCAGATATTTTATTGGAATAAAACACAAACCATACTACTACAGCAAGTTTCGCATGTTTATAATGTTTTGGTCTATGGTATATTGCAATCGGAAACGGAAGGTACGGTAAGCCTCAGCTTCTTCTTTTGAGCAAGTTGCTACAATCCACTGCTTGGCCGCACTAGATCTCAGGGCAGATGCTCAGCAGCCATTCGAATGTCTCATCGTCCAGAACCGTCAGGCCATGCAGTCCATGAGGAGGTCGATGGATTGGACATTGGAGGACGACATGGTCGACGGTTTGTTCTTCTGCGCCAAACTCACAGGTGGCAGAGGAGGACATACCCCATTTATACAAGCAGGAGCGGAAACGTCCGACACCGGTTCGGAGGCGGTTAAGCCGGACACAGTCTGTTCTTAGGAGGGTCATTCTGAGGAGCTGTTTGCTGGTGTCGGGGATGAAACTACGGAGTGTCACAAGGTTGTCCAACCACTCCGCTTCCCATTGGTGATCCACGGAGTGCGCCGCACGTTCTGTATGTTGTTGTTGTCAGATTAACTGATGAGTTGTTGTGCGGCTGACACAAATGGGTGTCTCGACGTGAGACGTTGTGCATTCGTCCCCGGTTGACAAGTGAACGCATAGCAGAGCAAGTGACTAGGCTCCATGGAACGGCGTGCTAGAGAAAGTTTAGCTCACTTGTGTCGAAGATCAGCAGGTTGGATGCCTGCGAGAATAGGAAGGTTGTCCGCGGGTGTAGGACGCAGTCATGCAGTCACAATTCGCAGGCGTCCTTGATGGCAGGGTCAATGTGTCGGGTATGAGCACTGCGACAGCATACCAGAGCGCAGTCAATTGAATGGACCAGG
>JGI24022J15233_10002371_pt1 | contig 17559 bp, 13 predicted proteins | sample Ectturendosymbi2_FD_15233 | JGI IMG/M metagenome (IMG submission 15233) | reverse complement strand
AACACGCTTCTGGTTTAAAGGAATTGCAGCAGGAAAACAAGCAAGTGGAGGTTGCGACCAAAGCAGCAACTTTGCTCAATTCTGTACAGAAATGCACGTTTTTAAAAGTTTTCGCTTCGTTTTTCGTTCAAGGTCGGTGCAGGGCATTTCCATTGTTACTGCCTTTCACATTATAGATTTGAGGCCATTTTTAGGCATTTTCAAACAACATCGCTTTTGTTTTAAAGGATTGCAGTTTTGAATTTATAGGTCTCAATACATTTCGGTGTTCTCAGCAAGCATTGTAAATGCTGGTGATTTCATGTCAGCCGCGGCCACGCCAGAGGTGTGACCATGGCACTTGTTATTCCTCGGATGGTCTCCGGGCCCCTATTGCCGTGAGTGGAGCAAGAACCTGTCTTGCTAACTTTTCTTGGAATAATCTTGTCTCACGTAGAGCAACTGACGTGAAGATATGTCAATTTCGAAAAGTGGCTCACTCGACGTTCAGGGTTTTAGCAATTTCAGAGCAGCGGGCTTTGTTGTGCAACGTTAAATTCTGAGGACATGTGATTGTAGTGTGGAAAATACTGTGATGCAGCCGTTGATGTTCAGCTGTAGGCAGCGATACAACATGGCATACAACAGGTCTGATACTTATAACGTTGCTAGCAAGCAAAAGCAAAAGCAAAGAACTTTTTCCCCTTTTATGTTTTCGTAGCCTTATTTTGAGTGAAAAGTAATGAAACAACAAGCGACCGAAATGAGAAGCTAATTAAGAAGAACCGTAATTAAGCCTGGTTCACACGTGATGCGGCAGAAGCGGCACGGCACTTGCGTCTCGACCGTTCTGAGTATTCACGCGTAAGGCGGCTGCAAAGGCACGAATCGCTGGTCGCGACGATAAAACTGTGCTCAGCAAAGTGTTTGAAATCCCCGCTAAGCAGCGAAATAGGCTTCTCCATTTTCTATATGTGTCATCTGCAATTTTTTTAATATTTTTTGTTGAACGCGGTGAGAAACACTGTTACACCGCAGTTAGAAACAAATGAATTCAGCATTTCAGCTGTTTGCAGCAAATGCAAAGGTACAGTTTGAATGCACACAATATTTCCAAGTTTAATTTACATTAAACACTACTGCTTAATCTAGCAGCAAATTTAGCAAAGCACATACAAAGAATCATCGTTAGAGGGTCAAACTCAGTGAAGTGTTACATGAACATTGCCTACTTTGAGTGCAGTAAGCCTCTCTCTAGAAACATTCAAGACAGGAAGTTTAAAATTGAGAATTGCTTTCCACATGATTAAGCACTTAATTTAAGGTTGGTTGGAATCTGAGAAAATGGGTAGGCAATGTGTCAGATGATAGATTATCATAGGTGGTTGTTAAAAATATGAAGACAAAGTGAATGTAACAGTAGAAACAGCAAAGGTATTTAGGCCAGTGGTTCTTAGCTGGGGGTAAAATTCGTCTTCCAAGGGTGTAAATTTACTGAACCATAAATTGCAGCCAATGTAAATTTTTATAAGTCATTCTAAGCTCTAAGGGCTTGTTCATTTCGTATTTTCAATAAATGAGTACCATTGAGTGTATTGGGGTAAATCTGGTGATCTTGCCTGATAAAAGGGTAAGATATGTAAAAACGGTTAAGAACCACTGGCCTAGGCCTACTATCAACGATAAAACTGTCATATTTTAAGTTAGATCACGGCTCAAGCATTATTAGCTCTGTATTAATGCTCACAAATGCACACACAAGTAGGCTACACGCATACCAGTGAAGACTCTTGTAATGGCACTGCAACAAAAGGCCAACCTACAACTACAAGTCCTGATGCATCATCTAATATGTGTTACAAGTTTTAGGTAGGAGTAGAAAATATCATGCTTTGCTTGTACTGGCCTCGGAATGTTTTTACAATACCATATCTGAACCGGTTTGCAGGCTAGTGATGACCAATCTAGTAGCATGGGCAATTTGTTAACATATGCTTTTTTGCTGATAAACATTCACCACCAACTATCATATCATTGTAAGTTCCCTGCACACATTCTCTTTCACTTTTTTATTTTGGTAGCCTGCAATCATAAATCACTGGCCAAGGTTGTACGAGGCTAATAAGTTGCTCATTAAAATCCGACAGCTATAAGCTGTAAAACACGACAGGCAGAAGGCATCATCACACTGACAATGTAGCCTACCAACCACACCTACAGTAGGCCAAGTAGGCTAGCAGAGATGGGCAGACTGAGAAATTTTTCAGTCCGAGACCAGTCCTGATCCGATAAAATTGAATCTGATCCAGTCCTGATCCTCAAAATTTTTGAAAATCATCAGTCCGATCCAGTCCTGATCCGTCAATGCAAAATCATGTATTTTATTTTGCCTCACGAGGCAAAAGAACTACTGGAGCTATTTTGCCTTTAGCCAAACACTATTGGTTGAAGGCAAAATAGTTCCAGCAATGCTTTTGCCTCATGAGGCAAAATAGACACAGCCTTTTGGCATTTCGAAAATTTTTAACAAGTGTCTATTATGCATCAGAGGGAAAAGCACTGCTGGAGTTATTTTGCCATTAGGAGAATCCAATTGCTTGGATTGGTCAAGTGACAAATGGGCGATATATAGGGTGTTTAAAAAAATTTGACATCATTTGACATGTAAATATTACAGAAACTACATAGTCGAATCAAATGATTGTCAACAGGTTTAATGTTGACCAAAACAAGATTTATTCCTCTAAATTTGAATAAGAAATATAAAGGCACGTGAATTTCATAAAAGATTTCACAAATGTTCAATGTGCGCGCCGCCTGTTACCCGGCAAACGCCAAGCCGGTAGTCTAGCTCCTCCCAAACACGATGCAGCATGTCTTGGGTAACTGTTTCCAGTGCGATAGTGATTCTTTGTTTGAGCTCGTTTACCTTTGCAGGAAGAGGGGAGACATAAACCATCTCACAAACGCACGCTGCACAGTCTTGTTCATACTTCAACACAAAAAACGCCCTTTCTCTGCTAGTGAATACCATTTAAACACACAGGTTTGACCGCAGTACGAATAATTTATCCATTAAAAATTTCTACACCTGAAAAGATAACACATATCAAATACCAAGCACAAAATTTTGACTTGTTTCTACGCATGCTGTGTAAATTTAAAGTTATTTAAACAGGAACTGCCAAAGTTATTAGATTGCAAAATGATGTCAAATTTTTTGAAACACCCTGTACTTGGATTAGCGTAAAGTCGTTGTTACATGACCTAAAACCCTAAACCTAAAACCAAACCCAAAACCTAAACCCAAAACCTAAACCCACAACCTAAACCCAAAACATAAACCCAAAACATAAACCCAAAATCTAAACCTAAACGTTGAACCTAAACCCAAAATCTAATCCGTAAACCTAAAGTTAAGCCCTAAGTAATAGTGAACCTTCAACCGAAACTTAAAACATACACCCTAAACATAAACCCAAAACCTAAACTTTTTGAAAAAGTACATTAAAAGCACTCCTATCAAAGGTGTAACCTCATCAAGCTAAGCCAAAGGAAATAGTGAGAGCAAAGCCAAAGAACAATCGCACAGCAGGCATAGACACTCACCACTCAACTATGTTCACATTGCTACTGGAACTCAACCTTATATGTGAACAAACGTGGATACAGTTAGAATTGCAAAACAGTCCCAGCAGAGTTTTTGCATTTGATGGCAAAATATACACTACCATTTANCAAACCTGTGGAATCGGATCACAACTAAAATTTTTGATATTTTCAGAATAATCACATCAAAACAACAAAAATTTTCTCAGTCCGATCCAATCCTGATCCGCCACTTTTGAAAAAAATTGCAGTCCGATCCAGTCCTGATCCGGCCAAAATTGGCTTCAGTCCTGATCCAGTCCCGATTCGTGCTCATCTCTGTAGGCTAGTTGTTATTCAACACAGAACAGATCACTAGAGTTATTAGTAGCATTTGGTGACAAACAAACTGAAAAAAACCCTCAAGTTATCTGATTCGTCATTATGATGCACTCACTGCCAAGCCTAACACTTCGACCAAGGACCAGCACAAAGCTGCAGGTGCGGCAAAGTAGAACCAATTTTTACTCTGCCGCAAGCCGCATCAGTCGCTCGATTAGCGGATGTGACGTCAAAAAATTGCTGCCGCAGACTGAAAATCGCAACAATCGCACTCCGTGTGAGCTAGGCTTAATTTTCAAATCGCCAATCGCCATACAGTCGTTGCTGACAGGTCAACTGGTGATTAAATGTACGACTCGTAAGTAAGTGAAAGCATACTAACACTTTGGCCGCTCAGCGGTTAAGACAGTACAACTTAGTCAATCCTACTGGTTTTTCACATAGTCACCTAACCTTAAGTCGGTGCGTAATCAATGAAACTATTTCACTTTCACGTTTTATACGTTTCATGTCACCACTTGACCAAACGTATTGCAATGTGGAGTTCTTAGCTTGCAAGTGCTTACCAAATTTGCACTTTGCAACTAGGCAAATAAGAGGAGACATGGACTACATTTTTACATTTTTCACCTTGCTCTCAGCTTGGTGAGCTTTAGCACGGGCAAGCTTACAAAAATGTTCACAGATTGAGGGTTCTGCTCGTGTAGGGACACCATGCATTTTTATTTCACATGCAGTTACTAGCTTCTTATAGATAAGACGCTTTGGCCATATATCAAATCCTCATTCCACTTTTATAGCTGCATAACGGCATAGAAAAACACGAAAACGACACTTCGCTCAAACTACATAGGCGAGGCAGTTATGTATAACAGTATTCTCTGCCTCCAGTAACCTGTCAACCACAGCAGCTTTTTCTGCTGATTAGTGAGCGCGTTGTCCTAATGCGCAGTTCTTTCCCTGAACAACTTCCAGCCACTTCCGAGCTTCTGAACAAAGCCGGGCAGCGTACATGCGCTGATGATTAATGACTTGAACAAGAAAACCGCACCTTACTGAGTTGGGAAAAGGTGCTAGAATAGCTTCTTTTAGGCGGAGTGATAACCTCAGAGCTGAAAAGATGAAATGTGGATGAATTCTGAAGTAACTTTGCGTTGCTGGTCCATTGTCGGTATGGGAATTCCTTGGAGCTATTTGAACATTCAAATTGAAAAAGTTTACGAATGATACCCTCCATTAATTGTGGTTTGTATAAAAACTCTTTTCTGCTTACTGGTGTACCCAGCTTGCTCAATGCATAGATCGGCATGCACTTAACTTTCTTGTTCTTACGTGTAGGCAAAACCATAAAAACTTCATTTTTGCTGCAGCAAAAAGTCAGTGAAATTCAGAATGGAAACACCCCGATACCCAAAACACCTGAAATTGTTGCCACTGGGAATAGTTTTCTGCTTTGTTTAATTCACAGTACAACTCATCACTACAACTACAACCACGATTCGGAAGCAGACTAACCAAAAAGACAGTTGCTTTCCTGATAGGTCCTAAAGTCTGCATTGCAAGTAATTTTCTATTTTTTCGTGTGCTTCCCGAGTTTATCAATGACGCTCGTTTCAAAGATAGTACGGATTTGTTTGCAGTCTTCCATTGCATTACGATTAAACATTTGGAAAATTCCAGTATAGAAAATTCAATACAGTTGCGACCTTGCGTCACAAGATCAACCCATTACTCAAGGCAGCTTGCAGAAACGCTGCTACGACTGCGTGTTGTGTACTTCGTGGGGTCAGTTACAGCATGCTCAGCGGTAAACTGAGCAGAACCTGCTGAGTAAGATACAACGTGCTTTCTCTACAGTTTGGTAGATAGTGTTTGCTGACGCTATGCGATATCGCCGGTTTTGCAACGTCACGACTGTTTTCACGGATTTGTGTGTAGTTAAAGGTCTTCCTCGGTTCCTNTAATGAAGTTTTCTGTAAAGCGGGTGGTAACTTTTTATTTGAATAAGTACGTAGGTTCAAATTGAACACACAGCCTATCCTTTGTCTGTTTGATCTTCAATCGCCGTGACTGGTGAATGGGACAGGTGGTAGGAAAGTGACTGACTGTGTCTGGTGTGCGGCAATGTTCACATTATCATCCATTAATGGGACGAAGTCCAAGCGTAAATAGTTCATTGCTTAACCTGTAATTACTGGTGCAGAGTCGTAAAATTGAGATGGAGTCATGATTTTGTGTCAGAACATCTTTAGATATTTGAGAAAAAATTGTTTTGCATGTGGAGCCCACGGTATTACTGACATATTTACCGTTGCTTTTCAGCTCCCAGTACACCACTTTGTCTTGGAACCCCCGCAAAAACAAAATTTCAACCTAGTGTTCGAAGACTGGAGTTATGTGTTATTGATTGGCAAAGCTGTATTTTTCCACTTCCCTGTACTTATGGCATGCAAAGCACTGAAACTGTCTTTACAATCACGACTTTGACAAAAGGCAGTAAAGGACGACGAGAATTTTAGTGATCGCATGTCGTTTGCTGATTTAATCGATATAAACACTGCTTCCGCGTTTTGCTGCCCTCGACCTATCAGTGTAAATACGCGTATATCGGCTGTATTGTTCGTGCACGTGTGACTGGATGAAAGTTACTGCACATTGTTGCAGGAACCAGAAGAATGATGTCCATATCATCAGTGGCGATTCTAGTATGAAACAAGTGGGGTGGCCACTGGGGGGCCAAGAAAATAAGTAGGGGTGACAACATAAATGTCTCTTCTGCATGGTGCCTTTCCGTTGTAATGAAGATTGATTTGCTACGATTAACCCTATCAAACCCAACATAGGCGTGTGAATATCGTCGGAACCGTCGCCAGAAAGTCTTCAATAGGGTCTTTACGTTTGTGCAGGGTTGCTTGACATTCTAAAAATTGACAAAAACTCCACTGATTTACAGTGTTTCATCTTCAAATTTAGGGGTCTTGGAGCTTTGTTTTCGGGGGCTAAGTCCAGGGTCGGATTAACCATTAGGCAAACCGGGAAAATGCCCGGGGCCTCGCGCTTTTGTGGGCTTGGGCTTGAATATCAAAACACTCCTTTACTGGTTTTTGATGTCATTAGGCTGTTCACAGCGCGTCAAAACTGTAGAGCTTTTTGATTACTGCGTATCGTATACAGGTTAAGGAAACTGACCACTTTGGCATTTATCGTTTTTGAGTGACTTAAAAGAATTGAACCAAACAGCACCACGCTTTGTGACCAAAGAATTAGATCAAAATCAGTGCATACATGGGCGTCGCAGAAATTTTTCCAGGGGAGGTAACATCGAAATTTTGCTTATCGTTCAGGTTTCTGACGACGCAATGCAAACGGACGTTCACAAAACGCTTTACCCTTTCTACCCCATTNATCTCTGCTGGTTCAACCTCAATTCTCAATCTTTTGTCTGAAATGTTTTTTACACTTCGGCTACCAGAAATGCTTTTTCTTTTCATAAATTCCCTATATCCATTTTTCGAGCACTTGCTACAAGTAAGTCATAATTTAAGAATAATCAACGGCCAGAACAACATGAGCGGTGAAAAAACAAGAAAGTTAGACACCGTCGCAAAACTGTTTCATGCAGTAAGTAGCACTATATGTACATTGACAAGAATATCGGACAACTTACTAAAGTTAGAACACCACGCAGGCTTAAAAATTGGAGCAGATGAATTACGAAAACTCGCCACAGCAAATATAGCTTTGCACTTAGTGCTCACTAGGGAGTCAGAACTAAACCGATAAAGACGTATCCTATAAGTCTGCATAGACGTATTCTAACAAACCACGTCTTTTTATACTGTGTTTAAAGAGGCCTACATAAGAGTCGTTTGATTAAACCTATTCATTCGGGCACGTTGATCACAGTCTCAAACTCACAATGGATTTTTCGAACTTGTGAAAGCACTGCTACAAATTTACTCATGCTTCTTTTCACACAGTATATAACTATGCGCGGCTTACCGCTTTCAGCAGTGTCACTGTCTCGCTGCAATACTTGCCGAAATGTCTATGTTCAACAGTGACATGCAGGCATGGTGGAACGGGGTTAGATGGCGTCTGGGCCAAGAAGCAAGTTTGGCGCCCCCATGTTCGAACCTGAGTTTTTTCGGAAGCAAGTGTACTGTATTGAAGAAAGTACTTGTGCCCAGGCCGGTAACTAGGGGGACGAGGTATCCCTGGAAAATTTTTCGCCCCCCCTGGAAAATGTATTGGACATCGTTTATAAATTTGGGCCCCTCTCAGAAAAGTTTTCCCTCCCCCTGATGTCCCAAGCCTACGAGGCTGCTTGTGACGTTGTTAAGACATTTCGGGCCCTCCCGCAGTAATTTGACGCCCCGGGGAATTGTGGCCCCTTTGCCCCCCTCGTTGCAACCCTGCATGACGGCTACCATTCAGTGATTTCAGATAAACCCAGAGTGCATATTCGTACAATAAAACCCAGAAAGCCTGTGTTACCAACAAAAACTAATGAGTGTGATTATTTGAATTGAAACGATAAAATCGAATACTGGTTTGTTTATAGTTCCAAATTTAATTCTGCAGTGCAAGCATTTACATTTGGACGACCTTTTTGTTGCTCAAGACCTTTTTAATAAAGCTGTTAACATACTCCGTTGATGATATCTCCCACTAATTATAGGAGTAGCCTACATTAGTTATTAAAACTAGGAAATTTTGTGCAATCTTGAACTGCAGCGAGATCTAAAATACCACAAAAAATAGAATTCCAATGCCTTCTTCCTCGAATTGAAATTTGTTTTTTTAATTTATATTCATAGCGAAACATCGAAATTTAAACAATCAGTCCTAACCCTTGTTTCATTAGTTTCTTTAATTGGCATTAGAGACAATAACATTCATGTATAACACCGTCACCGACAATAATCTTATATGAGGATACGAAAACAATTGAACACGTTCTGCTTCATCCGGTGTGCGTACTTTCTCACCTGACGTGCCCATGCAAACACTAATATAAAGTTATCTTTCTATTATTGAACACATGGAAGTCGCTGATTAATTCATAATTTCAAAGAACCCATATTCAACGCGATTTTTCATNATTAAGCCTAGGCACCCAGGTCGGCTGAAAAAGCAGATCTGGGCGGAAAACCCCGCAGTGGGATCCCTGGTCACGTGCGGAAAAACCGCTATTAACGTAGCTTGAAGTGACCGAGGGCATGTGAAAACGCTACGCACTTGCGCCGAGCTTTCAGGGGGCCTCGCGGTCACGAATTTGCCCGGGGCCACGCGTTCATTTAATCCGGCCCTGGCTGAGCCCACCAAAGCTCCCCCGTGGCGACGAGACTGAATATCGTTAATTATGATCTAGCGTTATTATTTACTAGAGACACCTAAGCGCCACTAGATGCAATCGCACGCTTGCACTGCTATGTCGAATATTCTGTGCTAAACATGCAACTTCCACAGCACTACACTCTGACTCTACACATGTAAAATGAAACATCATTTCCCGCACACAATTGTGCCAGTGCCGGCCACACGTGAACGAAAACAGCTGCACGAAAGTGAAAGCAATTCACATGAAAGCGAATTGGTTCCAACGACGAATGCTATCCTGACACAGAGACAAGTGGTCTGTAGATAGCCAACTATTTTTGTCAAACTATTGTTACTACAAAACAAGTTTTTTTTTAAATAAACCATCTGCCAACAGATTAGTGACGATATCACTGATCCGTTTTTATGGTAGTTTACGAACACTTTGTGATGTAACAATAACAATGTTATGCAACTACTATCACAAGTGTAATACCACGTGCAGCGTGGGTAGGGTAAGTAAGGACCTTTCAATGCACTACGCAGTTAACAACAGCGATGTTTCGGCACCAGTCGACCAGTGGCATTTAAACTAGCAAAGCCGCGCCGCAGATAGGTATGTGTGTATCGGCGTTTTAGGTGTGTACCCGATAGCAAGATGTAAAAGCAGGCATAAAACTGGCTCAGCAGATATTTCTAGCAAAGTCGTTCATTTTTATATTCACATTGACTTTTGCTCTGACTGATCTTCTAAAGCTGACTTTTAAACTCTGCGTTAATTTATAACAGTGATTCCCAATGAAGTCCAGGCGGTCCACCTATCCACAGAGACAGAGAGTTCCATAAATCTTTGATAAAACGTTCACTGATCTATGTGCAAGTTTCGACCAGTTGTTCATGAGGTGTCAGGATAGCAAAGTGGCCCATCGGATACTTTTAAAAAAGATGGTCCACGGTCCAGAAAAGATTGAGAACCACTGATTTATGACTCTCTCTTGTCTTGTCATAAGCGAAACACGCATCACCTAAACTAAACCAAAAGAAACAATTGGACAAATAGTGAATGAGCAGTTCGATTCTCATACAAATCCCTGCACCGTTTACGTCAGAATTTCATGTCAGCATCAACTCAGTGTAACTTAATCCTATCATGTCGACTGTCAAATTCATCAACGAAGCCATCTAAATCTCATTTTCAGCTCGTACCCTTTCAATTGAAAGTAGAGCCTTGCTACTCAATCTTTCACTGCTCATGGAATTTCTGAGAAATGCTTTCACTAAAATCATTTTTGAAAAAATTATCTCGCATGAAGCGCTGGTGACCGGAAGGGTTACAGCTATTAGTAACAACTTGTATAAGCAATCAAACGCACCTTTGTAAGAGTCTTTAAATGATATAAATTGTTTGAGCGATGCAGGAAGCTGCGACTCTTTCCGAAGCAAATCTTTGCGAGAAATGTTTCATGTTTTATATCATATTCACAAATTGTATATGCATTTGCGAATTTTTTCAAGTGTCCTTCTGATATAAATGTTTGACCTCCGGGTCAAAGAGCTGAAATGCCGGAAAGAACTGCTCCTGAACCATTACAAAGAGTCATTACAAAGTTCTATGAGGTTGCAGGGCAGGTGTAGGTAGACTTAAAACTGAAGTCACGACCAGTTGCGTAAGATGCTTCGAAGTCATACGAGACACAAGGCAGCAGAACACACGCCTACACTCAGGATAAATTCGGATAAATAACTTACATCAATTCTTAATGCTGTCGCAAACATTTTCCTACTGGGACAAGCAACAATCTGCTGACAGTAATATAATCCAGTTCTTCCTCACATTCAAATGCACGATAGATCAATCTTCCCATTTATAACGACTGTTTCTTATCTTNAAACTNAACCTTTCACCACCAAAACCGCGGTCTAACTGAATTTCACACAGGATCCGAGCAACCACTCATGTGTGTCGTCATAAACAACTCCCATTGCCCGGCCGTCAAAACCAACAACTCAGCTTATCATGCATTTGGGAAATATTGAATGCAGGCAAGAGGCATGGGCGTCCGGAGGGAGGGGGGCAAAACGGGCATTTGCCCCACCTGGAAATTGGGACTAAGAAACAAAAATTTCAAGAAAACCAAGAGTCAGTAGCATATTCTGATTAATTGATGTAATTCCAGCAATTGCAGTTTATTTGCCGGTATGACACTCACACCGCACAGGAGTCAGGTTCACTGTTCAGGTGTCATGCAGTGATGAGCTTGCAGTTCACTCATGTCCACTCCTGTTCCTGCAGAGACAGGTGGTGAAACTTGTGAGCGGATTGTTCTACTGTTGGTCTTTATTGCTTAACAAACACGGCAAAAATCTTCAAACTCTCGCTTCTGATACTGTTACGGTAGCAGACGTTTTGCCTCATGCGATTGGTGAACGCAAAACATCTTGCCACGTTTGCAGGTAATGCAGCGAGACAGTGACTGCCGATAGTGGTAAGCCACGTAGCTTTATACTGTGTGAAAAGAAGCATGAGTGAATCTGTAGCACGGCTTCCATAAGTTTGAAAAATCCATTTTGTGAGAAATCAATGGCGTGCAGAGTGGGAGGCGAACGGGGCGATGGCCCCGGGCATCCAAGGCAGGGGGGCATCCAAAGAGTTAAATTACAAAAATTTAAATGCTGTAACTTGATGATTATTCCTGTTGCAAGGTTACTAACATATGCTACATGGATTTAATATTTCGAAACTTGTTGTCAACACTACCTTTTACGTATTCAAATGCCAGTAATTCTCAACTTCTTCAATACCAGGGACCTATACTCTGAAACTGATCGTGACGTGTTCCAGATCGTGCGATCAAGCGAAAATCACAAAAAAAGGTTGAAAGATAATTATCTTTTTATAATCAGTGTTGAGAAAAAAAACGTTTTTCACATAAAACCCAACGTACCAGGTTTTTGTGCTTTTGATATCCGTTTTTGGGACTTTTTTGAAAAGAGACAAGATTTTTGTTCTTAAAAAAAACAACAGAGAAACCCATTCTGAATTGTTTTTATTGCATCATACAATAATGCCATTTTCAGAATTACACAGTAATAACTTTTTATACTTATTATGGCATTCGAATTTCAGGGTAAAGAAATGCATCCCATCTTTGTTTTCGCAAAGTGTTGTTGGTCAATTGACCCCAAATTGGTAAGGCTTGGTAAGCGAGCACAGCAAAGAGAGAAAAGCCACTCCCACACAAAACAAGCTTTTGGATGCAGAGAAGACAGAAAAATTGATTAAAATATACCGATTTTACAGAGCTGAAGAAGATAACCATTAGAATTTACTCAGACTGTTCGAATGCCATCTCATGTTTTTCAAGTCATTTCAATTTCGTTGCTGTTCGTTTTGTTTCATTAAGAAAAATTACAGTTAACTATACAAGTGTGCTTCTCATTTTGCTTCATAGTAAATTTTTCAAAGAAAAAGAAAAGAGTGGGACTTTTGGTGGGATTGTTTTTTTTAAGTTGGCTTTAAAAAAAACAAGTGTTTTTTTTGGTGAGGTCCAATTAAATCAACCCTGAAGACAGTTATGGACGATTAATTGATTTTCTGAGCCCAATTTCAAAACTCTTCTATTTCAATGTGCATGATTCACCTGATTTTATCATGCATCACCACGAAGTTTCACATTTCGTTTTTTGTGCTAATACAGTTGCACACCTGTGCTTGCAATATGTGCTTCATTTCGAGCTTCGTCACTAATTGGCAGTTCAGGTGGATTGATCATATCGGCTCACACAAGCCCGTATCTGTTCTTTCCCCTTAGTAATTGTACATTTAACAGCCATATAATAAGAAACGAAAATTTTCTTGCGTACTTTGTGCGCATTCTCAATTCTTGTGTAGTTTACAAGTTTCAAACTGTCAACCCTGGGTGTCCGACATCCCCGCCGCATACCTTCTGATCGACTGCTATTCGACATGACATTCGCGCAGCCTTGAATTTTTGTAGCTGCGAATCGGGCTGACGTAGCACCGAGTGTGTTCTACTCCCATGTTTTAACGCGCTGCCGGATATTTTTGCAGTTATGAGCTGCTGTGTCTCAGGAGACCGCTAATAATTTATGTTCATTACAGGGCCACAGTGTAGCCTACAACAACGAGTAAAAAGAGTGTGTGTAGACTAATATGCACAGGGACGCGGGATAATGGAAGCATGGCATTGTCTCCTCTGCCTTTCAAAAAGGGGGCAACGGGGGCGAAGGTGCTTTTTCATAACAGCATCATAGGCAATTCATGGTTTGTCAAGATCGACTTTAAACAAATTTATTGCAGCTATTCGGACACCCAAAAAATTTAGAATGATTTTCTATAATTTCTGTTATTATTTTTGAGGTTAACGTTGTTGATGAACAGAAACAAACATAATTGGTAACGATTTTTTTGTTTTTTATAAGTTTCCATTTAACTCTTACTGCTCCCCCTGCCCTACCGTTGCTCTGGCGTCCCTGAATATTCATGTTGTGTCAACAAACTTCGCCAAAAAGTTGGTTTGCAAATGTGAATATAACGTCATATTGTGACGTCACAAACAGCGTATATCCAGTAACAATGACCACCAAGCGCCACTGCTCAATACTAGAATTTGGCAGGGGGGCATCTAATCAAGCAGTCGTCCCGGGCATCATCAGACCTCTGCACGCCACTGGTGAGAATGAACCCTTGTCCACTTTGCGTATGATGAGCATTCACCGTGAAAAATCAGCAAAGGCAAGCAAGATTTGATTGAAAGGATGATTGATCGCAGGAGTGGATATTAGAATTTTGAAGCCCGAAGCAAACTCTCAGAAAGGGCCCCAAAACATTGACAAAATATGTTTTATTTCATGTGCACAATGTGTGGTCTTAAAATTGGCCCATGTCCGTTATATTTGTTCAAGTCATATCAAAACAGGAGCTCCTATATTTCTCTTATCATACAGAAATTTTATTCGCTGAAAGGAGTTTTTTGATTTTTTCTGGGAATTTCCTTCTGCGTGAAAACCCGTTTCACACTGTAAATTGTTTGAAGTCATTTTGTTTTGAATTATTCTTTGTCTACGCATTAATTGTTGAGGCGCTTTTTGGCACATTTATCTTGACAAACATATGACTTGCATCAGAGTTTATTAAATGTGACTGTACAGCTGTTTTTTTGGTATTGACCGGAATTTTTTTGAAATTACGGAAAGAAATTAAGTCATTTCGGTCAGAATGTCTGAAAATATAGGCTAATGAACATTGTTACGGCAAGTTTTAATGTAACTGTGAGACAAATGACCGAAATATCTCAGTGGCCAAAATGTCTCAGCAAAAATTTACCGAAATGTCTAAGCGAAAAAACACAGCTGCAGAGTGGTTCATAAGCTTTTCAGCAAGACAATGTAAAACCTAAGTGCGAAACTCTCGAAGGGGGCCCCCCAGCCGGAACAGGACTTTTCGTTGTGGTTGTTTCGTCCTGGCCGTTGAGATCTGAGCCGTTTCTATCACGGGACGTTTCGGTCTTGGTCTTTTCGGTCTCGAGACATTTCGGTCAGACTATGAAATCTTTCCGAAATCTTAAATGTTTCTTTTTTAATGCAGACGAACTTAAATCAATGAAAGGTTTTAAAAAAAATTACAAACATGATCCAAGATCCTACAGTTAATCAACATCAACATATAATTTTCATGTTATCTTTTCAATGCAGACATACTTTAATCAAATTGGTGTAACACCAACTAGTGTGACATTTCGCCTGCCGATATAATAATTTAAATAAACAAATGTAATCAGTTGTTTATGTACAAAAAATGGGGTCTGAGGCGGCCGCTTCATTCGCTTCCCCTAATATCCACGCCTGATCGATCGGTTTGGACGAGATCCCAGGCGTTTGATGCTCTTGTTTCTAAGTGACGCTGACAAGTCTTGGTAGGCAAAATAAAGTCATATTTTGTGATTTATTTAAAAAGCATGGCAATGCTTGTTTTAAAGAAGCATCCTCCTTGGAAAAACTGCAGATATGCTTTTGTAGGACTACCATATCTGAAATGGCAAAATTCCTGACAGTTTTAATGGTTACTTTTCGCGACAATAAACAAGCGCTATAGGGCATTTTTCAGTATGTTCTTACAACTCCCAATCCACCGCAAAACAGTATCACTACCACAGATTTTATCACGTAATAGGCTAAAAGCGATACAATATAGAAAGGCATGTTTTCCTCTCCCATTCCTGATTATATATTTTTTTTTCAGAGGATCGAATGATGAGATCCTCTGAACCTGTCAAAATCCGAAGATTAGAGCTTTATTGAAATTATTTCTGGACACATATTTAAAAAACGAAATTCTGGACATGTCCGGGAAATTCCGATCGCATGGCATCCTTAGTCAATTGTGTAAATTACCGTAATGGACCTCGCTATTGCTGCCAACGAAGCTCAGACTTAGCTAGGGGGAGGGAAAAAGAGGTCATGTTTCCCCTAATTTCTAGCATTTCTTGTGTTTTTTTGCTTCGAGACGCGGTGTCCCAAAACCAAATACTTTTGCTTTAATTTCAAAATATTTAGCCCGCAAAAATTTTGTAAGCTGGCTACGCTACTGCAACGAAGCGCATTTTTTGTGACTGTTGCCGTAACATGGAGCATTTTCTATGTGGTGCAGACTGCAGAAAGGATAAAACGTTTTGTGAACATCTCTACATTGTATCGTCAGCAATCTGAAAAAACGATAGGCAACATGTCAACCTTGCCCCCCCTGGAAAAATTTCTGCGGACGCTCATGGCAAGAGGGCTTCTGAATTATCATTTAAAATTTTGCTGGCTGAAAGTTATTTGCTGTATATGTCAATCAAACGAACTTGAATGTAACATTAAGCACAAAAAATTGGGGGGCCCAGCAGGGGGCCAGCAAAAATCTGGGGGGAGGCATGGCCCACCCAGACCCCCCGTAGAACAGCCACTGCATATCATACAGGTCAACATTGGCAGTGGTGGATTTAAAGGGAAGCGAGCGAGGCATTTGCGCCGGGTCTTCCGTATTCAGGGGCCCCCTTGAGTTGTTTCGGGCGTAAATTTTCCTCATTTTTAGTGAAAAACTTATTGTCCACTTATATAATAGGCCTGTCCCTCCGAAGCAGATCATGAGTAAGTCCTCTGCTTTCAAAGAGAAACCCGTGTACAGGTACCGTGCTTTCAAAAGGGCCCTAATAGCCACTGTAATGCGTAAGTATTCTGTTTTTGAAGGGCCCCCAACAGCACCTGTAATGTGTAGGTACTCTCTTGAACCGTTTTTTCTTAACACACATTTGTTTAGCCTACTTTCAGTGGTAGCAATGTTTGCAAAACTGTATGATGAATTATTTGCCACTTCTGTATATTTTTCAAACAACTCGTGTCAATGCAAGGTGGGGGCAGCTTTGTCTCATCAAGCCTCGAAGCTTTTCAAGACAAGTCTCAGGTTGGATGAGTTTGTATGTATGCCATGTTCTTGAATGTAATTAAAAGGATGAGATTTAAATCAAATTTAGTTTTTTGAAATTGCTTGGTTGTTGCCTGTCGTTTCATGGAGTCCCTAAGTACATGGCTGTGAACAAATTCAGGAAACCAAGCATTTTTTCAGGGGGAAAGCGTGTTATAAACTTTCCAGTTTATTGATGGTGAATGCAGAGAAATGGGAGGCGATTCCAACTTGCTATCGCTTAACTTTTTTGTGTTGCTAGCTTTGTCTTCGTAACTTTCAGTGTTTTTAAAATAGTGTATCATGAATACCCTTTTGCATTTTTTGTTATGTCAGTCATGCTGTATTCTCAGAAACGTATCCTTGGGTGGCATGCATATCTCCTTGTTAGGCTTGATCAAAAGGTCTTATCACGGTTGGTTGAGTACGATGGCGTCATTACAAGGTCCCCCTTTTCAGTCTTGTCTCGGGTCCCCCCAAACACTGGCCTCGGAGACGGACCAGATAAGGTAAGTTAGGAATCTTCACTACACTGAAACAAACAGGAGAGATCAGGAGTTTGGTCATAACATTAAATAAAGAAAAGAGACAAACGTTCTTGCCTGCAGTCGGTGATTAATGTAAAACAGGGTTGAACAGAGATAGTAGGTTGATTTTAATGTTGATTGGCATCTCGTACAAGCGTGCTTCAGATAAACGATGAGATTACTGTAGGCTCAAATACCTCCAGCGCACAGAAGCAAGGCATTTTTGGACAATTATCAAGCATTATATAAACACCTCAAAGTTCGGCCTGTTCGACTTTGGAGAACAACAAGAAGCATCTCTATCGTATTATTCCATTTACTGGTGCTTGTACCTGG
>JGI24022J15233_10002370_pt1 | contig 17560 bp, 9 predicted proteins | sample Ectturendosymbi2_FD_15233 | JGI IMG/M metagenome (IMG submission 15233) | reverse complement strand
GAAAAGCACCTTTCTGTAGTGGAATCAGTTTTCACCTTTTCATTTTCACCTATTCCCCAGCTTTCGCAATACCATAGGCCAAGCGCACGAAGCAAATCTTCGAATTCCGTGCAGTGTAAAAACGCCCCAATATCGAGTTCACAAGTGCGTTCACGAAGGTAAGCCAAGGGGGACGAATCGCTCACGCTTCATGACTGCTGATAGCAGTAAGGCATGTGGGTTTATACCAATGGTGGACGAACTGCGGGTCGCCGACATATTTTCTGTGGCTCTTCTGGATGAATAGCAATATCTCAATTAATAGAGAGTTGTTGCCTCATATTTAACGTTTGTTTCATTTATCAATGTGTTTACACAAGTTCGTGATGTCAGTCACCAGCAGTGCCCCTGCAAGAAAACTATACATTTCGCAAAATGTTATTTTTAGTGCGCATGCTATTTCACAACCATGTAGAGTAGACACACAACCAGTGGAACGTTTCGAAAGGGCTATGCGATGTACATACGATATCAAATTTCGATTGTTACAAGTGCGTAAGAATGAGATTCACTGCGCAAATGCTCTGGTGGTTCTGCGGATTTGCGCACCTTAGAGGGAACACTAGTTACCAGGGAGTCTGCGCGATTTGATAACAACGACAGTGAACCTAAATCGCAAGTTACGCTACATAAGTTCCCAGAAGAAAATTAAAATTTTTTAAAGATACGTATCCTCGAAAGCATTCTTTCATTTTCCCAATGTCAGAATGAGTAGGATTATGGTCACGAAGAGGCAATTGCAAACCACAAAGTGGAGGAATACTAAAATAAGTTGTAAGACTACTGGAGAAGTTCCAAGCCACATTTGACCATTTTCAAGAGTTAAAACCTTGCTTTGCGTTCCTTGTACATCCATTCAATGTTAATGTATCAGTGATGGCTGTTCAGTTGGCTAACCGTTTGTTACAAACTTGTCCGCTGTTGAAATAAGACTAACCGAAATGCAAGAAAACCTGGCTCAAAAAAAACTTTGGTCACTGCCACCCTACACTTAATTTCTGGCGACAGGTTCCAGAAAGTACATACCCAGAATTTAAAAGAATTTGGAAGAATTCATTTGCACAGCTTTAACAACGTACCGTCCAGATTTTCGGGGACTAGAAAATCAAACAAAAACTTAATACTCACAATTCCTATACATCATTTCATGTAAAATTTGCATTCTTTACCATATTTGGATTGACGCTACAAACTGTTTTGCGGCTCGCTGGTGTTTTTGGTTTTCTGCAAATGACTCTTCTATTGAACAAGTTTGCCCACCCCTGGTTTATAATATGTGTAAAGAAACAGTGAAGAAGAAGCTTTGCGGCCAACAAAATGTGTTTTTTGCAACCAGTGCTCCCTCTCAAGGTGCGCAAATGCGCAGTTCCACCATATGGGGCGCCGTTCGTAAAAATATTATATCTGACAGATTTAGCACAAAAACTGCTATCTCTGCGTATATTTACCTATCTCTGTGCTGCGCGCATTTAGCTATCTCTGAGATAGGTACATGCGTGCAGAGGTAGCTATCTCTGAGATAGCTAAATGCGTGCAGAGATAGCTATATCTGCGCAGAGATAGCAGTTTTTGTGCTAAATCAGTCAGATATAATATTTTTACGAACGGCGCCCCATACCACCAGACCATTTGCGTAGTGAAATCTCATCTCGCGCACTTGCAGAAACATTCCAAATCATTGGAAAAGCACAAAAATAAGAAGATATTTGAATTAAATGTGTAGCTTGTTCGTATTGTCACAAGATTTTACACTTATTCTAAAAATTCACAAACTTTATAATTCATTTAGAACTCTGCTAACTTAGTCTTTAAAAATCCATGCTCACTAAAACAAACATTTGCTCACTGTAAAGTTTTCTTACAAGGAAAACACTGTATGCAACTGTTGCCGTAAGACTGGACATATTCTTTTTTGCATACGTTTATTTGCATTGCAGCACAAAAACCTGAAAAAGATATGCGAAATGTCGACTTTTCCCCCCCCCTGGAAAAATTTCTGCGGACGCCCATGGTAATTTTCCTTACTCACTAAAAAAATCTGTCTCCTGTGTGAAACTATTTTCGTTGAAGAATTTTACATTTTCACAAAACGAGGCACCGAAAGCGCATTATTTATTTTTGTTTTCTGCTACTCATTCAACGTTCTGATGTTCAACAAAAATCAAATCAGGCTACTTTTCAAACACCAAATGCTTTTTCTACTGTAAAACTCGCGTTGTGCGCACAATCGCCATGTTTATTGCTTCACAAAAATTTTTTCGTTTTCAACATCAGTGATAACTACTGAAAAAGTTCGCACAGTCTGTGGACGTTGTCAAATCACAATTCCCGGTCACCTGAGGTTTAGGTTTCCGAGAATGTTGCAGAGCGTCCGCTTAATCTCCTACCGCTCCGTTTTGAATACCAAATGTTTTGTGGAAACTACAGAAAAGTGTTCTACTTGAGATGACAGATAAATCACTTCGCGTGAAACTCATTATCGTGAGTTTGCTTGAACATAATTTAAATCAACAAATCTGACTGCTTAGTTTTCGTTCTTTTTACTCTCTTCACGCAAAGTTATCGTTGACGAAAATTTTGGTTCATCCGCGTTTAAACCTGACACAGCCCTACCAAACGTCAGGTAGTTGGGCTTTTTTTATCATTGCAATGTCGCTGAACGTTTATTTGCCTCCGTGTGTTTAGCTAAAAATTCATGGTGCCATTTTTTGCCAGTGGCCATCGCCTAGGCTAAACAAGCAGAGTTGGTGTTGAAAAAATTTTTCTTTGATTAACATTCTTACCTGACACAGCCATACCAAATGTCAAGTGATTGATTTCTTTTATCATCACGATCTTGCTAAATTTTACTCACCTTCATGTGCTAAGCCGCAAATAACATGATGTCGATTTTAGCATGCGACCGTTGCTTGAATGTAACACCAAACTTTGGATGCTACAACTTCGCATAAGAAAAGGAACTGTTTTCTTACCGCTTGGATTTGATTTTCCTCAGTTATTAAATAAATTCTGTGTCGTTCTTAGTGTTTTTTGCATATTTTCATGCAAAAGTTTTTCAGATATTACGCAAAAGTACACATGGTCATTGAATGTACTGATAGGGAAACTCAGTTTCATAATGGAATAAAATAAATTTATGATAGAAGATTTCATATGAATAAGATTTCAGCACTGTGGATACGTAGTGGTACGTGAAATCGACGTCCTATAAAAAAATTTGCTTGATTGATTCACTTGCTTGCCACCTTTGTGGGGACCCGCAACTTGAATAGGCCTGCAGGTACATGCAAGTTTAAGTCATCGCAAAAAGATAAAAGCAGACCCGTTGGCAGATTCCTCGAAAGCTTTTACAGTAAATCGAGAGCTTTCAATTGTTGATGTTGGAAGGTTTTTTTTTTAGAGCTGATGCCAGCTGTTTGATGCGCATTGCACACCTTTAAAGCTAAAGCATTCAGCACTTAGGCTGCACTTTCAAAAGCTGGAATGTTAAGGAAACGGTGGTAGGTCAATTCGCTCTCGAATATCTAAATGACCATTCTTTGCACGCAGGCTATATAAACTACTCTCTATACAAAACTACTATCGCGAATAAACTGAACCATGTAGAAACAAGGACCTCAACTTAAAATACAAGTAGTCAGTAGTCAAGGCTCGTAACCGGCTTGGAACACCAGGGGTAGCGAAGAGTTTTCTGAGAGGGGCCCAAGTTTTTAAAGTATGTCCAATAGTTTTAAACTATGTCCAACACATTTTCCAGAAGGGCGAGGACCCCCTCTAGTAACGGGCCTGTCAGTAGGTTTCACATGAAGCATAGATCAACATCACATTTTTTTTAAATCTGAAATACTGCATAAAAATTTCGTGGGAGGCTTTGATTCCCCGGTTTGTCTCCCACCCCTAATTCAATTTACACGCGCATTAAACTCTGTGAAAAACAGTTTTGATCTTTTATTGCTTTACCATTCTCTTGAGTACTGTACACAGAGCGCGGCACTTGCATTGATGGGCACTCTGTGGGCGTTTCTGCAGTCTGTGTTTCATTCATATGTACATGCACTGTAAAATAACTTTTCCTATATCATAATTGTTCAATGACTATTTCTTCAGATCACGTTTTTTCTTTAACAACTTTTTTCAAAAACACATTTCAAGGTTAGGTTTTTCAAATAGAAGCTACGTCAGTAAAAGAACACCAAAACCTTTTTTTATGTGTAGCAAAAGGAGCGGTAGCGAATAGCGGTAGCTCGCTACTATTTTTATTCAGTAACGGGTGCGGTAGCGCCGCGATTAAATTTAACAAGGAGCGACGCTATAATAAAGTAGCGGTTGACCACCTCTAATGGTACACAACTACGAGAAAAAGTAGAACAATGCGCTCGCAAGTTTTGCAACGTGAGTCTGCAGGCAAAGGAGTGGACATGAGTGAACTTCAAGCTCATCACTGCATCACACCAGAACAATGAAGCTGGCTCTTTTGTAGTGCGAGTTTCATGCCGGTAAATACTGCAAAGTGTTATTGCAAGGTTTGAATGGATTTATCGGAATCGATATGCTTGCCACATATTTTCTAACATTTTTTGGTTCTTAGTCCCAATTTCCAGGGGAGGGCAGAAACCCGTTTTGCCCACTCTGCGGACACCTATGTAGTCCAACGTATCTCTTAAAAAACAAAATGTCCTTGAAAAAATTTCAAGTGATCTGGCAACCCTGGGTGGGGTTCAGTGGTGTAAATGGAGGTTTGAGTCAGGGGGGAGGAACTTTGCTGAAGGGGGCCCATTGACCACCGTTTGGAAATAAAATAATTAGTTTCCAAAAATTCACGTACACTACATATATAATATGGGCTTTAGACTTCGCATATTCGCGCCACATATAAGTGAGTGTCAGTCTTCATGCACACCCGGTTCGTGGTGAATCGCACATTCAACGACATGCTAACCGAGAGATTGCAACAAAGGATACTCGAATAATACAAAAATGTTTATAGCACAGTACAAAGCAGATGTTACATTATAAACATAAACAGCACAGGCATGGGCGTTCACAGAAATTTTTCCATTGATCGGCAAAGTCGAAATTTCGCTTGCCCATTTCAGGCTGCTGACGATACAATGCAAATGGGCGTTCACATAAGGCTTTACCCTTTCTTCACTACGAAGAAAATGACTCATGTTACGGCAACAGTCACAAAAATGCGCTTCGTTGGCAGCAAGGTTTCTTCTCACATCTTATAAAAGTACGTGACTTACTGCAATCAGCAGTCATTGTCTGCTGCATTACATGCCACAGATGTCTTCAACAGTAACATGCGGCTAAACACCTACTACCGCCACTTGAAGTGAAACTTTGCTGCCATGTTACTGTTACGAAACGAAGGCCAATTTTAGAACTATCCGCACCCAAGTTTCGCAACCTGCCTCCGCTGGAAATGTAGCGGACATGAGTGAACTGCAAACTCAAAATGGCATGACACCACAACAGTGAACCTGGCTCTTGCGCAGTGCGAATGTCATATCAGAAAATAAAACCGTCATTGTAAGAATTAAGTCAATTAAGCTGCTGACTTCAGGTTTTCTACAAATTTTTGGTTCTTATTCCCAATTTCCAGGTGGTGGCAAATTCCCATTTTGTCCCCCCTGTGTACACTCATGAACATAGGGGAATGCCAAACACTGAAACAGCGCACCAGCTACAGTATATCTACTTCCACTTATCATCAAAGAGTAATCCGGCCCTGGGAAGAAATGAAGACGTTTTAACATCAGGTTCTGAAGCAAATGGCTAAAATGTTGGATGGAGATGCTCAGTGGTGTACAAAAGCATGTAAATTGTTTTGATCAAGGTATCAAATGTTTTTGCGAGATATTTTTAGCATGAGGCGGACAACCGTGTGTATTGAATTCATTTAAAGCACGATTTGACGGTTAGCATTAATTATAAAATAGATTTAATTACGCATTTTGCATGCGCATATCCTCAACATGGCGGGGGTGAAGGAGCAATCATAAGAATTAATGCAACTAAATACTGACTACTTTTTCAAGATATTAATTGAAACTGTGCAACTGCGTTGAGCATTAGTCATAAATGTGAACTTTTCAGTTGCTGCTAAATGTGGTTTTTATTTGAGTTGACCCATAAACTGAACAACTCCGTGGACATTTAATTGTCGAAATTCAGATCACAAAACAGCTGACCTAGAAAATCTCCGCAGCATTTATGGCGTTAGATATATCCTAGGTTATATTCAATAAATTTGCAGCAAAGGCAAGAAAACTTTGTCTTTGAAGTTGGAAAATTATTGGTAAAGCATTACAGGCTTTTTCAGCTAAATTGTTAGTGGGGGTGATGGAAGCAGCAAAAAATTCCATCGGCTCTCTGGACTTTGCAGCAGAAATTCGAAATTGCTATTGTGCTTTCTCTTTGTGTTTTTCAGCACCAGATTTCATATTTACCCCTACTTTGTATATTTATGTTGCACATATTCGTATTTCGTTGTCAAAACTGCAATATGTACTGCATAATCAACATCATAAAGATCCAGAACCGTCGCCAGAAAGTTTTCAATGGAGGAGGCTTTACGTTTGTTCAGGGGGCTTGACATTCTGAAATTTCACAAAAACTCCACCGATTTATAGTGCTTCACTGTTAAATTTTGGGGGGCTTGGAGCTTTGTTTGGGAGGCTAAGCCCTCAAAAGCCCCCCGTGGCGACGGGACTGCAAGAATCGCTAAGTAAAGAGATGGGATACACACCTAAAATTTTGATTGATAACGTTAGTGCCAAACTGTCATGAAGAGTGCTCGCAATACTCAGAAAAAGTTGAGAAATGATAATAACTGACAACATTTGCATATTATTGAATTAACCAGCCGTTCCAAAACTTTTTCGAGAGTGACTGAAATTTGAGTTTGGTGAACATCTTGCGACCCAAGCCTCAAACAGCCTATGTTAAGGAAAATGTTAGGTACCTGGTATGGACAAGTAGGGACCCGATTTCTCTGATGCTAGGGACCCGACAATAAGAGATCCGATTTTCAATTCTAGAGACCCGAATCGGATCCCTAAAACACCTTTAAAAAAACCTGCATACCATCAACATTATTGTCATGTTAAAAAAACCCTGATTGTATGGATAACATTTGGCAGTACGTTGCTAAGTTCGTTTTCAATGTCAGCATTCTACTCTTTCGTCAAGTGCCTACGCTGCACTGCAAACAGACACAGACAAGTCTGAAAAATTACAACTCAGGTTTAGGTTTATGATCGCCTCGGTGCTACCTATTTTCTGACCCTTTGCGAAATCCCAACCCGTGTTTGGGTCGCGACCCATTCTATGGGCTTTATCACATACTTCACTTCTAGGAGGTGTAAAGCGCACTGCGCAGATGAAAGCCGCGGTACTTGGCCAGAAAAACGAAGTTACCACCTTCAGCCAAGATACTAAAATCAACACCACTGATTCAACTTTCAGCGGTGAATTACAGACAGCTTTGTTAATTGGCTTTGCAAAACAAAAAAGAAAGTTGTTCTGTCACTACACAACTTTCTCTGTATTCTAATCTCAAGGTCACTTCCTAATCTCATGGAAAGTATATGACAGCTTTCAAACATAAACTTATTCACAACTCCATCACACAGTCCAAAACAAGTAAAAAGACCGCAAATGGCAGCAACGTCCCACACCTACGGGCTATTATTACATCATACACAGTATGTACGTTCAAGATGATGTACTGTACAATGCACGCCGCCGCACTGCAACAATTCTGAATTTACGATTAATTTGATGATTGTTGGTTTGCTAAGCACTGCACTATTTCAGTATTAAAAATGTCAAGACCAACGGATTTCCAAAAATTGTAGAAGCACTTTCATATGCTGCAATTCATGAAATTTCTAAGGGGGGGCCATTTTTTACATTTAGTTTGCCAGGGGGGGCGGCACGCACCCCTGCTTCCCCGTCAGTTATGCCACTGGTGGGGTGCTAACGTGGTTAGCAATATTCCGTTCTGAAAAAGTGAAATGTTTTTGGTCTCGTCTCTTTTTTCGCGAAAATGTACTGTAATACCATCAAATTTTTTGTGATATTATCGTATCTTGCATGTGGTTGACGTCAGGAAGCAACAGCAAGGCAGAAATTATTTTTTCTGATGAAACGGATTCCACCCTATGGTGCAAATGCCTTCTTGTATCTTTGCTTTACGAGAATAATGATGATCCTATTTGTAAAGTTCAATTAAGGATTTAATTTCCATGAAGTTGTGGCAAGTTTGCAACTGACTCTTCCGCCGTAAATATATTTGTACTGTACAGTGTACAGTATGGTTGACCAGAGTTCTTGAAATACCGGAAGTGATTTTCGGATCCATTGGGTGCAGTATTCAACAACCTATCTCCTTTTCCCGCTCCCACATTTCAACATAGAACATACACTGTATTCATTGATGCTATTTAATATACTATTTATTTGGCAGCCTGCACGTAGATAGTTGTCGCTGAAGCTTTGAACATTTATGCAATGCGGAGCTTGTGAAATGAAACGATGTGGGTGCGGTCTTTTCGGTTGCAAGCTGTATATGCTTACAGTCAGTAGACCTAGCTGATAGCCTACGCCGACTTGATTGAAATGAAAGCAAATCCTTGATGAAATCTTTTTTTTATAATGTATGAGAATGAAATACAGTGAGAATACGCAAATGCAAAAACAGGAAACATAATATCAATTACAATTGCAACTATCCCATGCATCCTCTTATAGTTGCAATTCTATATGAAAACTATGACGTCTACCAGTACTACTACTACCTGTAGTACTCTGTTAGGTGGGAGAAGCACAGTCTGCAACAGGGTTACCGGATTCAAGAATTTCGAAAAATTTGGCTGTTTTCGAAATGCGCTGGCCATGACAAAACGCACTTGGCCAGTTTATGAAGTTGGGCCCTTATTTAAGTTTTTCACACTACAGTACTGTACAATTAAATTTTCAATAGTTAGGCTATTTTGTCTTTTCTGCATTTTTTGTGCGGACTTCATGTCAACGTTACAGTAATTACACCAACCATGGCATGGTACTTCAACCTTGTGTTGTTTTCAAATGTGTAGTAATGATTTAACCCTTGCAGCCAGTTGATTTTGTGCCACCCAAATGCTGCAGTCAGTACTATATTGCGGGGCTTGAACCTGACATTGTTTTGAAGTGCATTTATCATGTAGCACTTTTATTCTGATGAATGAATATGACAATGCCCAAAACAAAAACACCAAACAAAGTACCACAAGACAAAAAAAGAAAACAATACAACCAAAAGATAATAAAAAAATCACAATAGGCATCAACATAACACAGATGATGCTGGGCAAGCAATGGGTGAAGAGTTGAGGCATGTACAGCTGAACAGGTGAGGCAAGCATACACGTGAAGGAAGTGGAAGCGAGCAGCAATAATGGTTATGAGGCAGAGAGCAAGGCGTTTTATCACAACATTTCATTACAAAAACAAAAAAAACAAGCAGCAAGGGCAGAAAACAATGTTTAATGTTTATACATTCAAATCGTGAAGAAATGTAAATTTACCCACAGACCATAGTGGGGTGGGTACTGGGTTGCATGGATGAGTTGTTCCCAACCAGATGCATGGAAGGTATCACCAAATGAAGTTGAAGAGTCAAGGGTATGAACAGGTGACAGAAATATTAGCAGTAAACATTATTTATTCCAATAAGTTTTGGGTACATAATAACAAAATATGTTTAGTAAGTTAGAGAAGCATTTAGTGTGTTTAGTTAGGGTATAGTTTCATAAAAAGTCAAAACTTATCTGTGTGAACTAACCACTTATTTCACAAATATCACTGGTGTTATGTCATTACTCATTGACACCGTCATTCAGCTTTGGTTTATATTGTGGGCCTAGGAATTAAGGTGAAATCAATGTCTTAGCACTTGTTTATATATGGTAGTGATTACTGACTATCCATCCACCCCGCATGATCATGATGCGTTTGGAATTAAAACAATCAGTTTGTCACTCAATTGGTGTTGACCTGGCAGCTTAATGGAAAGGTTTCAAGCCTGCTGTGCAAACAGTTTTGGGTTTGCCTCTCATCTTGGCACCTTGCGTTTTCATAGTGGGGACTGCTTGCACGTGTCATTTCATCATCCATGGGACCACTTTTTCTTTACTTTTTTCAAAACTTTCCAAAAACTTCTGCTTTAGGGGTTGGGTTTTGGGGTTAGCGTTAGGTTAGTGCTAGCTTAGCATTACCTTTGTCCTTAGTGTTTCATAGGTTAGCGCTAGATTAGGGTTAGGTTAGGGTTACTTAGCGTTAGATTAGGGCTATGGTTAGGATTAAGTTGTATGTTTAGTATGTTTCTACCATGCCTACAGTGCATTGTCATCATTTGTTACTATCATGTTACAAGAGATGGTCGAATAAGGTTTCAAATTTAAAGATCCATCAATGGTTCTATAGCCACTGCCTCTATATATACTATAGTCCTTGCAATCACTAGGTTTTGTACAAAGAAGTGCTTCAGTCGAACCTGTCATATGACTCACTGATTGCTCTCAAGTGTTCCTAACCTTTCAATCATACTGTACATTTGCACCTAAAGATGTTTTTCAGTATGCAATTTGCGCCGATTATGATCAATAACTTGTAATGGATTTAATCTCTTATATATTGAGAGCACAAGCACTCAGGGGCAATGGAACAGTGGTAGGGCAGGGGGAAGGCAGTAAAAAAGTTGAAGGCAATGGAAACTTAATTTTCTGGGTGCGCAAAGAGCTGCAATAAATTTGTTTCAATTCGATCTTGATTAACCATGGAATTACCTGTGATACTGTCATGATAAAAGCATGATACTGTCATGATAAACAAATTGTCCTTTGTTTTAAGCCCTCTTGACTGTAAGCTGTAAAAACAAATGATTTTACTGTCAAATTTAATGATCATATTTTCAAGTTGTAGAGTATGCAAGGCCTTGCACCTCATAGAAATTTATTGACCCTCTAGGGGGGGTGCACCCTCACCAGTTAAGAACCACTGGTTGAAAGTTTTACTAAGATGAAGAAAGACAAATTGTAATGTGTAATTTTAATACTTTGAGAGCTGGGGTACGATATATTCGTATTTCAATTTCTGCCTAAAACCAGCAGTTGTCAGTTGCCTTACCAACGCCTTAGCTCCTTTGCCGATTGCGCTAGAGAGCTGTTCAAGGGCTCAAACGACTTGGACAGTCTTCTAGTCTGCTCTCAAAAAAATCTTTTTGGTTGGGGGTTGCGTTTTTTTGTGAGTGACGTCATAAGTGAAGTAGTTTTGGGCTATTTTGGCTCATGTTGCCTGGCCTAAGGCCCAGCCGTTAGGCCAAAGTGTTTCGCTGAAATTTTCATTGGAAACTAGGCTAGAGTCCGAGTCTTTTGAACTTTTGATCAAGTTTCTAGTGTTTCTGGTTCAAAAGTTATCTAAAATAAACAAATTAATTATCTAATTAGTCATATTTTTATTAGTTTAGATCATAACTTTTTAACCTGAAACCCCAGCAAGTCATCCAAAGTATCAAAAGACTTGGATTATAGCCTAGTTTCCGATAAAAACTTCAGCGAAATACTACCATCCAACGGTTGGCGCTCAAGGCCAGGTAAAGTGGGCCAAAGTAGCCCAAAAGTCCTCTACTTATGACGTCATTATCAAAAAACCTGCACCCCCCAAGCAAAAAAATTTTTTTCGAGTGCAAACTCCAAGACTTGCTGCGTCTTCTGACACTTCGACCAGGTTCGTAATCCAAACAAGAGTGGAGATATTCCCACGCAAAGCCACGTGCGATCCAGCTGTTTTTTTATGAAACGCTTGAATTAACCTGGACGTCAAAGTGTTAAGTTCATGGATGAAATTGCTATGTTAGGGTCAAAACTTGCTTTTTTGGCTAAACCAGAGTTTTTTGGAAAAAATGTATTGCCTTTGAAACACTTGAGTCCCCTATGATTATATAAAAGACCACAGTTAAAACATTTTATATTTTTCGCCACAAATTATTNGAACTTTATCCACAAGCTACGAAAAAGATNTGGCAACCCTGGTTTGCAATGTCAATGCAGGTCAGACAAAAGACAGCCATATAGTAGCCATGATATTACGAGGAGGATGTTGGTATTTAAAGTGGATAGCATATTGCAAAAGTAATTTTAAGCACTACTGCACAGGCCATCATGATTCTGCGTAAAAATACCATCGTTTTTTTTTTACAGTAGCTACAGGTCGGCCTGTGGACTTTCAAATTTGAAACCTTATTCGTCCACCATCTGCAACATTACAATAACTCACAATGAGAGTGCAGTAGGCTTGGTAGAAACGTACTAAACGTAAAAGATAAACCTAAAACTTAACTGTAGCCCTAGCGCTAACCTAACACTAACCCCTAAACTGAAAGTCCAAAAACCTTTGAAAAAAGGGTCTCATGAATCAAAATTTGCAACCACTCCTACCAAAATGAAAGTCGCCAAGGTGACAGCAGACTTCAAACACATCCGATATGCTACGGCATTGGTGCCGCTTGACTAACAAACTGAACTTTTATTCAAACTGTGTCGTGCAAGGCAGATTAATAGTTGCCTCTTTTTTTCAAAAACTGCCTTGGAAGTTTCAAGCAATGTGGAGGTGTAGTCTCATAGGCTGTGCAATTGATGAGACAGTTAACCAATGCACGAGGTAACATTGCATAAGTGAGGGAACAATGAAACTTACAGAAGGAACAAGGATTCAGAATGCAATAGCTATACATCAATACAGGGCAAGTGGCAGGCAGCAATGCTAGTCAGTACATTAAGAGCAACTAAAAAAAGAACAGATATATCAGATCTAACTTGCACACAGGCTAATATNCTGGTAGCATTTCTTCTGACCACAGCCAGGGACAGGTGCTGGAGGAGCCACTGGCGCTCCCTGGGGTCACCAGACATATCAATACCATCATTCCTTAACAAGCTCCAAGGTACATTCAATCAGTGCTCTCCTGCAGTAAAAAACATTCTATTTCATGCCTACTGCATACCAATGTATGATGCTTGCCAATTGTGGAGCAAATACGCACAGGCTAGTATGAAGAGCTTATGTGCTGCCTACAAAATGCCTACCGAATAATGCATTATATGCCCAGAAATATAAGTGTTCGCCCACACCAAGTTAGCCATCGTGTCATGGCTTTTGATGCCTCATTGAGAAATTATCTGTATCACTTCTTGCAGTGTTGTGCATCTTCATCTAACTTCATCCGATCTCTTCAAATGTCTCATGCATTTTACAAATCTTTGTTTTTCCCCAAATGTTTAACGCTGCTGTATGGTGGTGATCAACTCATATTGTTGTTGACACGCTGTTCCACTGTACACATTTCATCAGTATTGTTTCTGCATAACAATGAACATCCTCCTGTGTGCTGCTTTAAATTTCAGGACAATCGACTGGCTACTGTTTGCATGATTCTCATTGTTGGGCTTCATTTCCCTTTTGAGAAAAACAAATTATTGGGTGCTTCAAATATTAGAAAAATGTATTAGGTTGGTGGTCTAATCATTTATGCATTGCAAAGCATTTGAAACCTTGACCAGAATAATTTGCATGCCTCGTGTGCCAATGTGCACCTCATCTGAATCCTCTTTCGCTTTTTTCTTTGGCAGTGGCTACAGGACCACCTGTGGAACTTAATATTTGAAACCTTATTCATCCACCGCCTGTAATGTGACAGTAACGCACAACAAGAATGCAGTAGGCTTGGTAGAAACATACCAAACTTTCAAACCTAAACCTTAACCACTAAACCTAAAGTTTCAAACCTTAAATGTAAGCCTAAACCCGAAACGTGAAGTTTTAAACCTAATCCCTAAACCTAAATCCCAAATGTAAATCGTAAGCCTAAACTGTAAATCTGAAGAGAAAAGTTTAGAAACTTTTGAAAAAAGTAAATAAAAAAGTGGTCCAATGAATGGGAAATGTGCAAACACTACTACCAAAATGAAAGTCTCCAAGGTGAGAGCCGAACCGAAAACCATTGGCACAGTAAACATAAACTGTACCGCTACGCTACCAGGAAGGTACCATTCAAGTGACCAACTCAGCGTTTTATTTGAACCACGTCACAAGAGGCAGATCCATAGCTACTCTTGTTCTTTTTATCGGTTAGCTGTTTACCTCAAAGTTTTGATGTTAGAATGCCTTCATTTATCTCACACTACACTACTGGAACCCTTGTATTATGATGGGTGTACAACACTACAGTTCAGGTGCTGTTAAAATGTTTTGCTTCTACCAGTGTGATCGTGTGCAAACACCTATTCTGTTACATGTTACGGCTAACCATTTTTCTTGTGCTCCTGCGTTGTTTGATTGTGACTATGATATGGACCATGTGTCTGAAAAAAAACATTGTTATTATTATCAAGAGACCAGGGATGCACGAACTTTTCACTATGACTTGCTAGCCGCAATAAATATGAATCATGGCTGCCAGCAAGAACAAATAAAAGCTCTAGCTTTCTACAGGCTTTCGAGGAATCAGCTGACTGGGCTCTGCCTTCATCTTTTTGTGATGATTCAAACTTGCACATATCTGTGTTGAAGTAAATTCACTCCACAGGTGTAAGATGCAAGGAATCAATCACAAATTTTAATAAGAAATTGATTTCACATAACACTGCATTGTCAGTCCTGGAGTTGTTGAGCAAGACATATTGCTTTATTTGTCGCAAGTGGATCTGTGCAGTTTTTTTCATTGCAGTCTTGTGGTTGTTTATTTTCTCTGACCTTATTTTGGCTTTTCAACATTTCAAACCTGTTAGCATTGCTTGCAGATGATAGGACTGACGGTGCGTGGTGTTATGTGATTTCCTATTGAAAATTTGTGATTGATTCCTTGCTTTTTTCACCTGTGGAGCGAGGCTGCCAGTGAGTTCAAGATATCTTAATTTTCTTGCATTGCTTCTGTTCTGCTTCCACATCATGTTCAGCCTAGCCTGCTTCCAACACACATGTGTGCCCATTGGCCATTGGGTGCAGTGTTCAACAGCTTATCTCCTTATCCTGCTTCCATCTGTTTGGCCATTCCATTCTACTAAATATCCTCATTCTCATACTGTATAAGCTAGTACAAAGAATTTATATTGTGGTATCATCTATTTTGCCACAAACAGCAAAAGCTCTGCTGGAGATATTTTGCCATTCAAACTGTATCCAGCATTGTCCGTACATAATGCTAAGTTTGTGACACTAGCAGTATGGTGAACCTGGTCAAGTAGGAAGTGTCTATTTTTGCTGTGTGAGTGGTCATCTGTTTGGGTCTCAGCATTGTTGCTTTGGCTTTGCTAGTAGAGACCAGAGACGACACTTATTGATGATTGATGGAAGCACTTTTTATGTACTTTTTAAAAAGTTTCAAAAACCACACACAGGTTTACAATTTGGATTAGGGTTTTAGGTCATGTGACAAGGATGATTCACTACTCGAAGTGTATTGCTCTTGTAATATGACAAATTCAACCAATTGTGTTCAGCTAATGGCAAAATAGCTCCAGCAGTGCTTTTGCCGCAGACGGCAATATATATTGCCTTTTATAAATGAATGGCCACCATAACTAATAATTTCAATTACATATTAGCTGCAGGGTAAATTTTTGTCAAAGGCTACATGCTGCTGTAGTGTTGTACAGCCACAGATTATGCATCCATATCATATACCATGATGACTTACCGTAGATGTCCATATGGACAAAAGTGGACATAAATAGTAGACCTGAAAAAAGATGGAAATCCATACTAGAGGTGGTAATCATACCAGCCGATCAGATATTGCAGATAAGACAGTATCTAAACGACCATATCTGGTTTTCACTTTGGAAGGGCTGAAAAACCGTATTAAGCGAAATTGCTGACCTATGCAAAACATGTGACCACTTATGTATACTATATGTCAGTTGCTTCTCAGAATAAAGGATCAGGGTGGCTATAATTCTTTTGTAACCCTAAGCCCTGAAACTAAACCTTTACTTAAAACCTTAAAACGCGAATACTAAATGCTAACCCTAATCCAAAACCTTAAATCTAAACGTGTGTATGCTTTTCATATGTTTTTAAGAATGTACATCAATAACAGTCACAAAACTTTCAACATACAATCTTACGTGAGAACATCAAAACTGCACTATAAAAAAAACAATACAATCAAGGTACGAACTGACAACCCTTTGCACAGCAACACTGATCACTTCCCACTCGACCACGTTGACAGTGTTCAGACTGTTTCCAACTCAGTTTTATATCTGGCACAAACCGCATAGTTTTCAAAGCCGGATATAGTTGTTTAGTCCTTTGAAACCGAATGTGATCGTTTAGACCAGAGGTTTCCCAACCTTGGGTACATACACTCTTAGGGGTACATTTGCCTACATGAAGGGCTTTATTTAAGGTAGTAGTAGAAGGGAAAATATATCTTTGTAATAGTAATAACCAAATATTTATACATCTATCAGTGAATGTTATTTTAAAAAATCATTATATACTTAATATTAAATATATCTATGATTAGTCATGCTAAAATATTTTGTCATGAGAAATTTGAGGGGTACATTTGTTGAAATGCTAAAGAGGTAAATGGTCAGAGAAAGGTTGGGAACCCCTGGTTTAGACACTATAATGCAACCAGCTACAACAAATCAATGACAAGAAATAATCTTGTGAGGTAGAGGATGCATGAAAAATAAATATAACTAATTATTAATGACTGATTATAATTGGCTGTGTCATACTTGCTACTTATCACTTTTAGGTATATTAAGCAATAAGGTCTAAAAGTTAAAAGAAGTGGCTGAGTAGATGGTTATGGCTACGCCAGAAAGGTCAGCTCATTTGTAGCTGGCTACCATGTGATTCAGCTCATGGTTAAGGTAAATCACCACAAACAGAAAGTGTTCAGATTTCCCCAATATAACTGTAAGGTGAACATGTACTAATGGAGTAATCTTGGAGACTAATCTATATGCTAGGCCTAGGCTTTTGTGCTTTTAATGTTGTGGCATTACGGTTTAAATTTGGCAATCGCAGCTTCACCTTTACCATCGGAAACGACAAAAGAGGCAGGTTGCGACGCCTCAAGAACAGCATCCCAAAGGGATCAGTTCTGGCGCCCCTTCTCTTCAACATCTACATATCTGACCTGCCAACCACCATCTCCAGAAAGTATGCATATGCTGATGATCTAGCAATCATACATGTTGATGGAGACTGGCAGGCAGTGGAAGGGGTGCTGACCAAGAACATGGCAACGTTAGGTGAATACCTCCAGACTTGGAAGCTAAAGCTCAGCACTACAAAAACGGTGTCGGCAGCCTTCCATCTTAACAACAAGGAAGCTAAATGTGACCTCAAAGTCAAATACAACAATGAAACCCTGCCCTTCTGTTTTAAGCCCAAATACCTCGAGAGTAACATTGGACGGAAACTGACATCACGTGTCGCGCTCCTATAGTGGCTT
>JGI24022J15233_10002367_pt1 | contig 17564 bp, 13 predicted proteins | sample Ectturendosymbi2_FD_15233 | JGI IMG/M metagenome (IMG submission 15233) | reverse complement strand
CCCACAATCATTCGACACCCCCGCAGTATTTCAGTGTCCCCAGAGTGATTCAGCGGCGCCGAAGCGGCGCCCGTTGAATTGCGGCCCTTGCCCCATCGTTACGCCCCTGCTGATTGAACCGTAATGCAGCGTGTGAAAAGCTACAGGTGTATACGTTAGCAAACAACTTGCCGCTATGTTACAAAATTCAATGAGCGTGCTCGATTAGCTCAAATAAATATGACCTACTGTAACTATGTAATTGTGCAACTCCTCACTTCATATGCATGGACAACGCAGAAGAGTATTGAATTACTGCTAGGGGTGTAACGAGGTAAGATGGCGCCTGGGGCAAGAAGCAAGTTTGGCGCCACCATGTTCGAACCTAGGGTCTTTCGGAAGCAAATGTACTGCACTGACGCACTTGTGACATTGTTAGGACTTTTCGGCGCCACGCTGTCATTCGGCGCCCTCATAGTGACTCGGCACCCGGGGAATTGTGCACCTTGCCCCCCGTCGTTACGCCCGTGATTATTGGGCGCAGCGACGCGCCTCAGCAAAACCATGGTAAACAGCTCTAACCAAAGGCATACGGCAAACCTTGGGTTAAGAGTGGGAAATTTTCTATTTGCTCGAATTTTTGCGCCACTTTGAGGAAAACGAACAGGAAAGTTTTGCAGGGTGATGGTTCTGCTTAAGCAACTTGCCCAAACATATCGGGAAGTATTTCCTGAAGTTTTTTAAATCTTGTCCAAATATCCCCTCCACTTCGTACGCCTATAGCTCTAACGCAGATACATTGGCAAAATACTAGCTATCTACAGCTTGGTGTATTGATTAATTGGTTTTACTTGGTCACAGCAATTTTTGCTCAACATGTGAATATTTGCAGTCCAAAATTGGGGGAATGACGGTGCCTTTTGCCCCCACTTGGCTACACGTCAGGCAACAGTTACTGATGGCTGTGTGGTTTTGATCCTTTTGTTGCAGTTGGAAAACCGTAGACAACTCACACTGGCCACGAAATGACAACTTTGGCATGGTTAGCGAAATCTGCAACCGACAGAAAAATGCTTCGTTTATTCGTTGTTAGATCATTCCGCTTAAATCATATACATTTGAGCAGAAACGCAATCTTATAGCAAAATATTTAACTATTTTATTGGTGACTGGTGTTGGCGAAGGTTCGTGGTTTTAAATTGGTGATAGTTGATTCTCCTCTGTGTTTTCTGGCCTGGGTGGGTAGAAGCAGATCCATCGCCAGATCAACTGCACTGAGGCTGGTTTTCAGCTTGTTCGGGGGCTTCGCAATACCACACAATGAATTGAAATAAAAAATGACTTCCTGGGGAGACTAGAGCTTGAGTTTGGAGGTATTGATTGTGAATTTGGAGGGCTCAGCCTGCTTGCTTCCACTTCTGTTGAACGGTGTCGTAAATTATTTTAATAACGTGGCCTAGTGGGATTAATGTTTTTTCTTCATATCGGCAATCCAATGTTGAACAATGTGAAACAGTATTAAAGAGTTGATTGAAAATATACCTTTATAAGTGGCATTAGATGTATTTTAGGACAATATGCTTGAGGCCCAGTGTGAAGCTATCATGCGATTATGAGATTGTTTTTCAAGATAGACAGCAAATGTACCTAAAATGGGAGTAGTTTCCTGAAAAATACCTTTTATTCACGTGTTGTTTTTGAATTGTCGCTTCATCAATAAATGAGTCTTTCATGTACATGTAAATGCATAACTTTCGCTTAGAAACGTGATCGTCATTTAGCTTTTTGCTTGAGTTCAATCGTGGAACATGAGTTGTCACTTCCAAGTCTAAGAAGAACCGCTATGCTTCTAACCAGTTCGGAAATGCGTTTCAGACACTGTTCTTCACCGGCTTCGCTAGGGATAGCCAAAACAGTGGAAAACGCTTGGGCGCAGCATGCTTTCATACGTTTTAAAATACAATTTGTAGATATATGAGATCTGTGTAGCTTGTGAAAAACGAGCTCCACTGTTTGCCACCAGTTTGGAACCTTTTCTGAATTAATGATATACAGCGCTTTCAAACTGTAGTTTTTCCCGGAAAAACCGCATAGTTCGACCAACAAAAATAGCCACTTTTTGGCTTACAAAATGTGACCACTTTTGTGTTATACCTGACGATTGTCGCAGACAAACGTTGGTATTTAAGCAAGTGAAGACCTTTTTGGCGCCCCCCAAACGCCTGGTCTGGACCTGCCACTGTGTCCATTTAACTGCCAGCATAGAATATTTGCAACAAAATATTTTCTTAGACTCAGCACTTCCAAATCCATCTATAAATTTCAACTCCACAAGTTACGTCACACAGCCACAAGCTTCATCTAGGCCACAAGAGCGCCGTATCTCAAACGATAATTTGTTTGTGAGAAACGTTCCTCATGTTGTTGCTCAATAAACCTTCAGCACTGGAAAAAACTGATAATAAAGGTTTTCTAAATCTTTGTGTAATTGTTACTACATGCGACTGAACCCGACGTGCCACATTAACAAAACAGAAACCACATAACATGCGTTCAAGCTGCTCATATCTACATGCGTGGTCTGCTACCTTTTTCGTTTGTTATTACTGTTTCGTTTTAGGTACCAACAGTTGCACTAGCAAGTGACTGCGTTATTCAGTTCAAATTACCCTGCACAATGATTAACGGTCACAACGGCGTTCATTTCAAGTGTGTCAGCAACGGCGGTGTGACTGCGCATCGCATTACCTGTCCAAGGGCATGTGACGACATGTAAGGTATTTTGAGGTCAATCATTTAAGGTAAATCAAAAAACGCTTTGACGTAAATTTTTTCCGTTGCGTGTTTGCATCTCCCATAAGAAGCCGCAGTAAAAGCTGTCCGTTCTCTTATAACAACCCTGATGAATTAAAGATTGCACAAAGTTTCCCGTTCACAAATCAGGATCAAAAGGATGCTCCTCAACTCATTGACAGAAATCTGTACCCCTGGCAGTCAGTAAAGTGTTTGAAAACTATATTCCATAATGTATTCTCATATCTAGACAAATGAGTTATTATCTCCAAGCTAGTTTTGATTTCGAGAAAAAGATAACAATTAAATTAAATGTTAACGAAATATGCAATTACTATCTCCACGATTTTGATCAGGAATTAGCAATTTGTTCAATATTTCTTCATCTCTCAAAAGCAGGGGTGTAGTAGTAAAGAAAGCAGTGTGGCGCCGCAGCTAAAACAGTAGTCATTTTCAACAGCACTTCAAATTCAACTTTAATAACAGGTTGAAATATTATAAACTACTTATACGCAAAAAATTCATTACATGCTGATTAGAAAACAAAAAATACTTCTGGATTTGAAATGGACACTACATTGATGAACATGTTATATCCAAATATATCCAAAGCTGAGAGCGTTAAATAATTCGTAGTGCTAGATGACAGATTGTCGTGGATGTTACAAATATCTCAAGTATAGAAACAATTATCCAAGCCTGTGGGACCCTTCAAGACTTAGACATTACATTCCAACTGATTCTTCAATAGCTGTATATGATAACCTTATCTACACGCATCGTTAGTATGCAATAACTTGATGGAGATCAGCTTAACCTACATTGAAAAAAACAATTCAATTTAAATTAAAAGATTATTCACATTTAGTTCATATAAAACAAATTTTGAAAAACTGTACGCATGGCTTAAAATTTTTCATCGTAATGGCATGTACAAGTTGCAAATAGCTTAAATGATGCATCAACTCAAGTATAGCAATCTGCCATCAGAATTCAATAAACTATTCACAAAGTAGGACAATATACATTCATATAATACTAGACAAGGAATATCGCAAGTACATACTATACAATTCCCAGGAAAAGATTGGCTACCGGACAAAAATCTCTCGCTTACATGCGGAATGAAATTTATGAGTCTGTTGATCTACGAAAAGTACAACCTTTTCAAACTTTCAAAAATAAACACAAATTATGCCTCTTTAACCGATTAATGTTGATCCTTCTGTAACTGGTGATATCAGTCTAAAATATGTGCTACCTTCTAAAATAGGTATGGTGATATCAGTCTAAAATATGTGCTACCTTATGTATTGCTCATTACTATAACCTTTTTTCAACATAGGATAGATAGCACGTGAACTAACTTAGGAAATAACCTAGTCAAATTAAGTACCAAAGGAAGACGCAAACATGATAACAATGTGCTTGGAATACGTTTGTGTGCCATTGGTTGTGATGTTATTTTTCAGTGAGTGACCCAGGTTTAATTAGATACAATACAATGCATCTTATATGTCCAGCTTTCCTTCCACCACTGCTTCCACACCGCATTGTGCTGCGTGTGATGTTTTGAGCTGTTGAAATGCTTTCCCAAATAAATATGAATCAAAATGAAACTATTTTAAATCAAATGTAAGCATCAGTGAATGGCTTCAATCATTCACTTGTTTGAATTTTCCTACAGCAAGTTCACAAGAAATGATGTACTTGAACTTTTTTGAAAAACACCCAGTTTTAAAAAACCTCAACCAACAAAAAAACAAACAAACAATTTCAAAAGAAAGTGCTGTTATTTCTAGAGGCAATCTCATCATTTTGCTTAACTGGTAATGTCATGTCCATTTGAAACAAATGTAAATAAGTCGGACATTAAGGCTGATAACAATTAAACTTACACGATAACAAAGTCAACGCCCTGCTTGTAATTAATAATTAAAATGTAATTCGCTGATAAATCCAAAGCCTCAAACAATGGATTTAACTGTATTCAATGAAATAACTATGCAGCACTGAAAAAACGTTTTGCGGAATTGTGATGGAAAAATGTTCTTTTTTACGTTTTCAAAAGTATAATAAATTAACCAATTCACAGTTTGCGGTTTCGTTTCAGCTGCATGCCATTGCGGCTGAATAAAATAGTCAACATTTACCCCTTTCTCATTGTCAAGGGATTATTTGCATCAATGTCTGGCCCAACACTTCTTTATTTGGCTGACAATGTTGGTGCTACGGTTGGCCAAGTCTCATTAACATTCACTGGAAGATCCATCGGACAATTTGTTGGATCGCTGGCTTACGGTTTCATCATGAACAAATTTAAAAACTTCAAAGCGTTTTTAGCTTGTGGTAAGTACTTTGCATGCAATTTCAGGTACATTTCATTACACTCGCTTTTGTCGTCCATTTGGAGTGTCACGAGTGGTGAGCGGTGCCCAATATTTGAAAATTCGTGGTATTTTCGGTGTTTACTGCGCACACGGCCATCTTGATCTTCTTAACTGCAAAGAGGCCTTGGGTTACTTGACAAAAAGTTGTTTTGTATCAAGCTATCAGTGAAATACGAAGCTACGCATGTACAGTATATCGAAACAATGTTGAGTTGAAAACAATCTTGCCTTATTTACAAAATCAGCCACTCAACAATGTTTGGAAGATGATGTAGATTATCATATATTTCTAAAAATGCAGTAATATATTGGGGTCCTAGGTATATCGGATCACCACTTTAAAATATGGAACTCGGAACCCCGAACCCCTTGCTCCGTCACCCATAACCGTGTGGCTCCCAGCGCAGGGAAAGCCGAGATGAGTGCTTGCAGACCACTCGTGACACTCCAAAAAATTACAAAGCCAATATTCTGTACTGTATGACCAACGTTTCCCTTTCTTCTATGTTTCAATGAGATGACTCTCCCTGCACTTTAGGTACGGTAGGCATAATTTTTTTCAATTGTTTTGCATTTTGTCTTTGTTACGGAATTTTGCTTATCGCTAAGTTTTTAATATGTTTATACACCTAATAATTTAAATGAATTTTCGGTTGAAATTGTCACGCCCTATTGAAACAAATCCTTGATAAGGTTTCTAATAAATAAACGATTCATTTATGTTTCTGAAACATCTCATTGTAGCAAAATGAATGCATAAAATACGAAGGTGTGGAATAGTTCATATTCGGAAAAAAGTAGGAACACTGTCAGTTCAAACTGACTCAGTCGCCACTGAAAATATATTTATTAGCTGCTATCTGGTAACCTTGCCGGAAGTGAACGTTATATTGATTTTGCTAGACAAGTTGCACGTAGCACCTAATGCAAAGAAACCGACACTTGTTATTATTGGCAGCATGCGAATGTTATTTTCTTTTTTTCGCTGAACTGTTCAAATTAATCAAAAGTTTTCTCTTCAAATTAATCGAAATCGAAAATCGTTTTAAATTATTCCTGCTCCTGAACACTGTCTCAATTCAAATATTTTGAGTATGATGATCTTTCTTGCAGTGTCAGAAATTGCGTAAATTCATATCTTACAAAATTAAAAAATCCTTTTAAGTTAACAAAGTGCTCGTGTACGAAACGTTTAATTCGCAAACTGAAGAGTTGCTTCATACTGGGGATTGCACAACTCGATTGCTCACCTTGCTATGTTGAGCTTGACTAACAATGATTCTGTACAAATGTGAACTTTCGTAAGTGTGATGACTCTGGTCAGAATTGAGTAATAACAGCTTTTGTTTAAAGCTGAGTCACCCCATAATCGTGAATGCGTTCACGGCCTACTTAAGATATCTTATGTGGGCCGTGATGCGTGTTAACATATTTTAAATGCGCGTTAACATATTTTAAAATATTGTGCTTTTAAGTTGAAAAACAATTCAGAATCAGAATATGTGGAGAGTTGTTTTTTTCGCTAAAAATGGAAATTTCCACAGGTTTAGGCATAATTTTGAACGGAGTCTTGATGCTGATAACACCTTGGGTTACAAATCTTCCTGGACTCATAATCACAACTGCAATTACTGGCCTTGTGTTCGGATACCTTGGATCAGGTATAGAATTGCGTCTTTGGGTGTTGGTTTGCACAAATAGTATAAATGGAAAAACAGAGAGATGCCAGCTGTGAACCAATTCAGAACTGTAAGTGTTTTGCTGACCTTGAGCGTCAAATTGTGACACGTGTTTTAACAGCTATGCAGTCTTTGTATCTGCACTTGTGGGGTGAGAAAGGCTCAAGACCTTACATGCAATCTTTTCACTTCGCTTTCAGCGTCGGAGCTTTGCTAGCACCGGTTGTTGGTAAGTTGTTCATATGTTCTGGTAATTTTTGTGGGGGCGATATTTTGAAGTCAGATATACTGTATCTTGTGGATCGCTACGTTGTATTACGCACCTCTTCAATTTTGTACATGCCGTCAATCCAAACTTTGTTTGCACATTACTCAGTTTGAGTTTTCGAACAACAATTTTGCACAGGAGCAATGAAACCATACTATGACGTACAGGTGTTGCAATGACCTATAATGACCCCATCTTTGCTCATCAGATTATTTGCTTTTAATGTGAAGTTGTGTCTTTTCGTGAAAATGAAAATGATGGCAAATCAAGCGATGCAGAACGCTTATCAGGAGAGAAAAAATTCACTATAAAAGCATTTGCATTAAGTCTTTTGTTACTGTCAAAAATATTGGTGATCATTATGACGTTTTTTCTTCGTCAATCTATTCATCTTCCTTCTTTCATTCCTTTTTTTGACAAATTATCTTTTTGAATACGTTGATGTCGCAACTATGTTGTTGCTTTCATTGCTTCTAAATTCAAAACGAGGGCAGGCTCGTAATCAGCACTAGAGAGGGCGAAGAGTTTCTGAGAGGGGTCCAAAATTTTTGAACTATGTCCCAAACATTTTTCTACGGAGGGCGAACATTTTTTTGTGGAGGTTTTCGCCCCTCTGCGCTCCCCCATAGTTACGGGCCTGCACAAGGGTTCTTGTCATCGTTTCAGATGGCAAGAAAAGATAAAAAACATTTGCATTTACATGAAAAAAGAGATTTGGAAAACGTCGTGTTTTATTTGAACCAAAGAGGTGCACACAGCGATAGTCCTCATACTTTTACAAAATTCACAAGATTTTTCCTGCTGCAAGAGATTTAACTGTGTTATGAGTGGAACAAATGGAAGATGTTTGTCAGTGGTTGATACCAGTTCAGTTGATGATGCTTGTTCTGTATGAAACGGCACGAGAGGTATTGTCGAAAGTTGATGCTAACCAAAAACCGTTCGGTTCGAATCAGTTCAAAACTATTTATATTTGTGTCAAAATCTGATTCATCTTCCTCAAATGTTATGAACAGACTGAAAAAAATGTTGTCAATCACCTGACTTTGAACAACCAATAACGGCTAAAACAGTTTCAATACCATAAAATTTATTTTACCGATAGCATCAGTCGAGCAGCTTCATTTTACAGCGAACGTATTTTTTGTTCCACTATTTGGTTTGAGATATATTCTCATTTTTCCTGGTTTTGGTCTCTTCCTAGTGTTGGTTAGTTTTGGTTTGACTACAAATATTAGACGGAACGTGTGAAACTTCACAATACCAAAAAGACGGTTTCTTTAATTCTTAGTATTGTTAAATACCCCATAAGGTTTTTCGACAGAGTGGGGAAAGCCCCAGGTCGCACAGAACTTGCGTCTACATATTAGGTTACAAGTAAGACTGAATGAAAAGGAAATAGAGTTCAAGAATCAATGCGGGAAAGAGATTAAAACCTCCATTATAAAAAGTGAAGCAGCGTTACCTTGAGTTCTGCAGGACAGTTAAATACCAGCTTGGTTAAAATCACTTTTTGTTTCAGCTGCACCTTTTTTGGAAATGGCGGATCAAGTACAAAGTGCTGATGACAGTTGTCCGAATCATAACTCAAGTCAAACCATTGAGATGACTACGGTTGAATACAATGTCTCTGTAACAACTGATTCCTCATCTGAATCACCTGGTTTTAATCCAGTAGGCTGGACTTACATCATATCAGGGGCCTTCACTTTAGTTATAGGATTCCTGATCTTGTTTCTTGCCATTGCTCGGGTGGAAGAACGCTTGAAATTTAACCATGAGTTGGAAACGGAGAACCGCGAGGAAGAACCTTTGAAAAAGTTGATTTGGTTGTTCATCCCCATATGCTTCTCTTATTTCACTCTGGTCACTATGGAAATAGTTTACCAAAGTTACATATATTCAGTGTCCCTTTGTTCCGAAGCTAGCTTTTCGGTAAGATGTTTCTCAAATTTTGTGGCCGAGAGGATTTTAGTTTTAGTTTAGCTATGTCGAAAAGAAAAACACTTGAAATAGAAACTAAAGATGGAAATGCAAACATCGTAAGAGTTTCGTCCAGCTCTGGCCAAATCTCAAAGAAAGCAATGTTAGGTAAAGCTTTGACAAAGTATCGCTTCTTTATATTGTCCTATGGACTGAACAGAAATCAAGACCTAGTTGTTGCAAGTCTTGATCTTTTCTTATAGACAAGCGACAAACGGCTTTGGTGCGTCAGACATAAAAAGTGATTTCAATAAACGATACAACTATATTTTCAGGTTTCCGATGCTTCCACCCTCAATACTTTGTTTTGGACTGGATTTAGCGTGGGACGAGGTTCTGGCATATTCTTCGCGAATTATTTCACTCCAGTAACGATGATAGTTTATGATTTGATTGGATGCACTGCATCGATTGTGAGTATATTTTGCACCTGTTATTGAGAGAAACTGCAGTTGATATTGTATTATTTTACATCTGAGAGGTTAATGTGGTGCACTGTTGGAAACTGATTCAATGGAAATTAATCAAACAAACTTTTTCACACGTAAACTTAGTGGTGCTGCAGAAATATGATGAAAACTTCATTTGGAATTATAAAATAAACAGTGTTTGATACTTTTTGCAGCGGAATATAAAAAATGTGTTAGTCGTGTACTAGAAACACTTTTGGTATTCTTTTTTGTTGGTGCACATTCACCAGGTGCATTGGTATAATTGCGTAACGCTGTTACTATGAAAACAGTCGAATAATGATGTAACGCTATTACGTGCTGTAACGCGGTTTTTGTTGCGTTCACTAAAATTGGTCGCATCAAACTCGTTTATAAGGTAGTGGGATGCCTTTAATCTCCAATCGCAAAGCGAATAATGTGTCTACCGAACAGTAAATGAATTTCTGTTCCCATGCATGATTCATCATATCGACTGAGCATTCGTTTCCCAAATACATGGTTGGACGTCTTTTTCCCAACCTGCTTTTAATTCTGTGACACTATTGCAGTAATTCAGCTAATCCAATAGTGTTGATGCATTTTTTCTTTAGCATTCACGAATATTTCCAAAACATGTGAAAGAGCAAATGTTTTACATGGCATCGTTAAACCAATTCCTTCTGGTTGCTTGACCTTGCCTGCAACGCATTTTGCTACTATAAACTATATAACCGCATTGCGCATACGAAACCTTTTGTAGGGTTCTTTGTCGTGCTGAATCTAATGTAGTGGGTTGTCGGTCGATTACGATTCCATAGAGATCTCTACTAGTTTAAGGGTCAACCTAGTTGTTGCAGGAGCTCAGGTCAGTCTCCCAATACACGATCTAACTTTTTGAACCAGGTGTAAGCCAATGCAAAGCGAATTTAAGGCTCTCAACACCGTATCCATTAATAATTCTCTAGCAGCACTCTAAGTTGAGTGCTTCTTTAGATCATATTCCGATATGCAACAAAATTTCCAATACACTTGAATGTGAAGTCAGAACAACGTGACGATATATGGTTTGGTGTAACACTGTAAGCTAACTGTTCAGCGTGGACTAACGATGAACAAAGCGTGGAACTTTCATATGCGCAACGGAAAAAGCGACCAACTGCGGTGATGTAGGTTTTCAGGTTATCGTAACAACTGTTGGACTGTTCGCAAACGAGTGCATTGCCTTAAAACGCGAATGGAATATTATTTGAAAGGGAACAGTTTTTGTTCGCAGTAAAAATGCACCAAACATTAAAGCACTAATGAGTCCACTATACGTAAACTCAGAGCAACAAAATTTTACTTACTGCTATAAACTGTTCCCTTCACACAAGAAGTAGCTTTGCCCTAGGGAGGTCTGCAGCCTAAGTGACCCTTGGTCCTTCGCGTCTTCCCACTCCCCCAAGAAGATTATACATCGGTCTATTTGGAAGTCATCGCAGCACTATTTTATAACAACCTTGATGACGCCATCCATGCGCATCTATACTTGTGTTTCGTCAAAGTAAATGTGTTCGCGCCATCAAGCTCATACCTTTCTACTACCACCACCACATATCTGTCTTCGTGTTCTTTTATGCATTTGTGTGTTCTTTGTTACCGACATGTATGTTCAACCCTACTGCGTTGCGTGTGGGATTGAAGACGTCATACAATACAAAGACAATAGCAAAATTGGCAAAAGGAGAAATTCGCTCAGCTTTAGGGATTTGTGACACGATGTTTTTTTTCAGCAGTAATACACACACTATTTGGTAGGTACTCCTGTCTATATTTGGAAGAGACATCAAGCTTCTTTACTGGTTCGTCACTTTCTTTTTCGGCTTTTGTAATGCAACCTTATATTCCAGCGGTAAGTGCAGCATTCTGCGTAAGATTACTTTCTCCAATTTGGAGATTCGTTGTGGTAATACGAAAGTAAAAATGTTTCTTGTCAAAGAATGTAGTTGCAATTCCTAAATGAATGAATATTTATTGATATCGTGTCGTCATTGATTTGGTTCAGTTTAAGAGCTTTAAAACAAAAATGTTTGAACTCCAAGTGAAATTGTATCGAAAATTGTAAGTTTTTGAAAGTATTGCACTGGGCAACTAGTACTTCATTGAGATTCAGTTCACAGTGCAGCTAAATGTTTTCTACTTGTAGGTCTTAAACTATAGTAAAATCAACAACGGGGCTTTCTTAAAATGTGCAGAGCATGTGCTTTTACAAACGCCATAGTGCAAAACAAGGACAGCATGAGGATCCGCAAAAATTTTCTTTTTGTCAATAAATCTTTAATGAAAGAGCTTGCATTGTAGGATAGATGCAAAAACACTTTTCAAATCTTCTACGTTTCAAAGACTTTGCAAATTTGTGTTTCCTTCCTTATGCAAAAATGTGTTCATGGATAAAAGTTTTAAAGAATTAACATCAAACCTGATCACATCTGAGAAGTAAATTATCAGATACATACACCACGCGGTTTTATTTCAGATATTCGAAACAGCGTAGTTCGAAGTAAGATTGCATATGAAAGAAATTTTGACTTAACTAATGTGATTTGAGTTAAGGGACATTTCTTCTTTTGCGATAGACACTGCAAATCAAGCAAGTGCATTGCCTTGTTTTTGTTGTTCGGAATAACCTGAAGATTTCACATATTAACTGCGAATTTGCGACGCATATCTTTTGAATGCAGGGATTTCTTACACGTCTACCATAACCAATGTTTCCATGTCGTATATTGGTCTTTTCGCTATTGGAAACACTCTTGGGGCAATGTCAATGCCTCCAGCAGCTGGAGCTATTTTTGATCAATATCCATTTGGAGTTGTAAGTTTGTGCTTTTCAGATCACTTCTGAAAAGTTGTTGTACTTGTTTTGGGTTTGAAAATAGAATTGGATTATTTTTTTTATCTTGCAAAACCCGATTTTGTTTCTATTAGATATCACTCAAACCCCTGTTTTGAAATAGTTTTATATTTGTGACGCTGTGATAACAAACAAGCAGTTTCTTCAGAAAATAATGCCAAGTAAGCCTACTTGTGATGCGCAGTTAGAGACGTTTCTAACTAAATATGAACATTTGTGATATTTGTAAGCTGTACCTTGCTTGAACTGTTTTAAGTGGTCACAGAAACTCCGTTAAAGATCGAAGTAAAGTCTGTTTTAAGCAATCACATTCTTTTACATTGTAGAATATGCGGTAATAAACGGATATAAACTGTTGTTTTTATGCAGATTTATTTGCTGTGCGGAGTCACGGTCATGAACGATCTCTTTTTTGTTTGGTTGTTCTTTTCTGGGAAGTGGCACAAAAAGAAGCTTCGCAAGTCAGAATCGAAGTTTGCGCTTGATACAAGCAACGTTGGATCGAAACTTTGAAGTGCATTTTCTGATCGATTGAAAATATTTACTGATGCCTGACAACAGGGCAACGTGAATTCCATCAATTCATAAAAAGACATGACGCGTTTGTTTGATAATGTCTTTAACAACAAATTCATCTAGGCAAAGACATTACGCATATTTCTTTAAATGGCTTTAACAACAGAATGAAATAAAATCAACGCAACAGCAGCTTTTGGAGTGCTTATTTAGATGTTTGAAAAAAAGGCGTTATGGAACAAGACACGAGAGCAGCATGCAAACAAATGAAAGAAATTCGACGGAAATGACGTTTTGGGTCAAATGCTTTTCAGTGCAGCTTTGTTCCGATTGAAATTGTTCAAGTCATGAGCGCGTGTTTAAGGGGTGACTGAATAGAGGATAACGAGCTGCGAAACTGATAGACAAAAGGACAAGAATAAACTTCATCGGCGATATGACGCGTTTATAAATAAAAAGATCTTGCCTAAATATGTCAGTAACATCATTTATGACCAAATACCACGCTTAAGCTTGTAAATCAGTTTTACTCGTAGCATTTTTCCTGCAGTTGGTCCTCAAATATAATTTTTCGAAATGATTTGTAACTGTTATTATTAATGTGGATATTGCGCTGATTTTTGTTTGTTGTTAAGGAGTTGTTTTTCCTTCCTGAAAAATTTGATAAAAAATTCCTGGCATATATGGAAATTCCTTTGAAGGCAAATACCGTGAAAATTGTCTTATGAGGGAAGGGATGCATATGAATTCATAAAAATTATTCTCATTTCCAAAATAATTCTGGGTTACTATCACCTTCAGCCTACGGTGTTGGCCATTTTGTCATGTAAAAAAGAATCCAATACATGGACGCAATTAAGGATGAATTTTCCTCAAATGGTTTGTTCTATTTGTTGGAAAATGGCTGGTTCTCAAACACAATGGCAGCTTCACAAATACTTTTGCTCACCGCCGTGTAAAATTATTGTCTTTTAGCATGAAAGCAATTGCAGAAGAGGTGCTATTGAAAAATAATGCTGAGGTGTTGCCTCATTTTCAAACTCTCACCCAGCAAAGGAACACGTTACTGTATATGACATATAAACAATCGAAACATATGGTAAAGTGACTGTAAGCAATGAAATGAAAATTTAAAAATCATCATCCCACGAACTGCGCTTGCAATGATTTAGACGAACTGAAAATGTTCACTGTGAAATCGCATAAACGCTCTGCCCATCAGCATGTATGCTACAACCAACTGCAAATCCACGTAACTACAAATGGTTGTCAGCAACTCATCATGTTATCACGACATTCAACCGCCAAGAGCAATATATCGTCGCCATATCGTTTACGTGGTATCCCGCAAATGCTTCGCGTAGATCGCGTTGGTGCTGGAGAGGCAGCGGGAGAAGTACTTTTATCAATGCTGCATGTTTCGTAGTTAATCGGTGCCTGCGTATTACACTTTCACCCGGATCACTCAACGTTTTGGCGTTAGTAAGAGGCACAGAATTTTCCCAATTGTTCACATCCAATGGTCCAGTGTTTACCAGTGGCATTGTCCGACTGACCTCTTCTTGGACACTGTGTCAATTTACACAGCGAAACTTTTTGTTCTCTTCCGTTTATACGCTATACTGTACATTAGCGTACATAAGGTTCGTAATACCATTTCTTCCATCAAGTCATCATATTTAGTCTCGAAAGTACGTGGATTTTCATAAATGCTGTCCGAGACAACCACACAGGCAATTTTTCCCCATCGGAAACGGCTGAACAAAATCAAGAAGTAATTCACGTGAGTGCTGTTTGTACAAAAACGATAGAAAGAATGTAACGTTTCCGGGACTGCACTTTCCCACACATCTAAAAGCAAGTTAAGCGACTTCAGCGCCAGTCCAATTGCCTTTCATAATGTATAGTCGCGTTGTAACATTCTAATTGTGAATTGCGGATAGGGTGATAAGTGCTGTAGTGACCTCTTGCTGTGTCACGTTTTATCAGGTACTCTTTCACTTCACGAGATTTGAAAGAACGCCCAAAACCCTCAAGAATATTATTCGCCATACTGCACAAACAGCTGGTCCCAGTATTTGATAACAGTCAAGGATAGCACATCAGAATAAGCGAAAAATAATGGGAACCATGAGTATTCATCCACTACTAGTAACATGTACACATTGCGGTCTGGAGGGTAACTGTCCTTCAATATCGACGTTTAAGGGTTCGAATTGAAATAACCGGCTCAAATGAAGAAGAAGATGAAGAAGAAGAAGGAGATGAAGAGATGGGATGTTTTGTGGCTTTGTAAATGTCCATCTTTCACGCACATAAGACTACGGTATTATTTCAACATAGATGCTGCACGAAGAGCACACTAGTTTATTTTGTAGTGAAGATAAATTCTCGTTCAACACAAAATGCAGCAGCTGGGTCATTGCATTGTGACATACACCAAGATGTATTTCAAATAGGTTAAAAACGGAAAAGGCAGTAAGAAAGACACGAGTAATAGACATCAGGAGCAACATATTCTCTCTTAGAACGATTCTGAATCTCATAAAAGCCCCAACACTAGACATTTTCATCATTGACTTTGTTCCGTTTGCGGTTATCCCATAAAACGCCATCACAGTGTTGTTCTTTACCAACAACGTGATCTTCTGAGATATTGTAAGAACCTGTCTAAAGCAGTGGTTCTTAATCCGGGAGGGCGTCAATAAATTTCCAGGGGAAGCGAGAGCCCTTACGCGTCCTACAACATGGAATGCTTGATCATTGATTTACTTACAAATACATTTGTTTTTACAGCTGATTTAAAGTCAGGGGGTCTTGAAACAATGGCCCATTACCTAAGGTAGGCATGATAACAAAAATGTTAAGAACCACTGGTCTAAACCCGGGCACGTGTTTGCTAAGTTGCAGTCAGTAAGTACCGGGTGAACATTCTTTTTTGTCTTAATGAGCACAGTATCTAGATTCTGAATTGCCGCATCATGTGTTTCGAATTCGTCCATGTCTGACCCAAATGTGTTAAAAGATAGGAAATTCCTCAAAAATCAAAGCTATTATTGTATTACAGTGATACATTCCAACCAGCTGCTCGTCATTGAATAATGCGCCGACGAAAACAAAGGTAAAACGCTTTAAAGAATGCGTTGCTGCTGCATTTCTTGTCTCTCTTTTTGTTTAGCAGTAATTTGAGTTTACAGAAGCTTTTCAGTTTGATAGTAAAATATATAAGTCTATACCTTAAAACGCCTGAGTTTGCGAATGTTTAAAGCAGCAAGTGAGACTTCAAATGCATTTTTAATCAAAAAGCAAACAGAGTGAAGATCATTTTTAAAAATATTTAATTATTTTAGTAGCGAATGGGATATTCATTATGTTATACCGATTAACGTAGTCTAATTAAATGGGTCGAAGTATCAACTTTTGCAAACAACTTTGTGCTAGTTTTGTTAGAATTTTATGCTTTTTTATCTACTTCATCAGCTTGACAAACACTAATACCCTGTGGCGTAACTGATGGTAGGCAGTGGACGAGCTGCCCCCCAGTGGCAATTCTAAGGGGGACCTGGATGGGCCATGTCCCCCCCAGATTATTGCTTGGCCCCCCCGTTGGGCCCCCAGTTTGTTTCTTAATTTCCCGTTTAAGTTCGTTTGGTTGACACATGTAGGTTTGCCGAATGCGTTGTGTAAAAATACCGGCCTTTTTGTCAACAGCGCCAGATCTAAGCTGTGTGGTAATTCGTAAGCGGCGCAGGGAAAACAGAGACAATCTGTATTGTTAAACCACAGTTAATAATTTGCCCGTGTTTTGGTTGATTCGTTACATTTCGGTGTTGGTGTGACGTGACAATCGCACTAAGGATTGCGTCAACAGCAGCAAATAAACTTCGCTGAAGAAACAAGATTCACTACAAGAGTCAATTATGATTTGAGAAATTCTGCATTAGTTCTTTTTGAAGTTACGGCAAATTATTTGTTTTCACAATATCGGCTTCAGACTACTGATTCAAAATACCGGGCTTTTAACGGCCTCTGCTAAATTGCAGTAGCAGTAAATACCGGCAAGGCAGGTAAAACACCGGCCAACTGACAACCCTAGAGATATGCGATAACTTTCGGCTAGCAATATCTTAAACGATGATTTAGAAACTCTCTAACCTGCATTCGATATTTCCCAAATGCATGATAAGCTGTGTTGTTGTTTTTGACGGTCGGGTAACTAACGGTCGGGACAGTCGGGTTGTGACGACACACAACAGGGGTTGCTCGGGTCCTGCGTGAAATTTAGTCAGACAGTGGTCGTATAGGTAGTGTTGAAAACTCCATTTCGAAACTAAGAAACACTCACAGAAGAGGGAAGATTGATCTTTCGTGCATTTCAGTGTGAGATGGAGCTGGATTATATTCAGGGCTACCACGCCGTCCTTATTTCTAAGATTTATCCTTATTTTGCAGTACTACATCTTAGAAAATATTACTGTTCTTACTCCTCATTTCTAAGATTTATCCTATTTGTGACTTCCGTCCTTATTTCCTGTAGCATAACAAATTTAAATACACGCAATATCTGATAGATATACAGACCATTTCCATCTCATCGTGAACATTTTGTAATCAAACTTTTTTGATGTCATA
>JGI24022J15233_10002364_pt1 | contig 17570 bp, 8 predicted proteins | sample Ectturendosymbi2_FD_15233 | JGI IMG/M metagenome (IMG submission 15233) | reverse complement strand
TACTACGGCTGAGCAGCACAAGTGCTGACCGCATTAGCTACATTACCAATTTCTGTAGCATGATAAAACTGTTGCACGAGCTCAAAACAGCAGTTGTTAACATAGAAGCATTCAGGCATTTGATAATGTCTCAGCACGGAAAAAAGAAAACTAAAAATTTGCGGGACTTCTGTACATAACAAAAAATTAAAACTTTTCTTGCGTACTTTATGCGCATTCTCAATTCCTAAGTAGTTTAGCAAGATTCGATTTTGCAAACCAGGGTGTGCGTTAGCCAGTCCAGCTGCACAGTTTTATGCTCCGCTGCTCGTATTCAACAAGGGATTAGCGCAGCTTGATTTTGCAATTGTAAATTGCCCTGATGCAGTGATGAGTGTGTTTTACTCCCCTGTTTAAACACGCAGCCTGATATTTTTGNAATTATGAACTGCTGTGTCGTAGCGTTAAGTTTATTTTCCTCCGATATCGTAACTTCGAGCGCTGATAGTTTATATTCAGGGCAATGACACATGAATTAAGGGGAGTGCGTGGAGAACATGCATATCGTGTCAACAAGTTTCGCCAAAACGTTGGTTTGGAAACATTAATATGACGTCAAATTGTGACGTCACAAATACCGCACACCAAATACAAATGACCACCACATGCCACTGAATGAAACCACCCATGAAAATTTTCTGCGTACGCCACTGGCAACAATAAACTATTCATGCTTTCTTCTGCTCTTGCAACTATGGCGGCCGTTTTTTTTTCAGTTTTCAAGGTCTGAGAAATGCGATTCAGCAAAATGTATTGCTTGCTACGATAACAGACGCAATGCTGTAAACCTGGCTAAAATGCTCTCTCTTTTCGCGTCCAGTTCTTTGACGCCTCGAAAAATTTTGAATCAGTAGCCTGAAGCGTCTACAATTACTATTTGCTTTTTATAACCTGATAGATGTCTATGTCTACCACGCTTTATTGTTTGTTCCGCGGTCCACCCGCGGAACTGGTGAGTTTTTGCTCATTGACAACACCCATCAAAACCACTCGATGAGGCATCATGCCTAAAACACTCACGTCGGTTATATTCTGGCTACTTGACATCAGACCTTGTTGTTACCATAGCAAAAGTCCTCACTGTTTAATACTCTTTGCACCAAAAGGAATAGCGGCTTCTTTTTTATCTGTCAGAGTACTTTCTGTGTACCTTCTAACAACACACGAGTAGATTTAATATCACGCAGGTGTTGGCAATGAGCAAAAACTCACCAGTAAACTTTCAAGCAGCACAAAGTTGTACAGAACAACCTCACTAAAAATAAATTCATCGTGTAACTGCATAGTTATGTTAGTCGTCTTAACATAGCACGACTAAATATATACGGCTTTGTCTTGCTTCAGCCGCTTTCAGCAAAATTATTGCATAAGTGGCCGGTAGATGGAGAATACACGGAAAGCATTGATTGTTGCACTTAACAAGGCACAGATACATTGGCACCGGAAGGATTTTTCCCAGTAGAGGATTTTTCCATGGGTAGCCAAGAAGACTTTTCCAGGGGGGCCAAAAGTGGTGATATTCATTTTCTCCACTCGAAACTAAGAACACAATCTTTTTGCTAAAAGATTCATAGAAAAATATTAAATTTAAAAATTCAGGGGGTCAAGGCCCCTATTGGCCCCCCTTATGACGCCCATGCAGAGAAACTGCATCTGACTTGACATCAGGATACCACCGAGACAGATGGTAAGTCATGCGGCAAGCCGTACAATACTATAACTGTGGAGTTGCGGGCGTCATTTTTGACAAAAACCTTAAAATGTGCTCAATCAAAACAGGTAACGTGATTGTAATGAACTGAAATACTGTACAAAACGAAGGACACTGATGGAAAAGAGCATACGAAAAAATGAAGTCCTGTTGAGCTTACTGAACCTAGCAAAAATCAAAAGGATCGCCTGAAAAGAAACAAATAGAAAAAACTATTTAGTCTTGTTTAAATTAAGCTTCGTGTAGCGTATACTTTAATGAATATTGATAAGGGTTGCTCAAAACAGTTGAATGGGTTCAATGCACAAATACCCTAGACCCGACAAATTGCGTATACTGCATCAGCTAAGAAAGAGAACCAGTTGTTCGATGCCTCGTTTCATCGATTTCCAATTTGCATTGACGCAATGTACAATTTATTAATTAAATAGAGTTAAAACCAGTGACCACAGACTTGGGACAAAGATCAATAGCAATCTATAAAAGCATTCTTAAAGCTGTCTAGCTCTTGTATCTGTGCCAGGAGTGAGAGCGTTTTATTCATGGAACTACGTAATAAAAAAATTCTTGAACCACTTGTTTTCTTCGGGACATTCTAACAGGGTAGTGTCAGAAATTGTTTCATCCAGCAGTGACGCATTACATCCAGTAGTTACGCATTACAGCACGCAAATCCACAAAATGACGTCACTTTACAGGTTGTAAATAATTAAACATACAAAAAACTCAGGGCAAATGTCTGGGATTAACAAATAAGGAGATCATGCGATGAAATTTGGTAAACACGCAACTTTTAATGTACATTAATATACTGTATGGTGCATGCCATTTACAACCGTTTGGCCAGTATTCAGTAATTAACTAACGTAGATCCAGTAATTAAGCTAACGTAAATGTAAACCTAAAAAACACGATTGCTGATGTTCTACCTCCGTAAAACACTGCCATCGTTGTAAATAACTACGGTTTTGTGAACTGACCTCACATTACAAAAGCACTCCAAGAAAGGAAACAAAAATTGATATCTTGTTGAGGTTAATGAGAACATTTTATTTTCGCGATCAGCAGTAAAAAGTAAATCTAAGTTATGTTTTTCTGCAAGTCGGACAATAAGGAAAATGTGAGCGAGAGATAGAGAAGTCAATCTTCGCAAAACAGAAAAAAAGGTGTTCTTACTTGCAGGGATATTTTTGCGTGTTCAAGGAGCTCGGAAAAATTTTCCCATCATAAAAATTCTCCTGTATTACGCTAAGACATGTATCAAACCTCCCTCCTTGCTTTGCTAAAGATTTCTCCCATACTATGCTATGAAGCATTGTGTCTTCGGGATCATTTTAGTCTATCCCAGTAATTGCAAATGCATAATTCCAAAAGGTTGAGAAAAATCCACCACACAAAATAGTGGCAAATGATGGGTACATGTGGCGTACGTTTCTGAACGTGCTTTGTAGAACTCGGACGGCTGAATCTTTTTGGATGAATCTTTTTCCTTGGTCACGGTACAAAACACGGTTGTTAATAAAGCAGACATGGATTTTTTCTAAGCCACTTTTCTACGCTTCATGCAAAAGCAGCAGTTTCAGAAAATTTGCAGTTTTTCTGTGCTGTTTCAAAAGTCATTTGCGTAGGTTTTTCGTAATTTTGCAGAAAATAAGAACCACCACAAAGGAGAGCTCATCTAAAAAGGAATATATTAAACCACGTATGGCACGTACGAAAGAAAAGCGTCTGGGCAAGAAACAAACAAGGGTGTTGTGTTCAATCAAATGTTTTTACTTCTTCCAATTGTGGCAAACCTGTTTGTTGTAAAAAATTATTTCTGTACATCAGTTGCATGCCTTTACCATGCTTTTTTGTTCTCCTCATGCTAAGAACTTTCCAACTAAAAGGCCAAGCATTTATTCAGCACACTCGAAAAGTAGTTCAGAATGGATTAGGTCTAAACATTTTGAGCAGTTAAGAAAGGTTATCCCACGTAGGCCTTCACTGTAACGTTTATAGCAGGGATGGCCGACCAGTCAGAGACAAAGAGCCACTTTTCTTACTGTGCTACCGCAAAGAGCTACATCATACACATGGGTACACATGAGCATCACCCCAACTCTTCGTCACTCACACACATAACATTGCTCAGGTAGGTTTATTGCAAATATTTCACACCAACATGACAATGACAGAACTTCACAAGTCATTTATTGCTATGCATTCTATTTAGTGGAACTTCTGGTAATAACGTAAGAGCCGCATGGAGTCGGGCAAAGAGCAGCGGATTGGCCACTCCTGGTTTAAAGCATGCCGGTTGATAAAGATATCCGATCGTCTAGAGTTGCCTTGGCATGGGAACACTTTTACAGAGGGCGACGTGCGTGACACAGAGGCATACGCAGCATCTGCATCATCTTAAGCAAATATCTGCCAAGAATCGTTGCCTGAATAGCCTCTGAGTTGTTTACATGTACTCTATGCGTTCTTGTCGGCGTAGATCCCGCTATAGCATTCATCCTCGATTAACTTGGGTAGCTTCGTGGGTAAACATGATAGGATGGGCCAAGTTCAACTCCAGGGATGTGATAGTGGGTGAAATGCCAGGACAAGAAGAGCCTTAGTTAAAAAGTGATGTCAATTTATACGAGCACAGAAGTCGCTTCAGGTGTTCAACGGCCTAAATTATTCCNGTCGTGTCAGCTGTCGGAAAACAATTATCTCTTGATCTTGGAATCTTGTCTCTGTTGTCTCCTTTTTGTGGATCNTTTCTTTTTCGTTCTTCTTATCCCTTTTTTAAAGATATGTGATGAAAAGGAACCTCTTTACCATTTTTTTGCTCAACGAGTGACAAACCGACTTCAACAATCACAACAAACGATGTGACTTTTCCTTAAACGTAGCCAGTTGCATGTTAAAAAAGGAAAGATTTCAAAAAATGATAGCAGTTGTAAAAATTTTGAGTTGCAATTTGAATTCATTCCAGGGCAAAATTCAATTCTAAACTTGTTAAGGGAAATCTAGTCTAAAACTACCAGAATTTTATTACGATTGCAATTAACTTCCAGTTAAAGTACGCAAAGTGAATCTGCATGAGTGGTTTGTGCGAACTTAGCAGGCAAATGCATATTTAGCACTTGGGTAGCCATCTAAAGAGGGGGTCGGGAACCTTTTTGGTTACGGGAGTCATGAAACCTACATAATTTTATTGTATTTCCGTGAGAGCCATATAATATTCTTCAACACTTTATGCAACTAACTTACTTAACTAACGTGTGCATTTTTAAGCAAAATCAACAATTTTGAACGATGGTAAATGTCTCAATTTTATCTTCATTAGCGTGCTTCTTACTGTTAATGTGACTTCTGGTGCTGCATGGTATTGCTGATGGCTTTGTAGGAAAATTACAGAAAAAGTTTCATTCGCAACAATCGTGTTAAGAAAATATCAAGCGAGCCAAATGTTGCCATCAAAAGACCCACATCTGGCTCGGGAGCCATAGCTTCCTGACCCCTGGTCAAAAGAATGCATCATGCACAACGCAAAGTTGCACGCGAAAACAACGCGTGTATTGGTGAATACACTCAATACCCTGCGCTATAATGTCTCATATGACGAGATAATGCCAAGCCTTAGAGCGTATGTACGATGCTCACGATCTGACTGGCCATAGCAAAGCCTACGCACCAATCAGTCCTGTCATATATACAAGAGAAATTGTACCAAAGCATGTTTCAGAACATATCAAATTAAACAGCAAAATACCAAACCTAATTTTATCCCATGAAACACGTAAAAAGCAATTACAAGCTTTCTTATGCATGGCAGATATGATCTACACAACCTTTACTATAATCCTAATTCGGAACGTAATGCATGTACCTACTGTAAAACGTCTCCAAATATATTTAGTGAACGCATACACAACTTCCGAAAATAGCCGGTATTTATAACGCAACACTGAAGATCGGCAACTTTTGCAAAGAACAATCTGTGACATCATCGACTTAAGTATTTTAATGTAGTAGCATCGCAGCAGTACGATTTTCTTAAAATGAATTTGTTGCAAGTTTCAAGGAAAAGAAAAATATAGGATTTCGTGGATATCCTAAAAACTGTTGACAACTTTTTATATACATTAAATAAAAGTACTTATGCCAAGCCGCTTTAAAATATGTTGAGTTACCAATTCTGTTTTAATAAGAGCTGATAATGCGTACTTAATAGGTGAAATAAATATTCGGTAAGATATTAGTGTGTGATTCTTTGATGGGTAAGGATTCTTTCCATTGACAGAGTTATCAATTTTTTATTTAAATATGCCTGTCGTTTACACTGGAACCAATTGAGAACACTACCATTTTTGGTGACTTTAGGAAATACACAACAGAAAGCTCGAGATTGAGGATTAGTTGCTGCGTACGGATGTACAAACTCAAGTAGGAGGTGTTTATGATGATCTGAAAATCACCGTCAAATCCTTTCAGCGAAAAATGAAGCAGTTGCTGTAAGAAGAAAATCACAAAAGAACGCAAAATATGCATCGGATGACCTTGTAAGACAAGCTCACAGGGTAAAATACAGGGAGCTGACTTGTATTTTAGTTGACCAGTTGATGTGTTTTGATGTTCTGAACCAATAAATTAAACTTAAACTTGAATCCTGAAATTGTGACAATTGAGTTGGTTGCCCCCAACCGAGACCCCGGTGGGTGCTTTATTCTGAGCTAGAAACACGTGTGCAGTACCAACCGTGGTGTCTAATTAACTGTAACGATATGACTCAAGATTTTTTTGAAAATACTTAAATCTGGAGTGGAGTTAAACCTGGAAATATTTGATAAAACTAAGTAAATTCGAAAAGGTGCTGGCATTTGTTTGCCAGCTGTAGAAAGTAGTGGGTAACCTTCGCACCAGATTTTCGCTCTACAAACGTTTCGTACTACTTGTAGAAACAACAGTTCTTTTAGCTTGAATTGATTCTTTCGAAGACTACCATAAATTCATTTTGAGGTATCTTATGAGATTGTGGCGCCAAACGTGTTGCAAGGTTACGATTAATACGTAACTTGAACTTTTCGTTGAACTGAGCGGAATTTGACTGACAAATAGAGACAGACGACCTGAAGCAGTAATTACGACAAAACACTCTTTAATGAATGATTTAATGTCTGCACACATAATTTTTGACATAAAGACTGAATAGTTTTTGCAGAAGTAAGAGAAATGTTTACCTTCTTCTGATATGGCAGGACATCATCACTCGACACAGAGCACATAGGTGAGAGGCGATTGTTTACTGTAGATTTAGCACCTTGAGCAAAATCTGCTGCTATCTGAATCAAACTTTGTATTGCTTGCAAAGATCACGTCATGCAGCTTCTACTACAAAACCTTACAGACCAAAAGTTGGTCGTTAGCTCCAGGTTCATATCATGCTCTCTTACAGTCAAAACAGCTGAATATCAATGACAACACACACGTCTCTTTTTATTTTAAATACCAATTTAAGTTCTAGAAAGTGTGTAACTGTTTCATTATTATTAGGGCAACCGATTGTTTGACATAAAAACTTAAAATTTTGACTTTATTTTGACATATAAAGTTGTTGCATTTGCAATAGCAAAATAATTCATCCTTAGGTGTTGAGATTAACCCAGGAACATATTCATGCACTCTATGCTGCGAAATTTTAAGAAATTTGGTTCTTTAACTTTGGGGATGATGTATTGATGAGTACATTAATAACTACAGTAGCGTCAAACCTGAGAACATCATAAAGTTGAAAATATGCGTAATGAATTGAGCATTTACCAAACCAAGTACTGTAAGACCACGTTTCTTGCCTTACCACGCCTATCCTACATAATATGAAATCGTCCAGTAGTGGCCAAAACAACAATGTTTCGTCAAAAATCGCAATAAACCCATTATTATTACAGAATTGCAATTAAACTTGTAGAAGTATGACAATGTTTGTTATTGTAGTTTCAATGAAATATCAATAAAGAGAAAAAAACTGTGCTGCAAGAAAAATTTGACCCAACGATGAATTTTGACCTAATGATAAATTTTGACTTTTTTTGACCCAATAACTTGGGATTCCCTCATGGCATGAGCGTGACATTTGGTTTGTGGACGTTTCATAAGCTTTAAAAAAGGCAGAAAAAATTTGACCGGATTGACTTTTGGTTGCCCCACTTATTATTATGCAGCTACATTGCCCAGGCACTTTAATGTTATTCTACAGCCAAAAATGATTTTTATCGGGGTGTACCTATATTCAGGGACGCTGGAGAGCAGGGGCATGACGGGGGCATTGCTTCCTTTCAAACGGTCTACCAAGGTCTACTAAAATTCATGCCTACATGGCTTGTCCCGATAAAAAAACACACCATCAGCTCGAATACTAAAGGTAACTTCGCAAATGTAACTCCTCAGTAGCAGTCATTCAACCGCTTTATCTTTCCCTTCCTTTTTGAGTATTTTGCATTCCTGATGCCTGTACCCTGCTCTTCAGCGATAAATTTTGTTTATACGCGAGGACAAGTAATAATCATATAATACAAATGATCCTGTACGTTCCTGCGAATGACCAAAAATTTAGTGAATTGACACCAGTTTTGAAAATAATTACCGCATCGTACATCACCTCTCTAGCGAAGATCATAAAAGCGCCATTTTCGTGAGATCAGACCCAAAAAACTACGCATGGCCACGTTGCAGCGACAAAATTTTTACTTGAACTCATGGAAAAATCTTAATTTTAGCCGTTATTTGAATAAATTAGCATTTTTAGGGGTCAAACATGATCGCAAGTCGTAGATATCATCAAATTCGGATTTAACATCCAAAATAGTCATAGAAATGAAAGGTTTCTTTGCAAGTTCTGCAAAAAACTCATTTGACCTACCCTACTAACAACGCTTGCTATTGTTATTTTTTCTTCTAACCCGTGTGTTCAATTTGTTGTTGTACTTACCTATGCTGGACTATGTGTCTGAGCGCAATAAATGGTAAAATCTGTGGCAGACCACGGAAGGCCTAAGGTAAGCTGCGATGGGCCTGCAGTAGGTCTGTAGGTTGTACGCCGTGGCAGATTATGGTAAGCCGTAGGCCGGTAGTTTTTAGATAAACTAGGCGTTTTTGGGGTGATAGCGGTTGAAAACAGAAACTAAAGGAAACTGATCAGAAAGAAAGGTTGTAATAATGTTTTAGAGAAGCCAATCACTGTGGAGCAGAAGACAAGATTTTTAAATAGGCTAAATCGGCTACTGCAATGGCCAAACAAGCCTTCAAGACACTCGAGGTTATTTTAAGAAATAAAAACTGATCTGAGAATGTTCGCACAAGAGTCCTGAAATGTAACGTTTAGCCAGTTCTGATATATACCCATGAATCCTGTACACTAGCTGCATCACTAAGTCAGAATTTGGAAGCTGCTGAGATATGGTGTTACCGGAAAATGCAAACGATTTTTTACATGGCCAAGAAAACAAATAAACAAGTCCTAATCGAAGTCAATCACAGCAAATCTCTTTTAACAACCATAAAAATGCGGCAATTCCGATTTTTGGACTCATCACCAGGTGGCAACAACTAGAACATCAGGTTATTTGTGGGAAAACATGCGGCAAGTATGCACGACGACGTCCAATAAAAATGTACTTGGACCAGATCAAGGACTGGATGAATTTAAACCCTCTACATATCCTGCAGCCTCCACATGATAGAAAAAGTTGGAAGTCTGCCTGCGCATGTGCCCTTATGCCTGATGCAGGCAATTGGATTTTCATGATGATGATAATGCAGACTAATGTTGAACAGAGTCTCAATTATTAAATTCATGCACATGGCAGCATCAGTGATACAGACCCAGCACACTTTTACGTCACAAAGTTATTCGTGTGTTGCCATACGCAACAGTACTCTGTACTGTAAAGCAGGGGCGTAACGCGGTTAGATGGCGCCCGGGGGAAAAAGTAACTTTGGCGCCCCCATGTTCGAATTTGAGGTCTTTAGGAAGCAAATGTACAGTATTGAAGAAAGCACTTGTGACATTGTTGGGAATTTTCGGCGCCCCCACATTCATTCGGCGTCCCCATAGTGATTCGGCACCCGGGGAATTGTGCCCCCCTTGCCCCCCTCGTTACGCCCCTGCTGTAATGGCCATAATCACACTCAAAACTTTGTGATGATCATAAGCACACCTAAAACAATTTTGAATGAAAAAGTAAGCTATCAGTTTTGCCAGGTGATCTATTATTTTGGCTACGACAAAAAATGGTTCCATATACGAAATACAAAATTGGAAAGTACTTGTGAATATTTTTATCAGAAGATCACGAGACCCCTACAAAAAAGGCAAACGACCCCAATGGGGTCGCGACCCAGGATGAAAATACTTGTACTAAATCAAAGATCTACCAGCAGAAAAAGCAAAATAATTGAAACCGTGTTTTTTCATCATAGCTTATCCCGCTTAAAGGTAAGCTGTCGACAATTACGCAGCAGTTAAAACAAAATAGTTGCAGACCAACCGTGACGCTCGAGTGATTTTGACGAAAGTCTCATGTAAAGTATTGCTGTTAGATGTACAGAAGATATTCAATCCTTCAGCGAGTGCAAACAAAAAATCAATTATCAAAATGAGATCTGGGTTAAGACCGTATATTTACCGCGAATTTGATGAAGGGATGCATATGTTTTTTCCCCTTGCCAATATACTGTAAAGGACGAAAGAGTGGATATTTGTTTGTGGTTTTGATTATTTGTTAATTTTCGTCAGCTTCACCAGCGCCAATAGTTTCTGAATTCATATTCGTCGAAGGGCAAGAATCGTATGCTTTGCAATGGATGCAACGGAGAATCGATCACATTTGTACTACAAGAAGCTGGTTGAAGACGGTTATTTTCCAGGCACATCACAAAAAAGGGAATCAAAGAAGTTGGCAAGCTGCTAAAGAACCTTCTCCAGAAGCTGCTTTTTATGAGATTTGTGAAGATTACCTATGGCTACTTTGCGCATTACTATTACAAAACGTGTACTTGAATTTACAATGAACTTCACTAACATTTTAAATCATCAAGATAAACATCTGGAGTTTATCGCTACGCGTTAAATATCGTGAGCGTAGTTGAAGCTTACTGTTTGCTTTGACAAAATATTGCAAAGGTGACCTAAAAATATCAAGTCAGTTGTATCCACATTGACTGATAAAGCAACACAACCACGCAAATAATTCAAGAATTACTTTAAAAAATTCGCAATTGCCTTGTGACAACAGTTGCATAACTGTCGTGGACGTGCTTGAGTGCTCTGTGTCTAGATGCTATAATTAGCTCATCTGACACGCCTGCGAGTTATGCGCTAAAGCAACATACATTGCGATGAGCATCCATGATTCAACATTCCAAACCTAAATATAGCAATTGAGGAGAAACCACAGAAAGAGTAATCGCAGCAATGCGAGGTGCACCCCTTCAAAAATCTTTACAAAAACCCAATTCGAAGTGAAATTTCAAGGTATCTAGTTCTTTTGGCATTACTCACACACTTTACTAGAAGGAGATTGGAATATGCAGAGTACTACGGCGTGGGAAGTCGAAAGAGACCGTGGGAGTATGGGACGATGGTCTGTGTCACGAAATTGTCAGTTTTTCTTCTTGTTTGGTGACGATTGAAGCTTGCAAACTAAATTCTTTCGTTCATGCATAAATGAATAAATCCAATTGAAAGGTCCAACACTGCTTGAACCAAGGCACAGTTACAACATTTTTAGGTGACTCGGCAGTGCCATCTCCGATGACAGCCAAGAAGATATGGAAAGCTGCTTCTCGGTTGTGTATGAGAAGAGATCTGGTATCGAAAATTGAGATTTTTAAACTTCCTTCTTTTTCAAACATGCAGTTCTTCTCGTTTATCAAACTTTAAAAGTGCAGAAACAACTAAGGATACGTTTTCAAAAATATCCATTTTGTCCCCGTCTCGTTCTCTCACCTTGTTTTCTTTACAAAATCTGTTCCTCTGAAGTACTCAAAAGGATTCAAGCTTTTGAAATAAATAAATTCTTTCTAGAAGTTTCGAAACCTCTTGTTTGGCATTGCCACAAAAGCTTGTTAAACACAGCAATGAAATTGGTTTGGTATTATCAGCAAATGTATGTGCTTCTAAATTTTATGACACTACCATTGCGTAAATCAGTTTATGTGTCCCGGCAGGGTTGCGGAGTCGGAGTTAAAATGTCCGACTCGGACCCCAACTCCGACCTTTCCAAAATTTCCCACACTTCCCTTTCCAAAATTTCCCACACTTCCCTTTCCAAAATTTCCGACTCCGACTTCTTATAAAGTGAATAAAGTTTGGCAGTCAACAATTTTGCAGCAACTAGCAAGCAATGGAAATCGTGGCACACAGCAAGAATTATCTGTTTCAACAGAAGTTTCAAAAGAAATTGTACTACTTGAACAGGAACTCCTAACTTAGGAGTGTGATGAAAAAATAATCCAATTACACTTCCGGAGTCGAAGTCGGACAAAAAAATCCTACTCCGTCTCCTAGTGTTGTTAGGAATCCGGCTCCACCCAAAAACCTCCGACTCCTTGCAACTCCGACTCCGCAACCTTGTATTGCAGCATATTTTACTTCCACTTTAATTAAAAAGAAAATAAATCTACGAAATATATGAAATACCTTCTGTTTCTTTGTTGATACCTTCAACAAACCAACTAAACGGGTCTTCTTGAGGTTATAAAATACTCGAGAGCTGACATAATTGTACAGACAAAGATTTTGAACTTGAACTGTGGTTGGGAATCAGGTTTAATTAATTTGATGTGTTGATGTAAAAACGTCCAATAACACCTTGAAGCAAGCACTGATAGAAGCGCAAATTCCCAGGAAAATGTAACACAAGCAAATGCCGGCTGTGCAGTACATAAAGAGAGTTGGATTTTGCGTGAAAAATTGAGTACCGCCTTTTACCTGGAAAAAAGGAATATGTAAAAATCTACTTATCTATCAGATGCAAAAGCTCATGCTTTTGCCGATCACAATAAAACTATAATCAAGATAAAGAACAACTAACTTGCGCATTTGGCCGACGAGGAAACTTAGGAAGTGAGCACGTTTGCGTTTACTTGCGTTGTTTTTTTAGTTATTTTGAGATTGTAATTACAGTAGGAGGAAAACCATTCCTTGATTCGCATCCTTAATACAAACACATCCATATCAAGCATCGGGCAATGTGGAAGAAACAGCTGCAATACGTTCATATTCTAAACTGTAACGAAGCTTTTGAAACCACTGCAATGTCATTAAGATTTTCTGCACGAAGATGAAAATAGCACCGAAAAAAACTAACAAAAAATCCTCCGCACAAACTTTACCAAACGAAATAGACAGAAAACTAAGCAACAAGTATACTTTTGTCTAAGCTGATAAGTACAGAAAAATGCAATAAAAACTGATCCCGGAACTTTTATGCGCAGTGTTGGCATGACTGAAATCTCAGATTTTAGCCGCTTGTTTGTTTTGCCATGCTGCTGTGCATCATGCTTCACTAGTTGTGCAAGAAGATAACGCCAAGCGCCACCCATTTAATCGCTTGGCAGTCAATGATTCATTAAAGCAAACAACGATAAATTTGTGTTGGACTTCCTACTAACATTAACAACTGCATTCGACTGTTTGCTAACAGTTCAAGAATTTTACCAATTTTTTCTTAGAGACAATTGACACTTGATTCTTTTCCTAATAGATCTTAGTTTATCTTCGATATCTTTTCAAATATTTACGGTATGATAGCAGGCAACAAATGGGTGAAATGTCGAACAACGCACGCGCACGCACGTTCACACAGGAGCTCACGTGTGTTTATAGATCTGTCTAAAAATTTCGGCCGGTATTCTTCGTTCAGGCAATTCGCGGAGTGATAATCTTCAAAGTAGTGGAATGCACTTCCGTGGCGGGCCACAGTTTTGCAGATTAGTTGGGAATGGAGAACATACCTAAAAGATTTACAAACAACGAAAGCGACTAGATCGCACAGCGGTTTTGATCCGATCCTTGCAGCCACCTCGCAGTTGGACTCAGAAAGCCTTTCTGCGGTGAGAAGTTGCGGAGACGCTTTTTCGATGACGTTCCTNTCCATTATTTTTTGATAAGCTTTGTGTTTGCCAAACATTTGCCAAGAGATACCGGTTGCTCACTCAAGTTTTNCTGAGGTCTTTGCTATCATTGCACTAACGAAAGTTAGTGTATATGAAACTATCGCGTGGCTCTCATAGAGTGAAATTCTGCAGATGCTGCCACAAGCCTCACTTGAATTAAATTTTTGAGCTACTGATTGTAATTTTTTGTTAGGGAACAAATAGTTATTCAGTCTCCGTGGGTAAAAATGTTTTAAATATTCTTTATTGACAAGTTGGCAACGATCAATCAAAAGAAAAGAAGAGAACTCAGTAACCTAGTTTTTCTTCAAGTGTGCATTGCAGTGGTTCTACACCTCACGTAAACTGGAATAGATAGTTTCTGAAAACTTTCAACTATGAATTTACATAAATCGCTATTACACAGAACGGAGTTTGCACACAAACATGTCACGTTGCATAAAACATTGCGACACCTGCTGGTAGATTTCTCAGATCACCGGCTGGCAAATCGTTTTTGGGTTGAAGCGCTTCAAACGATATTTCCGCTGTCGAAAAACAACGGAAAATGTCAGCAATTTCAATGTGAAAATTACGCGAAATTGAAACCAAAACGAAATTTTATCTGACGGTTATTTTTTTTAAGCACGAGTTTGCGGCAAAATTGATGCATTATTCAATAATAGTGAGGGCCTATAAGGAGAGAAGGTCATTTTGTCGACGTGAAATCATCCATCTAATACGGCCACAGGGTCATGGTACCAGTGTTCGGGGTCAGAAAAGATATCTGCGTAATAATCGCACAAACAATCGTGCACCGTTTTTTATGCGCAAAGGTTTCATGTCGTCTGGTCACATTACGCTGGATTTGATTAAACTTTTTCAACTTCAGGGAGGTAAGCTTCAAAAAGAACACACGCTAGACTCCTTCAGCCCCAAAAGTATAAAAGTTTTGTGTTTTTCTTTGGTTCGCAGGATCAATGATTACGATCGGTTAGCAAAAAAGTTGAAGTCAAGAAAGCAAGCCAAGCCTCAACCAGTTAACCGCTATTTTCTCAAAAAAGATATGCGATTTGTGAAGAGAAGCAAAGCCATTTGTGTTCTTTCTCTCTTCATGTTTGGCAGCTTATTTACTCAAAGAACGTTGCAAAAGCAGAAAACCTTTTACCATTGAGCATTTGACCCTGCGTGAAATTCCCTGAACTGCCAAATTCACTTTTCGGCTCCATGCCTTCAACACGCCATTGCGATGTTAGCGCTGCAGACAATTCAATTTAGACGGCGAAGCCTTCGTCAAAGGGCTGTGAAAACGCTGTAAAAATGTTTGTAAAAACCAACATTCAGTGTTTTACGGTGAAGCCTTTGTCAAAGGGCTGTGTTTTGGTTGATGAAGCTTTTCTTGTTCTCGTTGTTAGTCAAGATCAGTGACACCCTAGGGAGCACTCTAGGCAAGGCGACATCAGGCAGAGACAAGCGATCGATGAGGTGTGTGTTGGAACATTGTACGCTGATTCTGGCTTTGCAGTGCAGAGAAAGCAATCAGGCTCTGCTTTGGCTACTTAACAGCTAGACAAAGTAGCTGTCACGGACGAAATTAAATTTGAAGTAAACGAAACCAAAAAAAGTCCTTTACTTGGTACGATATAAGGGGTTTTTCTAATCAACAAAACGTTTTTAGTGATCTGTTTTTCCGGACGTATAGACACAATTACACACTAAACGAGCAAGAAAGTAAATCTTCACATCGAATATTTATTGCATCATACTGCATCATACAGTATGAAAATTTGTGAAGCGTGCAATTCAGGATGAAGGAACGAGCGAAGTTGGGAAACATTGAGGCCTAACCTCCTTGCCGACGTACAAAGACATTTCCCCAGTCCTTTGCTGATGTTTGCTTGTGCTGGCCTTATAACTTTGATCAACGACACGAATCTGTTGCAATTACATAAAAAATTACTTATGGATTGGCCTTTGGTTTGCATCGGATGAACAACAGTGGCCAGAAAATTGAAGCTAAACTATAAATAGAACTTTTCTGATGTTTGCAAACAAACGTCTACCATGAAAATGTTGGCGCTCCTATAACGTGAGGTCTGTCTCTGTATGTCGCCTACCCACGACGTAGTAGTTCAGCTTCAATTTTCTGGCCACTGTTGCTCAACCGATGCAAACCGAAGGCCAAGCTATAGGTAATTTTTTATGCAATTGCAAGAAACAACAGATTTGTGTCGCTGATCAAAGTTATAAGGCCAGCATCAGCAAAGGACTGGGAAATTTTTTTGTTCGCCTTTTGTAACCTGTACTGGCTGACTGATTAGAGTGAGTTTCGCAGTTTACAAAAGCGTAGGCACTGTACAATAAAAAAATCCCAGCCGTGAGATCGGAGTGAGTGAGATTTTGGAAAACCAGAAAATACCAACTTTTCATAAGGTAAGCATGGCTCCATTTTTAGCACTGACGGGGATGAAAAATTTTGACATGGGTATCTAACAATTCATCTATCTTTGAGATCGCTCATCGCGAAAGGACTTCGGACGATTGCCTTTTGTGCCGAGACGAGGCTTACACATCTCTGGCTGACTCACGACCCTCTCGGTATAAACTGCATCAGACGTTAGCGGACTGCTTTTAGGGGAATCTGTAACAGGTGCTAGACATCTCTTCGAGTTGTCCGATAATGTTCCGGGCGCGACAAAACAAAGCCAGCCCCACTACGCTAGGATCACTGCTCTTTGAAGCGGAAAGTTTCGTGTGCTTCAGTCTCATCTTGGAAATTACTGCGAAAATAGTGACTCTTTGAAAACATGGGCAGAGCATGCTCAAACGCCGACGCGCTGGATCATATTGCAAAAACGTGAAAAATGTAAAGAATTCGCTGTTGTGTTACTACAGTACACGCCACTTGTTATAGTCACCTGCTGAAACAGAATTTTAAACAACTGTTTGAACTGCATGCAGCTTCGATGGAGCAGAATGAAGCCAACGCTTGAGTCTTAACATAAATTTTACGTTTGTGTTGTACTGATAATTTGATTGGAAAACATAACAGTTATTAGTGCCAAGGATATAGACAATAGTGAGAGGAGGTTATACTGCGAAATGCAAAATGAAAATACGTGGACGCGAAACTTTGTGTGATTTTGGCGAAAAGGAATGTTGCTTAAAAGCTTTTGCAACAAGGCTTCTTGTCAGTAAAATGTGTTTTTTAGGGAAGGTTTTATGCCTTGTTTTATATATAATTTTTCTTGTATCCGAGAATAGAAAGTAAATGAAACAATTTCATGCCGGTTTTTTTCAACAAGCTTTGAGTTTCATCGCTTCTGAGGGGCATCAAGCCCTCTATTGCTCTCCGCCGCTATAATTAAGTGTGTCCATTATTACCTGTCTATCCCGATTGTTTTATCTGCACATTCTTGACTTACTGGACACCGCGTCGAACAAACCGGTAGGTCTGGAATTCGTCATCGCGTGACGGGTCATCGCATGTTTGACACCTGGTGTGTAACTTTATAAGGTGATTTTCACCGTAAGTAATGCGTTTGTATCCAGACCTCGCAAAGCGATAGGCCTGCTTAGATCAGGACTAATCGGTCGTTTGGCGACTCTTGAAAAAATATTTGCTTTGACCTCGAGGTACGATACCATAACTCAGGGGTCGGGAACCTATGGCTCGCGAGCCAGATGT
>JGI24022J15233_10002362_pt1 | contig 17577 bp, 14 predicted proteins | sample Ectturendosymbi2_FD_15233 | JGI IMG/M metagenome (IMG submission 15233) | reverse complement strand
CCCCCCGCTGGCGACAGCCCTAGCATTTTCTCTGAGTGTACTGTACTCGCTAAGATGTCTGGAGGGCATTACCTTCCAAACGGAGTGACTGAATCGCAGAAACAGGACTCTCACAAATGCAACTCCAAAAATCCCTATAACAGTACCAAAAAGTCCTTACATCTGTGGTGATCCAACATAAAATCGGAGTGCCAATGGTAAATGTTAAAAACAGAACCAAATATAATTTGCAATATAAACTGAAATAGTTCATTTCATACATTTTCATACTTCAAAAATTCTTGAAAAGGGTCAAAAGTTCTAATCCAAGGACAAAATCCCTAAAAGTGAGAGCACTACACAGAAATATCTTGTGTCAGTCCAAAATCCTAGATTTCTTTGTAGCTAAGTAATCTAAAATTATGAACTAAGATTGTTCATAACTACCTGCATATGGCGATTACTAGTCTGATATACCATTGCAATTACATCAATAAATTTGTTGTGCTTCTGCAAAAGTCTGCTATTGGGTCGTAAATGTGTTCAATTTAACACTTTGACATCCCGGTTAATTCAAGCGGTTCGCAAAAAAACAGCTGGATCGCACGTGGCTTTGCGCAGGAATATCCACTCCTGTACGGGTTACGGACCTGGTTGAAGTGTCAAAAGACACGGCAAGTCTTGTAGTTTGCACTCGAAAAAAGTTTTTTGGTTGGGGGTGCGGGTTTTTTGTGAGTGACATTATAAGTGGAGGACTTTTTGGCCAACTTCACCTGACCCTGAGCGCCAACTGTTAGATAGTAGTGTTTCGCTGAAGTTTTTATTGGAAAGTAGGCTACCATCCGAGTCTTCTGATACTTTGGGTGACCTGCTGAGGTTTCAGGTTCAAACGTTATGATCTAAAGTAATAAAAAATTTTGACTAATTAGTTAATTAAATAATTAATTTGTTCATTTGAGATCATAACTTTTGAACCAGAAATGCTAGAAAGTCAATCAAAGGCTCAAAAGACTCGGACTTGAGTCTAGTTTCTAATGCAAATTTCAGCGTAACACTTCGGCCTAGTGGCTGGGCCCTAGGCCAGGAAACATGAGCCAAAATGACTCAAAAACTACTTCACTTATGACTTCACTCACAAAAAATCCACGACCCCAACCAAAAAACTTTTTTCGAGTGCAGGCAAAAAGACTGGCCAATCCGTTTGAGCTCTTGAACAGCTCTCTAGCGCTATCAGCTGAGTTGGTAAGGCAACCAAAAACTTCGGTTTGAGGTCGAAATCTAAGTACAATATATTCGTAGACTGGCTCTCAAAGTGTTAAGAGAAAATAAATCTGATTACCATGCTGAATATATTCAATTTGTTTCCATAGGTGAAAAAGGATGATGATGAAAGCCTTGTTCTTGCAGGCTAGCTGCTCAATGACAGATCTTGTCTGCAGTAAGTCCTTTGGTGTTCAGCTGGAGTATGTTGTGCCGTGGGTTGTCGGCAGCAGCCCTGAGAAGGGAACTTTATGACCCACCCTGAATTCGTCCAGTGCAGGTAGCAGTGGTTGCTCTTGTATTGACAGCTTTAGTTGACATTAGTCTCCCAAACATTAACGCCAATCAAATATCAAACACTGTCACTGTAGGTCTCTAATGTGGTTGGTTTGGAAGAGGCAACAGCATTTCCCTTCTAACCTTGTATAGAATTATTACGAAACAACAAGGTCCCTGCCTTGTCTTAATAGCACTTTCTCAATGACCTGAAACTATCTATCTTTTTGAACAATCTAAATTGATATGTCGTCAAACACATGTATTTTGCAACCTCCTACTCTGGCAGTGCCAGCTCCAATGCAAGCAAAGTTGTCAGGAGCTCATAATATTTTGCTTCATAAAGAAAGGATCAGTCTGAAATCATATTTGTTTTGTTTTGGAGTGTCGGCCTACGTTTTATCTGCTGTTTACACCTCTAGGTTATGATAGGATTAATAAGTTTAATCATACTTCAATGTCGTGCCAAGTAACATGGGTTCATTTTCACACAGAATTTCTCTTATTGAAAGGCACGACAGCTGGCCTAAAAAAGATGTGGTTGCATTATCTGAACAAAATACCAGTCAAACACTGTTTTCCAAAAAACAGAATTACCTCGTTATATGTTTAGGATTGCACTGTAAATGTAATTCTGTTGTTTGGACACTATTGGTATTTGATTTGATTTTTGTCATTATGTACTGTTTGTTTGTCTCTGTACAGGTTTACTACCAGTAGGCTTGATTTCAACTTAATATTTGCTTCATACATTGTGAAAACAGAAGCCATGCCTGCTGTGTCAAGAGGGGATGCCATGCGTGGCTTGGCTGTTTTTATTTCAGACATACGAAATTGTGAGGGCATTTGTACATTTTATTTCTACCTGCATAATTTTTTATCAAGATATGCAACCTGTTCTGTTTTGCCATTGCATTGTTTGAGTTACGTTGTGTGTAGTTGAATTTTTGAATACAACTTACTGAAAGTAGAAACAGTATTTTAAGTTTTTTGGAAGAACTACTTCTGTTAAAGAAATCACAAGATTTTGTTGATTGCAAATGTGCATTTTATGTAGACTCTGTTTACTAATGCGTTTATCCTTTGCAATTTTTTCTGCAGGTAAAAGCAAAGAAGCAGAAAGTAAACGCATAAATAAAGAATTAGCGAACATCAGGTCAAAGTTCAAAGGTATTGTTTCAGAGTGTTTTTTGAAAATCAAGTGTAAGGCAACTGTGGTAGCTGTTAACATGTTCTGACCGAATAAAGGTGTAGGTGATTGTTGTGCTGCCAAAACCAACCCAAACAACTCATGTGATTTAGTCTTACCACACAGGTAGTTATTTTGTTGTTTTTGATGTTTTGTGCTGTGTGTTACACAAGCACTGAAAATGCTTTTTTAACAAAGTGAAATATGCACTGCATGTTCTAACTCTCAAACTAACCGACATGACATTAAAATGCCTCTTACAGTGAGGTCTTAGTATGACAAAGTACATATGTACAGGAGAAGCAGAAAGTGACAAACTTCAGCTTACGTAATCAATTTTCACTTCTTGAAAAGGAATTGTTATCAGATGAACCGAATAAACAACACACTGGTATTTTTATCAGCAGCTCTGGTTGTTGCTAAGGTCTGCACAATCACTTGGCCAACTAAATGCTTTTTATGTTATATTTCATGCTTTTTTATGTACTGAACAGGCTGCAAAGAAATATCTTTCAACACTAGGACATTATTTGGCAAAGTGATGATTATCAAAATATTGTATTGATATGTTGACTATGTCTTTCTATGTGTGCAACAGACTTTATGTGACTTCTGATCACTATGAATTTGTCTGTCTTGATGTAGTTGGATTTGAGTGTAAATGTATTGAAAATTTAATTCGTAATAATGGTTGGTTTTGGAGATAGACTTATAAGCATCAAGGCTGATCTTGTGAGTAGTTTTTCATGCCAAAACTGATGTCAGTGTTGTGAGTTCACTACACTCCAGCCGACAAGTGTTATGTATGCACTCACCTGGTAAATTATTGACCAATAATTGAGCCTTTTGGTGCACAGGCACCACCAATCTGAATATGTGTTTAAGTGCAATGGTTCAAAGTTTAATTGTTTGAAAAGCTGTTCCTGTGCTGCAAAGTACATAGATCATAATAATTTTAAAACCCTAGTTGTATTTTGCAATACTGCACAAGTCTGTCACTATTTTGCACAATTATTTTTATCATCGTGTGTTACCATTTATTTCTGCACAATTTTAGCTATCTTTTTCCTGCAAAAAACTAGTTAAATAGGAAATGTTGGAGGCAGAAAGTAGTTTTTTGGTGAAAATGCATTTCCTTATATTGCTTACATTGTATAATGAAAGCTAATGGAACAGTAATGCATGCAATATATTTTAGTCACATCTTTTGTTATAAATTTTTTTTGAAACAAAATTCAACATTAACAGAATGGCAGGTGTGCAATATTTTTATGTTAACCTGGGTAATGGCACAAGCAAGGCATAATAAAGAGCATGCCACAGGGATCAGTCATTGCACCAACCCTGTTCAAGATCCATTTAGGTGACATACCAATTACAAGCAAGATCCTTGAAATTTGTCTGTGTTGAAGACAAGTACTCTTGCACCAGTCAAAGTATTTGAACGAAAAGAAACAGTGCTGTCCAAAAAAAACGTGTACAACTCCATAGTTGAACAATGAAGGTTGTGATTAAACACCGTGAAACCACCTCAACAACCACTAGGCACTTCACTATGAACCTAAGGATTTATGAAAACTCTCTCCCATATTAGCCTTACCCAAATATCCTGTGTCCATGCATTTCCTTAGACTGCCTTCTAACTTGCTGACAACACTTCTGCGACATCTCCAAAACTGAACCACCTAACTCATAAGCTTGTAACCACTAAGTGGGATGCAAGCCAAACAATTTGAGAACATCAATGCTGGCTCTTTGTTTGTCCATAGAATGCTGGACTCTAGTATGGCAGCCCAGTGCAAACACTGCAAAGATTGATACCCAGCTTCTGCCCTTCATTAGAATAATCTCTGGCATGTCAGGGTCAACACCTATACAATGGTTTCTCAATATGACCACTATCTCCCCACTACATCCAAGAAGGAAAGCTGCATCTCACACTACAGTGAGAACACCAACGAACCAAATTCCGGGATGAAAACATGCCTCTAAAATGACAAAGTGAAATGTAGACTCTGTTTGTGACACTGCTTCCAAGCACAAAGAGAGAAGTCAGGAGAATCTTTCTACAATTTGGAAAAAAGCAAGTGAAAATCAACACAGACTGGAAAGACTAATTGGAAATCAACCTACCACATGCAGAAATGGTTGACGACCCAACTTTTCCCCTTATATATTACACTATTACCAGGGTTTTTCATAAGGAAGATGTTAGGTACCCAGTATGGACCTTCAGGGACCTGATTTTCTCTTATTCTAGGGACCTGGATTTTCAATTCTTGGCACCCAAAGTGGGTCCCTATTCGGGTCCCTAAAACACCTCAAAAAAACCTGCTATTACAGTTGTGTAATAGTGTATTTCCCGTACACTACTACAGTAGTGTAAAATACAGGAATATTAAAACTGGAGTCATGTCTGTGTGAATGGATAGCTGTTGTGGGATAAACAAGGAAACTAACCTCACACTCTGGTGCTTCAGATTAAAACAAAAACCATCCTGTCCATATTGTAACGCGCCACAACATAGAATGGACCAATTGGTATTTTTGCGATTGGAGGCGACAAGTACGCAAAGCTTCATGCTACAGCAGCAAGCAATGACAAAGATTACCTGACAAGATCACTCTTACCACTTGTTTGAGCTGCATACATTTCAGTGCTATTTTGAGCACACTTCCCGTTCGTGGTGCATCGCGCGTGCAACGCTGTGCCCAACAAGCAGCCTCAACAGCGTTAACCACCACAAAGCATTTCCAGATTGTGGTATAGCTCTTTTGAAACGTGGGTGAGTGGCATAAACATTTGTGATATGGTATACGACTCTATTGCTAGTGATTAAAAGAACTTCCATCATTTATAAAGTTCATCCACCATATAAGCACGTGCTTTTCACATAGCAAATGTAGTATATATGCCATTTTCTAAAGAATTGCATCAACCAATTACGCAGAGTTCCCGGTGTTTACAACTAATAATTTTTATTTGTAAGTAGTCATGTTGGAGAAAGTCTTGGCCACAACATGATTACTTCAGAATACATGTTTAAAACTGCTTGTATCGCAGGCAACTAGAAATGATTTAAATGTGAAGGTTCTTTGTCGGTATATTCAGTGCTTGCAGGAAGAATGCCAGATAATAGAAAAGCAAATGCAACATAAGTGGCAAATGGGTAACAAAACACTTTACTTCAGAATGTAGCTTCTTACAGAGTATGCACGTAGTGAAAGCACTTCTCAAAAATGTCATTGTACTTTCGTTTCACCAAGCATATCTTCCAGCAGTTATTTGTATCTGAACAATGATGCTGAAAGCACAATGTCTCTGAAAACGTTAAAAATATTAACTGGCTTGTCTTGTGCTTAATGATTTCACCAATTTCTTTCATGTATAAATGTAACTGCACGTTGACGTTGTTCTAGGTGACAAGACTCTTGATGGCTACAGCAAAAAGAAATATGTTTGCAAGCTTCTATTTATATTTCTCCTCGGCCATGACATTGATTTTGGCCACATGGAAGCAGTCAACTTGCTCAGCTCTAACAAATATACCGAAAAGCAGATTGTAAGTTTTGTATACTTCATGGTTGCCTAAAGTGACGGTTTAAAAGATATGGAGTTTTGCCTCATTGCGCTTGTCAATGAACAAGGTGATAAATTACTGATGTCAGGGAAAAATAACTTAAAAATAGCTCTAGTTCAGACAGAAATGGACTCACACGACCAAGGTTGACGTCGGTTTCTAGTTTTGGTATAGTTGCTGTAGTGCTTTTTTATTTTATTTTTTTCCTGTTTATCTTTGCCCAAAGCATTGACATGCTGTTGTGCTAAGAAACGAAGTGTTAATGGGTTTTTGCGATTGCGTCCCATGCACACCAGATGGAAATCCTGATACAACAATCATAATGTAACATATGTCCTGCTGTTAAATTTTTCCTCCTTTTTCTTTACCTCGGACATAGTTTAAAGCGTACTGAAAGCATATCAGTGTGAGAGGATGATATTTTATCTCTTGTTTCACTCAGATCTTTTTGGTAAGTGATCAGTTGTTAGTGCAATTCAAACTGGATATCTGACTGGCAATTCAAACTGGAAAACTTAGCTTTCTAAAGAAATTTTTATTAGAACAGGTACCCTCAAACACGTCAGTTATTAATTATTGTAACTGCAGTAACCAGGGTTGTTAAAAAAAACAGGTTTTTCGAAAACTGAAAAAGCTATTTTTTCAATTTTAGTGCTGTTACACATATAAGGAGGTACTGAGACTCTCGTCAATGTTTTACAAATAGTGCTATGAATTTTGCAATAAACAGTATGAAAGCATCTTTTACAGGTATTTTCAATATGGAAAAGCGTGTGGGTTTCTTTGTTTGTTTGACCGTTTTCTTTTCGGCTTGGTTAAAATGGAATCAACTCTGGCAATAACACTGAGCATGTATACAGTTCGGTAATACATTCGCTCTTGTACCTCCGTCTGCGGGTCCATGCTATTCCTACGTAACGGCTAGCGGTTGTTTGAGAAGGAACAGGTTCAAGTGTGCATAAAACTGTTTTTAAACTGCACTTCAGTCCACGTGTTGCACCATCTGCTGTTGCCTTAACTTCATGTAAAAATATGGTACATACCAAACAAGCGAACCTGGCCCGCTTGACAGCTTGAGTGATATCGCAAGATCCACGAAAATGCTGAAAAACCGTACGTTCTTTCTTTGGATACAAGGTCAGGGAACAACTGGAAGCACAATAGTTATTTGATTTTGAGAATGCTGAATACAGAAACTGCTATGTTGCGATTTTTCATAATTGCGCTGCCGAAGATTTGCGTAGCGCAGTAGCCATAGATTGAGTTGATTCATCATGCTACTTAGTGACAGGTTTTGGTATTTTTTGCGTCTTCTAAATACGGAAGGTTCGTAAGTCGGCCATGCTTCTTTTCAGGGTTATCTCTTTATATCGGTATTGGTTTCGTCCAATTCGGACTTGATGAAGTTGATCATTCAGAACATCAAGAACGACATCTCCTCTCCCAAGCCAGTGCATGTTAATCTGGCGCTCCATTGTATTGCCAACATTGGCTCTGTCGAAATGGCAGAAGCTTTTGGCTCCGAAGTTCCCAAACTTCTTCTTTCCGCGTAAGTAAGCTTTCTGAGACGAAAAGCCAAGTGCCTGAACCCTGCCCTCTCGCTTTAAGCGAACTAGTGTGTTGGTCGTGCGTTTGTGTTTACGAGAGAAACGCCAATTCTTCGTCCAAAGTTTGTGCACTTGAAGGCGTCTTAACTCCTGATATGAAGTGGAAAAACGAATTTGATCTAACTTATTCTTTGAACTTAATTTAGATTTTTAAAAAGTAGTCGTGCTGGATCCGACGTTGTAAACTTAATATTTGTCAGCATCTCACACATCTTAAACCTGGCACCTGAAACGAGCAGGAAGTTTTGCCGTGGTGTATTTCATAACCGAAATGGAGCGAACGTAAAGCGATGGATGGCGACAATGTGCAGAGCATCTTGATAACACGCAAACACTTCATTGATTTTGTTTCCTTCCGGCGCAAAGACCCTGCGTGCAGTCGCGAAAGTTTTAAGTGAATTGGCCGATGAGCGAGGCCGTGCTGACCTCGAGCTCCAAACCGTTTCCTATTGTTTTCCAGACAAGCCAACGACTCAGTAAAGCAAAGCGCAGCCCTTTGCTTACTGCGACTTTTTCGAACCATGCCTGAAGCAATGACTTACGCTGACTGGGCGTCGAGAATCATTCACCTCATAAATGACCAACACATTGTAAGTACGGTGAACAGTGGAGGCATTTCTGCTTATTTTACCTGTTTACGTGCAACATACGTCCGTTTTAATTGTTTTCCGGACAGTGAGTTGTTCGTTCGTTGAATGCAAAACCATCGATTTGGGTGCATAAAAAGCAGCAAAACACTTGAAAGTCATCGTTATGTTTTTTTTCTTTATCATTTAGTGCATTTGACTGTTGGGTTAAGTTAATATGCCGATACATTTATTTACAATACCTCAATTTATCGCACGTATGACGTGCTGAACAAACCTCCCGACTTAAGGAATTTGAGTACATCCAAAAGTAAACAACACTTATTTGAAATGTGTTTTTTTTCGCTGCTGCTTAGTTTTAAACAAAACATGAAGCCAGTTTTGTCGCACTTTGTACTGTGTGCAGTTGCTGTACGTGTTGAAAACACCCATTAAGTTGGTTGATGCGCGCAGTGCGAGGTTTGCTGTCCGTAGTTTGTTCAGGACGCCTGTTTTTCTTGTTTCAGGGTGTTGTGACCGCAGCTGTCAGCTTAATTCACGCGCTCGCCCAACATGCTCCCAACGAGTGCCGTGGCTGCGTCTCTCTCGCCGTATCCAGACTGAGCAGAATCGTCACATCCACTTACACCGATCTGCTGGTGCGTTTTCACGTGATTTCTGCTTGTTTGCGACATTTGTCAGCGTCGGTCAATTTGGTTGACTTTGCAGGGATTGTAAGCTAATTCCATGTGCATAAACCTGTTAAGTAGCCGTAAAATCCGATGTTTGTAACTCACAGCTCGCAAAACTTTCTATGTGAGTTGCTGTCGTCTGCGAGCACTGCAGAATCTATCTTTAAGTTTCCAAGGTGTAAAGCAACTTTTCTCAATTTCATTAATAGTGTCTTTTTTCAGCGATTCATTCACGTCATAAATGCGTCAACAGAATTTGCTTAAAAGTTCATCAAGTATGGAGATAAAAGAAAATTTTTGACCATAAAATTTAATCTTTTATCTCTGTGTTTTTCTCATAGCACTGTCATAACACCGCAGTTATGTCACATAACTTGACATTCCGAAACAATTGTCGTTTGCGCCAGGTTGTTGTTTGCATGCTACTTTTTCAGCGAACGCAGTGATGACTTACTTGCTCTTGTGCGCACTACTCCAAGTGAGGGTGGATGATGAGGGAGCGATTTTAACCTTTTTTGTTTGTTTTCAAGGACTACACATATTATTTCGTACCGGCACCTTGGCTCACTGTGAAGTTGCTAAGGCTACTTCAGTGTTATCCTGTTCCAGGTGAGAATTTGCACGCTTGCGAAGTCGCAGCAGTTAATTCTCCCGGCTTGAACACTGTTTCACTGTTTCGTGAACATAAACGCATAATCTTCCGAGAAGCACTTTTTGCTCTGACTTGGTATTATTAAGTTCTTGGCTAAGTTTCTCAAAGCCCTTCTGAATCACAACTCAGTCCTGCTTTTGTCAACAAACAACCTTAGTGTAAGCGTACATTCATCTGGTTTTTAGAGATGCTCTAGTTGCTTTTCCCAGGTGCTGCAGCTAGCTGATCTTCTGCACTACAGCGTGTGTTTTTGTCTCGTGGCGACCATCGACAAGCANAAAATTCCTGTGTTGTTGCGTCATGATTTTTAAATGCTGTTTCGATTCTGTCGAAAGAAGCGGCTTGAGGTTTAGAACTGGCTGTGGGGAAGCATTAATGACAGTAGTTAATGCCAGCGGCAGAGATGCCATGTCGTTCTCAGCTGTCTTTTGATGACGATAGTATTTCAGCACCACTTCTTAATAGTTTCCATGCAAAACAAGTAACTTCCTGCGTGGTTCCAGTTGCTTTACATAAAATTTGAATGAGCGTCACCGTCTGTGATGACCAATAAAAACGTACCGATAGCATTATTTTTCACCAATGCCAGCATCTGACTGTGCATATCGTTTTCCGGAGAAGTTTCGTGCGTGACAAATGCATCACAGATTGTGTTTTCGTGAAATTGATTATTGGGAAAGAATTTGGCAACGAGCTTCAAGCGCAATTTTCTATGGACATCGGGAGATGTCTTCAAGAAAGTAACGGAAGCGAGATTTGACTCTCATATTTATATCGGCTGTTTGCATTCGAGTCTACTTCGCTATGGATGGCATTTCAGCGCGGTTTATTTTGATTTCTATTTTGGTAGCATATCTATTTCAAAGTCAGGGAAGGTACTTCATCAATCCTTTCTTTTCATGTGATCAAAGCTGCGCATTGTCATCTGCTAAGTTAAACACGGTCCAAATTGGCAAAAGAAGCGTGATACTAATCAGTTATTTCGGCAAGCTGTAGTTCGCAACAAATTAATAATTCACGTAAGGTGTAACAGTACACAACTAAATACAGTTCTCCACTAGAAATTTCGCCCAAAAAAATAAATTAGCAAAAGAAACCAAAAAAAATTAGTGCCGAAGCATGAAACCTAGTATCAGGCGATGAGCACTGAGCCACAATAAATTGAATGATGGTTTGTTTCGGTCATTAATTCTGCTTTATATTTATAGTAAAAACAAGGAGCATTAGTTTTTGTCACACTCTCACGTGTTTCTCGAAATGTACCCCAGCGTTTAATTTCCCTTTCAAGCAATGGGATTGCAAAAATGTATGTTTCTGGCGAGACGAGAAAGAAGGTGGATTTTTAACAAAACTCTAACCAGGGCAGTGTTCAATATTTATTGGATGTTTCTGCTCGTTATTTTTCAGCTAGTTTGGGTTTTTATTTCTACATACTCGAGTATCTTTGAAAATCGAACTACCTGGTTTGTTAGAGTTTTGCACTACTGGAGTATTGAAAAGTTAAATGTTACGATCTCGTTTAGGTTTTGATCAGCTTGGCCGTTTCGTCGTAAACGATTTTTTATCTTCAAGTGTTTAATGAATTACTCCCCCTCAAAATTCGCGATGGATTTGTCATCCTTTTTTGCTAGGCACGAAAGTAACCTGCACCAGCCGTGGACATCTGGTCGAATAGGTTTTTAGAAAACCAAGGCGCATTAACAGATTCCTGAACTTCTGTGAGAATCACCCAGTCAAAGTAAACGCGTTGTGGTAGAGACTAATGCAGCGACCTAGCTCACTAACCTCCAGACAGGGCAGGACAGTAGAGGATGAATTGCATGCACTAACGCATAGAATGCCAACGGTTATCCCGCGTGAACGCTGAACGGCCGCAAAGCTTTGAGCATTGTATGAAGGAAGTCAACATAGACTCGGTGTGGACAGTTGGACTAACTGAGCTTGACAGAACTAGCGAACGTTGTGTTTGGTCGCACCACATTCGGGGTACCGTTAAACCAGATTTAACCCTCACAAGAAAGCTCCTGACAAAGTGCCACAAACTACATTTCGTGGCACAGCGATGTGACGCAGTGCTCATACCAGTGCATTGGTGAGACTGAAATGGGCATTTGCGACTTGCAAGATAGAACACAAAAGCCACGTGAGGCGCCAACGGGTGAAAATCCCAATGCCAAAACACTATTTGGAAAATTAAAATTATGTCGAGTTCTGCATGAACTGGCTTCAGAACCAAAGATTTTATTGGGTCCTTAATCTTCTTTTTACCAATTGTGCAAAGCGTCCGTTTGTTGATTGTGGGTATCGGTTGCATTTACTACCCTTCGATCCTTGTGGCTGTTTTGAATATGCTTAAACCTATCGTGCAGAGCATGCAACCATACTGAAAAACCTTCTTGCAGTTCTAGAGTGACACTTTGGCAGTATCGGTTAGTTCTTCACTGGTGTGTTGACGGTAAAAATAAATGATGCGATGCTGATATCGATTTGTTGCCAGTTTGCCGTTGCCAATACAGCACTCCCAAATAAGCCAAAACAAATTTCGTCGGAAAGGCTGCCAAAAGCTACCCCATTATTCCAGCTTGTCTTTTTCTGCATGCTGCTAATAACGCTTTGGTGAGCATTTTATTCAGCGATTCAGTCACGACTTTCCTCGCTGTTTCGCCTTTTGCTGCCGACATCTCTTCCAAAGTTTTAATATGGAGGGGGAGTGGCGACGGGTTGTAAGCCACGAGTTTGTCATGAGTCTCACATCTTGTTACTGTGTCGTTAGGCCCAGTGGTCCAAAGTTCGCCCAAATGTGGACGGATTAAATTCCCCCGCAGAATGCTGTAGCACCAGCGGTTAAGCAAGACGGCTTTAGCAGATTTTCACTCTATCCTGCACAGTAAACCACAGATGTGCGTTCCTTATTGGCGTCATATGCGTCTTTCCTCGTAATCGTCAGAAAACCTGTTAAAATGTGTTTTTTTTATGTTACGCGCGGTCCCAGTTAAACGAAATACACGATTATGAAGAATTTAATTAACATTTTGCTCGCAGTTCGTGAGCTCAGTGCAATTGATCTTTAAGCGGTTGCTTTCGATGCAGATGAACCAGCGATACGGGGTCGTTTGGTTGAATGCTTGGAAATGATTCTTAACAAATGCCAAGAGCCGCCCAAGTCAAAGAAGGTGCAGCATTCAAACACCAAAAATGCCGTTCTCTTCGAAGCAATCAACCTTATCATTCACATCGACAGGTAGGCTGTTAGAGCGTTACCTATGTTACAGGTAGGCTGTAGAACGTTTCCGTCTTCTTAGCCTTTATTTGCTGTTAGTAAATCGTGGTGGCAGCTGTGAATAAACACCTTTGGTTACGCTAGCACTTCGGTTTGTCAAACATAGCGGTATGAAACAATTTTGAACAAATTTTTCAATTTACAATTAAGTTGTGTAATTTCAGAACACGTCACTTACCGTATTTATTTGATTGTAAACGGCGGCTTATAAAGTTTTTTTTCATCATTTCGGGCGGCTTACATTTTTTTATTTCTTTACTTTATCGAAAGGCATAGATGACGCTCAGTTTTTCCATGGCTACATTTTGTCCACCAAACTCTCTTTACGCATTCTATTCTCTTCAGAATCATATATACAATCCGTCACAGGAAGTATTATGATCAACAGGAGGCAGCTGTAGTGGTGAAACATCACTACCAGGGTTAGGAATAAACGCGAAAGGTTCTAGTACGCGGAGGTATGTCAGAGACTTAGCAACATATATTCAAGGGCGGCTTATATTAATTTTTACACCATTTCTTGCGGCTTGATAATCAAGGGCGGCTTACAATCGAGCAAATACGGTATTACTCACCATTAAATTTAAGAACGAAATATTTTTACTGTGTATTGTCATNCACCAGGTTAAACGAAAAGTTGCCGATGACTTAATTTTCAGCGAGCCGAATCTTCTCGTAAGAGCGTGCAATCAGCTGGGACAGTTTCTTCAGCATCGCGAGACAAATCTTCGTTACCTTGCTCTGGAGAGCATGTGTCACTTGGCAGGCTCCGAATTTTCGGCCGATGCCGTGAAAAAGCACAGGGAAACTGTTATCAACGCTCTCAAGGTTTGAGTTGAAACGCTTTGAATAGTTTAATACCGATGATGTGGCATATTACATATTCTGGCAAAAACATTCACCACCGTCTTGTAAGCACACGCCTTTTCATTACGTTTATGTTAAAAACAGCTTTTCAAAAGTATTGACCCAAACCGCTAACACCTTTTAATGAGTTGCTTGTTTGGTGTGAGTTTATTTTGGATTAAAGCAGCGACCTCGTTGTTACAATAAACAATACATTGTTTGTAAGCTTCATGCGCCGGAAGAAGATTCCTTTCATGAAGTGGCTTGTTTGTGGACAAAATTTGGGGGGCTGTGTTGGAATATGAGTAATCGGTGGCAAATCATCACTTTTTGTGATTGTTGCATGTAATGGATCTTAAAATAGTAATCAATATGAGATTTGGTCTTCAAGTATTGCATCACTCAGGCTTTATGCTGCGTACGCTTCTGCCCTTGTGACGTCACTCAGTGGAGCAGAGAGTTTGTGCAAAGTGTGAAGGTAGCTACCACCAACCGGTGCAGCGCCCTGACCCAAGAGTGATAATGGCGTAGAAATGATTTAAAACAGCTGTGTCCAACTCGCGGCCCGCAAGCGGCCTAGTCGAAGATTTTGCACGGCCCAGTTTAGGTTTTCGCTGTGGTAAAAGTATCCTAAATACTAACAACCTGTCCTCGTCTCTTACAATTGCATAACACTTTCAGTATATTAGTTGTAGGTGAATTTAGTTTGCCAAGATCAAAGTAAGCCATTCAATGTGCGGCCCTCATTGGTATGTCATTCAGTGTGCGGCCCTGGATAAGATAATGACATAATTTTTGGCTCAGTAAGCCATAGCTGATTTAAAACTTAGCCTTTAACTGCTGTTCTTCGCTTGGGTTGACACCCTGTTTGCAATCACCTGTTGTTGCGAGCTTAGATTCCCGTCAACTTGATTCGACCGTGGTGCAGTCGTTAACTAGACGTGAACGACCTGGCACAACCGTGGTGGCATTGTGGAAACGGGCTCTGTGACGTTGAATATAAAAATATTGACTATTTTCAAGTAGTTCCATGTCGCGCGTAAGCTGGACCTTGGCGCTTTGTTCGTTTGTCAGTTTAAGAAAACTAACTCTGTAGACGCGTATTTACTGTTTCCGAGAACTTAATTCTTCGTACAGACCGAACGTGACGTCAGCGTGCGACAAAGAGCAGTCGATTTGCTGTATGCAATGTGCGACAAAAGCAATGCGGAGGAAATTGTAGCCGAAATGTTGGATTACCTCAAAATAGCCGACTATGCCATTCGGGAAGAAATGGTTAGTTTTGTGCCTCGATTACTATGTTTATTAAAGCTTTTGGAGCTCGCTTTTCACTGTATATCGACGATAGCACTCTTAAGTGCAGGTTGTACAAAGGAAAATAAATATGTTCTTGTTTTCATTTTGCTTGTTTCACGCTTTTAAGCAGATGTATCTTCCAACGTGCCTTGCTGTCCTCTGTCGAATCAGTGAAGTCCGAGCCACTAAGCAAGCAAGTTAACGAAACGGCTGTTGTTGTAGGGCGTTTCCTTGAAGCCCTTCTCCCGCGAACTGAGGCGACCTCGATTGGTGTTGTGATAACGAGGCTTACTACGCGTAAAGCTGACCTTCCAGTTGTGTAGGCCTTGTTTGAGTTTTTTTTTCTGGAATCGAGATTTCTGCAACTGCTTCCGTGCAGGTTCTCAAGGTAGCGATCCTCTCCGAGAAGTACGCGTCCGATTACACGTGGTATGTGGACACCATCTTGCAACTCATTCGCGTCGCCGGCGATTACGTGTCTGAGGAGGTTTGGCATCGAGTCATACAGATCGTCATCAACCGCGACGACGCTCAAGGTTATGCTGCTAAGACGGTTTTCGAGGTACGGTTATTAGAAAGACTACATGTGTACCGCTTGCAACGTGATCTTAGCCTCATGCTCAACCTGTCTTTCCATGGTACACCTTTCGGCAGTTTTTTCACAAACCTTGGGATACCTCACCAAACACTTGCCAGGCTGTTCTGGTTTCACCAACACCCCTGGTACACCATTTTGTAGTGGCAAGCCCAAATAAATGATCCGGCATTCACACTGGTTTGCCGAACACTCAGTGGAATAAGACCGATTTAGTCTAAGCTCGATAACAAGCTTGTCGGGAACACGTGTATGCTTTACTATCCCTCGTAAATTTAGTTGTTCAAAGTTGCGGTACCTCCCGGAGTTTTGTCGCGTGCGGTCTGTAGCGTCAGTTGCTGTTGTCGTTTGTGGGTTCACGTCCCACTGATGTTGCCATGGCGAAGCTGAAAATCTGTAGCAATGCGAGGGTTTGGTTCAAGGAGAATAAAGTCTCCGTGTGGTTTGTGGAAAATCCTCCCAGTAGTACAGTTGCCTGCTAATACTGACTGTCGTAACGGCATATTTTATTGGGAAGGATCGAGGCAGGTTTTTCCAGCGTAATAGGCTTCAATGTTGAAGCTGTTTTTTAGAAGAGAATTTTGGCGCGAAATGACGCAGCTTGGAGCTGGCATCTTCGGATGATAGTCGCACAAAGTTGAGTGGGATTGATTATGGAAGTGATCCTTTGAACATGCTTTTGCCCGGCTTTGTTGCGAAACTCCCGCCTTATTCGTTTTTTTTTGCGAAACTATTAATCAAATTTTGTTTGGGATCCTTCACACACAGTACCATCTAAAGCTGTTGAAGGCTCCATTCGTTTTTAGCAGATTTGTCGGTGAAGGGATCTTATTCAGCATATTAAGAACAATTAAATGTTGGATTCAAACTAAGTTCAAACTTTTAAATCGATGTAATGCAAATTTTTACCCAGCGTTTCCTGACTTTCCTCAAACTATTGGGGGGATTTGCTCGCTATCAATTTTGTGGTTTCCAACGGGTTTCGCACCTTGCTGCGTGATTTTTATGTTAAAACTAACTCAAGTCTTTATTTCTGCAGAACTTACAAGCCCCTGCCTGCCACGAGAACATGGTTAAAGTGGGGGGTTACATTCTCGGCGAGTTCGGAAACCTAATCGCTGGCGACTCGCGGTCCTCGCCCATCGTGCAATTCAATCTCCTGCATTCCAAGTTCCACCTTTGTTCGTCTTCCACGCGGGCTCTTCTCTTGTCGACGTATATAAAATTTATTAATCTGTTCCCCGAGATAAAGGTTCAAATCCAGGTCAGTGCATAAAGTATACTCTGCGTAAGGCATCGTTATGTTTTGGGCCCAGGACCGTTTCTCGTGCGTTTGTGTTTGAACACAGTGGAAACCCATGATGTTCGCTTCTATGAACGTGTAGGTACAAGCGATGTTGACAAGCATAAATGTACGTCTATGAACATAATTTGGTCACTGTGCAGTGCTGCTGGTCTTGCTGCAGCAGTGGAGATAAGACACTACGTTCTCCGTGAAAGCTATGGGGGCGTGTTATCTTTCACGAATTTTGTTTTCCTGCTTCGTATACGTATCCAGCGAAGTTCGTGATATTGCTCGAAAGTTGCGTTATTTTTAAATGCCGTTTGACCTCTTGCCTTGCCGCACTTTGCACGCAGCAATCACTTGTGCATATGACTTGAACCTGGACCAAGAGGTTCAGGGGGACCTCATGGTTGGGGCATCGTGTGGCGCACGGGTGGGGGAACTCATTTACTATCACGAGCCGCATAAATTCT
>JGI24022J15233_10002360_pt1 | contig 17581 bp, 8 predicted proteins | sample Ectturendosymbi2_FD_15233 | JGI IMG/M metagenome (IMG submission 15233) | reverse complement strand
GGGGGGAAACGGGGGCAATTGCCCCGGGCCCCCCGCTGCAAGGAGGCCCCCGTGATGAAATTTATTTGTTTCAAATAAAATACTCGTTTGAAAAATTGTCGTGATTCAGAAGCGATACAAGGATACAACTTTACCATTATATTTATATGTTGCGTTAAGTATCAAGGGTTCTCAACAGCAACTGATTTATCCATAAGTTTGACTATCTCTCAGTTTTAGTAATCGCTACTGAATAGCCTTGAAGTATTTTCGGTTTTGTTCAATGCAAATTTATTTGATTTCTGTGGTAACTTTTTCCTAATAATCGTTCTTTCAGCATGGGTATGACTCTCTACTCGTGCATCACATCTATTGCACAAATGTCACGAAAACTTTACTATTTACGTGCTAATGCTACTGGTTGCTGACTGCTGTTTAATGTCAATCACTGTTGCCACTGGGGTCAGTCTCGTTAACATTAGATTGTTGCCTTTTTCAAAATCACATAACACCAAATTTTTACGCTACAGTTTCTTATAAGCTAAATGCTTCTATTAACAAACCTAACAAACCTCGAGTACCCTCGTTGAATCCAAAACAGAGCGAAATATCGCGATTAAATGGATAATTCGTTTATAATTTACGTAAAATATTGGTCTCAACGCAGCGAAGAGAGCTTCTTTAGATTGAAACGACAACCAAACACCCATTAGGGTTAGAGATTGATGAAAACAACTTAAAAATCATGAATCTAACTTATTTTCGCCCTAAGATGAGAGGAAATGTGGAAAACAAAAACAACAACCCAGTCAACATCAGATTGTCGCAAAAACTACAAACATCAGAAATTTATCTGAGAACATCAAATCTGATGTCATGTTAAAATACCAGAAGAGGCAACACTGGTGTCATGATCCCGAACTTCTGGTGAAGTCTCGAGGTAGCGGCAGCCGAACTGCACCTTTGTTTCGTCTTAGAGGGTAATGTATGGTGGAAACGCGCTTTTCTTGCGATGGTTACTATCGTTATTTTACATCATAAACATATGAAGCTATTCAAGCCATTTACACCACATGTTAGTGCGTGGTTCGGCAGAAAAGGTTTTAATCAGTCGATTCGTAGAACGAAAGAGCAGAAAACGAAACGAGATTGCAGTGTTTAGCTTGAGCGATGCCCAAATTTGTAATGCTATCAGGAGCTGTGAAAAGCGCAGAGCTTCTAAGAAGACAAAGCGAAAATATCTGGCAATGCTAGCTAAAACGCCGCGACTGAATCGCTTCTTCCAACAAAACTTTCAAGCAGCAACGTTAAATCAGTAGCGTTAACGAGAGCACCTGAAAATGAAAGTGAAAATCAAGACATTAGCTTGTAAACTTTTTCACACTCAGCCTGACTGGCCATATTGACATGTTCTTTTTCCGGTGTTTTTGTTTGCAATTTTTGGTTTCTGCTTATTGTTTGGGTGAATGTGGTTTCTTGCTGAGTCGCTCTCTAGCCTGTGAAAAATTTGTCTTTAGAAAAATACACAGTGTATGCTAAATATATCATAAATTCTATATAATAAATATATCATAAATTCTCTCTCGCAGCTAAGTGCATTTGAGTAAGCACATTCACGACTACCGGAAAAAAACAAACGGGCACCTTGCGAATCAGCAAAAACATAACTTTTGCAAACGATTACGTCATGAATTACGTCATAGGAGCCCTCCAGTAAAAATTACCCCGGGCCCCCTTTTCCTTTAATCCAGCTCTGGCAACAGGGTGGTTTTGATGGCGTAGCAACTAATTATGACTAAAAAATTCGCAATTAATCGTTTTCATTGAAGATTTGACAAACTTGATTGTTTCTACAGCAACCGGCGAAAAAAGTGTCAGTTGTTGCGAAAAATATTTGTATGCAGGCGCGAAATATGCCCGAAACATTTTGACAGCTCAATTTGCCAGGCATGAATCATTACAAAAATGCTTTGAGGAACAGCAACTCGATGCCAGTTAACCAAAAAACATCTGGTTTGGGTGCAGCGTAAACAAGCCATGAAATAAACACTGTTTGGCAAATGTTTCATGGTGACACGAAAAAATGCTTTTTTCTCGAATGAAAATACTGTATGTTTGTTTGTTGAAGCATATTGAAAAAGCTGTAATTTCAGTTCTGTCACGAAAATAAGTAGAACAGGATGTGATTTAGCATGGCATCAAAGGTGGCCCTTGTGCGGACCACGTGTATGCGCTGCAAATCTGCAGCAAGAACTTCTTTTTTCAGCCACTGGAGGCGGAGGTGGTGACGGAGCTCAAGGTCCGCGCAGATGGCGTCACTGAGTCTGGTATTTACCGCATACGATCGAGCACCTTTTCATCATCGATCAGTGTGAGTATAACCATGACGCGAAATAAATTATCACAGACTTTATGCATCGCATGCAGGACGTTCATTTTCACTTTGAAAAAGTGCATAAGAAATGCTTTCGCTGATGTGTCTCTGTGAGTTGTTATTCATGATCAATTTCGATGAAACCAGTCTACCGCAGCACTTTCCCGGTTGTCCAATCATCTTTTTCTTTCGGACTATCAGCAGTTCAGTAAAAGAAGCTAACGGAACGCCGAAAATAAAAAAACATGTTTTCATGGCATTTTTGACTGAAAGTGCTTTCCTCTGCTGGTAAATGTTTAACTGTGTTTTGGAAATTCTAACTGATAAAAAATATTGTAAGCAAAAACAATGCGGAATATTTACAGCAAACCATGACAAACTCTTGAAAATGTTGACATTATCAAAATCTGCTTCGTATATTCTTACTTGTAATTCTAATAGCACTACATTTATAATTTCCAATTCTTGGTTACCCAGCACTGCTGTAAGGTTTGCGCGAGTCACAGACACTCGCGCTCACCACCTGTTCTACGCAAATGATGCCAAGCGCTATAAACAAAGGTTTTTCAAAAGTTGAAAACGTGACTGTTTCAACTCGCATCTTCAAAACTCTACGCATCGAACCTCCCAGCCAAACGCGAAACAGCTTTTCTACTTCAAAATTCCTTTTGTAAAATAACGGCTGTCTGCTCCAGGTTTTCTGCGACATGGAATCTGTCGGTGGGGGATGGACCCTGGTGGCGAGCATCCACGAAAACAACATCCAGGGGAAGTGCACGATCGGGGACAAATGGTCCAGTGACCAGGGCGCAATGCCAAGCAATTACACAGGTACAGTGATTAGGTGTTCGATTTAAAGCGAGTTGTGCTCGAGTTTTTGCGCACAAACGCATTTATTTTGCAACGTACGGTCTTACTTAAACTCTCTCTGTTCCCCGCGGGAGACTGTGGTGGCCCTCGAAGTTATGATCGGCCGTAACTCCTGAATGGGTTAAGCTAGAGTCAGTGAAGGCATCATTGGATCCGAGAGCGCACCGCATCCTTTGCGGTGGGTTGCGCGCACCTGTAACGTCATTTTGATGTCATTTCAGGGGAAAACCCGGTTTTCGCGAAGACTGAGTAGACCAGTTGCGTCAATTCAAACAGCCATAGAACTCAAACCAAACACGTTGGAAATAAACTTTCTATATAAAAAATGTCGGTAAAGACCTTACCTTTGCAATGATGATCAAAAAAGCTGAAACTTTTGGCTGGGGTTCAACGGGGTAAAAACCAAGATTTCTGGTGGTTTTCTGCTGTTCAACCCATTTTTCTGCCGGTCAACACCCACGAACCCAACCAAAGTTGCAGAAAAGGTGTATTTGGGTGTCTTACAACATCCCACCAAATTTCAAGCCAAAACATTTACAGGAAAATTTTATTCTTGAAAAAAATCAAAATACCCACTAGGTGGCTGAGCCAAATTTTGGTTGATTTTAGGCCATAACTCCCCAACCCCTTAGGCTAGTAGGCAGAGATGGCACCGGATCCGGAGTGCCGGAGTCGACTCCGTCAGAATTCTGTGTTTTTCTTTCGGACCCAGATCAGGATCCGGTGTAAAAAGATTGTGAAAAACCGGATCCGGACCCGGTGTTATTTTTCCATTTCGGCAACAGCAGGAGTCTCTGCTGTCATTTCTTAGGTAAAAACATGGGTAAATTATGGTTGGATCGATGATTGCAGCCGGAATCTAAACGGGAGTCGGATTCTCAAATTTGAAGAATTTCCGGAGCCGGATCCGGAACCGAAATCGGAAATTTTAGAACAGGAGCGGAGTCGGAGTCTGAAAAGGTGACTCCGGCCACCTCTGCTAGCAGGCTAATCAAGGTCTCTAAAGCTTCAAAATAGCTCCTAGGACATTTTAAAGATCAAACAAAGTAGTTACCTCCAGTACGTTTTCTCAGGACCCCAAAACGTGACCTGGAATTCATTCTACCCAACTCACACTTCTCTACCCCCTAATTTCCCCCCAAAATCAACCTTAACTCACTGTTTATCCTCTTCATGGGTTCTTCAGACGTCGGCGACGCGCAAAAACCGGATCGGAAAGGCTAAACGGGATGTGGGCAACGAATTTTCTATTTCCTCTGAAAATTGTCAAAAATCAGTACGGCAAATGCACCAATATGGATTTTACTCATAAATTTCAAAAGCAAAGGTATATTTGTATCAGCATTATGGGATTCCTTGCTGTATCCCGCATCCAGGGATGTTTTCATTGGCTTTCTAACCCAATCCCTTCAGGAGTTATGGCCGATCAAACTTGGCCGGGCACTATAGTGGCCTGCGCGGGACTTGAAGGGTTGCATCGACGTTTGAATTTATGTCAGATTTGAGGTTGGTGAGGCAAATGGAATGCATTATGTGAAAATTTGTTTTGCGCTCATTCTAAAATTGAAAAACATCCTGTAATTCCATTTGATTCACAACGCTTCTCTCCTATTTTTGATCCCAATAATCGTTGATGTTAATGCAAAGTACATGGTTTAGCAATAAAACAGTTTTGCTTAANTCGTTTTTTCTTTCAAACAACAGGGAATATTCATACTAATTTCACGGAATGCATGGAGTTTGACTCCAAGATACATAACTCCAANCCAAAACTGTCACTCTTGTTAGGTTCGGGCGTCTGACGTCAACATTAACACAAACCAGAGCTTTTCTGCATGTTTACTGGNCACCAANGAAGACAAAGTTGTAATTTTTGTCAAAAGGTACCGGAAACTGGGAGAATTTCAACGTGTTCGGGGACGTGGAGGCTGCTACCAGCGCAGACTACAAGAACCAAGCATATTTTGCATTGCCGGTGGGGCGTTGTATTAATGGTGTTCGTCCTTCCTACTCAGTCCATATTCACTCACAGCTGTTCGGAAGCTTGTTGGCACTGTCAATATTTTAACCCTCTGGATGGAAAAAAGCATGTTTGTCTCTCCATGGCGTCAAAAGCACGCAGAATGATTGCAAACAAACGGATTTTTGTACTTTGTGTTTCGCCCATGCGGAGATTGTGTGCGCGAAACTACAACGCAAATCATATCGTTCAATTTTTTCCCTTGTATGAAAAAAACTCCAAGCATCCAAACGCGACTATCCATGATTTTCTGCATAAAGCAGTGTGAGAATAATTGTTGCAGCGCAACCCTTTGCCGTGTTCATCTGCGCACTTGGCAAAGGTGTGTTTCTGCAAGAAAACAATAGTACTTCAGCGTGATACCTTGCTGGCTCATACTAATCTCTTTTCTCTAGAGCTGCAAACTGAGAGAGCTGCCAATTTTGACCAAAAATGCGCAAACAGCAGAATTTTTTTTTGTCAAAATGTTGCTCACTTGCTTTCAGGGAATGATTATCATCGCAACATAAAGAGATTTAGATTTTGGTATCAAAGTTAAAGTGAAAACCAACCTTCTTCGATGGGTATGAGCTGACCGAGAGAAATTCGGAAGAAATTCTCTTTCTGTTGCAATTTACAAAAAAATGACACTTTTGTGGCAATTTTGCAATAACTTGACATGTTTTAGGCGTTCTCCAGCAAGATAAGGATAAATTTGAAAACTGTCAACATCAACTCATTCAAATTGCAAAAGCTGGATTTGTTGAAACATATGCTGCAGCTGTTAGTATTTTTGCATTTGTTTTTAAGGCGAGCGACGTAATGGTCTGGCACGTCCCGAACGGAGTAGATATATCGCAATGGAGCAATCAGGCCTTCTTGAAATACTACACTGATAATCAATTTCTCGACAACGAAGGTGGAAGTCTCCAAGCCCTTTTCTCCAAGTACTATCCGCTGACCAGAAGCCGTAATTCAGGCAAGAATGCTTTATGTTTTGTCTGTGTTTTCAAGCTTTACTTAGATTTTGTTTAAATATATGTAGAAAGTGCTGTTCAACTGTATGCTGCAGATAAAGCAAGGAGGCAGACTTCGACTGCCTCTCATATTTGCGTAGGTTCACTTCAGGGACGATATTTGTGTCAAAAGTACGTAGAATTTTTCAAGTGTAAAAAGTTTTAACCCCAGTCGAATTACGATCTCACGATCATTGAGTCTATTTCCAGTCATGATTTCTTGAGCATCAAATCCACGACGTTGGCAAAAACTGAAATGATCTGATCACTGCTGATTTAACCAGTTTTGAAACATATCCCAACAATAATTATGAATGGCCTACGTTGAAACAGAGTTGTAAGTCCGGCCGCGCTTTTCGGGTCGGGCCGGGTTCTGGCCGGGTATGGGCTTAAGTTTGTCAAAATGTTTCGGGCCGATTTCGGGCCTGCATACAAGACAGTTTTATAATATTCAGAGCAACGATTTTTTTCTTTCATGACTACATTTGTTGTACTTACCGCAGTGGTTTCTGCGAGTGGAGTGATTGTGATTTTCTTCAGCTAATTCTATTCGTAAACACAGCCGCGTTCTTTTGTTCTCTGCTCGGAATAGTCTCGTACTCTTTTTGAGAAAGCGACATCGGTACGGAAATTAGTACGGCATAGCCTTGCGTCAAAGAGATCAATCCCTTACTCGATGGCTTGTTTCAGGAAACGATGGCCTACAAACCGGCTTTTCATGCCTAACGTTATCCTACATAGTTTCTTTCATGGCTATAGAGCCATTGTGGATAGTTTCTCTTTTTCGTGAGAAGCAGTACATTCCGCAGTACTATCGTTGACTAACAAACTAAGTTTGTGCTAGTTTGAGCCATTGTTTTGGTTAAGGTGGTTGCTGTCTTGGGTGTGATAAAACCGTGTACCTGCGGTTATACCCGTACACTACGTTTTTTGATACCTTGCAGTTGCGCGTATCTTGACTCATTCGGTAAATTTGGCTTTCGGGCCTAAATCGGGCTTCAAAAATAAATGTCGGTCTCGGGCCGGGATTGGGCTTGGATCTGGTTCGGGCTTCAAACGGAGGCCTGTTTACAACTCTGGGTTGAAATAATGTTACAAAATGTTTGATTAAACTTGATCTAAATAGGGGGTGCTTAACCTATTGATGACCCTTATTCCATTTTTGGAACATGACCTTTACATGGTCAACGCTCGTTTCCACTTCATTGTATCATCTCAGTTTTGATTTGTATCTTAGATCACGTTAATGCAATCATGCCTTTCAAAATTATTTTTCAAATTTTTTTTTCTTTTTTTCTTGCCGGCTGCTTAAAAATGTAAAATTTTTGCACATTTAAGTGACCTTCATTTGCTAAGTAATGCTGACTCAGAAAAAAACAACTTCATGGTAAATGCTACATTTATCGAAAGTAGAAATACCAGCCAATGTGCTGATGTACTTTGCAACTCTTTGGTGCGATCTCCAAATAAATTATTTGAGGTGAAACTTTTTGTTTCATTTTTGGAACAATGGTCCAAACTGGTATCAGAATGAACATCCCTACGACAATCTTTTGCTGTGCAAATGATTTACTAAAGTCATAGTTAACAAGTTTCTAAAAGTAAGTATATTCAATGAAAACAAGCACAAGGGACTGAATAAACTTAAAAATACACATTTCCGTTTGTGATAAGCTAAAAAGCAATTCTCACGCAGCCTAACATTGCAATCGTATAATTTTGTGAAGGGTTTTTGCCGCATACATCACAACGTTCTTGCTTTTCTGCTTACACAGGGTGATGTAACCCAGGTTTTGTGCTGATAATTATTTTCCCGCTGGGCTCAAAGAAAGACACTGTGGATGTTTTCAGCAGTTCAACTACAGCTTACATTATAAACACACGTAGATCCTACATCAGGCTTCATTCAGCCGTAACATGCGGTCTCGCATAGCCACAGTTTTTATCAAAGTTCAAACATAAGGGCCGTACCACATTTTAATTGCGGTCTCTATTGACTTAGCAAATCTGGCAAGTAAATCCGCACCACCCAATCCCTGATTCTAGTAACACAAACGAAGAAATTAATTGCATCATTTTTTTCATATCTTGTGCATAACGGTTTACCCTACTACATTGGCATGATGGGAAGTAATGTAAACAACCTCACTGTCTTTCCCGGGAATATTAGTGCAAACGCCCGCAGCCATGGTGGGCATTCCGAGGCAGTGCCTGCTCAAAATTTGTTGTGCTCAGAAAATTTTCTTTTATGTAGATATACATCAGACTCAAACTCGACAAAATTAACATACTTTGCAGATGCTCGGTTTTAAGCTGTTCAATTGTTACGCCAGCTCGTAACACTACCGCACATTGCATAAAAAGCTAACCACAGAGTTACAAAAATAAATTGCAATACGTAACTTTCACACTGGCACTTGTCATGTTACAGTTTGTTTCAAACTTATAAAAACACAAAAATCTTTCACCCCTAAAAATTTATTTTGTCCCCCAAACCCTAAAACCTGGCTACGGGCATGTTGATACATACCCAACACAGCAATGATAAAAAATTGCGATAGTGTCCTCACGATTAAACAGTTGTCTAACTGAAGCAACAAAAAAAAGGAAAAGAAACGTCAATTAGCGTTATCAGGCAGCTGTGAATTCTTAATGGACCGTTGTTCCAATAATGGAACATGTTGTTGCTAAGCAAACGCAAAAAATTAACCCATTTTGGTTCTGATTTTATGTTAGGACATATACAAACAGGATACTAAAAACCAGAAGGATATGATTTGTATTTTTAGCAGTGATCATTAATGGGTTAACCTGGCTTCCTTAAACCCTGAGGGGTCCACGAATATGTTTTAGGAGGTCCGTAAACCAAAATCCAATCAAAAAAATTCGCTAGTTTTTATCCGCCCATTTGGATCATTCAGCATAATCGCACCACAAGTGCAGTCTGACAGTGACTGGCAGTGTTGCCAGGTAGTCACAAGCAAAAAATGGCAGATCAAGCCTAAAGAAAGCAAAATGGTACCAAAAACAGCTAAATACAAGAAAAATACACGACACCTTCAAAACACCCAAATGCGCTTTTAAAAAGCAATATGTATTTATACGTGAAAAGAATAAAGCTCACTCCATCAATTAATCACTCGCAACTTTTGTTTTTGCTGAAGGGTAACCTCAAACTGCAAATCTAAAAGTATGAAACAACAAAACAAAAAATTAGGAATTCTCGTGCAGAGTTTCCAATTAAAATTTACCATTATGTGTCCAGAAACAATGCCTAGAAATCTGGCAGTAACCAGAAATCTGCCGAATTCATCTTTAATTTGTCAAATCGACATAAAAAATCTAATTGGCTAAAAAGGCCAAAAAAAGCTAAATTTCATTTGGCCTTTTTCAAAAAATATCAAAAAGCCAAGGGAGTTGAAAAAAGCCAAACATTACGTGCACTGACTTGAATAAAAGGCTTGCATAAATGAGCGTCGGAAGGATTTTTTTCCAGGGGGGCCACAAAAATAAATACATTTTGAGAAACAAAAGGTTGAGAAACAAAAATCTAAATGGAAGCATGTTGTAATAATATTTTTTTTCTGTAGCTAAAAAATTACAGCAATGGATCCTTAAATAACTTGATCTAAATCCCTTCTCGGCCTTGACGATTTTTCCGAAAACTGAAAAGAAGCAAATATCTTTGGCTTTTGTTCAGCTTTCAGTAAGTTACTAAAAATAGATGCTTCGCTGTCTTACATCAAACCAGTTTATTGCTTGAATTTTGTTTCACATAAAACAAAATTTTAGCGATCTTGAGAACATAGCACCTCCACAAAACAATAATAAACGCTGTTTTATGAAAAAAGGTAAGGAAAAGGTTTCAATGAACGGTAAACCACTCAAACAATGTTGAAGCTTCTAAAACATTTCAGTGCAGGCAAAACAAAGTTGTTAAGAACTTGTTATTAACTGCTAATGGCAACTTGTACACCCTACACATTAAATACTTTCTGCTCATCTCTAACATAACCAGATTTTCTAACGTCTGGATGTTCTACCATTACTTTCAAGTCTACTCTTCGTGTTGAATAAACAAACAGCAAATGAACAAAATCCCCAGGATCCGCTTTTGAAGGAGGAGTTACTAGCATTCTTCGAGCCCTCAACGCCTCATCCCAAGAAATTCGCGGCACCATTCCAAACTTTTATAAGTACAAATACGATTTCTCGCGCGTGCAGGACTATATCTTGGACGGAGGTGGAGACATGTACGACGCTGGTAACAAGGCAAGTCTTGCGCACGCCACATTTCAAGTGTAAAATTTTAAAAGCACTCCCAATGCTGCGACTTTCTGTTTTTAGTGACTTGAAATCTCAGACCAAAATTAGATATTGTTTACCGCTATAAATATGAGACACCAGTCCTGTAGCCACAGCCACGGGGAACATTCGGAGACAATCCCCCACCAATTTTTGAGCCCACCAAAATTTGTTGCGCCCTAAATGATTGTTTTAAACATATAATAAAAAAACATTTTTCTCCACAAAAATGAACTTTGCCCCTCCATATCTTAAAACTGGCTGCAGGTCCTTGACAAACCATTACCACTAATTTGCATTTCAACATATTTAGATATATTTTACTCTCATCAAACTGTAAAGCGCCGTTTGGAAGATTGCATCCAGCTGTTTGAATTGTTTATATCCTATAAACAAATATCAGCGAATTACTGCCAACTCTTTTGCCCTCTTCTTTCCTTCTTTTCTCTTATTTTATTTTTCTTCTTTTCAGTTTTCCATGTGTTTCGTCCGTCTTACGTATACTTTTGCCCCTGTTCCGCCTCTTTTTACGTTGCTAACACATTAAAGCACTATCCTAGCGCTAGTACTGCAGTGAGTGAGATTTTCTAACACTTTTGGTTTGCAGGTTTACTACAGGATCGGCTCAGGATCGTACAAAAAGATCGTTTACCGGAAAAAGTACAGGTGAACTTAAATATTTATTTTGCCATTAGCCATTCGGAGTTGCGAAGCAAGACCGTAATTGTGTGAATGAAAAATATATCTAATTTTTCATAACTGACAGCTGTCCCGTGGCCGCTGGATGTCTATTTCGAATCAAAACAAGAAAACAAAAGAAACCAAACCATACTCAATATTATCATGTACAAATACTAATTAAATGTTAATGGAGCCTTATGCAAATATCTTCAAGCGCAATGACATGCTTCAATACACGCACAAAAATGTTTAAACAATCAAAAAAATTACGTTAACTTTTGATATAAACCTTGGTCAAGACGTACATGTGTGTATTTTAGCGTTCTATACGAACAAGCATTGTGGAAACTGTTTCAAAAATTGACAAACGTTTAGATTAACTTGTCATAGTGGTAAGGACTTTTCAAACGTTGTGGGCTTATAAAAAAGACAGGAAAGAACAAAGCAAATTTGGAAATCTTGCAAAGCGGCATGAAAATCAAAAACGCAACAACCAATGTTCTATAAAGTATTTGCTGGAATTTGTTGAAAACAGTTGTTTTTGAAAACGCCAACGTGAAAAACAGAAAACAGAAAAACTTGCAGAAACAGCTGTATATCCATAAGACACATCCAAAGACTTTGGAAAAGCAGAAAATTCAATCGATGTTATCAATTGTTTGAAATAGAATGGGGAGAGCGTTTCCTAAAATATTCGTACCAGATAAGTTTGCAAAACCGTGAAACTTTTCTGAAAAACTCCATTGAGATCATTTATTTTCTTAAAAAAATGTTTTTTTCCTCACAAAAGGCAACAATCTTTGAAATAAAGTTGTTAGAAAGCATTCACCAACTAACTTTTTCCCAAGTTGAAAACATTCGCCATAAGCAACACTTGCCATACTAACCATAGGTTGTTAACCTTGGTCATGCGGTTTTTGAAACCAGTAAGTTGGGCTGCACCAAGCAAGGATCTCATGCCAACGCACTTTGTTTATTATTTTTTGAAACCCCAAGTGCAATTGCATTTCACAAGCAGTTTTCTCTTCAATGACTTGAACCAAATACTGCTAAAAAGCTCCAGTGTGACGAACCAGCTGCATTTATACAATCGGAGTGACGCAGGTTTTCTTGTTGTTGTTGGAGACGGCAATCACAAATGCAATTCAACCTGAAGTAGTCAGGCAGAATTTCCACAAAGGAAGAAAACTTTGCTTGCATTTCTGCCTTATGTGAACACGTTCTTTCGACCCTCCGCAAACGACAAAATACAAATGCCTCTCGATCGAGTTTATTTAATCCTATTCTTTCAACTTTTTTGCTTGAATTAACGACCAATCGCTCTCGACGAGCAGAAGTAAATATGCTTTATCACATTACGCAAGATATTAAATAGACCACCGATTGCAAATGTGGAAATTGGTACCCCCACCCCCTCCGATGGTGACGCCAGTGCTTACGATTCGCACAATTTATTTCGTATTTTTTGGTCATTAAAAAATCACTCAACTGGTTATGAATAAACGGAATAAGCAAAAGTGTTGAAAAATTGCTTGGAATAATTCCCTTCTGGTTACTGATTCTTTGTTTTTGAATTTTCGAAATAACCAAGGCAAAACGAAGTGCGTTAAAGCGGTCCAACGGCTTCAGCTTTCCCAAATTGTTGTGTTGTTGCCGAATGAAGAGGTTTACTTCTTCGCAATTGAATTTACCAATGACGTACCCAATATTAGCTTGCAAATATAATATGAGCAATCATGTCATGCGACTGGGCATCTACTTACATTTGAATTTAGTAATTCGTTGAGAAGGTAAGCCTTCTCTCGGATCCTGAAAGCGAAATACAGAACGTCCTGACCAGTGTCGTAACTAGAAGTTTGAGCCAGAGGGGAAACCTGGGAGAACAACAGTTACTGTTCCACGTTTGCAAAGTTTAACCTTCAAAACAGTCGCTTTTTGCGTGACAAGAAGAATGTTCATAAATGTTCTGACATACTGTACTTCTTGATAAAGACGCCAGCACGATTATTTGTCTTTCAGGGACGTCAACACCAACGTTGATGTTTCCAGTTCCACTGAGCACCCATTTGTCATGCTGATGTGGGTTGGCAACCCTGGAGGAAGAATAGAAAATTTCAGTATCAAGGTGAGTTACGTTGCGGCTTAGTGGTAGCTTAACAAACGCATTCATTTATCAGCAACAAATTCTCACACGTCAGGGACAGTCTGATGTAGTTTGTTTACTGTTGCTTTATTGATCTTCTCTGTTTTCTGTGCTTAATAACATATGTACAATTGTTTTTCTAACGCTCCTCTATGAAACACAACATCATCTATGTTTGTGAGAGATGGACCTGTTAGGTTGTATCATGAAAGAAATCTCCAAGTACAAATGACATTGCTGCAGTTGTTTTTAAAATTTTCTCGCAACCTTTTCGCTTATAACTTACCTGCATTTTTGTCCTCAGCACAAAACATTTTCTCTGCTGCCAGATTTGTTTGTTTCTCCACGGACTATTTCTCTACTCGAAAATGTAAACCACCTCAACAAGTTTACCATTTCTTTATGAAATCCATGCCTTCCAGATGAAAGTGACACTGTTTTATTCAAACTTTCTCTGGGCGCAACAAGATTTTTTTTTTCATGTAAGGTCGCTAGCTCACCTATGCACCCCTTCCCTCGTTTAACTATTTAAATCATTGGGGATCTGGACATGGTACCACATAGTTGCGAACGAAATGTCTTTCACGTTTGAAAATCACAGCCTCAACTACCATGCAGCATAACGCTGTTGTTCATCCCTCGAGCAAGGTACTTTGTTTTCGCTTCAAATATGCTGCTGTTGGTAACAGTGAAAAACATACATTTTGTTTGTATTTACATTTCGCTGACAAAATGTCATTTCTTCCTTGATTAGCAGTAAAACAAAAAATGCTTAATTATACGTAAGCGACCCGAATGAATTTTAACGAAATCATTGCAAAAACCTTTTAACCCCAAATATTCTTTACGATGTAAAACAGAAGTCATAGTTGTGAGCAGCAAGAAGTGTGTGCGCCTAATTTTTTCAGAATTAACTGTGAGATAAATTCCAATTACATCCTACATCTTCAAAAGACCGTATTTTACCAAAGGTAATATTGATGACAGCAAAAACTCCTCTAATGCTTAATAACAAGCTGAAGTGAGCACAGAAATCTTCCACATGCATGCGTACAAATGAAGTAACACAAAAATGAACGACAGGTCTACTCCGTTCTGCAATTTAGTACTTTTGACATACAACAGCATATAGGCCGTAAACTACAGTAATATATTAAAAACGTGAATACAATAAGTGCCAAAATACTAATGTCAAAACGCTTGCATTCTGTTTCATCTGACAACATACGTTGATGGCAAGACCCCTGTCCCCCCGATATTTAATACTTAAAAACACGTACTTACAATATTGACTACAGGTTGAATCGGGTACTGGCGCTGATGGTAGTGGCTCTCGCACCTCTTACCACGGAGACATAACTTATCAAGGTTTGAGTGCTAGCTACAAGGCATACAGCGTTTACAACGCAGGTGATCCCTCAATCTGTGAAGTCTACTTCTACGTTGCTAACCAACAAGTCAGTTTTTTTGTATTTTGTCGATTTTTGTTTGTTTGTAATAATATGTATTTTATTCAAGTTGACTTAACAAACAGTGGTTTTTAATGCGAGGATTCTTTGCAAAGCATTGTACATGATGCATGGATGAAAGTGACAGAGCGTTGAAAGGGGAAACGTTTGATTTGCAGAATCAATTAACACTTGCCTTCAACTGTTTTCTTGCTGCCTGATATAAGTTTAAATAATTTACCGTACTTTGACTTGAAAAAAAGTAAAAGTAGTTTTTTTTGTATTATACTCAAAGTAAACATTTATCCTTCAAAATACCTTATCCAAGTTGAGGAGCTAGTTAGACCGTTTACTTCAACTAAGCCAACTTTTTGTGAAGTGCTCATACACTTTGAAGAAGCACATGTATTTGCAGTAAAATCGCGATAGAAATCGTTATCATCATCGAATCTTATGCACGGTATCCATTGGAGCAGCGTGAAAAGAGCCAATCAGATTCACGAGGGCCCATTGTGTGGTAAGGTCCTGGTCAAGGTGGGGGGGCTCTTTCTGGTTAATGTCCGGTTGATCGGGGTCGTTACTAACCACGAAGACAGAAACGATGCATGTAAATATTGCAGACCTGGAATTCAGTAAGACCAAGCAGGTTTGCCACGGTGGACTGGAGTACCGGCACAGACAATCTGGTGAACAGCGTTCGCGCCTCAGGATCTCCCCAAAACATCTTGATGGGGTATACACTGCTGTCCAGGTAAATCCGTTCAAACCATTTTTAATGTTGTGTCGCTGTGACGCGTCTTAAAGAAAATGAATGTACAAGGCCGTTCTACCGCGTTGAATGGCACGAACCTGTGTTAATAACAATTTTGCAGTGTTTGTATTCACCTTCCGTTCCACTGCACAGACTGTTTCAATGTCAATAGATATTACTGTATAGGGAACCTCGCAGTTACTCGAGGAGATTCAAGAATCACGCCTGAGTTTGCTTATGTTTATGAACGTTGTATACTGACTTGTAGACGGTAGGGTTTGAAGTGCCCTTCGACAGGGTTTGACCTGCCCAAGCTCCCTGGAGGGATGGACCGATGATTGAAATCGAGCTTATTTAAATTAATACATTTGGAAGATTGTACAAAAGAGATCATTCAAAGAAAATATGTTTCGTAAAATAGGCTAACATTTCACGTGCTGTCATTTCAGTCGGCATTTTTTGTTTTAGGTGCAGCGTGCACCTTTCCTTTACCATACTGCAACATGTTCAATAAAACATTAGGCACTGGTCTGGGTACAAATTGCTTAGGTTTAGAGGAATTATATGAAGTAATCTTTGTAATAACTTTGTCGATCTTCCCAAAAACCACAGTGTAACTTTTGTTTGACAGCAAAGTATTTTGAGCATTTCTTAGCCTTTTTTACGAAAGTTAAATTAAGGTAGCTTAAAAAGTTTGTTTTTTCGTGCATTTGTTTGCATGCCTCTTTTGTTTCACGTTTTTCAGATTGTAGGAAAAAAAAAGACGCATGAACTAGTTTGATAAAAACTCAACGGAAATGTTAGCAGAAAGTCGCATTTTTTTCAAGACGAAAACTTGAAAAAAACTTGATTTCAAACCACCCAATAACTTGGTGAAAAGTGGATTTATTTTCCATAAGATAACTATGTTTTAACACTGGGGTTTCTTGGCGATCAGTGCTTTTTCGTCTGCTGGTTTGCTGGGAGGGCCGCGATCCAGGCGAGCATAAACACGAGTGCGCTTTTTCTTTGTTTTAACAGAGAAGACGACTATCAGGTGACGGAAAACCACGTTCGCGCGGCGTTGACCCGGATGTTGCGAGACATAGCGACATTCAGTCAGATCGACAGTGAGTTCCTCTGGTTGTTTATGTGCACCGTTGCTGTTTTAACGACAAAACAGACTTACCAGAAAGCTCGTTGGCACTTAGCACTTCGTGATGATGATCATTGCTATAAAAGTGGAGTTTTGTCACCAAACGCTATTTCGTTTGCCAAACCAGCAACAGTGGTTTTGTTCTAAGCAGAGTTTAATTAGGATTAAAAAGCAAAACAGAAAATAATTTGTTACGAATGTTTTATTTCGTAAAGAAAACTTTGAAAAAACGAAAGCTATTTTATGAAAGCTGTGAAAACGTGTTTTGAAGCGGTTTGAATCACAAAATAATAAATGTGTTAAGTCATATTCACTTGCTGGCCGAAAGCAGCATCTGACGTTCGGAACTGCATTTGGCATGATTTGAATGCTAAACGCGTTATAAAGATGTTTAAGGCGATTCCTAGATGTTTAGGATGTTGTGTCTTGACTCACAAACAGAAAGGTTGTAAGGTCCAGCTTGCACTTAGCCAGTGAATTACATCATTGTAATTGTAGCTATTTATCGATACCCTAGAAATCGGTTTTGTTGGAATTTTTTCCTGAAACCGATTATTTGGGATGAACGCGGAAGTAGAAATTGATTTGATCACTTGCTAAGCGAGCGTGGCACAGTTTGACCTGATTCTCAAACAGCATAATCTAATCCACAGTAGAAATAGATTTGCCATTGCATTTAGGATGATGTTGATATTAATGTGCTTTGCTATTCGTGCAGATGCGCTTTGATAAACTTACATGTTTGCATTCCTCTTGTTATCTTTCCTGGTTGGTTACTTGACCTCAATCACCTTTCTAAGTCACGTGATTTCAGGCTACAACTGCAGCAGACTGAACGAAAGCGTGGTTGCACCTGTGCGCTACCTACTGGGAAGCAACG
>JGI24022J15233_10002359_pt1 | contig 17582 bp, 11 predicted proteins | sample Ectturendosymbi2_FD_15233 | JGI IMG/M metagenome (IMG submission 15233) | reverse complement strand
TGGGATGACACGATTGACTCACAAATTTTTCGTACTCGGTAGTACCGCAGGCGAACGAACATGCCACACGCCTTTGCATAGGAGGGGTGACAATGACAGTATCAAACGTGATGACTGACTCTCGCGCTTCGTATAATTTGATAGGCAAGGCGACGTTTTCGGACAACTTTCAGGAAAGAGTCGATTCGGTTGTTTGTATCTGGTAGCGCGAAACTGCTATTAATTTATGGACTTGTTACGACTGATGTTGTTTCACTGGATACGAATGAAAGTGCCTACTGATATCGTGATAATTCAACTGGACGCCATCAGGCCCGTGGCCGCGGGCGGCATTCGGGGGCAGTTCCCCCCAACTTCTTTGTTCCCCCCAAATTTTGTTCCCACTAAATGTATTGTGACCCCCCCAAACCTTAAAACCTCGCTAGGGGCCTGAACGCCATTTCTCTGCTGGGAAATGAGTCAACCATGACTTTGAACCTATTGCGAGTAGGGCCTCAAGGGAGTTATGGATCATTATCCTGAGTTCAGAGCTTCGATTATTTCCCGGCACAAGGATTCGTGTATTGGTGTGGGCTTGCTCAAAGGCTATTCCATTCAATTGCATATTGACAAAACCATTCTCCCAAGCCAGTGAGACGAACGTCATTGCCGCAGAGGGAAATGTCGAGGAAAAACTCGACAAGCTGTTGACGTACGACATTATTGAACCATTCAGGCCCGTAACCAGGAGGGCGCAGAAGAGGCGAAGTCCCCTGTATATTTTTTCGTTCCCTCAGCAAAAATGTATTGGACATCGTTTGAAACTATTGGACATGGTTTAAAAATTTGGGCCCCTCTCAGAAAATTTTTCGCCCCCCGTAGTGTCCCAAGCTGGTTACGGGCTTGGGTCTCGCTCTATGTTGTTGCACTGAAGCAGGACGGAGATGTGAGCGTTTGTGTCGATTTGATGCGTGCCAACGAAGGTATTGTCCGAGAACGCCACCAATGCTCATTGTTGAAGACTTGCTGCATGACATCAACGGCAGTACGGTGTTCAGCAAGCTGCAGTTAAAAAATCAAGTCATGCTAGATAAAGCCAGCCGTGACATAACGACTTTTGTCACGCACCGAGGCTGTTCCTGTATAAACGATTGATCTTTGACTTGTTTCTCAGCGCCCGAGAAATACAACATGATCATTCGTGACACTTTGAAGAACTGTCGGGGTTGTGCAAAGATCGCGGGTGACCTGTTACGGGAAAACGTTTGCTGAATGCGAAAAATTTGGTTGCAATTCTAGACGCCCTGCGTGCGAAGGTGAGTTGACTGTGAACTCAAACAAATGCAAATTCAGAATGCCTAAGCTCACATTTTTGGGCATGACCTGAGCAAGCGTGGGATTGAGCCCAGTGAGGAGAAAATAGCAGTTATTTAAGATTCTGAATCGCTAAAAGCGGCTAGTAAATCTAGCTCATCCATGGGTCTTGTGCAGTATTCTGCAAAATTTATACCTGATTAATTGGCATCAGTTGTGAGACCAACTCAACATCTGACCAGAAAACGTGTTGACGTTGTTTGGGGGGATAAGCAACAATGTGCTTTCGATAAGCTTATGTCTGTGATAACTAAGCCAGACGTGCTTGCTTACTTCAGGAATGACAGTCGGACACGAGTTGTTACCGATGCATCGCCGACCGGTCTGGGTGCGATCTTGAGGCGCTATGTCAAAATGGTATTTGTTGTGTAATTGCATTTGCATCTCAACGTTTGTCTGAAGTTGAACGCAGATACAGTNAATCCGAAAANGAAGCACTTTTAGACAGTCGAAAGATTCAATTTTTGCTTGTCTGGAAAGATTCAGTTCTTAATGCAATTCGAACTGGGAAGTGATCATAATTCACTTGAATGTATTTATGGTCGCAAAGCGACGCCATCGGCATAAATTGAGCGTTGGGATTTACGACTGCAGGATTACGATTTTTGAAATAGTGTATCGCCCTGAGAAGACTAATATCGCTGATGTGCTGTCCAGAATGAATGTGAAGGTCAATCATGACTAGGGTGAAAAGTATGATTACGTCGCAGCACTTTTTGGTAGTACCATAATTACTGCTTTGCGGCAAGACGAAATCGACGTTGTTTAAAATGGATCCTGAACTTGTTGAACTACAGTACGACAGCGTATCCAAATTAGGTGCCTGATAAAATTGTGTGTGCAAAAAGTACTTGTTGTTGCGGAAAGAATTATGCAATCACGGCTATTTTCTGCTTCGGTTAACTAGCGTCATCATTCCCAAAGAGTTGCGCCAACGAGTCCTGCAACTTGCGCATGAGAGCAATTAGGGAATAATTTGAAAACGAAAAGCATGCTACGCACAAAGGTTTAGAGACCGCGGGTGAAAATAGCGGTAGAGCGCCTTTGTAGAACTTGTCTCGGTTGTGATGTAAACAGCGAGATCAGCAGACCTGAGCCGCAATTGCAAGGACGTTAACTGCTCCTGGTCTTTGACAAGACTGTGCCATAAACATTTTAGGTACTCTACCATCGGAGAAAAATGTTTTTGTCGCTATTGACTAGCATTCTCAATATTTTGGGGCTGGTGTCATGGAAACGGTGACTAGCGCCACGGTAGTCAGGGTGCTAAAGGGAATTATCGGCCGTTTTTCTTGGGTTTTGTCATATTCCTTGCGGAACGGTAACGGCATACAGTTTGTTTCTGACGCTTTTCAGATTTTTGTACGTGATAACGTCATCGAGCATAGACGAATTATTCCACTTGCTCCTTGACACAATGGAGAGTGTGAGAGACAGAACCGTACCTTGATGAAAGCAATACACGTCGCACACTCTAGAGGGAAAGGATGAGAGGTGTGAACCAAGGTCTCCTAGAAAACATTATCTAGGTGGCCTTGTGTGAACTGACCAAGTTTCTCATAACTCGCAGGTCAACCTCAAATTCCTCAACCGGTGCAGCACCCTCTCTTTATGTTGTGCGGGCGTGAGATACGAACAAACTACCAGACTTATGCCGCGATCAGATTGTTTTTAATGAGGCAATCCGCGTGAAAGATTGAGCAAATAAACTCTAGGGCCTCTATGTCCAACCCGCGGCCCAGTCGAAGGTTTTGTGCGGTCCAGTTATGGTTTTAGCAGCAGTGAAAGTATCCTACATCTCAAAAACCAGTTCTTATTTTGATAATCTTGAATTTGACATTTTTGACACAAGCAGTCCTCAGTCGTTCTCAGTGCCCCTTTAATACGTCTGTTACCATTGCAGTTAGGGTTCGAACGCATTCAGTACATTGGCTGATCTAAATTTAGTTTGCCAAGATCAAAGAAAGCCTTTCAACGTGCGGCCCTCACTAGTATGTCACTCATTATGCGGCCCTAGTTAAGATAGTAACATAATTTTTGGCTCAGTAAGCCATTTGGGTTGGACATAGCTGCTCTAGGGGAAGACGCATGCTGATGTTAAACGCCGCACTCAAGAATCGGCCGTTGCAGTTGGCGATGAAATGCTTTTTAAAGTGCCTAAGCTGAATAAACCGTCTTCCAATTTTGATCCAGTTCCACGAACTGTCATCGCGAAACACGGAGGGGGACTCACTGTAAAATGCGATGGCACTACAGTGCGTCGTCATAATAGCCACTGCAAGCCATATCAGCGAAGTGAAGACTCAAAACATCTGCACAACAGCCCTGACTGTGGTAATTCGGAACATGAGCGTGAATCAATGTTGACACTTCTGATGTTTTAACACTAGATCTGATCTCTGACGGTTTGGCGAAAAATCTAATATTGACTGGGATGTTTTTGTTTTCCACGTTTCCTCTCCTTTCAGAATGAATAGTTTCACAACTTTTTAGCTTCTTTCATTGATCTCGTACCCTCATATGTGTGTGGTTAAAGTGAAGGAGCTCCTTCACTGTGTTGGGATAGACATTGTACGTTATGCATGACCGACTAATAACCACACACTTCGCCCCAGTGGCGTAGCAAGGGGGTATGGGAGATCCGGTCCCCGGGCGGCACCTTCTGGGAGTAGCAATTTGTTGATAAAATATTATTTTTGAAAGAAAAATTAAAAGTTCTAACTGAGAAAATTGATTAAATGATTACTCAAAATCAGAGTCGAATCCAATATGACAATGAACCCCAATATTTGGTCTAAAAAATATTTTCAAAATACTTGTGGAGCAATTGCCCCCAGTCCATTGACCTTCCTCTCGAGCCAAAGCCATTTCCCCAACACCAGTCAAAATTTCTTTGAATAAAGGACTGAGATGGACTGCAGAATAGCAAACATCATTGGTCCGGTAGTTCGACGTTTATATTGTCCGTCCATTCAAAATCTGATAAAAAGGTCCTGCATGAAATCACGGTACAGAGTCAAGGTTGGCTTCATCCTTTTTCTCCCATCGTTCGATCCTTAGCAACGTCCCAGCGACACATCATTACATTACCTAACACCTAGGTATTAGCGACAAACATTTCTTGGCACGTCTTATGCTGTTTTGTTAATCTTCAGTGGGATACTGTCAATACGTGCCAAAAGCTGTAGCCTATTTATTAGGTGGGCTTATCAACATTAATTTTGGCGGTTGAAGTTAAGACCTCTATAAAGGTAATGTTGCTACGTTTCAATAGAACTGCTGTTTTTCTGTATGACGTAATGGTGTCGGAAGATGACGTTCTTCAAGCGAGATAGTGCAGGTTGCGTGCGTAATTTAGAGCTCAGATTGTTGATCTGCAAGTAGAGTGAATCAGAGCCAGCCGATAGGCAATGTGACAGGCCGACAATTAGTGGGGGAAACCTGGCAAAATTCAAAAATATTTTTAGTTCGTAGCTACAGCAACAAGTTACATTCATTTTGCTCCCCCGAAAATAATATAACTGAAAATACCAGCTGGGTGCGGCCGTAGATGTCTCTTTTGTTCAACGGAAACGATGCACGTAACATTTGCAGTCATAGAAAAAGTCATTTCAACAAGAAAAGCTTACAAAATGTTTCGCTCTCATTTTGATAAATTAGAGACATGGACTGTATGCTAAACGCCTAACGCAAGGGCAAACGACATCTTTAGATATGATTGTGATGAAGGCTTTTATTATAAGGGACGTTAACCGAAAAATTTGCTCAACTTGGCAATGGGTGTACTGAATAAAGTTGATCAGAGCGATTGCCGTCTGACTTAACAAGCTGCAATCACTGCTGAGCAGTAAAAAGGCAGACGTCCCACCTGGCAGGGTTTGTTAATACAGTTTTCGAAATGAACGTTTGTGGGTGACCAACAAAGGCAAGGAATAACACTATTGTATTAACGCGTAATCGGTAGATGCCCAACCCAACAGATAGATCAAATTTTCAGGTCATGATGATGACTGCAAAGACAGCGCTTCTCAACAAGAGCCGGCTTGAATTCTTCATTAAAATGGGTCAAACACCTTAAGAGGGCCCCGTGCAAGTGGCGACAGAGTTAACGTTTGAAGGCTTTTTGTATATTCTAAGAGAATTAAACCGCTACTGAAACTTGAAGTGAACAATTAAACATGAAACCGAAATTGACCTGACATTTTCCAGATCGTGTGATCACGGAGTTGGAGCGCCGATAACGCCTAGTTTAAACTTTAAAGTGAATACAATGACATATTAAGTTATACAAAAATGAACAAGGTGAGTGCGTGTATAATGCTATGCATTGTGTCAAAAAATTCCTCAAAATGTTGGATTTGAAACGTGAAATTGACGTCGCAGTGTAACGTCATAAACAGCGCACACCCAGTAACGATGACCACCATACGCTATTGATTGCGACAACTGTTGGACATGCACGGAGCAGAAATAGAAACAACTTTTAGTGACACAACGTTCGCTACAATCAACGCAAAGGCCGAGCTTGCATGTTGTTAGAAAGCAGGGCCGCAATCAGAGAGGCAACCGAGAGTTTGTCCCCTCCGAAATTTTCAAAAACATATTTAGTTGTTAGCAGCTCAGGTGCAAGCGGCAGAGGTGGAATTTTTGCGAAGAGTCCACGTTGTGAAACTTCTAGACAAAGTGCGCAGCTGTGAAATTCGCAAGCGTTGACTGTCAAACCACTTCTCCGAATAGAGAGGTCCCAGCTGCCTTGGTTCGTCCATGTGTCCAGAATGCCCCACGAGAGACTAGTGAGGCAATTGCTGCTGGCTAAACCCACGGGAAAGCCGCCCAAAGGACGTCCAACGATAGATGTAGGAGCAGGCAACTTTTGGGGAGGTGAAGGACTTTTTCTGAATTTCCCCAAACTTGCCCAAAAAGGACTAAGTACAAATATGATCCCCAAAAAAAACAAAACACGTATGCACTTTCAATTCGGTGCCCTTTTCGTAAAATCAAAGCACATTCAGCAATTTTCCCAAAGTTTCCACACATTTTGCCCAAATGTTACAGATTTTGCCCGAATTTGAAAGGATTTTGCCCAGATTTTCACCAAATCAAAAGTTTGGAGATGCGATTGCACCCCCTTCACCCCCGCCTCCCACACCAGTTCGTCTACTGATGAGGTGGAGTGACTACACCTGCGACCTTGCTTGGTTTCGTCTTGGTGTGGAGCCAGCAGAATTATCTGAAACTGCTGTCAACCGTGAGGCATTTCGAGTCCTCCAAGGGCTGCTGCTCCCACAACCTTCCATAGAGGAAAAGCGGGCCTGAAAATGAAAATTTAAGTTTTAGTTGAAATGTCAACTCACAGTATAATCATTTTGCTCTCCCGAAAACATCAACTGGTTTCGGCACTGTTAGAAAGCATGGCACTCTACGGAGGGTGGTACGCATGGGCCACCACCAGAAAACTTATGCGAACTGTTTTCGAATTTCTTTTGATTTACTTTTTTTGCAAAACGTAAGCGTTTCCGCAAAAAAATGAAAGTGTTTCCGAAACGTAAAAAAATTTTTTGGAACTAAAACGCTTTCAAAATGAAAACGTTTTTATTTACAAATCATTTTCAAAGCGAAAGTGTTTTTGAAACGAAAGTAAAATTATTTTTAAAACGGAAACGTTTTCATTTATAAATCATTTGCAAAGCGAAAACGTTTTTAAAACTAAAGTAAATTGTTTTCAAAACGAAAATGATTTTATTTATAAATCATTTGCGAAACGAAAATGTTTTTGAAACTAAAGTAAAATTGTTTTCAAAACGAAAGTTTTTTGTTTAGAAACCATTTGCGAAATTAAAGTGTTTTTGAAATTGAAGTAAAATCGTTTTGAAACGAAAAAATTTGAATTTGCAATTACATTTGAAAAATTTTTGTATTTTTTTGTTATTAAAAAATTGCCAGAGAGAAGAAAATTTTAGGGTGGCACACATGGGCCACCATAGATGTCTGATATTTAGCTTTGTGCAAACGTTTCCTGATGGGAGGACACTTTCTCGACACTTCTTGTTAATGCAAATTTAGATATCAAAGTAAAACAATAAACTGACCTAAAAACGAAGTTCAACTTGAGAGTAGGAGGTGCTGCAGCTCCGCAATGCCTACATACGAGCCGCCATTGAGTGTGCTACTGTATATCCCGAAAATGTCACCTGACACATTTTTTCGTGTCTTCAGTGTTTTACGTCTACACGAGCTCAAATCCCATCGCTGCAAAGTTTCAAAAAACACTTTAAAAATGATATTATTCCCTATTAACTTCTATGTCTGTTGAGAATTTTACAAATTTAGTAGGAAAACATGCAATACGTGTATGCTATATTCAGTGACTTTAGATGGTTGTTTTTTGTAGAACAAAGTAATGAAGCCTCAAAGACAAACAGCGAAAAAATACCCCATATCATAGGACGTTTGAACTCCTTGGATGAGAAAAAACAGAGGTGAGGCCTAATATTTTTTCAAAAATCACCGTACGTGTATTACTTGTGAAGGACCAATTTTTCCAACATACATAATTTTGAGCTGTTTGAAACTGCCACTAAAATATTCGCCCGTGCCCTAAATATGATTTTCCCTGAATTATGTCACAGTCACGTCACACATGCTCACAATCAGGGCTGGTTTTAACCCAATTTGACCGATTTCTTCTAATCGAGTCCTGCGCCATTGGGGGCCCGCGCTGCGCCTACTAACCAACGCAAACTTACACTTTTTATCAAAGCTGCTTGTGTACAGTGCCGGCGAGTGACCTAGTGTTTTTTAAGATGTTTCGAGAGGCCAAACCGGTTCTCCAGTTTCCAACTTTTTCCGACGGTCTCTCAAAATATAGTAGTAACTCTCTTTACTACCACCACCAAAGTACAACAAAACCTTGCTTTACAATTATCTTGGTATTCATATAAAACAAACGCGGTCTCTCAAAATGTCTTTGCAGTCTGAAAGTTCAAACCTTAACAAAACCCTGGAGAAACCCATAGAATTTTGCAAGTGTGGGATCCGTTACCAACGAAAATCCAAGCGAACTGTTCGTTGTTTAATGCCCTGATCAAAATTATGTCGTAAGAATGGTGATTGTTCTCAGTATGTGTAGCAAAGTGTTTTCACTAGCAACTCGTTAAGGCAGAGAGGGCTTAAAGCCATTTGCAAAGTAACAGAAGTGACAATTTGTTTCCAGTGAAGTAAGCTTCATGATGTTCTTGTGGTGAAAATTGCATCACGAAACACTACCGAAATGAGGATTGTGGCAATAGTCTTGCTCAGATTGGTGTCGTAATTTCTGAGATACAGCCCAACNAATTGAAAGTTGCAAAAAAAACTAAAAGTTGGAAAGTGGAATAACTTTCATGGAAGTTTGAGGCNACTACAGTGCTTGCGTGTTTTGAAAAATTCAACAGTATGTTTNAACTTATTGGGAGATCTGCAATCGCTTCATATATTTATTTAGTGTTAATAGAGAAAAGAACTGTTAACCTTCTCCGGGATATTTAAAACCTGCTCTGATAAACGGCTTTTACTCATTTAATCGGTGCTCTATTAAGTGGTTTTCACTGTAACCATTTTGTACGTGTATAGTATATAGTGATAGGAAGTTTCTTTGTTTTTGGCTTCAACAGTCGAATTTGGGCTATTTATTTAAGAATGTATATTGTCTGTAACTAAGCTAAATATTATGAGTCAAAGACCAAGAGACACAGGCCGAAAATATTAAGAGGCGGCCAAAAGAAGTCTAAAGCTAAGGGAAAAACAGACCGAAGCATAAAAAGGAGAGGTTCGTTGGACAGGTATTTTAACCACTGAGAGTATACCCCAAATGTCACACCACATTGAAGATGGCGACAACGTAATATGCAACAAGCCTGGTCATGCAAAGCCAGATAGTGAAAGTTGAAGTTTATGTATGGGAAGTGATACTGTATAAGTCATTTCGAAAGTGCTGATTGTGACAAAGAAGGAACCTCGTCGGATGATGCATGTGATGAGGCATGCGTGCAAGATAATTCAAGTTTGGATGAACAAATGATCCTGCTACTTAGAAGCCAGGTGTTATGAGTCGGAATGTTAGGGACTAACCTGGACTATTCAGCCCGAATAGGACCGCCTGCAATCATAATATGATTTCCCCAGAAACGAGAGTGATCAGACACGGTTTTCTAAGTTTCACTGCAAAAGAATACCACCAAATTGCGAAGCGGTAAGTCATCCATGGCCAATGCTCCTGACCTGGAAAAATTTAATCGTTTGCTACTGCTTCAAACTGTTCCGTTCTGGATATGTACTAGCACAGCACTCAGTACCTCTCCTCTCTACAGGTACTACACTCGTACCTCCCTTCTGGACACGGACGTACTCAGCCAGAGAGGAATTATTAACGAGGGTTGTAAGTAGAGGCGTTGCCAACCCATAATTTTGAGGTGGGCAGATGTTTCATTTTAGGCGAGCAATAGTAATTTGTTTGAAATACCGGCACCCAAAGCAGTAAATATCCATATATTCTAAAAATTTGGGCGCCATGGCCCCTTGGCTACGCTTATGGTTGTAATTCTTTGAGTTGTTAGGTTTTATGGCGCTATCCATTGAAGTCTCTGCTGGAGAGGTCTTGGCGTCGCCTTTTTGGGCCTCGCTTTTTCAACATCACCGAATTCTATTGTTATACCCTGATGCATCCCCTCAAACATTTCTCCCCACCATTGAGTGGGGCCCCACAAAAGTGTTCCCATCGGGCCCCGCGCTTGCTAACGCCGCCCCTGCTCACAATCATAATATTCGCTGTGTAGTTGATTTTCCAGCAATGTCCAAGATGTTAATGTAGCTTGTTTGGCTTGTGGGTTATGGCCAAAAGGTTTCAGAGCCGCTATGTTGGCTCGCGCGGTCCCTGAGGGCTTCCGTGATATTCTTTTGCAAATACTTGCGCGGGGCTGAAAAAATTCCGATCAGAAGTTTGACGTTTCTGTCGATTTATTTTCTGGCAGGTCAAGACCTCCGTGACACAAAAGATTTTATCATACATGCGAATCACTGAAAGTTACAATGCCGAATGAGAACTTAAAGAGTGGACACAGAAATAAATGATACCACGACGAAGATTACATACAACACAAATTGCAATTCGATCACCAAGAAAAACTTGCTACACTTCAAGCATCAGAGACTCGTAACTTCCAGCGCATACTCATTTCACACGCAGTATGCAACAGCAAAAGTAAACCAGTAATGTCATCAGGTTCACAGCAAGATTCGCGGTTCATTCGCAACTCAACGAGGCGGAACGCACAACTTTTGTGGACAGCTTTTTTGACAAGATCCAAATCAACAAATTCCGCCTCTGTTCAGTACGTTTATATATTTTTTCTCTCCAGCCCGTTTCTTGCACCGCACTATCAAACCTTTCTATTTCAGTGCTTTACTTTTTTTTAAGCCTTACAACACAGTTCAGGCATTGATCCTGGTGGTGTCAACCTCCGAAAGTCGAACAGTTGACTTGCCCTTTCAAGCAGAAATCCGAGCCTTCGTTACTTCTGGCATGAGATTCAGGATAAACGGTTTATGACGTCATCAGTCTATAGCCTTTGTCGGAATTCAAGACAGCTTCAGTGATGGAGTCCATAAGAGACTCGTCTTGAGACCCATTTCAGTGAGTCTCCGTCTCAAAGTCCGCAGATATTGATCTTAAATCTATCGTCTCGAGACTTTAAATACTATGACAATACATTTTGGTGAAGCTTGTGTAATTTAACTTCTTCACTGACTGTCACATCTTCTGAAAAGAAAAAACAAAAAAGTGGCGAAAATTCGAGAAATTTGAGAGAATTACGGCTCGGATTTTTGTAGGTGTGTTTGTGACGTTTTATTGAGAAATTCGTAAAAAATTATGGTGAAGATAACAGATTTTCAAGTCTTGGGCTTTGGTGTCGAACATTCATGTCTCGGACTTGGTCCCGGATTTTTGACATAGCAAAGCAAACCTCGGGGTTTTAAAGGTCTCGACTGCATGATTTGCTTGCTGTTATCTCCTAACAGCAGCTTGATTTGTTCCCGTGATTCCCACGTGGACTGCAACAAACTTAAAGAACAAAATGATTAGCACTCATATTACTTGTCGGACAAGATTTCCCGGAGGACGACCCACCAGGATAAACGTGCGTTGCAAGCATATGCGAGCAAACTACACGTGTTCCTCTTACTTGTGCATAACAGCTGTGTGTATCCATAAATTGACGTTTGTTATTATGCAGCAGCAATAAACGTTCTGCAAACTCGTGTTAAAAAAGTACATTCTTAAATACGAAAACGCAAAGGAAATCGCTAACATAAAATACTCCCGCGTATGCAAGACATGCCAAAAAGAAATACGCCAGGTCCTGCCGCTCCGATTACAACAAAAGCACTTTAAGAACATTCGTTACGAATACGGCTGTTAAATGAAAATCTTTCGTTTATTAATCTTTCGTTCAAAAATCTTTCGAAAAAAGCATCATGGATTTGACATTGCAGAGCGCGAAATTTTTGTTGACAACTTATAAAAACCACACAATATCTCTTTACTTCTTTTTCTGTGAACAGCTGATTTAGCAATATCCAGCACTCGCCTGTAGTATAACTCAAAAAGGACGTCAATTCGCAAGAATATTATAGGATTTCATGAAAGCAAACGCATAGAAATCATGAACAACAGAAGTCAAGACACACAAAAAGCGCATTATTACTGCAACGCAAAGTAACAATCCCGACGATGTCTGTAAGCGTTTCATCATCAGTTCCACAAAAACCGTTTACTGAGTACATTTGCGCGGCACATCTACGTGCTACATTTTCTACCAAACAAGCATAACCTCTGGTCCGACATTAAGATAAATCCGTTATGGCTTTTCAGGGTCACTATGTGGGGTATCTGCTAGCTTACCGCTTACCTCTTCGTATTGATGCCATTTCTGGCCAGTCTCAGGAATACGGAAGGACATCTGAGCTACTTTTCTTCTCATTGACACATGCTTACAGTACAGTATATCCAACACGTTCCGAATATACGAAGATTTTGGACAGTACATGGGAAATATGGTTTTTAGATTCACGTCGCATGGAACACAGACAACAGATGAAGAATTAGGGGTGACGATCAAATTGAAAGCAACAAAATCTCTAAGGGAAATTATTATCCGCATTGATCAAAACAAAACTGGTGACGTTAGAATTTAGCAATAAAAATGGATGTGAGCAAACCTGTGCAAAAACCTATTTTTGTGCTTTCCATAACAACATTTTATCCCTTATATTCCATGGATGGGGAAGCTATTTACTACCAAGGGCCACATGAATTGCAAAATATCGCTGATGGGCCGCAGAAATTAATTAATTTAATCTTAAAAATCTGCCATTAATTTCCAAAGGAAAATAAGGAAAGAAAACTGTGTCAAGGGGTAAAAGACACTTATTTCGACTTACTCCGTACGTGTCTTCTTATCATGGAGTTTCGTGCTGACGCAATGTTGTGTTCTACACTAACTTGTGTAATGAAAACTCCGCTTCGGGCCATATGAATATTCACGCGGACCGCATTTGGCCCTCGGGGCGCACAACAGGTTCACCACCCCGATCTATTCTCACGTAAATCACACACGCGCCTGCATAAACGAAAAGCATTTGGGGACGCATAGGAACAAACGTGAAACGTTCAGATAAAAGCAAAACTTTTGTGGCGAAAGTCACTGACAAATAGTTCATAAAGGTCGTTTGAAGGACAAAAACATAACTTTTGCGACGCAGGAATGACCTTTCGCTCGGTATACATGCAAATGTTTTGCTATTTGTTAATCACAAAAAAGAAATGTCCAAACAAACTTGAAAAAAGAGTCTGCAAACTCATCATGATCCACGTTCTTTAGCAACCACTTTGTACCGAAAGGGGAAAAAAGTTTGTCCACTCAATCCATTTTCAATATCAGGTAATTTGTCATCATCAGGATTTGGAAGAAACTCGAACTTTTGAACCATCGAAGTCAAAAACAAGAAGAATTCCATTTTTGCCAATTGCTCCCCGAGACAGTGTCTTGGACCAACAGAGAACGGTATTACATGTTTCGATTTGACAAAGTTCCCGTCGCTGTCTAAATGCCTCTCCGGTTTAAACTCATTTGGTTCATCCCAGATCTTGGGGTCATTGTGAACAGCCCACAAGTTTGGAGCAACCTATAATTGTACAAAAAATAGTGTAAATGTGAAGAAGATTTTGGGTAGCCTAATTTACGACATGCGAAAAATGCAGATTTCAGGACATTGAAATTCCGTTTCACGACGGAGTTGTAGGTTTCTACTTACAATACACATCTCTAGAAAAGCCGTTTGTGCAACGTTTATCTCCATTTACAATCATTTCTGAGAAATTCCGATCATTGTAAAATTCACCACTGCATGTTTCATTCAAATAGCAAGGCCAGCTCAGTTAAGTGCGACCATGACTCTATCCTGCGAAACACGGGTGCGATGTTCTTACTGGCAACAAACTGACTTGCCAGGAAAAGGTGTTACAGAATATATTTCTAATTTACTGACAGTGTAGAACACACACATAGCATATTTTCACCATTGAAAAAGTGTAAAGACAGTTTAAAACTGCGTTTATCTCACCGTAGTCCCTTTGGCAATGCGGTAACCATTAAGCGTGACATCCTCAGTCGTTTTGTGAAACAAACTCATCGGAGCAAGCGTTCGGTATCTTGTCACCTCCTCTATGAATGCTGAGCAGTATGGCATCTCAGCTTTTAGCGGCATTGATGGTCGACCATCATGTCCTGTAAGCGTTCATTTCTCACGGTAAAACCAAACTAAATTTTTTACATTTGAAAAATGCTTAAAATTTGGTCCTTAAGATTAAATCAAGCTGCTGAAAATCTTTGTTTCCAATTGAAGTAAAGAGAGGTAAAGGTAAAACATAGCTACAAATATTATTTTGCTGTGGATATAGCTCACATCGAAAAATTTTGCAAAATATTTTTCCTTAACGAAAAGCCTTGGTACCCTCAGTCATGAAAAGAGGTTGTTAAAAATCACGATTTGATATACAGAAAGGTGGCTATTGACACAAGTTCTTTTTCAAAAGATGGACAAGCGGTGTTGTAAAGAATCTTTAGGTTCAATGTACTGTAATTCGTTTTTCTATTCTTTTTGGAGAGTCACGAGTGGTCTGCGGCGCATATATCCACCTGCTTGCGCCTGGGTCAAGCGACCGGTTTCGTATTGAACGCTACATCGATTGAAACTCTGAATTCCCAATTAACGAATTAAACAAGGCTGTAAGGCTGGAGATACCGTTTTTCAATTCTTCGGTTTGATCCGACCAGGAATAATATTCAACCTACTAACTTTAGTGCTGCATGCTCAACCCCCTCTAACAATCAGTGTCATCGGAAATGTGCCATCGTTTAATCAAATTTTGCATTCTGGAATATTTTCCGCATTGACGAATAAAAATTTACTGTCACTTTGGCATTCAAGCCTTACTTCACACCAAATCAAAATTTTCACAAATTTGGTTACCAGTTTCTGGCAACTTCCGCAGATGCATCAAAAGTACACTGAAAATAAACTGAGGTTGACGTTTCTGCACTTCCCAACCTTTNTGTAAACGCGGACCGGTCAACGCTCAACAATGCTACTGCGCCCCCGGAAGGACCCGATGATGGTTCACTGTTTCGCACGCGAAAAACATGCCTGATTCTCTAAAGCTCCACTTCATCCCTAACATTCTCAATTTATCCCCCACGCTCGCACTCTATGCGCGCAACAGTGCTTCCATGGGAAGAACCAACCAATCACATGCCCAGAAAGCGAGTGGTGTCACCACAAGTATGCAGTTTGTAATTTCGCGGTCCGGTATCAATTGATCCGCCGCCAGGTATCGGCCCGCGGCCCGGGATTTGGAAACCACTGTGTTATAGTGTATCGACTGGTGATTGTCCTCGAACAGTCGCATTGGCTTGGCAGACCTCAAATGAATATGTAATATTCACCTGCTGTTGGCGCAACGATCCCTAATTTCTTTGCTTCTCGGTTATCCGCAACGCTGAAAAGCATTTTCTTAGGACGTGCATCTGTTGCTTGAATCTTACAGATAGACATTCTGCTGTAGAGAGAGTCACTTGTTTTGAGATGTGCATACGGTTTATTTCGATCGGGTGTTTTGGAAATATTGTATAAAATGTTTGCCATATTGACAATGCTATGAAAGGCATTTGATAGTTCTTCACGCATGGTTATCGCACAGNTTCGTTTTGCGCATGGCGATGGAAGTAACAGATATGCTCATGGAAAAATAAGCTCACTCACAAGTTATNTTATCACAATCAAACTGGCTTTGTCTTGGAACCTCTCTCATCACTTGTTACCACTGGTGTGCTCAGTTAACCTAATATCGTGGGAAACTGAATTGCGTTTCAAATACAGATCGTCAATCGCAAACCGCAGATGCAATCCTACTTGAGCATCCCCATGCCGGTTTCCTGGAAACCACTGCGGAAATATGTAATCAAACGGAACGTTTGGATAAGTTAAAAAGAGATTGCCGAGCCTGTGTGCAACACAAACGTACCCAAACCTAGCCGAAACACGTGAGGCTGGATTAAGAGCAGGTGCCCACCATATTATGTGAAGACTGCCGTATGTTGAACAAAATTACATGCGTCATGAGATACAACTAAGACATATTGGCAACATGAGTACTAAATTTGGGGAAAATTAACTGAAAACTGGGAAAAAAATAGGGAGTAATTGGTAGCTCCACTAGATGAAAAATTCAAGTCATGATGAATCAAATGTCCCCTTTCAAGCAATTTTGACTCAAGGAAATTGAACAAGCTTTCATAAGCTAAAAAACTTCCATACCCATCTTTTTTATAACCTCCTCATAAAACTTTCGCTGAACATCTGGATGATGAATGAAACAAAGTATAGACCATCGTAAAGTGTTTGTGGTCGTTTCTGTTCCAGCTTCGAAAAGATCACGAGCATATTGAATGAGCTGAAGTTTCTGAAAGCAAAATTCGTAAACTTTAGTTTTGTCTAGAGTTTATCAAGATGAATTTAAGCAAAAAGTAAGAAGGCATCAATATCCAAGGCTTTGGTTTACTTCGCACAAAGGATACAAATCACATGATAATGAAGCATAATGTGACTTTGTGTCTGCCTGGAGCTATATTAAGACAAAAGTCTACAACTGACAGTCAACCTTGATCTTATACAGTAAAACGATTTAGGAATTTACCCGAGTCATCGTAGAATACCTGACGCTTAATAAAGCAAGCATTGCTTTGAAAATGTAGGAAATTACCCACAAATATTTAAGATAAGCTATCATAGCGCGATTTTCGTAAAAATCACGTTTTTCTCAAACTTAGTTTGCAGTAGCGTTAAACATTTCACCGGCAAATTTTTCGTTTTTTGTAATTATTCCTTTCACGAAGTTTATTCAGAGTTGAAGTACATGTTTGAAAGAGCTGTTTCCATATGTTTTCCTTGAACATAGCAACTGTTTGATAACATATCAAGCCAATGACGTTTCAAAACTTTTTTTAGGGCGTTTTTTGCAAGTTCTGCTCACCGTTTTTACGAGCGCTCGTATCGGTGGTGAAAACCTCTCAGGACTTGCAATGCTTATTTAGAAATATTTTTTTCTGGAAACACTACTTCAACATCTTCTTAGAAAGGCTAAAATCTTTCTTGGAAAAGTGTAAAGCGCTACCTGCTTACTGTTGAGTTCATTCTTGGACAGAAACAAATGTTGGCAAAACTGGATGAAATTTAATTAACGGGGAGATCGATAGTGCCGATGATATTTATTTTTATGTGAGCGGTAATATTGAAAAAAGTCAAATGAAACGCATCGACGGGTCTGGAATTGCGAAAAACACAAACGTAGTCAATAAGCTGAAGCCTGTTCACGTGGAGACAAGAAAAACACTCCAAAGTGTTTTTCTGAAGCACTAGAAAGGAAGACGGGTACCAGTTTCCAATTGAAAAATTTTCAAATCTCAAATATCAACATGAAGAAGTCTATCTTCTGTATTTCAAAAATTTTATTTCTCAGAGGCTAAAGCCTCTACTACATATTTTAGGTTTATTATGTGCTTAGAGGCACATTATATTTGTATGGTAAAGCATGAATTTCAGCATACTGCATTGGTTTCATTTAATGTTTGGTA
>JGI24022J15233_10002358_pt1 | contig 17583 bp, 14 predicted proteins | sample Ectturendosymbi2_FD_15233 | JGI IMG/M metagenome (IMG submission 15233) | reverse complement strand
GGAATTTTTGTCAAATTTGAATGTCAAGCCCCCCCTCCACTAACGTAAGGCCCCCCCGCATAAACGTAAAGCCCCCCTATTGACGACTTTCTGGCGACGGTTCTGGATTGTATGGTTGTATTTTAGCTTCCCAAAAAATGGATTACTGTGCTTTGAATAATTACCATGAGATCTGCGCCTATTCTGAACATCAATATTTTTTTTTGAAAAATGGTATCAAATGCTTCACATCTCCATTTGTTTCGCTTCCAGCCAAAATGTATGTTTCTCGACAAAGTTTTGCCCACCGCCTCCAATTATTTTGAACAGGTTTATGCAATTGTTGTGTCATGTCTGGAACAAGCATTTGCAGTGAACACGAGAAGTCATATGAGTATAGAAGGTGACTTCTGGTTCCTGAGACACGCTTGCACAGCGGGTCGTTGACAGCAACACCTATTCTTAATGCAGTTGTATTCTTTGAACTTGCTCTTCGACGCGTTGACCAGTTGACGACAGGCGACGACAGGGACAGCATGGCTCTTTTTTCAACCCGCGTTAGCTTACTGGAAGAACCATGTTAGCACCACCAATCGGGTAAGATGTAAGTTGTGGCGCTTTGCAGCGTGTTCACAACCCTGAGGATATCCCGGCTGCAATTCAAAAAGAGTCGGAAGAAAATTTGACTGAGAAGAAAGTTCTACCGAAACGTTTGCCCACCAATTTTCAAGTGCAATTCCAAGAAGATTTAAATCGGGCCGGCGCAAACTTGGCGGTCAGTGCATCGACTGTGCGCGGTAGTGCAAGGAATATAAAAATAGCTACAATCGTGCACTGTTAAAATTCAAGGCCAATGTGGTATTGGGTCTGACAGAGGAATTTACGCAAGCGCAGGTTGGGTGATGAAAACGTTTGGACAAGCAGTAGCGCTGTAACACCAGACTATTGTATATTTATGTGTTAACCGTCTTGATAATTTTGCACAAAAGTTTAACTTGTTTGTCGCGTCAGGTCCTTTCTTACTCTTGCAATCGACTAAACATTTAACTCACTTGCATGCGTCATCTTTTTTATGCACTGATTGTTCCAAGGCTAGACAGACGTTCTGAAGTCATTTGCAATAAAGGAATTCACTCTCCGCAGTGGTGGATATTGCTAGACGAAGACGGTAGGCCTATATACTTCAAAACAAAGCTGCAAAGCACGAAGAAAGTTTGCTTAAATGGAATCTAAATACCCGTTTCCACACAGTTGTTTCAAAATGCGCCGCCAGCACTTACAACAGCGCCAGCAAATATCTGTTTTTTTGGACGATCCCCTAGCGTCCAAAGAATTTTAGAATAAGTCTTGCGTAATTTAAAGTTGTTCACTTGCTGCAATCACAAAGAAACTTTGTGATAAATGTCATGTTGGCTAGGCTTCAGAACAACAAACCACGATCGCCACCATGATAATCACAGTGCGAATTACAGGTGAGTGATTCACAAATCGTGATGTTTTTTAGAAAGAAAATACTAGAAAGCACATCGTTCTCCATCGGAGTCGTTTGCACAAGCTTTGATTACGTCACAATTGCACTGCCCGCGGCGCGTTATTCAACCGCGGCGATGACAAACGCACTGGGTTGGGCTTCGACAGCCGGAAAACTGAATCCAGTAATCCTGATAATATCAAATTAAGATTTTAGGGAAGGATTTACCTAATTGCTCCAACAAACGAATCTAGTTGTCGATAACATTCGGTTCCGCACACCTGTCACGAACCGGTGTGTAAACCAAATTTACGTAATGCAAAAAACAGAAATATCTAAGCGGCAAAGCACTTTCCAGAACAACTTCGAAACGCCTCCTGTCAGTGGCAGCTTATCGGTCAAGCCTGGTTCGTGCCTGGTGGTGTTGGAGCGCCTGCTTTTTCCAGTACTTTGCAGCGATTGGCACGGCTACTTATCAATGCATATTACAATGATGTAAGTGTTTTTCAAACTTACAGCTGCTTGCAAAAATTTTGAGCTTTAACATTACTTTCAAAAAAAGCTTTTTCTTCGGACATCTACCTTGTAAAAAAGAAGTATGTCCATACGAAAATGAAAGCGGTTGCAACAAACGAAGAGTGCTGAAAGCTTTTTATTCACTCGGGCATCAGAAAAGCGCCAAAAGCAAAGTTATAAACTACTATAGTTAACGAAAGTTCGCTCAAGTAACTTCACTCCACAGGTGAAGTTACTTGACTACAGATATGTGTAAGTTTAAATCATCGCAAAAAATTAAAGCAGGGCCCAGTCGGCTGATTCCTCGTCAGTCTACAGAAAACCTAGAGTTTTAATTGGCGAAGTGCTCTATGCCACTGTACGTGAGCAAAGAGAGCAAAGAGCAGGAGTTTCTGATCAACTTTCATCAAAAAACTAAAAATTTCTCAAAACGATTTTTTTGCCAAATTTAAAACAGCAAGGTTTTTTGAAGAATTTTGAATACTGAAAAAGATTGTAACACTAAGCAATGTTTCACCACCCCTACAACAAGTGGCGTAACTAGAGGTTTGAGCCAGGGGGCACAAAACTTGCCGGTCAGTTATGCCACTGCCTACAAATTCATTATTAGTTACTCGTGTTACTCGTTTCTTTTCCTCGGTATCAAGTCATGACACTGACAGAGAAAATCAAACAGTTCATGTACTATCAGTTCGATTTCGTATATACTCGCTTTTGTGCTCATTTCGCAGTGACACGAGTGGCTCCGGGGCCCATCTCCGCTGGTTCAATGGGCTGTTTTCGCAGTGCACTAGTGGCGAGTCAGTGGCAGCACCGCGTGTGAATCGTTTCCTTGTACCAACCATTAACGCCAAGCACGTGACTTGCACAGGCTGCAAATTCAGTTTTTCATGACTATGGCTCGAGCGGGAATCGAATCCAGCCTACCAGTTTTGGTAGCGCGTGTTCAAACAACTGCGTAATATAATTCAGGAAAATTTCACTCTAATATAACATGATAGTATTGGGCCCCACATACAAGATATCTTTTCTGAAGTAAAACACAATAGAAAAATAAGCAAACGATTCTTGTCTTTTACATTTGCTTTTCCGAAAGGCACTTTTTCCGGCCAAGCCGGTTGGCGACATTGAATGCTGCGCAGCCATGCTTGATCGATTTTACTTGACACGGCCATAGTGGTTTCTCAAGAACGCAATCGAGACACTGAATCAAAAGTGCTTTCCTGCCAGACCCAAACCACTCCTGCTGTAAGAACCTGGAAATATTAGTCGAAAGTACGTGAGATTAGATGGCGGTGACGTAAACCTAATGCGCCGAAGGTGTTTGATTTTTGACACAAAACGCTGCAAAGCACAAGCCTTATATGGTCTTGATGTAATATACGCTAACAACATGTGTTCCGCATGGTTTCAAGTGACTTACTTTCGAACTTAAGCACAAAAAGTGATGAATTGATCTATTGTGCCTTGATGTGCTGACGGCATTTATGTGAGGGCGGTGTAATTAAATATAACGATGAATGAAGATATATACAGGAGAATTGTATATGGTACTTGAGATGAAAGTAATATACAATTGCCGGGTGCCACAAATCAGTAGCAGTGATTGCAGTGGGAGAAATCTGCTTGCTGTGGTGTTTCTCGAAACTGGAAAAAGTGATGAATGCATTAAAAATGTCAAAACGATCGTGGAGGCAACGATGTACATTCATGTACAAACTATCCGTTCGCCATCGTGGGCATACATTTGCAAATGTGACTTGGTTTGTTGCGGTACCTTATGAACAATAAAGGGCGTTTCACAGAAGACTGGGTCTTTGCATTACTCTCGCTCATTATGTAACAGGGTAGGCTAAAATCGGATATGCTTGTTTCACCGCAATTTAGCAGGCTGAAATCGTTTCATTATGTAGCAAAAAGCATGAATTGCTTTTTCCCCCGTGTTTGATTGAAAGCACTAGGGTTTTGAAAGACAAGAAAACAAACTTAGCTGACAATCAACATCATCAATTAATGGCTGCATTTTTCAAATGTTTAAAGTCATAAGTGCTCGGGATTTTAATCAAGAGCACACATTAAATTAAGTTTCTCTTGGCTGCGTTCTGCGAACTATCAAAGTAATTTACAAAAGTGTACGCTAACGCATATTAGTTAAATTTCAAGTAAAATAGTTATGGCTCACATTTTATCTGGTTAAAGTGCGACAGTCCCAGTCGTATTTCTTAGCACCCGAGAGTCTTGGAAAATGTCGTGCTATCAAACAACGCTTCATTTCTGTAAATTCTGACATGTGCAAGTAAATTTTTAAATGTTTGGTGGAAAAAGTGTTACAACATCTCTAAGTTTTTAAATCCATCAAATGTAAGATAGAAATTTCATTCTTTTTAAGACATTTGATTGCGTTTTCATTACTAAAGATATTAAAAAGTAAACCCTTTCTTTGGAAATAAGTCTTCTAAAAATAATGTCTGTTCACAGAATGCGCGTTTGGTGCATTTAATTCAGTAAGATTTTAGTGTGCAGATGTAGTTCATGGCAATACAATATGCGGCCATACCAGGAATAGGTCAGAGAGCCTATAGTCTATTTTCCATTGTTATCCTTTCATCACAAGCTTTCAGACAAGAACTACCACGCCGTTATTATTTGTGTTTTGTGAAGATCTTATGTATTTGTCAAACATTCCACTAAAAACTGCTGCTAAGTCAGTTTTTATGTTTTCAAATTCCAACGGTTCATTGTGACAACAACGATGATAAAATGTTTAGTAGTTTCAAAGTTAAAAGTTTTGTCTCGTTGCCAGAAAGGGACTGTGACGTGCCTGCGCCATACTCCAAACTATAGGTTAAGAAGCGCACCTTCACTGCAAATACCGATCTAGGGTGTCCGTGCGTGGTGGACAGATGTTCGTGGACAAAGAGAAAAAGCACTTAAAAGAATAACTCTGCTCGAAGTTTACAAAATAGCGAACCACTTGACAAGTTTTTCCAAAGCCTTTGCACAATTATTATCTTGTTGAGGTAGGCGTCAACCGGCAGGGCGGGAGATGTTACGGTCAGTAAGTTGAGTTGATTATTGTCCAGCAGTCTTACATTATAGATCGTCGGCAAAGCTACACATTTTGTACATAATCTTGACAGTATGATTGAGATGTGACTAATGCCGCCTAAGGCTCACATTCACGAAAGCAGTGTTTTTTCGCATAAACTGATTTTATCTCGAAACCATACCCTTCAGTTTGATCAGTGGACACAAACAAACAATTCCAAACTGCGATCACCTCGATGTTATCGCAAACGTTCAAGGGGTTCGCAAAGATTGGGGGATACTAACGGCTCGTTTCGGTTAACCACTTTGTGATGTATATTTTTGCGTAACAAGCTGAGCAGTGTAATGTAGACAGACGGCAACAACGTCAAAATTATAAAGGAAAACAATCGCTGTTTGAATTTTTATGACTCCAGCGATTTGTTTGCTGCACTTTTCCGATCAAAGACAACTTTAAACTCATTTGTTTCCAGATGGTCTTTAGTATGCGTTTGATTTGAGGAGACTTTCAATGCACTGGTTATGAAATTAGAACTACTCTTTCGAGAACGCAACAGCCGATTTGATTTTTCTCTCACAGATTTCACTAAAAAAATGAATTACCGATAATAAGAAAGATGAAGTTTGTCTTTCTACTAATGCTGCAAAGCACGTGCGGCAGCAAAACCTTTTCTTTCGTTAACTGCTTTCGTGTTTTTGTTGAAGCCGCAGAATGCAACCGATCCAGAATTATTTCACATTTAAAAAATTGTTCGTTCAAAGTAAAATATTCGTTTTCTAGAGCACAGATGATAAATGCAGCTGAAATGCACTGTAGTTTGAAGAGGTGAATTAGGCAGCAGGTAACTCCCGTACACTAACAGGAAATTTGCAGAAGATGCAGAAAATGAAACACTGTCGTCTAAACGAATGTGACAACGTGTGAGAGAGACAAAAAGAGCGCAGCATGCCCTTTCACATTGTGGCCCCTGAAAACTGAATGCGAATGCAACCAATCATCAAAGCATAATACCTGGTTTAGATAGCATCAGCTGATTTAACTTGCAACGAACGAGACGATTGTTCGTTTCAGCTTACGTTCCGTCACGGGACATCTGAAACAATCCAAAGGTCTTCGTTAAAAAACTCACCCACGTGGCTTTTTTTATGTTGGAATTAATGAAATGAACGCATATACTTATCTTCAGCAGTCAGAATACATTCTAAAACGTGAGTAAAATGTAGCGAGAAGTAAATACTTTATTTTCGATAATTTGAACTCTTCCTGTGCACCTAACCTTTTAGTCATGAGGTTTGACAGTCGTTTCAACTAACAACACATTTTAGTATATTTAAACCCATAGCGTTTGTTCATCTAACAAGATCAGGGAAAAGCGCGAAAATGTACCTGAGTTCCTCAGCACTATAAGTTGCAACGCACACTGCGGTGAGAGGCTCTGATGCATGTGCAGCAGTTCTGAGGTAACTCAGCCAAACGTTTTCCGCAATACATCTACAAATTGTTTGTAAATTTATTGGCGTTTTCATGCGTTGCGCATCGATAAGCTCAGTAAAGTCGAAAGTTAGATCATGTGCTACGTTGCAATTTATACAGATAAGTGGTATTGCCGTTATTTCAGCAAATGACAGAATTTATCATTACAGGGCGTAACTGTCAGGTCGAAATCACACGTTTGCACATTCGTTAACACTGCCTCTCGATCATCTTTATCTCGGCATCTTTATGTCAGCTTTGCGTCACAGACGATGTGATTTAAAAGTCTGCAGAGAAAAACGAGTTAAAACGAGAAAAACGCTAGATAGTTATAAAGCTGAATTCAACTTCTCGCTCTGACATTTTCGGAGAAGAGTCATTTGACTTTCAATCGTAACGACTTGTACCAACTCTCTTCACGCATTTTCTACTTTCAAATACCCCTCAGCTCGTAAGGAAACCATGGAACCAATCTTCAGTGCTTTTATGTTCTGCGCGGCAGTTTTCGTTTCAGGCGCTCGCGGTCACAGCTGGATTGCGTGCACCGACTATGTGCAAAAGAACGCAGGAGGTTGGGATCCAAATCTCTGCCGAGGTTTTCCGAGAAACGCCGAGGTTCGCTGTCCCAAGACCGGAGTGTTTGGACTAGACCGAGGTAAGAGTTTAACGAAACTAGTGAAGCTACGTGTTTCAACCAAGCGGTGTATCGTGCATTTAATTCCAATTTCTTGCTATAGAGAAAAGAGTTTATGAAGACCTAACCGAATTCTGCGTGGCAATAATTTTTGATGTTGGTCATTTGTCAAAAGTTTTTTTCTGAAAAAACATCGATGTTTCGCAAATCTTTGTCATCAGGGTGTCAATATAAGCTTGTCGTTTTCATCCAAATGTATTAAAAACTATTCCAACCAAAATGTGTTTGTATAATAGTGGTATATACCAATCCATTGTTTTAAACATCTACTTGAATTCAATCAAATCCTCGTTGACAGAGTGTAACGACCGTAAGAGATTTCCCATTATCTTCTCGCCAGTTTTTGTTTTTTTTGTTTTTTAACGACCTGTAAACAATTCACAACTGACAAAGGTCAGCAGAGAAACATTACAACGTCTGGGAAACTTTAAACACAACAAAGTTGGAAATGTTTTTGAATAACGTTTGGTCCGCGATCATATACAACTTTATCGTTTTCTCGCAATTTTCTGAGATATAGAGATAAACATCTCGAAATACATTTTTTCTGTTGCACTAATCCACAATTTCCTACTGCAAACGGGATAACATGAGCCTATAAAATTGGAGTGTTTAACCTCATTGTTGAAACTGCATGAATACTCTACGGTTTAAGAGCTTCTATATCTACTAGGACAACTGCAACCTAGTAGAAAGTTTTTACTGCGGTTGACTGTGGTATGGAAACGCCAACACCGCTTTTGTTTTACAGGATTCGATTACATGCCTTCAGGTAACAATCACGCTTGCGGTGAGAGAAACAAAGCATATACGGCCAGCCATCCAATGGCTGTATACTACCCTGGACAGCAAGTAGTGTTGGTCCATCCAATGAAAGTAAGTTACAGAAGTGCGAAAATGAAAATTAAAATTTTTGCACGAAAAGCATTTGCAGTCGAATGCATTGGCAAGCACTATTTTGGAATGTTGGCTCGTCACCAAGAACAATTTCTATCCCTCTGGCAATATTTTTCTAACAACGCATATATCCTTGACTTGGAGTGTGCTCATTTTCCTTACACGATCCTTTTTCGTAGAATCATGGAGCAGATGGGGCATGTGGCACCATATGGATGCCTGACCATGGCTCGTGGCTATACAGAAGCAACGTAAATCACCAAGGAAATGATCCAAGCCTTGCCGAATTCAGAAGAAATTTAGTATTTGATTTAGGCAAGTAACTGTGTCTCTAGCTTTAGCAGCTGTGTTTGAGGTTTCTTAGTTTGTTCAATGAAAAATAAAATTCCAATGCCATTTTCTAAAGAAACAATCATTGGTGTTCCTTCGCTTTACCCACTGAGCAATTATTTGGTTGAGCAATATTACTGCCTACTTCAACCTTGCAGCTGAATAGCTGTGTTATGAATTTCTGAAAAAGGCTCAGATGTTTTCATTAAGAATGTGTGAAAACAGTACAAGAGAAAAGGTCAGGGCTCGGTCTGTTCTTTGCGTTTTCATAAACGTGTGTTTTGCGACAGGTCGATCCCCTAGCGGTGAAGATTTCGGAGGCAACCATCTTCTCAGCAGCGTTTATCCTAAGTCGGGATATGGGAATGCACCCAAGTTTTGTGAAAACACAGACAAGGCAGTGGCGACATACAGTTTTAATGTGCCGAGAAACCTTTCACCAGGTCAGATTTTTATTACATTTTCAATTTCTCCTTTCACTAGTAAAGCTGTACCAGTTCGCTGGACTTCTGAAAAGACTTTCAAATCTGACGCAACTACTGCAGGGCAGTGTTTTTGGTTGGATGCTGTTTAAATCCACCGACTCGTGCTCTAAGCACGCACAACGCAAACATTATACTGTAACGAACTTTAATGCCACCGAAAACGTCAAAGTTCATAAAAAGCATGCTTGCATTTTCAGGAATATACACGTTCCTTTGGCTCTGGTCGTTTAATTCCGCTGGAAACATGTACAGCACCTGCTTCGAAGTTGAAATAATGGCAACAAAAGAACAAAGAGATCAACGCTTGCGGGTAAGAAAAAAGAAACATTAACAGCAGATTTAGACTTGCGATGAACTTTTAAATACTGGGAGTGGCGTCTCTTTCTGGAACGACCTCTTACCGAGAGTCTATTCCACTTCAGATGTGGTTTTAGTGTAACTATTTGCCAATATTTGAATATAAAAAATGTAATTTTGCAATACATAATATTTTCATATTAAGCTAGATGAAGTAAACACGATCGGATTTTTTCAACACGTTCTCGAATGTATTTATCCAAGGTTGAAATACTCCAGCTGTTTTTACTTCACACTAGTATCAACAGCCATCTCTGATGAGTTCTTTTTTCTAGATGAACGGATTTTCGGATTTAAGCGAACCATGCGGCGGAATGACGTCAAACCCACAAATAAACGGAAACTCCAATCCTGGTTGCACACCTGCCGATGACAATGGAGTGTACGCTGTAATACCGGGACTCCCTCCTCCGTCCGCAGCTCCATTATCCGGCTCAACAACTGCACAAAACCCTAAAACACCATTTTGGTACCGTTTTACACAAAGGCCATCGCCTTCATCAACTACTAGTCCAAGGCCCTCCACACCATTTTGGTATCGCTACACTAAAGCACCAAACCCAACATCAGCAAGCACTCTTAGGCCAGCGCGGTACCGCTACACGAGACCTTCCGCCTCTAAACCCAGAACAGCAACAACCACTTCTACACCAAGCTGGTATCGTTACACTATAGCTTTTTCTCCTGTTATAACCACAACGCGCTCCTCTCCTACGCCACAACCGAGAATAACAAGCGACAGTTACCGGCAAAATTATAACAGGTATATTAACAACAGGCAATTGGGTACCCTCAGTCCAGGCAATGGTCGAAACGTTCAACAATATGGCCAACGAAACCGAGCTTTGAATAGACAAGAACAATCTTCCTACGAAACTGACAATCAGGAAAGCTCTTACGGTTATGATGGATCTCGAAGTCAGCCAAGAAGACCACCAAAACATACCAGGTAGAGGTTGCATTAGCATGGAACATTAACTAGTTGATGAAATTTTATTCCCTTTTGACTTGATCGTTTTTTTGCCTACTAGAATTGAAAACAATCAGATGTAAATAAAAGTAGCGGTGTTCAAATGGTATTGATGTTTTGATGGCTAAACTAAATTGGGGAATTTAAACAAAGAATGCTTTCAAGGTGCCGCATGCCCCCCATGTCGACTGATATTTTGCAAACATTTAATAGTTGGCACCATTATTGCAATCATGATCACTTAAATTTTACAGCGTACGAATGTATGTCAGTGTTCATATGAAGTCAAATCAGTTTTCGGGAGAGCTGTGGCTTCCAGCGGCCAGAGACGACACAGTACGTCGTTATGTCAGTGTGGACTTCACATGCCCTATTGAACTGGCAAGCGTAAGTACTTTGATGTTGTTTCAGCTGTTCAATGGTTTATTGACAAATACTTTGTCATATTTAATGTGGCATCAAATTTTTCGTTCAGTACAAAGAATTCTCTGAAAATTTAATACTTATTGGGGATAAAATTATTTCTTCTTTAATCAGTTTTGGAACTCGATGACTACGTCCAACATGGAAAATTCGCTGAGAACAGGACATTTCGATCTTATGCAACAAGGTTTGAAAGAACTGCAGACAAATCGCATTTTTTATCACGTGACGTTTGATCGACCGTGTGATCTTTCAGTTCACCCTCCTGTAGTGAAGTTGGTTCGCGAGGACGTTATGCAATGACTTGCGGGGGCTAATTTATAAAAAATGCAAGTTCTGTCAGCTTTCGCTCGGCCAACGAAGTCTGATTTTTGGGACACTTAAGATGGGTTTGACCGCGGCCAAAAGCCCAAGTTCAAGCTTTGACTCATTTAACCAAAGCATGTAGGGCAAACGCTCAGAGACAAAGAAGAATTCTTGGTGAGTTGTATATATGTGGACTAAACAGATTTTTTATGGATGGAGATTTGAGTTGTTTTTTCTAACACGAGCGGACTTGTTCATGTGTTTGCGGGTTCGTAGAAAGAAATAAAGCGCATTATCACAGCTCAAAATATTATCCACAAATAAAACAAGTTTTATGTTCTCAATTTTGAAAAATTTGGTCTGAGATTGCAATAGAAACATTTGTCATCGAGGTGCAATACATTTCCGATAAAACATTAGTTTAATCTGTTGCTGCAACGCCCAAATGTAATTCACTACAACATTTGACAGCTTAAAATTCCGAAATCGCAATGTCTTTCTTTCAACTTTCATTCACTTAAGCTTCAATAACACTGTTCATACGCTTGATTTTATAGTTTTTGCCTTTTTCGAGAAAAACTTCCTGAATTTAACCAACTGATTTGCAGCAACAGTAGCATTGCAAGTGATCATTCGTAGGCACACACTGTACAACTGTGTAGCCTACAATATTGTACAATGTAAATATCTTGCTGCTTTTTAGCAGAAACATCTGAAAGAGCCTCTGGTATATTTTTGTCACATTTGTTCCTGTTTTGTTTTCGAAACAGACAAGTTTTTCTTTGCAAGAAATCTATAGTTGGCATTATGTTTGTCAACTACACTTAATATTTTTTGCCTCTACAATAGACAATTAGCTTCCGGGCTATGCTTAATAAATTACGTTTTGCGTCAAAATTTGTGTGGTAAAAGCTTTGAACTGTGAGCGTATGAGGTATTTATTGTATTTGTATCATCTTCCTTGTTTCAAGCTGACCTCTCACCTTTGCACATTCAAAGTGCGTTTCGCCAATAAACATTTTTCCAATAAAGTTATCAATTTTATGCTGAAAGAGTGAAAACGTTTTCCAGTAGCCCACCAAGGGCTTGACGAGCTTCTTAAAAGTTTTAAAGAATTTAAAAAGCACACAGTATCTTGCACGCTAAGGAAATATGTTAGCTCTCTAACTATTGTCAAATTCCATTTGAGTTTTAACTCTTGGATACCGTGTAAGCGTAGTTCATCTAAAATTCGCAATAGTACGAAGCGACGAAATGCAGCAGAAATTTACAACTTGAACACCTTCTAAAAAACGAAAGATTCAAAGTTTTTCCAAACTAATTTACATGTGTTTGATTCTCTTCTCCTTTAATTTTAAATATCTTTTGGCAAAACGGAATCATAGTTGTTCTAACATTGGGAAGTGCCATCGAGAAAATTATAGTTTAACAACTACTGTTCAAAATGGACGTTCATGAAGAGGTTCAGGCTATTTTAAAAAGTTGCAAAATGTTTAGGGTTGCATAACACTGGTGGCTACATCAACGGTTTGGGTACTCTTCATGTCCACATAGCTTATGTGGTGCATTGTAATGCAGACAATGACATCTAACACTGGATACCAAACTAGTAGAAAAAGGTTAGGTGCACTAGCAGTAGCACAAACATTTTTGCAAGCAAACCTGGGATTTGAACATGCGGCGATAGCCTGGTTTTCCTTCAATATACTTCGGCCATTCTCCAGTTTTGCATGATCAGTTGCCAATGTTTTGCACCAGGAAAGTTTGACTGTTTACAAGACAACTTTTGTAGGGGATACTAGGTGTTGTAAAAGCTTTTTTTATGCGAGAACAACTTGGATAAACAATAGCTTCACATTCGCGCTTTAAACAGAATATGGCGTTTCCTCCAAAAATGTGTAAACTGCACTAAACGTTCTGATCCACTGCGCGTGGTGCACAAAACTACCCGGCTATTGTTGCTATCCCTGCAGAGTTGTGCAGAAGTCTACTGATACCCGGGGCGAGTACTGGATTGTTTGCCCTCCTACCAAATTCTAATTGTAGAATGTGACAAATACAGGCCCAGCAAAACTACCTGGTCAGAAGTATGCCACATGCAAAAAGATTATACCTCAAAAACGTCACTTCAAGTGAAAATTAAGAAGAGGAAATAGGCTGTACGAGTCTCGTACCACGTTACACAACAATAGCAGAGCATGCGAACGTCGTAAAACATACGTGCAAGGGGACAGAGTATTGCATGGAACTTTTGACAAGAAAAAAAGTCAAGTACGTTCAGGGGCGTAACGAGGTTAGATGGCGCCCGGGGCAAAAAAACAAGTTTGGCGCCCCCATGGTCGAACCTGTGCTCTTTCGAAAGCAAGTTTACTATATTGAAGAAAGTACTTGTGAGATTGTTGCCTTTTCGGCGGCTCCCGCAGTAATTCGGCGCCCTCGCAGTGATTCAGTGCCTCCATAGTTAATTGGTGCCCGGGGAATTGTTCCCCCCTATCCCCCTCGTTACGCCCCTGAGTACGTTTCAAACAGAACATTGGCGCTCTGCTCAAAAAACAGTACGCTTTCAATGCATCGTACTTGGCGCCGAAAGTGCTTTAACAGATCCGAACAGTGTTCTTTTTGAAAAATTTGCTGTATTATTTTGATCATTCTTACAAAAATTGAAAGCGAAGAATCTATCGCCAAATCGTCTCGCATGATATAGTCCAGGGACACAATTCGTAATGCCACTACAAATGAAACCAAAGAGACAAGAGACCATCGAAGCATAAAGCGTTCTTTACTCATAAATCCAACTTTGAACAAGCAAGTCAAAGAGGTCTCGGTTTTTGTTCACTGTACAGTCCGCTTTCCTTTGATTATGGCGTTTATATTGAAATACTAACAATTTTATGAATAAAAAAATCAATGTATTTTTAACACCATGTCGCTGCCATACTGTGCACCTCCCTTGCGAACCTTTCACGTCCGCCAGTTTAAGCCAGGGGCGGATCCGGGGGGACGATTGGGGCGATCGCCTCCCCTAAAACCACAAAAGCAACTTTTTTCACCATGATTTTGTACAATTCGGAAAACAGCATTCGCGATATAAGGCCATTTTGCCGTCCATTGTTTTGTCACAGAAGTGTTGTGACGTATACTTCATCTCTCTTACAGTAGTGAACGCATAACGAGACTTGACTACCAAATATTACTGAAATCGCCCCCACCCACTAAAATTACTGGCTGGATCCGCCCCTGGTTTAAGCACCAAGGCTGTATAGAGATATAATCAAGAGATATTTTAAAGTTTGCAAGCAGATTAAAAATAGGCTAGCAGAAATTGACTCGGTTATAAAGAGAGATAGAGTGTAAGGTAAAGTGTAAGTCAGGCCTGTAACCAGCTAGGGACACCAGGAGGGGCGAAACGTTTTCCGAGAGGGACCCAAAGTTTTTGAACTATGTCCAATATTTTTATATTATGTCCAAAACATTTGGGCGGGGAAGGAAAATTTTCTAGGGGGATTTTCGCCTCCCCTGCGCCCCCCCTGGTTACGGGCCTGGTGTAAGGTCTTAAAATAACGATGGCAGTGATTTATCTCCCTCTCTGGTCACTTGACATAGATTTGCCTGCCCCCCTCAGGAAAGTTTCCATCAGATCCATGCAGTATGTGTTAGTAGTCTTGCAATACGAAGAAGCATCCACTTACAGCATTAAAATATAATTTTTGTAATTTCACTCTTTGGATGCCCCAACCTTGGTTGCCCGGGGCCGTCGCTCCGTTTGCCCCCACTCCTCTTCACGTCCCTGGAGTGCACGCCACTGCACCCTTGTGTGATAATTGGGATCAGGTTGGCAAAGCTAAAAAAGTGGATCAAAAAGTTTTGAACTCTCAAGGAAATGACGCACTTAAAGCTATTTTATGCCACAAAGTTTTCATTTCAGATACATCTAATGCGCATAATAGCGGTTTCTTGTCCCCGTTTAGCAAGTAAATTCTCAATTTTTTTCTAAGTATTGGCTGATGGGCCCCCTACAGTGATCAGTGGGCCCAGTTTCAGCTAAGTTTTCCCTGAGATGTCCGGCCCTGGAACTAATGTTTCATAGCTTATGTGGCCCGCGAACAAAAATGTTTGGGGACCTTGATCTTAACCAATAAGGTACGCTTTTTGCTGTCGGTTGCAGATTTCGCTAACCATGCCAAATTTGTCTTTTCGTGGCCAGCGTGGGCTTTCTACGGTTTTGCAACTGCTCCAAGAAGACCAAAACCATATAGCCATCAGTCACTGGTGCAACCAGGTGGGGGGGAAGGTGCAGTCTTCCCCCTAATTTTGGACTGCAAATATTGAACCGTTTCGCAAAATTTTCATGACCGCGTAAAGTCAATTATTCATTCCACCAAGCTCTACATAATATTGTATTGAGCTTTAGCCGCCAGCATAAAATATTATACATACACAGGTACATCAACAAAAGAATAAACGTGGGGCAGGGACACCGAAAAACCCGAAGGTTATCTTGTCAAGGTGGGATTTTGCCAACGTTTCTGCGTTAGAGCTGAGTGCCATGGTTTGTTGAGACGCGTCATGCTGCCAAGTAGTATGCCTAATTGAATGCTTCGCTGCGTTTCCCGATTGAGACAATGAGGTGTGGCATAACTGTATTGTTAGGCCATAACATAAATTTAAATTCCTTGAGCTAATGGAGCACGCTCCGTGCGTTTTTTCCAGATGGCGGAAAGTTGTTTGCTAACGCAGATAGCTTTTCACACGCTACATTATGGTTCAATCAGGGGCATTAGTTCCAACAGGAAACTCACCTTTATGTTGCAAAATTTCGATGCCGATATACTGCGGACTGTACTATCAACCAGTGCTCTCATTTTTAGGGGTTTTGCTCCTAGATTGGAACTTTTGACCCTTTTTAGGGATTTTTTAGGGATTTTCGGAAAAGTATGAAAATGTGTTAAATGAAGTATTTTACTAGTTTATCTTGCAAATCACATTTGGTTCTATTCTGACATTTATCATGGCATTCCGATTTTATGATATTTTGATGATATTTGTGTGTTTTGTCCAAGTGTACGTTGGTTGCAAAGAATACTAGATATGTGCCAAGCGTATGCAGAATCGCATGGGATGATTTTCAACTGCAACAAAACTGTTTGTATGACGTTCAAGGCTAAAAGTGCAAAAAGCACAGTCACTCCATTGTTGACATTGGGTGGTCAAAACGTAAAATCTGTTAACCAATACAAATATCTGGGGATTGTATTGGAATACTGAGCTCTCAGATGACAAAGACATTCAGAGACAACTGCGATATCAATATTGTGCAGCAAACAAGCTGCGAGCCTCCTTTTCCCGATGTTCAAATGCACTTAAAACATACTTTTTCGTTCTTTTTGTACGCCCATGCATGCATCACAATTATGGTGTAATTTCAGGAAATCATGCATGCAGAGATTGCGTGTGGCATATAATTTCGGATGCAGAGCTATATACAACCTGCCCTGGAGAGCGAGTGTTAGTACCCACCAGGTTCAATGTATCATTCCTACCTTTGAGGCTATGTGACGAAAATACACGTACCTGTTTCTCAAAAGATGCAGAAAATCTAACAACATATGCATGGGCATCCGCAGAAATTTTTCCAGGGGGGGGCAACCTCGACATTTTGCTTATAATTTTCAAGTTGCTGACGATGCAGTGTAAATGGACCTTCACCAAACGCTTCACCCTTTCTACACCACAAAGAAAATGACCCACGTTACGGTAACAATCACAAAAAACTGCGCTTCGTTGGCAGCAATACCCAGGACACAGGTATGCTACGACAGTTTACAGTACACAGTAGGCCAGGGTCTCCAAACTTTTTTGTCCGAGGGCCACATAAGCTATTACTCAAAGGTTCGAGGGCGGGACAGCATAGTTATACGAAATGTAAGTATTTCGGGATGAGCTGCATTCTACCAAATCAACATGTTTTTCGTAATATATATCTTATTTTTTCATTATTAATAAAATGTCTTCGCGGGCCGGATGAAATGGCTTTGCGGACCGGATTTGGCCCACGGGCCGTAGCTTGGAGACCCCTGCAGTAGGCTATCTGCAGATGTTCAAAGCAAGATACGTATCAAGTAAGCATAAGCATTGCCATTAACTCTAAAAGAAAGAAGCATTTGCCGTGGTTTTCAACTAAACCACAAATTATGACTTTATTTTACCTAGTAAGCAGGGCCGCAACAAGCTGATATTTTCGTGGAGGGCAAAAGGATTGTAGCTTGATGCTGTACCCAGTGGCGTATCTAGGGTATGGCAGGCATGGCACGTGCCATCGGCGCCACTTTGACGGGGGGCGCAAAAACTACTTGGCAAAAATTAAAATCTTTATGTATAGTTTCCTGAACCTCTATTTTGCGCCCCATGCCAGGGACGTAACAAGGTTAGATGGCACCCGGGGCAAGAAGCAAGTTTGGATCCCCCATGTCCGAACCTGAGGTCCTTCGGAAGCAAATGTACTGTATTGAAGAAAGTACTTATGACATTGTTGGGCTTTTTCGGGCGCCCCCATGGTGATTCGGCGCCCGAGGAATTGTCCCCCCCTTTCCCCTCATTACGCCCCTGCCCCATGCATTCATAAACTGCAAAGCT
>JGI24022J15233_10002356_pt1 | contig 17583 bp, 12 predicted proteins | sample Ectturendosymbi2_FD_15233 | JGI IMG/M metagenome (IMG submission 15233) | reverse complement strand
TTGACTGGGGTGGCGGAAGTATCTTTGTCTGGAGAGGAAGGCGTAGGGACTGGGGCACCATTGCCACCCAATGATCTTTGTTAAAAAGCTCTGATTTCAAGACAAACATTGGGTTCTTTAGCGCATTGGATTTGACTCCGACTTTTCAGTAAATATTTCATCAATTTACTCATTCCACAGCCACATGTGTTTTTTTAGGCTACCCTACCAATCTAGGGCTTCTTAACACAATAACTGAAAAGAGTTGTCCACGCAAGTCGTTTCGCAGTAAATGCTGCAATGCAGGCTAATGGAAGCATCGCTCGTGAAACATTCCCTTGCTGGCCGCAAGTACGGTTTTTCAAATCTTCGGTGTGATCCGACAGGGATTCGAATCCAGCCTAAGCGCTCTATCCCCTATACCACTTAGCCGATCTTACCTGTTATCCTTTCGTAAAATCCAAAATTAATATTTCAAATTCTAGTGGTTCACCTTGAGGACAAAAGAGCTAGGAAATATTCAGCCAAACAGGTCAAATCTGTGTCACGTCAATTGTAGGTTTAAATTAAAAACTGAGGTCAACAACATTTAAGCTTTTAAACAGACATTTTATGAAAAAGTTGCAGAAGAATTTAATTAACATAAGATAAAAGAGTAGTGGAGCAAAAATTAGGGCAGTTAAGATATTTGAAGAAATTTCACTAAGATAAACAAGTATTTTATGGCATTTTGAGGCACCGAAACGGTCTTTCAAATCTCTCCATCCGTTTCTCAAAACATACTTCTCCATACGAAACTTTGCACTTTAACTGCATCGGAAATTAGTAGTTAAGCGTAATGCAGACGGATTGCGTCCAGTGAGTTCTTCAGCCTGGTGGGTCTGATTACATGATGTTACTTCCTACGTCATTGTGTGCGACGAAGTCTGATTTCGAGTTGAGCATGTTTCAAGTTTTACGTTGCACCATACGCTAGTAAAAATCAATACGAATGTACTGTAGGAAACCTAAACTGCATGCAGTGACTGGCCATAGGCAAGCCTAAGCCTGGTTAGTGTAGGCTAGACCAGTCAGCTAATGAGTTTCTAGACCAAATTTTTTAACACGTTTTTCGGTCTTTAATCTGAACTTGTTTAAACACCCTTCTCCAACCGTCAATGCAACTGATAGTTTATCTGGAGTACTTTGGCACTTCAAGGACGACGTTCCAGCCAAACAACCGTATTTACCAGCCTACATTATCCCAGTGCAAAGCTTGCCTCAATGGATTTCAACAATTACATGGAATGCAAAATCCTCACATTAATTTTTATGTGGTGAAGCAGAAAAATGAATTTTTTGTAGTAAATTCTGATTTTTACGAAGTATGCATTATAGTCCTTCACAGCTAAGAATCAGACACTACAATCTTAACTGTGCATATATTTCGCTCGCTTGGAAGGCATATTCATCGCTGCGCAGTGCAATGAAGCATAAAATATAATTTAAATAAACCCCACAAACAGTAAATCTACCAACTAAGAGAATCTATTCCGGGATTCCGTTGAGTGATTTCTAATATACCCAGACTGCACCTGAAAAAAAAAACGTTTTCTTACAACATAAATGTCATTTTGCAAAAAAACAGATTTTTGGTGGAATTACATGAATTGAAATGATGATGCAAATACTAATTTAATTATATTTGCTCTTCCAAATTGTGTTCTGCAGCGTGAACATGAACATTTGGATCACTTTTCATTTGCTCAGGACGTTTTTCATAACGCAAGTGGCATACTCCAACTCTACTGATGACATCTGTTACTAATTCAGGTTTAAACATCCATTTATACAGGTTGACCTGAATCCTCAATAATGTCTGTTGTGCCAACAAGCTTTCCTTAACAGTGTCTGTTTTAGAGAGTTTGGTTTTGTTTTGATATGACTGACAAGTGAACATATTCTTTCTACTGATGCAGAAGAGTGTGGCAAAACCTTAAGGTTTGGTCATAAAATCAGAAAGTATTCCAAACGATTCATTCAAGCCGTCTCTGATATTACGCAGAGAATACCAGGAAAAAGGAATAGATTAATGGACAAGGAGAAATCGTTATAACTGCGGAAACGGCCTCCATTAATCGTTTAAAATATCCAGCTGATTATCAGGCACAAGTTGATGAAAATGTAGAGCAACATTTGCTGTTGAACTATCATATTTTGTGAGATCTTGTGCTGCAGCGGGATCTAAAGTACCTAAGGTGGCAGCAGCTCATTCCTATACTGACAGTTTTGGCGAATGAATGCGTATGCAGTAGACACATATAATACACAGATGTGCATATAGCAACGGCTTCGGGAGGTGCTCGTACTCACACAAAAGAAGCTGTGCAACTATCACTACACTGATTCTCTCTTCCAGTATGACTGGCCCCTCACAGAAATGAATCGTGCAAAAACAATCAAAACCATTTTCAACCATTTGGCGCAAGTGTGAATCTGTACCGCGTTCGCGCTTTAGGTAGGGATCCTTTTCGAAAAACGTAAAAGTTTGTCCAACACAAACCAACTTCAGGTGGAGTTCTCATTTTATGTTAACTACGCATTTGGGGAAACGAATGGGGTGGTACTATGTACGTTTGTGCTAGGAGGTCAGAAAGCCGGATGTAAGCAGCATCTTTGCCCATAAGTGGATAATGAGAAATTGGAGCATCACTTCACTTACAGAAAAACAGCACGGGTCGGTAAAACCAGCCAAATGATATTTCTTGGGTGTGTTAACATCTCTTTAAATAAGGTTCGTAACTATAACATTGTGGAGCTAGGCGATGGGTGGAAACTCTTCAATTCCAGATATTGATCCAACAATGACTGTTTAGACTGGCGTGGGTGGGTATATTATTAATACCCCAGGTAACAGGCTATGTTGGCGAATGAAACCCACTACAATAGGCGGAAGGTTGTGTATATTGAGGATAAAGTTGAAAGATCTTTCTTTGTACGACCTATTGGGAAACGCTCAATTTCCAACCGCAGAGTTCTTGCAGGAAATTGGCAACACCATTGAAAGATTTTCAATGCATACTGTGGCTATGCAAATAGCATCTGAAGCATCTAATATTTAACAGACTTTTCGTTATTTGTCTCTAAAAACAACATAAAGATCAACAAGAGGTCATTTTCCTTTTCAACCAGCACAATTATCAATAAAAACGTCAGTGCTTCCTCGCTTTTATTGTATCGCTTATTCATACTGAAATTTACATACAGCTATAACTATCCTGCAAAACCTGACTTTTCGTTTGCTTTAAAAATTTACAAACACTGTCCTTGCTTGCACACTTTCAACAAGTTCTGCAAAAAACAGTAGCTCGTACGACAAAGTTTGCAATTAAAAGTGCCAGTTGAAACGAAATTGAAGTTAATCAGCAGCTTCCATTTTATCAAGCTCTTTCAGATTACAACTGCACTCAAATCACAAAAACTCGAAATGCCACGTTGGGTTGGCCTTATCTCGTGGAATGCAAGGACGTCGAACAAAACTTAACTGGACAAAAGGTAGTAAAATAACCAACAAAAATGAAGCGTTGTTGATACTTTTTGAACGACTTTTAGAAAAGAGTTGCTTGTAACACATTACATACGCACAAATTTGAAAATCAAAGCAGCATATTAATCATGATGTCACCGATATGATGAAAACTAAACGATTTCAAAAGAAAGCTGTTTTGAGTTTTTGATTTAGCCCTTGATTCAATTTTCATTTTTTATTTTACTCTCATAACACATGCTGCCCTTTGAAATATTGTAACTTCCAAAACTTGTTCTTTTTATGCCTTTCTTATTTCATTCTTTTTTATATCATTTTGCTCTTTTCAATTATTTTGCTGTTGATTGCAGATGCAGTTGTATTTTACTAAATAGTACTTCACTGTTTTCCTGCAAGCAGCAACTTTCAACAAAAACTTGAACACATATTGAAAGTGAACAAACGTGTGCGAGTGACGTCAGATTTCTGTTGTTATACAGTATTTGTTACATTTCAGCGTTGCATCATCTTTGATGGCACAGGAAGCGACGTACTCTACAATGAAACATGGACGATAACCAAATCTACACATATACTACCTGACATAACAGAGCACAACCACACTGTTTATATTGCAGTAAGTTAAATAAGAATTTATTTTTTGACAAATAATTGTGAAGTTCTGATCAGAAAACTCTCGGAATTTACTTTGGAGTCTTGTGTCAAACGTTGTTAGGTCTACTATGGGCTACTGTAAAATTCTGCTTGAGATGAAGTATTTGAAGGAAAGCAATTTACTTGAGCAATAAATTCTCAAACTTTGCACTTCACGAGAAAATGTTTATGTTATGCCCTTTCAACCTAAAAATCTTTGCCTATTACATTATGTTGCAAACTACGTAGCACAACGACAATTCGTTTTCTTATGCGTGAGTCATGTGCACCTAAATACACTATTCTGAAAAATCGTTTCTCTACAATTGAACAAACGGGATTGAAATGGCGAAACCAGTTTCCATCATAGCGGTTATGATTCAGCAAAGCAGTCTGTACAAATGCTTCTGATGTCCATGTTACAGTAAGATGTCGTTATATAATCCAGTTTTGTGGGCTGCATCAACGGTATTAATTTTTGTTTTTTAACCCAAATACAAGTTAGTTCTGATTAAATTAGCAGTAACTCCTTGAAAATTTTTGAGAGATAATTCACAGCTGATAACCTTAAATATATTAATAGATGAATTTGTCTTAGTCTCCAGTAGTTTTTGTTTTAAGCTTAACAAAGTTGTCAATGTTTTTGTACATTTTTTGTTGAAAGGTAATATCCCTTCAAACGACCTCCTGCGTTTTGTTGAATTTAACGCTTAAACACACAAGGTTTTCGAGAAAAAACTGTGAAGATGCAAATCAAGATATGGTGCCTGATCAAACCAAGATACAACTTCCATACAATATACATTGTGCTGACAGTAAGTTTGTGGCATTGAAGTGTATTAGAACAGCTTTTCGTTACAGATTTCTGCATAGAGTGGAGAGGGTGGAACGAATAAGGTTTTGGATGCTCACATACATATTTTTGGGGAATTTTCAAGTGCTTGTGAGGTTATTTTCAGTATTTTTTACGTTTTATGAAAACTTTTCTCACATTTTTTCAAGTTTCTGGAGTTTAGGTCGTTTAGAAAATTTTGTTTTCAAATTTAAGCTACTGCTTCGAGACGCATGTCCAGGCAGTTCATAATCGGAATTTTTGCGTTGTGTTGCAACTAGTCCCGTCAAAGCCTTGTTTCTCCGATTAATTTCGCCCCATCGGTGTCATATCATGTGCTTTCAATCTTTATGTTGCATTTTGAAATGTCAAAAAACTTTTTAGTCATAAAGCATCAACTCTGTTTGAAAAGTCTTTAGGAATATTTAACGGTCATTACTCGTCATGGTCAACAACAACTGCATGAGTAAAGTTGTTGTGTCGATCCGCAGTGTTCGAAGGGCGGGCCTTTCGTCGTGTGAATGCGAGTCATCCACATCTAAGCAGTGTCAATGAGCGATTGTAAACCTTTGGCTCAAACTGGTGTGAGCAAGATGACCAAGCTGGGTTTGCTGGTCAGGGCAAGATGACAGAGTGAAAATGTTATTGCTGCGATAGTTGCTTGTCATACTTGGAGTCAAGTGGGGATGATTATGTCAGGCACTAGAAATGGTTTCCGCACTACGAATATGTTCTACACAAGAAAGGTTTTACTTCCGTTTTTGAAATCACTTCCCATTTTCGAAAACTTTATCGTCCACTCTCACACAAAGTGGGACAAGTTGTTCTTTCCAGACATAACGCTCCTATTACTACAAACATATTTATTTGTAAAATATTTTTATCTGCATCGCGCTTAATGGACTGATAAATTTCACTTCAAGTTTTTTTCTGACTATGATCTTCCAACGAAAATGAGCAGTTGGCATATTTTTACAGTTTAACGGATGGAAAAAGATAATTTTGCGTTTCGAGACTAACGTTATCAAAATAGATGCATTTTTCAAAATAAGGTTTTCTTTGCTAACTCTCCGCAAATTCTGACAATTTTTGTGATAGCAAGAAACAGCCTTCCACCTTACATGAGATTTGAGTTCTGATTTGTTTGAATCGCATAATGATATACAGACAATTTTCCAGAAAAATCTTAAACAGAATGAATAGTCAAATCAAGCACCTATCTGCAATATGTCAGCGTTCAAACAAACAAAAAAACGACTAGTAAAAGTGTAAATGACAAATTCGCAGTTTGATAAGATAAGTATGGCACCTGCAAGAATTATAAGATTACGCTCTTAATGCTTGAATGAAAAGCTGAATGCAAGCTCAAGCGCAGTGCCAAACTTTCAAAATTTAATTGAACTGCTAACAATGATTTGTGTGCACACAGTGCTTCTATAACCTTTTCCAATACTTTTTGTAGTTACTAATATCTTCTCAAACGTGTTACAGAAAAAAATTTAAAGGTTGCCTTCATACAGAAAAACTTTTCTGTTTCTACCGTTTGCTTGACCTTTACCTTGAGCAAGCTAGAAGGAAATTTGCGATAAACTATTCACATCAAAATAGGTTTAGTGTTGTTTTTTTTCTTTTTAAAGAAAAAGGAAGGTTCGTGATGCATTGCATTATATTTTTCAAAAAAAGCTTCAGTGTTATTAGAGGTCATACCCAACGTTAAAAGGAAAGGATAAAACTTGTAATGTACCTCGTCTTTAGCCTTACGTCCATTATCTAAATAATACCAATAAAAACAATTAAAATTACTCCTAGCGAATCGCATCTCGAAAAGAAAGTTCATTGAATTTTTCACCCCTTATATCTTTAACACCAGATTCTTTTCCAAGAGCAGAAATTCAACATGTGCTTACTTTGAAGGCCGAAAAGTTTTTGTTTATTTAATCAGTTAGCGCAACATGGCATGATATTGTACGAATCATGTGTGATTCTTGGTTGTGAAAAGATTCTCTTCGATTGAGTTGAAGGAACATAAGGGGAAGTGATTAATAGACTGCACTCCACCTAATATGACCAACTCACATTAAAATAAAAAGCAGCATTTCTGGCAGATTCCTAAAAACTTTATCATTAGATTGCAAATTAGCTAACACACACGGAAACAGTGCAAGCTAATTACTTGCTTCTAAATACCAAGCGCTTGTTACTGATGACGGGCACGTATTGTGTTAGAGTTCAAGATGAGGTGAAAACTTCAACAAAAAATGGCCTGAGTAGTGATTTTTGACATGCTACACATACAAGTGGCAGAATTTTGCAATATTCTTTGTGGCAGCAAATGGGGTTGCAACCAGGGTTGTGGAGTGGGAGTCGCAAGGAGTCGGAGGTTTTTGGGTGGAGTGGAAGTCGGATTTTTTATCCGACCCGACCCGGACTCCGAACGTCCAATTGAATCATTCTTTTACATCGCACTCCTAAGCTAGAGTCGTAACTTGTGCTTATTGAAATGGTACAATTTATTTTGAAACTTTTATTGAAACAGAGAAATATTCCTGTGCACCCCGATTACCATTGATTGCTAGTTCCTGCAAAAGTAGCTACCAATAAAAGCTAAAAACCTGCTCTCCATAGCTACATAATGCGAATGAATTTGTTGCTTTAGTCAGAAACACAATACGAGTAGTAAGCAGTAGAGGCTCGGTACTACTATTACTACAAGCTAAAATAAATCGTAAGAAATTTTTATTTTTTATGTTATGTTATATGTTCAGAAAATTAAAAATATATCAAAGATAAAATAGTTCCACAGCTAAGCTCTTTACCCCGCTATATGCACTTACAAGGTTTCTTGAATATAGTTCATACGTATATGATGTTATTGTTTAATTCATCGAGGTTATGCAGCTCCTCAAGGTAAACACATTGCATTTTTATGATTAACAAATATTCTTTAAATAAGTAGATTAATTCAAAGCCTTAACTCATGTATCTTGCGACAATATCAAAATACTTATTATTTCTAAAACAATTTTAGCTCACTTCTGTGCCATTGTTGACAGCCAAACTTCATTTACGTTAAGTCGGAATCGGACATTTTGGATAGATCGGAGTTGGAAAATTTTGGAAGGTAGGAGTCGAACATATACCTCCGGCTCCGCAATCTAAATTTTTACACACCGTTATCTTGTATTTACACTTTATAAGATTTTTTACATTTTGTATCGGACGGCAAACTAGCTACGACACAAATATCTTCAATTACAGAGCAACATAGCTTCCTGCTCAGGGGTTTCTTTCAAAGAAACAATATAACGAATGGTGGCATAAAATCACTACAATATTGTAAATTATTCATTTCCATCTTTTACTTCAAATATGCTTCTCTTTGTACCATAGCGAATGCAGAGGTTCCGCTGCCTTCCGAATTATCACGAAAGTATCCATTCAAAGTACAATGGCTTTATAATTGCAAAAAGAAACTTCCAAAAGGTTTGGATATACAAAAGAGCACAAAATATTGGAGTACCGTAAGTCTTTGTGTTAGTATTGAACAGAACAACTTTACGTTACTTCAAGGGTTGGACGATTTCCAAATGGGTTCAGTAAATCTACCCAAAGTCGTCGATCATACCTGATTCTAATTGACACAAAAATTCCAAAACAGTTGTCTTGATCATGATTTGGTAGTTTTTGTTTTTATTTAATTAAAGCAGAACAAAAGTTTGCGTACACCAAGAATCTGATTTGAGGAGAACAATGATTAAACTTTGCAGCATAGACTTGAGGAATCGACAGCAACTAGGCAAGAAGAATTTAGGTGCACTTGAAACTCTTGTCAAAGAATGCATGATGACTTCTTTGAAAGCATATGGAAATAGTTTAATAACATTTTTAAACGATGTACACATTTTGAGAAATTCGTGTCAATTACAATCATATTTCTTGAGAAATGCCATTTTCTGTTATTTTCCTAATTTAATTCAAATTGTGCGATACTTTACATTTCAACTGTTGTCGATTTTCTAACAGGCAACAATGAAAACACCGGTGAAACGTTGAAAATAGATAAAATGAGTTCAATTTACCTACTTGTTATTGCACTGAATCACGGGTAAGGTAGTGCCGACAAATTCAACTTGAAATGTGTTCCATTTTTGTTTTAGTTGCACTTTCCAAAAATACAAGCAATTCATGCTGGCAAGTATACTTGTGCAATCATTTACAAAAATCAAACAAGGTACTTCTATCAAGACAAACTTTGCGTTAAATGTAAGTACAATCTATTGTGTGTTTTTCTTAGAAATCTGATGATAATAAAAGTTTTAAACTGCTTGATGCCTCTCATCCACGTTGTATTTTCTATCGCAATGTGTTCAGATGAATCAGACTACGTTTTATTCAGAAAGCAGCACCAAGTTCTGTGCATAGCGGATATACAAGTGTTTAAGTTCGGAATATATGTGTTTGTGCAAAAGATGGAATTTTCTAAACAAACTACTTCCTACTGAAGTAATATTTCTTTCTTATTGATTATATTTGAATTAAAACGGCGGTTGCCAATTCTGTTGGGAAAATTTAGACTATGTTGTCATCATAGTGGCACGCAGTAGTTGAACTCAGTTTGCATGTAGAGAACACAGTAGAACATTTCAAAAAAAGAAACACATCTTTTAAATCGTGATGACAAATGCTGAATCGCTTGGAAATAAATTCCTTTTTTCTTATCAAATGAAGCTTTCAAACTCACTCCTTTTATGAAAATTATTGATATTTTTGTGTGAATCATTAATTTTGAAACATTTTGTGTGCAACACCACGTTTCAAGATGTGTTTCGTCTGTTGCCCATAGTTTTAATCCTGCTTACGAATGCGTTTTAATACAGACCAGGGAAGAAAGGTCCATACAACACAGATCACCTGCAGAAAATATTCTGGAGAAGTAGCCAGACTGGATGGAAGCCAAACAGCGCGTTTGTTGTGTGATGTGAGCGTCAGTGAAGTGGTGCAAGAAATAGGTTCTATTGAAGTGACATGGAGAAAAGCGTATCCGAGGGTAAATTGTGTTTTGCAAATAGGTCTTACTCCGTTATTAGATAAACACCTCGCTGGCTATAGATAAACACCATTGTTTTTTCGCCAAGTTCTNCCTTGGGTGCAATGCTGTTTTGTGTGGTTATGGTGTTTTTACGGTCACTAATAGCGCAACTAATAGTTGAAAGCGTAATTTTAAAAAATCAGAATGAATACACAAATACATTACGTTTATTCAACAGGTCATGTGGTTGCGTTTTTGTTGTTAAAGTGAAGTGTGGCGAATCAGACACTATTGCTGCTAACTTAATCCTACCCCACAACAACAAAAGCAGTAGAACATTGCGTGCAATACACAAAGATCTTACAGTATTTTTACAACCAAAACCATCACTATTTCATAAATTGTATCAATCCTTGCCGATGACCTTGAACATTTTTGAACAAACCCTATTCTGAGATTTCTGATTTTTTAAAATACGCAAGATGGCTGCACAGTTACCAATAAAACATTTTTTCTTAAGTTATTTTTTTTCCATAGAAAAATGTAAGCAATATCATATGTGAAAATTTTGGAGGACATGAACATTCTCGGAATAAAACCATTTCATGCAAATGGTAAGTCTTAAAACTGATTGTAGTTTTTTAAATTTATCCTAGCATTTTGACATGGACTCTGTCTGTGTAGATCAACCGAGGTACGTTTTTACATATATTAATTTCTTGGGATAGTTAACAAACCGCAAAACCCAATCAAGAATTGGTTACTGTGAATGATTCGCTTTTTTAAGACCAACCTAGCGTAAATAATATAACACTGCGTGAATGAAATTCAAAACTTATTACACGCTTTTTGCCACTTTGGAATAACCCTATAAAGTGATTGGTGATGAACGACCCTCCATATTGTGTTCAGTAGGATTTTGACCTTTGTATGGAAGTTTTGAAACTTGCAAATTTTGTAACGCAACAAACGCATTAGAAAATTCAATTTTTAATACATTGATCAAAATTTCACCATTGCGTTGTTGCAAACAGTTACTGCACAGTGCTCTCATATTCATTCGCAACTCAGTTTCTTGCAATTTCTTAGGCTGAACTAGTGTGGTGTTAACAAATTTGGATGCATTTATGAAGTAATCCAACACTTCACGTGCGATTCAGATGTTTCTGTAATCGGTTAATCTTAACCTTTCGTTTTCTATTCACTTGCTTGACAATCCACCTTTCCCAAGAAATAGGAGTGCACGGCCAGTAAACGAAGCTTTGCAAAGATTTTCATTTTTTTCCAAACGAAGCTACCTTGGAAGGCTATTTTCATGTACCGATATATTTAAAGCGTTATTTTTTAGTTTGCGCTTGCCAACAATTGCGTATTTAAATAGACATTATTTCATAAACTAAGCACGTTTTGATAAATTGTTAGATATACTATTTTCAAGTGCAAAACTGCTCTGCTAGAGCAAATTAATCACTTGGGGTATTTGAAAAGGGGATAAATTTATTTTGTCTGTGTTGCNAATTTGTACTGAGGTCATATTTGCATATTTTTGGAGGCACTCTTGGAAAGAAATGCCTTTGGTTTTCTCTAAGAGAACGACACAAAATGTAAATAACAATGTCACATTTTCTAGACACACACCGCAAGTTAGGATAAATGATTATTGGCAGTGTAATTGGAACGAAAATTCGAAGTTCGCTCCATTTTTCTATGTTTATAGCTGATCGTGTTCTTACTTGGTTTTTCTAAAACTGTCTCATTAACAATTGCAAACAGAGTTACTGTATCTTCCTCAATATTTTTCAGCCAACTGAACCTGATGTGCGCTGATGACCCAGACTTCATAAAACAACATAACGGTACACCTGTAACCCTGCAACTAAGTTTGGAAGTGAGGTAAATATTAAATGAATTGTTTCTGTTCCAATTATCCATCTGATCAAAAGAATAACTTTCGTTGAGGATAAATTTATCGCTGATGTGAAAAAATAGCTTCTGCATAAAATAGTCTAATTACATCGAAGAAAAACACAAATCGTATGATAGTCTTTGTTGACGAATCTTTTTCGACAAGAAATTTACTCTGCCACGTGTTAAATTCAATTGAGAAATGTTTAGTTTGCTGTACTTTTATAATGTTCAATTAGTGAGCTCAACCTGCCCAACTACTGCCGTAACACATGGCTCGTGACAATTGATCAGTTAATGAATTCAAGTCGAAGCATCTCCCGAATCCTCTTGATCAGAGAACGATGAAAACCATTCGGTGTGTATGAATGGTTAAACCTTACTACCTAAAGTACCACGTGCTAAAGAAACCACATTATGCGATTAGAAAAACTGCTGAAAATTAGCCTAACAATTGTAAGCCAAGACCACGCCTTGTAAAAGAGCCTAACGCTGTGTTTTATCATCTGACCTTAAGTGAGTGTTGAAATACTGCTACCAAAATATCTAATGTACAAAATTTCAATACTGTGCTTCGGTTTTAAAGGATCAATCACACGTATGTTCAATTTTAGTTTTAAAAATTTGAGGGCACAGAGGACAACCGAAAAAACAGTGAAGCTAACGAAAGGTTTGTTCGCAGCAACGTCACTTACCGGAAACTGGGGAATTACATCGTGGAATTAAGACTTCCTAATGGTCAAAAATTCGAAGACATGGTGGAGCTATTGTACAATCCCAACAATACATTGCAGGAAACAGCAAGCACTATAGCAGTTTTATTTGCGATAATCCTTTTACTATTGATTTTCCTTGCAATTCTTTATTATTTCCGGTTGTACCTTTGCTTAATCAAGAAACGTTGCTGTGGAGCCTATGTGTCAGGTAAGGTTTTTTGTTGATCTTTGAAAGAAGAGTAACTGTCGACTTGATGTTAGAAAGATAAAACGAACGACATCTTAGCTTTCTCACAATTTCCGGCATATGGAAGGCTTCAACATGAAAGTACCGATAAAAATTTTCCACAAAGATTCAAATATAGAAAAAGTTGTTACAGCAATACCTACGATTTTGAAAATTATGAATTATAAGATGGAAGACTAGCAAACAGAAATGAACTCCACAACCTTAATTTTTTTAAATTGATAGAGATATTTAAATGAAACGTTGGCTTGTATGTTGCTGTACTTACACGTGGCAATAGTTCCAAGCTTTTCGTGATCAGTGGTATGAAAGCTTTTTCTAATCTGCCTCTTTTACATTCCGCGCATTGCTCTGTACGAACAACATCATGATTATTTTACACCTTATCGAGTAACAGCGAAAAGTATTTTATTCATATTTTAGTAAACCAACATAAATCGCAGCAACAACATTATTAGCATTTAAATCTAAAAACTCTTTTTTAACTTTGTGATTTAATCATCTTTTGACTTTGTTGGATTTAACTCCTTTGTCTGAACAGGTCACTGGTTAAACGTTCTTTCTTTCATGAAAAGCGTAAACATTTTGTATTAAGATTCGTTACAAACAAACAAATCTCTGCAATTGTTGAAAGACTTTGGCGTCTGCAGAAACATAACAGCCCTAACTAGGTGCTAAAGTTTTTTTTGTCAGCATATATTGAAATATTAATCTCGTGAAAGCCTTAGAGTGAAACGTAACAGGCTTAAAATTTGCCTCTGATAAAAGTTTGAGAATCAAATATTTTCTTTTAATTTACGATATTTCAATATTTTAACACCACTCCATGCTGCCCTGTAAGTCTACAAAACCTATCAGGTCCAAGCTACAAAACCTGGGATTGCCATATTTTGATGGTAGATTGCAAGTTTGCTTATAATGAATTTGTGAAAATTTCGTGTAGAATTGCTGAGCATGTTCTTGCTTTTTCATCAATACATTGTGCTGCCCAGTAAACGTCTTTGCTGTGCATTTTTTTCAGAAAGGAAAGTTTACGACGTGGTACTGTCTTATCACTTTTCTGTAAACGATGATCTCTATGCACAAGAGCAAACACGTGAAGTGGTGACCCATGTCAATAAGGCACTCGAAACCCTGGGATACAAAGTTTACGATGAACACAAACATGGAACTCCGGGGGGTAAGCCCTAGAGCTTTCTTTCTGCATACATACATCACGACTCGTGAATTACTTTTTACAAGTTTCAAAGAGGATTTCTTTTTGAATTAAAAGATGCATGTTCGACAAACATGTAAATTCTTGTTAATCGAATTGAATCTTTTTAGCCCGCACGAGAACCACATTATCTGCGATACACAACAGTCATCGTTTTCTCGTCATTTTAACAGCGAACTACATTAAGAACGACTGGAGAGTTTTTCAAATGCAACAGGTACATTTGCAATAACAATTGTGAATTTGTGACAAAGATTGTTACTAAAGAAGCAAATGAAATTTGCGTTCTGTTTTCTGTTTTGACGGTTTCGAAAATGTTGTTGACAATCTTTAGATTTTATCGGATTCACTGCTGTGCCTTTTGATGATAAGCTCAGTAATAACGACGTAAGAAATTAATCAACTCAGGCGAAATTCAGAAACACAAATCTTCCAACAAATGCGGAGCTTGCTGCGTTTACCCCAACAAGTGTTAATATAATTTAATCTTAAATTAGCTGTCAGAAATGGTGTTGATTCCCTTCACAACTCTCCCAAAGATTTATGCGAGCAATTGTTGTTTTGCTGGTGGGTGTTTATTGACGCTTACGCAGCACAGCAACAAAGCCAATTGATTTCACCGACAGAGACCTACATATTTAACCATTATACAAAGCAAGTGCTACATATTTCCAGGTTGCGCTCGACATGTCAAATATTCTGTCTAGAAGATTTTTCTTCGTTGTTATTCTGTTTTGTTAATTCAATATCAACATTTTTCTGAGTTTTCAACTACAAATTTTATTTGACGTTGTATTTGTTATAAAGCTTTCAAATACTGTACTTTCGTTTTTTGCGTAACAAAACTTTTATATGACTTGGAAACGACAATAGGTTAAGGCAACGCAGTTTGATTGCTTGGTGGAAATTTCCGCATTGCTTTCGTATTTTTCAAGGGTAGATACCAAACATTGCTTTATTTAAAATCACGTATAAACATATAAATAAATTACAGTAAAGGTGTTTGTAATTGAATAACCTTAGACAACTTCTCCTCTTGAGATTATTAAAACCATGTTCAAAGAAAGGCTCAATTCAAACTTTATTCACGTGAGGAAAGACAAAATTTAAAAAAATGTCTGCGAAGCAACAGGATAGAGCAACAATATGTGAGATGCCTTCAGAGGATAGCGTATTAACATGCGACATCCTGTAACAGGATAACGTTGTAATATTCGAGAAATCAATTAGTTGCTTCTGTCTAAAGTGAACCCACAGCCAGTAGCATGAGTTCAGTCGAGATGCTGATGTTACGGAGTGGAACAGTTCGGCGACACCATTTTGGCGATGGACGTTTCGGCGATGGATCGGTCATAAGACATTTTACATTTTTGATGGGAACGTTTTTTAGGTACTTTTTCAAAAAATTTGGGTTGAGCTTTAAGGTTTAGCTTTAGGGTTTAGCTTTAGGATTTAGCTTTAGTGCTCAACTTTAGGGTTTAATTTTAGGGTTTAGCTGTAGGGCTTAAGTTTAGGGTTTAGCTTTAGGGTAAAAAAACATCCTTTGGAATCTAATCTTTGAAGTACAGAAGAATTCGCATATAACGATTTCGGCCATAACAACAGTTTGCCTATAGCGACGCTTTTACTTCGATCTCGGCAGAATCTTTATCTTTCACGTGCATTAGGGTCCGGCTACAACGACTTCGGCTATATCGTCACTTCGCCAACAGTGATGCTTTGTGTCGGTCCACGCAGAATCAAGGCAGTGAAACCACCACACAAACCTTTTATCACCGAAAAGTAACGCAGTTACGCGGGAATTCGATGAGCGGTGGGTGTGACGTAACAATGACATCAGGGAATGGGAGGAAATAGTTGTATGTTTTACTGTAATGTACTGTATCAGGATAGTTGCGACTGTAGTCAATTTGAGCGAGACTTGGCGGAGCAGTGAGTAAAATGTCGAGGAAAAGAAGCAGTAGCCCATGAGGGAAAAATTGTCTAACAAAATTCAAAACATGTTCGAGATAAAGCTGTCTCAAGAACAGCACAAACGAAACTTAGCGATTTTTGCAAGAACGTGATGAAGTACTGTACAACTACATTCTCTGCATTGCATATAAATACAACTGCCAGTATTTTCAAATTCTTGTATTAATTGGAAATTTTATGATCAAACTTTCCTTGTTGCAGGACGCCTAAAAGGTGCGCGCCCCCTAGAAATTTTTTGACGCTCCACCGGCTAAGAAGCACTGGCCTATCGCGACGCTTTTCCTCCGTTGCCTTAAAGTGACGTTTTAGGGCAATTCTACTGTATTTCAAAAACACACTTTTTTCGTGTAAAATGTTTGCGACCAACTTCGCCGAAACGTCCCGTCACCGAACTGTCCTAGACCTCAGTTGTCACTCCAACAAAACTACTGCAAGATTTTTGAAAGAAAAAGGATTCTTGTACTGTAGTCTGCGGCGGAGCATTTCTTTAGGAGGACGAATTAGACGGAAATTTTATGACAGCACTGAAAGCAAAATTTAACACCTTTGTAAGTTACCACCACAGTAACTCTCTCTCTTACACTGTCCACCAAATACCTCATGTCATGAGATTGTGAAACACTTTTCCCTACAGCGTAGAGATTTAGCTGAAAATAAGTTTTTCATCCACAGTGTCCGCTGATTCATTTTTTTTATTTCTTCCGTTTGAAGTTGATACTAGAATTTCTCTGAAACACTGATTACGTTTCAGCTGTTTCAAACTCTTTGCATTGCTATATGTGACTTACAGAACAATGAACCCTGAAGCAAACAGAAGAAAGTGGCAGTGCGAATTTTCAAAACCAAAACCTATTTCTCTTGAGTTTATATAGCATTCAAAAATTCATATTTGCACACTACAGTTCTTCATTCCGTTAATTTCACCAAAACCAGACTGTGGAGTCGGAATTCCCGTCATCCGACTCCGACTCCGGGCAATTTCGATTATCCGACTCCGACTCCGGAACGACTCCACCTTCAGCTGTATTAGTTACTTAAAGTGATAATTCTTTTCAGATGAATTCATAAACCCTACTTGCACTTTCCAAGAATACGGAAACCTGTTTTAAATCGATGTAAATGCATGTTCATCTCTCACTTTCGCAAAATACGATCAAGCAGGAGTTAGTCTTTTAATTTTACAGAAAAAAATACTCATCTAAAAAACACAATTCAAGTTATTAAAGAAGGCTGATAAATAATCAATTAAAGCAGATACCTTGTAGACATGGGCGTCCGCAGGGGGGAAACGGGCATTTACTCCCCCCTTGAAATTGGGACTAAGAAGCAAAAATTTCTAGAAAACGAAAAATCAGCAGTTTAATTCTGATTAGTTGAGTTAATTCTTGCAATGACAGTTTGTTTGCCGATATGACACACACACTGCACAAGAGTCAGTTTCACTGTTCTGGTAACATGCAGTGATGAGCTTGCAATTCACTAAATCCGCTTCTTTGCCTGCAGAGGCGGGTTGCGAAACTCGGGAG
>JGI24022J15233_10002354_pt1 | contig 17584 bp, 11 predicted proteins | sample Ectturendosymbi2_FD_15233 | JGI IMG/M metagenome (IMG submission 15233) | reverse complement strand
CCACGCGAGGGAAATTCAATACCAGGCCGATACAAGAGGAAATGCATACCAAGCTTATCTTTCCTGCCCTGCTGCGGTCCTCTCTGTCGACCCACTCCCTCTCTACTATAATCTTTCGTTTGTGCACCGGTCACTGTCAACTATATCATCATATGTCACGTATTGGTCTTCATCCTGACGAGCTCTGCGACCGGTGTGAAATACCAGAAACTGTAGAACACGTTACTGAAGTTTGTACCAAATTCTCAGAGGCGCGACGACGTCTGAAACACGCAGTCGAAGATCTTGGTATACATTTTTCCATCCCAGAAATCCTATGTAGCACAGCTGCTGCGAAGCATGTGGAAGCTTTTGTGCGAGAGTCAGGCATACGCGTATAGATTCTCTTTACTCCTGCCCTGGCACTGCAAGACCTCGCGGTCATACAGTGCAATTCCCCCCTCATAATAATAATAATAATGTTCGAACGTGTCTTGTGTTTTAAGAGTTACTGCACCGATCTAGTTGTTTAGGAGTGAGATGTATGTTTAGTATTTGCCTTCAGATAAGTTGATTCTAGATTCTTTAGTCATCGAAGATTAATTGTCGAGCAGTTCTATGAGAGAGGACCTATTTGCCGTACAGTTTTGCTTTTGTGCTCTAAATAGTGTTTGTTTCATTCAATGTTTTGTAGTTCTGTGGTTAGCCCCACGTCTTTATTGTATTGTGAAGATGTTCCATTATTTGCTACTATCTTGTTCCGAATATAGAAACTCGTTGCACATCACGCTCTGTAGTGGATGAGGACGCGCTCGAGTCGTCTGAATATAGGGACCCACAATCTTTCCGAGCGCAAAGAAAACAAATACGCAAAACTGTTCAGACGATGGTTCGGCAAATTCAGCAACGTGCAGAACAACGTGGTAGAGTTGTTGCCCCAGCGTTTATAGCTCTGTTTTCATTCACATTGTCGACAGATGTATCGGCGGCCTATACCGGGCCCGCTCTCCTATGAGCAACTGCGGTCTGGTTTGTGCGCAACAGGTGGAACGTGTACCAGGCTGTCGAATTGTGCCAATTTAGTTGGCGTTACATAACTTTGCCTCACAAGGTAGGGTTGCGGATTCTTAGGTAAAATATCCCACTTCAACTCGGACCTTTCCAAATTTTCCGACTCCCGACTCCGACCTTTCTAAATTTCCGACTTTTTTAAAACATGAAGGAAATGGAGTATGGCTGCTAGAATCAATGGAAATCGTGGTGCACGGCACGAAATCTCTTTCAACAAAGTTTCAAAAGAAGCTGTACCATTTCAACAGGAACTCCCAATTTAGGAGTGCAGTGAATGATCCAATTGGACATCCGTAGTCCGACTCCACCCAAAAACCTCAAGCTCCTTACACGACTTGACTCCACCCTGTCACAGGGTGTCATACACGACGCAAATATACACTTTCCATAACGTAAAGCGTTTACAATTCTAGAAACACCCAAAACAAACTGCACTTAGCACATTACAAGTACCCAAATTGGTTTCCCACATTTGAATGGGCTGTGAATGTTTTTAATGGCGCGTTTTCGGAACTGCTTTGTCCACCTGTGAGATCACAGTGGAACCATGTTCCGCGATGGCGATTTTTTCGCCCCTGTCGTGATATCCTGAACTTGTTTTTCACAGGTACCGGTACTATAGCCACAGCATAGTCGTGTAAGCCACTAGTTTTAAAAGAGTGAAACAAACTGCAGTAAGATCCGGTTGACCTTCAAGATGCAGCAGGTAGGTTAAAGTTTTCCCATTAGCAAAGAGCTGATTTTATAGGTGGTATTTACAAACTTGGTATTCAATCACTTAGCGTTGCTTGGTTATGCCGCAGTATGTTCTCACCATAAAGCTCTGTTAAAAAAAGTTTCTGTTAAGTTTTATTACGCGAATCGTTCAAAGTCTTAGCCAAGTAAACTGCTAGTAAACACAGCTTTACAGAAACGTAGAGCGGGAAGCGCAAAATAATCGGGGAACACAGCAATACATTTTCTGCAGTTATACATACACCGAGAATATTATTCAAGAAATAATCACCGAAGATGAGCTTTTCCGAAAAGAATAACCCTATGCTACTAACAATATGGACTTGTGACGTAATCTCGCTTCGATTTGCATGTTTATTTTTATAATAAACACTTTCCTTTAAAAATGCTAATGTTATGCCACATTCAGCATACTGGATTTTTGTCACGCAAGGCATTTCTGAAAGATGCATATAACACTCTAATAAAGCAACTGTAGATTTGAAATATTTTTTCTAATTTTCGCTTTGCACGCCTCACGTTTTCAGTTGTTTTCAAAGCCCACAACCGGGAAATTACCCCCGAAAGTTTCAAACGTGTTGAAGTTTTACGTTCGAAGTGGTAGAAGTTGCAATCGTTTTGCCACCTCCCCCGAAAATATTAGGTGGTTGCGGTCTTGAGTTGCTCCGTAAACCACCATATCGCCCGTTTCAGATTCAACAGAGCAACATTGAAGTGAACCCCTTCGAAACTGTGTGGATGCCGCACCCCCAATCTTTTCGAGCCTGTCCCCCCGGACTTGAATGGCTTGACAACTTGGACCAAGTTCGTATTCATGAAAGACTGAATACATTGGCACTGGGACGTGAGTATTTTGAGCTCTAAATATTAACCAGATGTTTGTTAGTTATACCAACTTCCTTTCGGTGGTTTGGCTTGCAATGGGATGTTGCATAGTAAAAAAACTGTCAATCTCAATTGTTTCGCTGTATGACTGTTAAGTGAGGATACTTTGCATTGCTTTCCTGTGCGCGACGAAGGAGTAACGACACCTTTATTGTTCATCAATTAAATAACTCGTTCTGAGCTTAACATCTTGTTTACGATAGCTGTCTTTGTGAGTTTTGTATTTGTCTGTCTTGTGTGTATTAAGATTTTAAGTTTTTTTCTCCTGTGCTAGTAAAGTAGTCGCAATGGTACAGTTCTACCACGTGATCGCAACAAGTCTTCATATACATAACACTGTTTTTCATTATATGCTCGTGCTGAACATGACCCCTTTTTGTACGTTTTTTAGTTTTCAAAGAAATGCGTCCACGGTTCTCTGTGAAAAAAAGCTTTGATGTCAAAAACATGAGGGATCAACTGTGTTACATCGCGCTTCAAGGTAAGCTTGCAAGTTGTTGCTTCTACCAACAAGGAGCTTTAATTTCATTTATGTTCGAAGATCATTCCTAGGTTGAAAACATTTCCTCTTGCTCTGTAGATATGATTGTTTTTAAAAATCAAAATCAACGTTTTACAAACCATGCTGTGGTAGGATTGAGTTATAAAGAGCTACTGTAGATCATGCAAAATAAAGTGTTAGCGCGCACCTGAGGTACAAACTAGAGATTTGTAACTAACGTTTTCAATTGCAATCTTTTGAATCTCTTCATACATTTGGTTAGAAGTGGCCCGCTAGCTGTCATGTTTTTGTAAAATGGCCCGTAGATCGATGAAAACTAGTTGACCACACTGAATCTTATCGACAGCATAGCAAAAACAATAAATAAATAATCATGTGTTTTTGTGGTTTTAAGTGCATTAGAAATTAATCTGTTGCTGATTTTGATTTAACTGTAGCCTACTGTTTAAAAGCCTGAGAATTTCGGTTTTACCTATATTCTGATTACTTAGCATAGGATGGCCGCAGAAGCTAGTGGGGCTCGTTACCGGTCTTCGCAATCGTACTCCTGGGTAAACGTTCTTTCAGACGCCTTTGTTCTGACACTGAAGAGTTTGATTGCCATCAACACATTTGTGGAAACTTTGGGAACGTTTTCTCTCAGTTACACATGACTTCTCAGATATTTTGTGGTGGTTTACAAATTATTTTTTGTACCAGAGCCAACTGTGATGCAGGGCAGCGGTGATCGCAACGAACCTTTCGTGATGCATTTCATGAATAAGTACCAACAGGTACGAACTTTCTGTCTTTTCCGCTACCACGTTAGCTCATTTGCCAACAGGTTGAATTCTCAACAATTACGATAGTTTTTTTGGTGATCGCGTTAACACCCAAACAGCTGGGCGAAACGTAGGCAACTAAACAAGATATAAGTAACCACCTGAAGAAGGACTTTGTTTGCATGAGATGAATTCCTTTCCGGTAGAAGGATAAATTCTGTTGTGCTGCAAGAGCCTTGAATTCATTTGTTCCGCCTTATACTTTTCAACGATGCATTGCATCTGATCACGTGATGGCGCATGTAACTTTTGCATTAAATTGATATTCACCGGTTTTGACTGCACTCGGCGTTGTAGCTTATAAAATAAATCTTTGGATGTTTCAAACGCAAAGTCAAATTTGCTTCACTTTGCCTTTCTAACCTTTCTTGTTGGATGTTCTCAAACGTTTTCATCATTCCTTTTCACAATATATGCAAGTTATTCTATTCCTTCAACTTGGCCTTGCATATTCGGCTTGTCTATAAATTTATTGCATTTCCACAAGTACGGATTTTTTAATTTTTGGATTTCATGAAGGAGGTTGTAATTCAAGAGTTCGACGTTTATAACTTTTGCTCTTGTGCATAAGTACAGTATTTTATTGCTTACAATCCTGTTTTATTGTGTATATCTCAGGAGGTGATGCGGGTCACTCGTCCTTATCAGACTTGCGGTGGTTTCTGCGGCTGCTCCTGGTTTAACAGCTGCTTGTACTCTGTTGACGTCGAAGTACCGGTTGGACATTTGATTGGAACGGTGAAGCAATTGTAAGCTGAAGCTGTTTGGTATCAACGTATTTTGGCTACGGCAAACTTGTTTAAGTCACCGACACCGTTTGACCCTATATGTTCCAAATAACACCTCAAACAGGTGGAAAAGGCGGTCATGTCTGCCCTTAGATTCTTACAATCTGAGCAATAGTTTGTTGGAATAACGAAATACAACTGAATTGGCAAAGTGGCGCAAAGTAAGAAGGAAGTTCAATTGAGTGCAAGTCTCAAGTTACCAGGGGTTGCGGCAATATTTTTGAAATATCTTTGGATGCGTATTGCCGATTATAAGAAGTGAAGTTTGTTCCGCTTTCAAGATTCGTGGCGGTGCTGTACAGCATGATTTACAACTAGTAATTACACACAGTAGCACCAGCAGGGATTCTCACGCAGCTGATAATGATATAAAAACATCCAGTCAAAATAAACAAACAGCGAATTCATTACGAAGTAATGAAATGTCAAATCAAACCAGGGCCATAAGTCATTTCTTTCACAAACCCATAGATTCTTGTGTCATAAATGAGATTTGAATTTTTTTCGACAATTTTTCTGATACTTGCAGAAAATCGTGGTGTTACCCACAATATTCTGTGCATGACGCCGCCGGTCATGAAGTCCTTGCGATCAAAGGACCGCAGAACTTTTGCATTGGTCCAACAGTCTTTCAGGATCAATTGTTCGACATTGTTACCATTGGCCATAGGCAACGATCGGTGGGCAGCATAACAATGCACTATTCGGGAAATGCATCAGAAGCCTTCAAGGAATTATATGTGAAATGTAAGTGGATGCGCGTAAAATTGCAAATCTAAAACAATTAAATTTGCTCTTATCTTGCCCCGTAGATTAGATTAGATTAGCATTTTCATTTCCATGGTCTTTTTGGGAGGTCTAAAGCCTAAATGACCCCTGTTCCTTCGCAGCCTCCCACTCTCCGGTGCATTTTATAAATCGGTGTACTTGGGGAAAGGCAGCACAACATTCCAATAATCGTGATGGCGTTATTCATTCGTATGCATTTTATGCTTGTGTGCTATCAAGTTAATGTATGAAAGCCATCAAGCGCATACTCTTCTAATACCGCCATGTATATATGCTCGTATTCATTGATGTATTGTGTGTTCACTGTCACTGTGATGCATGCGAAGTCTAGCGCGTTTCATATGAAGTGAAAACGTTGCAAAATGCAACTAATAGCACGGTCATGGCACACAATTTAACAAGCTCATGCTGGTAATGCATCTTTTGAAGGTGACGCAAAGGCAGGCGCAGAATTAAGAGCTGCTTAATTCTACGCTGGCGTTTGCTTCACCTTGGATTCTTTACCGAGCTTTTTGTTGTTACCTTTTGCGTTTGGGATTCTCATGTGTTTCTCAAGGCGTTGAACACTAAATATTGGGTTTGCGCGTTTGCATGGCTTTGATGCTGCAAAAATTTAACATTAAAAGAGTTGACCGTAAACGTTTCTTTATAAACATAGCATTTCTCAGCAAATCGAATACATTAAGTTCTTACAGCGGTCACGTTGTTGCCTGAGAATTATTATATGAGTTTTATTTTAAAATTTTAGTAATTTTTAACTTACTACGAAAGTAAGAAAACAACCCTCGACCTAGTTTGATAAGAATGATTAGCGTGACAGCTGCACTCATAAGCTTTTTGCTGCAATCACAAAGGTGCATTACCCTAGACAGCAGGTTTCAATATGCAGTCATCTGTTGTCCTAACATTAGGTAGGTCACAGGGATTCTTTAACTTTTTCAATCATGTGACCCAATTATTACAGTTCGTGGCCCACCGATTGTACAACTCCTCCAATGCAACAGTTGTTGTGCATGCGGAGCAGAAATAACCAACTAACAGCAATTTAACACAACGTGCGCTGTACTCGATGCGATGGCTGAGCCTGTTTTGTTAACTTATATGTTGAAGGCTCAATACATTTGCATAGATGTCTTCCACAATAAGCCTGGTTGTAGGTTTTATTTTCATGGCAACAAAAGCTGCCTGTTTTCAATACCTTCAATAGCTGTACATTGCACAGAACGTGATAAGTTACATGGAAATTTGCATGTCGCAATAGTATCAAAAAGAGTGCAATTATGGAAATTCTGCTCCAACTACCTACGTTTGCAATAAGTTTTCAATTTCTATAATACCAGGCCGCAACCCGTCATTCTTCCTTCAGAAACAGTTCCAAATGCCTAAGCTGCACTCACAAGGAATGAAAAACTGCCGACATTATGAGGCACATTCTTGTGATCAACCAGCCAGCTGGTTGATCATGAGAGCACAGAATACATTCACGTTGATTGTGATTCTTGCTTTGCAAGAAAAATACCGCTGTATTTTGCGAAAGTTTGATAAATTTAATTATTGTAAATTTAAATTATTGTAAATTTTTGAACTACATTCACTAACCACGTGGTCTTTTTCAGTTCCTAACAATCTAGATGTGACGATGAGAGCAGTGCTTGTGGCCGCCGCATTCCTGATAGTAAGAAATCAGGCGTTTTATGCATGCTTGTTTTGGTGATGTCATGCTGAAAGTACTTGACGTATTTATATACACAAAGGTCGCTTTGCGGGCATGGGTGAACAACAAAGTAATTTCCAAAAAAAAATTGTTCCACACCCGCTCTTTCGACTTTCTCAGTGATAGGAGACTAGAATTGATGTGAGACACTGGAACTGAAACATGTATTAAAGTCCGTTCACGGGAAAAGATTTTATGATTTAGACTTCGCTTTTCGTGTTCCAATGCTTCAATCATTTGATCGGCGGCTGAAATTGCAGCCTCCTTAAAATTCTGCATTGTGAAATAAGATTTTATTTTTACTTCGTTTTGATCTTACAACCACACAATTTGCTCAAATTAATTTGATCCACTGCTTTTTGTAGATAAGCATGCGCTTCATCTGTAAATTTCAACATGTTCGGTTGTTTTTCCTAACTTTAATCTCCAAGTGCTGTTTTTTAAAACTTTTCCAAAAATGATACGATTGGTCGACCGGATGTCCGCCATGGTCCTTCACCAATCCTATATGACACAGTGCCACTCGTTCACAATGATCAGTTATCATGCCTTTGTATTTTCATTCATTTATATTCTAATGTTTAACTGAAAATTAGTCTCTTTATTACGCGATGGCTCTTCGTTATTGCGTCTGTTACCTGAGTCATACAACCAATTGATCATCTGTCCTGATTTTCGCAGAACATGATGTTCTTCGACTACAACCCAAGCCGCCCTCGCCATTGAAGCATTCCTGGACGGTACTTGAACACAACTGTTCGACATAACAAGCAACGCCAGGTTGCACTGATTATTGCAACGATGTGTTTTTATGAAAAGTAAAAGCACACGTTGAATAAATTGGATGGTTATAACTTTTCCGACCTGAACTGTTTCTTGCTTGTCGGACGAGTGACTACTGTAGCAAATCTAGTAGATTCAAAGCTAGTTTGAAGTAACATAGAAATGTCCTGAATGTCGATGTCGAGTATCTCGGATCAGACTAAATGAAGTGTACAATTCGCCCATAGTTACGCTACTAAGGTTGCCATATACACCATAAATATCCATCACCGGTATGCAATCGGAGAAATTATGATAGAGCAGCGGTTAAATCAGTTCTCAATCATCATACATAAAAAACGAGGTTGACCATGGCTTAGAGATGGGTTTTTATTTCTTCATTTTCGCGCCCGCTTTTACCCTGGAGGAGATCGCGGGGGCAGCTGCCCAAGGAGAACTGGTTAAATAACTCAAAAGTCAACAGCATTCTCCGCTGGCTCCACACCAAGATGGCACCAAGTTGAAGAAGTAGTCACTCCACCTGATCCTTGGAAAACATCTAAGTCGCTAAGCGNTTAAACAAGATATGATAAAACATGCACTGCATTGTGGCGGTTTCGACCACCGTTATGCAGAGCTNTAATGTTTTCCCATTACCCGGCTGGTGAGTACAAAATCAGTCTTGTCAATTCATCAAAAGTCCAATCTGTACATATTCTTGCAGCATCGAGATATTCACAAGAGCTTTTGCAGGAAAGTTTGACCAGGAAGTGGTGGCTTTGATCCGAAGTAGCAGCTTGGAACTTCACCAAAAGCAAATTTTATAAATTCAATGAAAACAGTCGGTTCGAAAAAACGCGAGGCAGATTGGTTCGAAAAAAAAACGAGAGGCATTTGGTTCGAAAAAAACGCGAGGCAAATGCACGTTTTGCTTCAATGGATGATCCTCAAACATCTGATGCCTTCCGAAACTTTATACCTTCTCAGCAGGTAAATTCATGCATTCGTGTCGCAACAAATTGTTTCCAAACCATTTTTATGACTTATTCATTCCTATCAGAACTATTCATTTTCACTCCACATGACTGTCCATTTGTAATAACCTGTTTTTACCTGGTAGGTAGCTCATCTTCAAGGAGTGTTCCCTAAAATTTGTTGACCCAAAAATAAGCATTTCGCTACCTTACATTCAAATGGAACTTTAAGGAACACCTCTAACATGAAAAGGTTACATAATAATTCTATATTTAGTAAGATTTCAATCCATGAGAAATAAAATGCTGCATTTTCTGGTTACAGTAATTGAGTAATGGAAAGTTTTTCTTAATACATTTGTATTCTTGTTTGTTATTCTTTCCTGTGAACATCCCATTACCAAGGATAAAATTTCACTCCTAATTTTTTTATTTCATCTATTTGTTTTTTTCCTAGGTGTATAACCCTTTTTTTTCACACCAAATTTCCCCAAATTGACTAGATCCACTCATTTGTGTGCAGTACATAAGCATACTCTCATCATCCGTAACTTTTCTTCGCATTTTGTGTTAGTTTTTTAACTACACGCTTGTGCGAATTATTTGAGAATACTTACGAATATAAGCTCAACATCAACTCATTTTTGTTTTAGCTGGTAGTTGTCTATAAAAGGTCACATACAGGCACGTTAGCGACGAATATGACCTCCATGTTTGAGGAGCATGTTAACGCGGTTTGACATAGAATATAATAGCTTTCGACAGTCACTGACAAATTTGCGGATCCCTCTGCCATACTTGAATCAGCGCCTGAATGAGCTTTTCCATGGTCGTATAGCCTGTACGCAATGGCGTATTTATGGATTCACATGCCCGGAGATAAAATCAGTTTCAGCCCGTACGTCCGCGAACATAGGTGCGAAGAGTGAGTTGGGAGTGAAGGGGCGGAGAAAGCTTATTTGCTGGGCCCCACGCATAGTAAATTAATTGTTCTAAACCGATCTGAAAACTTCATATGACTCTGACGTCAATTAATTGACGTCAGGATTTTAAATCCAGGAAATCATTAACTACCGTAGAGTTAAGAACCTAATCGTTACGAATGAAGCTATTCCCACTTTGAAATTTCGGTCACGATTGAACATTCAAACCGTTGTATTGCGTCATTCCAGACTGCGATAATACGTTAGAATTGCATCAAATAGTGAAAGAAACTGTAAAAACTAACCAAACAGTTCCCTGATCATCTATATGAATTTCAATGACAGAATTTTATGGGCACAAATTATTTTTGATAACTCATAAAATTGGCCAGAATTACTGTACACTTTCGTTTCTAAAGCAAGGGTTTGTCAGTAGCTTTTCAAGATCCCGAATGCAGCGCACGCGCTTGTTCCCCTCTCTCGTCAGAACTAGTCATAATCGCCGCTGGTGCAAGCTGTAGAGGATTTTGGAGCATGCACTCTCATTGTTTTTGAGTTTCAGAACGTAATGAAGGACTGGGCAGACTCACATACTGTGTAGGCTATACAAAAATAGGACAGACAGAAGAATGCATATGAAAAACTGAAGGCAAATGGTTTCATGCAAAACTACAAACATGAAATTGCAAAATCTTAAATTTTTCTGGATGTGATACCCTGAAAAGTTAACAGAAAAACTTCAAAAGGAGTTTGCTTGTCTTTGCTGCTGCAAATTTATGAATTATTTCCGAAAAAAAACGGATATGATTTGAATAGATCTCATGCATCACCTTAAGAAGCAATCTTGTCCGTGGAGGTGCTCAGTTCATAGGTTGAATTAATATAAAACACATGTAGCAGTAACTGAAAAATCCACAGGTATAACTAGTATACTCAACGATTTTGTACAGTTGAAATTAGAATCTTGCAAATGTTATAGTCAGTAGTGGTGTGTAAGGGGAGGCAAGCGAGGTACTTGCCTCGGGCCTCCCCTTTTTGGGGGCCCCAATTGAGGTGTTGCGCGCGTAAAATGTCCTTATTTTTTATGAAGAACTTTGTATTCACTTATATAATGTACTACAAAGCAGATCATAAGCAAGCAATCTGCTTTCAAAGGGGCCCCCTACAGAAACTGTAATGTGTTGGTGCTTTGCTTTCAAAGGGGCCCTCAACAGCAACTTCAAGCTGAAGATAATTTGCTCTCAAAGGGAGCCTTAATTTAAAAGCCGAATCCAGCCCGAGACCGACAATTAAGTTTAAAGCCCGGTTTAGGTCCGAAAGCCAAATTTACCAAGTGAGCCAAGATATGCCCATGTGCGGGGTTTCATAATGTGTATTGTACCGGTATTGCTACACGGTTTTATCACACCCAAACTAGCAACCACCTTGACCAAAATATATGCTTTAACGAGCAAAAACGTAGCTTGTTAGTCAACGATAATACTGCGGAGTGTACAGCTTCTCAAGTAAAAGAGAAATTATCCACGATAGCGCTCTAGGAATATAGAAAATTATCTAAGATAGCGCTCTAGGCATGAAAGAAACTATCCATGATAGCGCTTTTGGCATGAAAAGCCGGTTTGTAGATCATCGTTTCCTAAAATAAGCCAAGAATCGCGTAAGTGATTGATCTTTTCAACGCAACGCCATCTCGTTCTAATTTCCTCACCGCTGTCGCCTTCTCAAAATCAATGTGAGACTAATCCCATCAGAGAACAAAGGAACGCAGCTGTGTTTGCAAATAGAATTACCTGAATAAACATCGCAATCACTTCACTTACAGAAGTCACCGCGGTGAGCACAAAAAATGTACTTCAGGAAAGAAAAAAATCGTTACACTGAATGTTATAAAAAAGTTTTGTATGCAGGCCCGAAATATTTCGATAAACTTAAGCCCGAACACGACCAAAAACCCGGCCCGACCTATAACTCTGCCACTGACCTTTGGCTCACAACATTGTGATTATTGTCACTTCAAAAATGTCAAGGTTATGATTTTTGACAGCAATGCAATGAGGCGCTAATTTAAACTCATACTAGCGTGGAAGATATCACACCAGACAGAAAATGAGGTAAATAACACAAGCGGATCGTTAGCACTAGGCTAGCCTATACATATAGAGTAAATAATGATGAACTGTGCTAAATTTTCAGTTCAGGCTGTCGGTAATGCTGTGCATATAACAATCACGACTAAAAAAAGCGCTGGACCGATGAAAGGCACATTTATTCTGTAATTTTGATGGCATGAAGCATAAGAGAGCAGAACTGTATCACTGGTTATAGTTAAGGCTGAAAATTTAAACAAACACGATGTAGCCTACATACTGCAATCCCGACGGGTATGAGAAACTCACTGAATCAAACTTTAGAAAATAAATACAGCAATCCGTAGTCGCGAAACTAGCTTAACGTTGCAAAGATGTTCAAAACAAAATTATCAAATCCAAATCCGTTTAGGCAGAAATGATAAAATCTAAATCCATCAAAAACTAACCTGCGGCATGATTTGAATCAAAATCCAAGACCATGTTCATATCTGCTGGAGAAAGAATCTCTATGGTGATCTCGTTGAGATTTCGCAAGTGGGTAGCAGCGGCTGGCATTCGACATTTTGTAAGTCGTACTTATTGGTGTCCACTGATATATGACATTTTGTAATTATTATGTGGCATTCGTACCTCAGTTTGTAGCCTCTGAAATTCCGGGGACGGATGTCCTTTTTATCCCTTGTTAGTTGTTACGCCACTGTTTGCACAACAGGAAGTCGACTTTTACATTGGCCCCAAAATTCTCAATTGCGTTGACATCCGGAAAATCCCCGGGCCTATCAAGTATCGGTATATTCTTCTCTGTCATGAAATTTTTCACAATGTTCCATGTGTGACAGGGGGCACGATCCTGCTGAAAATGCCGGAACCGTCAAGATATCTCTTTTCCAGAACTCTTCGTCGAAGAACTTCAATATACTTTGGCGGGCGCATCATGTCTTTGATTGGCTGAAGGCTTCCGACACAGCAGTAACCGAAGTATCCCCAAAACATCTTTTTCTGCTGGTGCTCAACAAACTGGTTTATAGGAATCACGATTAACGTGCTCACTTCTCTGACCCTGTAAAAGAAATTGCTTTCAATTTCTGAAAATCACCTTTCCTCACTGTTCTATTGTCCAGTCTTTTACTTTTTTGCCAACTTGTATAATTTTTCTTTTATTGGTTTGATTGAAAGCTGTTTTTTCACTGGTCTTCTGGCTTATAAGCATCGTCTCTTGGAGTGGTTTTCCTCTTACCACATTTTACGTTTAGGAGAAACCGTTTCAGTGTCCTGCTTCAACTTGATGACACGGCTGACAGTTGCAAGACTCACACCAACCACTGCAATCTCTCTATACGCCTTAGCTGTGTGTTCGTGCAAAGATGCGATCTTCGTATGTTTCCTGGGTGTCATGTCCATTTTGTACGGCGGTTGATTTGCGACTATTTCACGGTTGATTCAAAATATAAGGTTTTTTAAATCTGATGCAATAGCGCCTGACACAATGGTATTGCAACAGCCAACTGATGTGAGTGCGACGCAAAACAAACCGTTTACCGTGCTGTCCTCAATTGTCCAGTCCATCGACCTCCTCGTGGAGTGCTCGACTGCATGACCTGACAGTTCTGGATGACGAGACAATCGAATGGCTGCTTAATACCTGCCCAGAGATCTATAGCGGGCAAGCAGTGGATTGAAAGAACTGGTGACTGATACCGTCCATGAAGCAGAAGCCAACTGATAAAACTGCCTATTCATCAACAGCAAACATCATAATGCCTATACATACTTCATAATGGCCTGCGGGTACAGGGAATAGGATTTTCTATTGGAAACATGCTTTGTTTCAATCAATTTGTTCAAGATTTGTGCTGATTTTATTTTCAACTGGTATTTTCTAACACTTGTGAATAACTTTCAAGCGGGGTTGTTTGACTAGATGACCACCATAATCGGTCACCAATCCTACATGACTCTGTGACAATCTTCGTTTACCTTGATCAATTCTCTTGCCAATGTGTTTTCATATATTCTAATTTGGTTACTTCTTTGCATGATGGCTTTTAGATTCTTTCTGATCATTAGCTGAGTCATGTGAATCAATCAATCACTGTACAAACTAAGCGGTTTCTGTTGCAAGTTTTTTGCTTCACTGCTTGATGGCAGCTTTGAAAGGCGGCAGTGAAAACAGAAATGCCACATGGAAAACTCATAACTGACGCAAGATTCCAAAAGCCTTCAAAACGAAAATCAAATTTTAGCTTTGTTGCCACTACCATCCATGAGTCCTCAGTGGGCCTGTATCACAGTTTTGCAACATGAAGGTGAGTGGATGAGTTTTTTTGTCTGAATTAGAGAGTGGAGGTCTGATGAAATAACATTGAACCCTCATGGAGCGTGTGAAAATCTTGAACATTTGCCTCTAAATATTTTTCCGAAGGCCACACAAGCTATTACACAACAGTTCGACGGCAGAATATGAACTCCTGATAGAAAATAAAAGAATGTCAAAACAGGAATATCGTTTAATAATAAAAGTATATTTATAAAGAGAAATGGTGAAATTCCTTCTTGGATTTTGGCATTGTGGGAAAATCAGGCTTCAGCTGGAATGTAGAGACCTTAGATTGCGGCAACATATTAGCTGAGGTTAGGCCAGCTTGCAGCGCAGTAACATTTAGCTAACTGACATTCACGTAAACGACTTACTTAATGCCATTGTTTCGGGATATGTTACATCATACCTAATGAACAAATTTTTTGTAATTTTTTTTTTCATTATTGATGAGGTGTCTTTGCGGGCCTGATGAAATGGCTTTGTAGGCCCGATTTGACCAGCGGGCCGTAGTTTGGTGAACCCCGCTTTAAATTAACATTGACTGAAAACCGCGTGTTTATGCTCCTTTCGTTACAATTGCAAAGTAACCATAGACAGCGTATGCCAGCCAAGAAACGGCAACATTTTCCTGGTTTTCTTGAACCGATTATCTTGTTATTAGCGCTGGGCGTTCAGTGTAAATCACTTTGTAACACAAGTTATTCTGTTGAGGGGAACATTTTACGTTACGATGCAATGTTGGCCAGAGATAAAAAAAGACAAATTGCATTTGCTTCGTAAGGTTTGCAGCCGATACTCAGCTTGTGTACAAGTCATTTTCCGATGGCGAGTTTGTTGAACAGTGTTTGTTGGATTGTGCAAGTGTCCTGTAGCCTGGAATGAAAAGTAGCTTAGACACTATTTCATTATCAAAAAAGTCTACGGTGTGCCGCAACACACGAGCAAAGATTTGAGGTTTTCTTTAACAATGGACGAGAGCAGGTTTTTTAAGAAAAATGTTAGATACCCGGTATGGACCTGTAGGAACCCGATTTCTCTGATTCTAGTGACCCGATTTTCAATTCTAGGAACCCGAATCGGGTCCCTAAAACACCTCAAAACCTGGATGAGGGCACTGGTAATCGAGACGTAGCGCAGTGATTGTCTTTATTCGTGGAATTGATGAATATTTGGTCATCGCAGAAGAACGTTTTGCTTTAGAATCAACGAAAAGTACCCATGCTGGTCAGGAATTATTTAAATGTGTCGTGGGTGGTGTGGAAAAATGCCTTTTCATGGAATAAAATGGCAAGAGTCACAACAGACGGAATCAAAGCATTTAATGGAAAAAGTGTGGACTTAAACGTTTAAGGAATAAGATAAAAATCAGAAAGTCCTTGACAGTGATACCATGTCTTTTCATTGTATTTTGCATCAATAAGGTCTTTGTAAAGCTGAACTGGACCTGACATGTTGCAGATCCTGCAGTCAGCATTGTAAACATTCTCAGAGAAAGAGCACTCAATCATCGACAGTATGTGAAATTCCATCTTGAGGACGTGGAGACAAAATACAGATGTAATATACCACAATAGCGCTCGGTGGTTGAGCCTTGGCAAAATCTTACAGTAAAATGAATTTGGGAATTGCAGAATGAATTCCTCGTTTTTCTGAACAACAAAGGGATTTCATGTGATTTTGTGATCCAATTGGGATGTGAGGAGTGGAGATATAAGATGATGTTCGTATCTGATATATTCGGAAAAATTAAATTATTTGAATACGATATTGCAGGGAAAAGGACTATTTGCAAATGAAATTTGAAATTTTGAGGCAAGTGAGATTGTTTCAAACAAACGTAGGACCGTTTGCAAGGCGAGAAGGTGAGAGCAAGTTTTGTCACTTTCTCCTTTTAGGAAAGCAGAAGGCACGACAATGTTTTTTTTTAAGATCAGGAAACATTTGCAGAGCTTGGAGAAAGCGGTGGGTTTCAGGATTTCAAGACAGTTGAGCCTGAACTGAGTTTGTTGTATTCTATTTCCTTTGCTGAAGTTGATACAATACCTAAGGATTTTCAGTTTGAAATAATTGACATGATTTCCAATCACACGCTGAAAGAACTGTTCCTCTACTTTAGCAGAATTTCACAAATCTTGATAGTCTTACAAATTCTCTGCGTAAAGAATTTTGCTATGAAATTATCTTCCGCTTTAGGATCAAACTTCTTTCGCATAAAAATCATCAAAAGTAAATATACATCTTCTCTGACTGAAAATTGAGGCATCGATGGAGATCTGAAGAAGTTTCATTCGTAATTTCGAAAAATTTGTTGAAACGTGTGACAGGTTACATTTGTCTCATTGAATTGCTTGTGCTGTATAAATTGTATTTACACAAGAAAAAAAATGTAAAACCTTTTCTGTGTACCATTATCGGTCTTATTTTAGTTAATTTACAATTAGCTTATGGCCCAGAACCGTCACCAGAAAGTCTTCAGCAAGGGGGCTTAATGTTTGTGCATGGGGGGCTTCACAAGTTTGACAAAATTCCACTGATTTATAGTGTTTCATATTTCAATTTGGGGTGCTTGGAGCATTGTTTGTGGCGATGACACTGGTGTGGCCCTCCGCTAAACGCTCAAATTGCCCCCCGAGCCAAATTAATTGCCACCCTGAACGAGCGTAATGTCAGGGTAAATACATTTCATTATCTTTTTTGTTTCTGAACTGCCGATTGATCAACAAACACGCTTTGTAAGTACATTTAAGTGCACACGTTGCATGCCACAAATGTGATTGTCGCATAGCTATTTATTAGACTCCAAGCGTAAGACTTGCACCAAATTTCAGTGCAAGAAACAACATTCTACTTCCACTCAGGTCGAGATTACGTTTCAGGCATGTTTTTTTTCTGATTTTTAGGGATAGCTGTAACATTGTTGAACACTAGCGCGCAGCATGCTTTATTCATAAATCTTTTAAAGACTTTTTGTAGATCCAAAAGCTTCCTATTGGCGCCAACAATGCCCTTAGTGACTCTGCCGCTCCCGCACACCGTGCACCGTGAAAGAAGGCAACATGACCGATTTACAAGGTCTCAGTACATAGTAGGACCCGGCCTAGAGTGGAACTCCAGACGCATCAGCAATGAAACGGACGCAATAACCACCAGGCCACGTGCAGGCCGCAAAAAAAACAAAGCAATGATTTTAATCAAACTACGTGAAAAGTTTCGAAAACAACGTTTTCATCA
>JGI24022J15233_10002349_pt1 | contig 17596 bp, 12 predicted proteins | sample Ectturendosymbi2_FD_15233 | JGI IMG/M metagenome (IMG submission 15233) | reverse complement strand
ACAGAACGTGAACCGTAGAAGGGCCGAGGATAAGCGATGGAAGCAGAGAATCACAACAGCCGCGCAGTTAGTCCTCGCGCAGAGGCGGTAGAGATAGCATCGAAACGCAAGTCGATTCGGTGCATTTCCCAGATACAAAAATAACTGATTTGCATCTGCATTTAATTCGACCGCCATTCAACCCGAACCTTACGAAGCGTACTGGCCATTCAGTTCCATTCAAAGACATCGCTGTGCGGTGGTGGCGGGAGGGCGAAATCATTCATTGTTTAAGGTGAGAAACCACACACTGAAAGTCACGACAGTAAGCCGTATTTCTGGCGATGGATTTAAAGGAGGCTATTCTGAAATCTCTTTTTATCACGAGGGAGAACATCACCGCAGCTGCGTTTTTTAAATGTAAAACAATGCTGTGCAAACAAATGCGAGTTCCTTTTTATGAAAAACAATGCAAGCTGCTTTCTGTGCAAAACGAAACCAGTTGCTAAATTGAGCGAAATTTTTTCAAATTGCCCTAATCAGCAGTTACGGCAGCTGCTAGACAATGATTATGTATTTATGATGTCTCGTTAAAATAAAAGGAAATAAATAAACTTAATGTAATGGATATTTTTAACATTTCGTTTCATGCTGTTCGTTGTATTTGAAAAGAAACAAGAGTAAAAGTTAATTATCTGCATTACTATTGGAGATTCACTACATTTAATATAATATGAACAAAACAGTTTTTGTTGTAGATAACGTTACACTTGTGGCTACTTTGATGACCTGATCATGCCTCACTACAACAACTACGTTTAATTTTTTCCAACAAGCAATCGAAGATTTTTTCTTAGCTTTTGAAAAAGATGCAGTGGAGTTTTCAAAATGAAAGTTTTTGTAATAACCAGCAGGACACATTGCAATGCGGTCTACCGCTTTTTCAAAACTGAGAAACTCTTTACCGTGTGGTTGCTAAGTTCTTAAATAAATACCTTTGTAACATTGGTGTTTCTGCCTCTGAATTATAGTCGGGTTGGTCACCACTGTGAGAGGCCGAAATACGGCATGACAGGTCGGCTCCCATCTGCTTTTCGAAAAGGTTGCAATGGGTCTAGAAGAGTATTTTTGTATAAACAGGGAAATTGGTAATTTGTCTCTCCATCAACAGAGGTTTCAAAAAGGGCTATAGTAGAAGCGTAACGCACTTTTGAGTACAAACGTGCTTTCATTATTACTTTATTATAGTTCAAAATTGTAAGTAAAACTGACATCCGTTCCGTTTACAGTGTGTATGCATATTTTACCATTACTGCTAAACTCAATCAGCAGTTTTGAATTTGAAAATGTTACGTACCAAAGTAACATCGTATGCAAAAGTAGAAACGCGTATTATTTCTACAAATGACTCCTAAATCAGCTACTTTGTTCATCACAACTGATATTTTGGGTTTTTCACATGCCCCTTCCGCGCTTTCAATATTTCAGCGTCCCTGGTCACAAAAATAATTAGTTTGTATCTCAGAACTGAACGCCTGATCACAACCTACCTGCTGTATCCACAAACTGTATTCTGCTGACACAGAGTCATGTCAAACGCAGGCCACTCGTTTAGTGCTGTCTTTATCACATTAAAAATCAGTTTGAAAACTTTTGTCAGCCTACGAAAATACTTTTCGGAATATTTGCTTGTATTGTGGCGTAATAGAAAAAACAATAAATCAAAAAAGTATGAGAGTTTACCGAAGTTAAGCGTGGGTGCGAGATTTCAGTCACGTGATTGGCGACCGTTAGCAGCCGCCTATCAACCAGCAAGATTTCAAAAATATTTTAAAAACTCTAATGCAATCCTTTTCCCTGTTTTGAGCTGTGAACATCAATATCAACTGAAGCTTGGGCCATCAAGCATTACCTTGCACTCAACATTGAACGAATATGTGGAATAGGAAGAAGCATGAAAGCTGTGAATAACAAGTACTGAGTAAAATCAGAACAAACTTTGGTAACATTTAAATACAAATTTTAGTCTACGGAAAAGTAGTTGGATTCTTTCAACCGGAACCGAAACGAAATTTTTGCATTTGGTTTTGAGCATATTGCCCTGACCAGTTAACCTAAAGTACTTTTGAGGAGGTGGCAGGAGTTTTGTTATGTCACAATTCAAGAAAAGCCTGCAACGGTACCAAGGCTCTTCTTTTTCTACACTTTTTTGTTTCAATTCCTGAAATCGGCAGGTGGCTGTGGTTTAGGAAATATAAACTGGCGCAAGTGGACGCCAGATCTTTTAACTTTTGGGAATAAAGCGCCTTGGAGCAGATCGCCTCAACCAAAGATCTGTCGAGATAGAGACGTACGACTGTGCACGCGCAACAGGGAATTCGATATGGTTTGCGCAGCTGCGAATAGATACAGATTCCAACCATCTCCTCAGCTACTCACAAAGAGCGAGCCGTCATCCTCTTCGCTCAGGCACTGGCCAGTGACCTTAGACCGCGTAGTTCACGTTGCGTCGCTCGGTTATATTTGCACAGTGCGTAAAGACGCACGACGTCAAGTGCGTCACGACGACAAAAACGGAGACAGGCGGCGGCGAAAATAGCGCGCGGCGCTTCCTCGACGTTATTTGACTTAGAGAGAGCTGTCGGTGCGACTGAAGCGACGGTTGCTGCCGCGAAGTGGCGGAGACGTGAGAGAGAGCTGCCGGGATTGACCACAGAAAAGTTTTATTTTGAAATTGCCAAATTGTTTAACATAGAATTTTGAAAAGTGTGCTTGGCTAAAGCTTGGCTAAGCAGCACTTGCATTCATTTTTATAATAGTTTTTTTCCTTTTGAGCAATTTTTTATTCACAATTTGTTCTCCTATTTCAAAAAATGTGTAAAAAAGGCGAACAAGAGCACTTCTTGCAGCTGTGAACGTTACATTCTTACGCAGGTACACTACAGTTGGGCTTTATTACATAGTACATTTAAGAACACGAGGTCCACACCTCGTCCTTCTTTCAACTTGTTAAATCTTTTCCACATATTGACTTTTGTTCGCGTTATTCTACCAGCCGCTGCTGAATGCACTTCCATCTTGGGATGGTACATATTTCAAAAGTGACGTTACTTTAATTTATTTGCGATGCATCAAAAGATTGAATGTTTTTTGTACCAGGAGTTACTGCATCTTTGTCTGTATAGAGCAGGTAGTAGACTTACCATCTGCAGTAAAGCAGTTTGTCGCAGTGGGTAAAAACTTCACCTGCCTTGGAAAACGTTTTCACCACGCACTGCCGTCTGTACAAGTGCTTCAGGTAAAAAGACATTTTTGGCTCCATATTTTAATACACAACTTTTTCAAATTTTTTGTGTAACCTTCAACTTGAACACTGAATTCTGAGGCATCCATGTCAACAAAGATCGATTCAAACGATGTCACACATGACGTCATTTCGCGGTGGTAGGTTTCTTGCGAATTCAACAGTATAGCTAATAATTTAAACGTGAAACCCACTGCTGCAATAAACTGCGCGTTTGCCTTGGAATAGGAAATTGAGAAAGACAGATCCATGCGCAAGCAATAAACGTGATCGGTAAGGGAACTTTTTTAATTGAAAATTTAAGAGCAATAAAAGCAAACCAAAGCGAAACAGAAATACTGCTATTGTTTTAAGTTCATTTGATTTGCCAATAAGTATTTTGTTGGATTTGATGCGTTTTGTTTTCTAAAAGCAAGCGTTGTTATACTAGCGTACGAAACCTTGGCCTCAGTTTCACGCATGATGTTCTCCTCGGATTGTCGCCGTTATGATTAGAGTGGGGCAAGTGAAAGCGAAGGGAACGTAACCCTTCAAGCTGAAATAGACCACATGAATGAAATGATATTTTCAGATGGTAATTGGCAAGCAACCAATAAATCAAACATTTCCGCCAGGAGAGCTTTAATGTCAAACATTTCCGCCAGGAGAGCTTTAATCAAACATTTCCGCCAGGAGAGCTTTAACGCCCAAGCCAAAGTATCATAACCCTCTTAAGCAGGTTTGAATAAAACAGCAAGCATCAATAGGATTATAAAATAAATAGGTTAAAACGGTATCGCTGCGAGAACAAGCGATGCCGTTGTGAACTATTTATTTTATAATCTTATTGATACTTTGGCTTGGGCGTCGCCCCACAAGGTCTATTTAAATTTCTACCTGCTGGTCTACCGTAGGTCTGGATTTAGCCGCGACCTCAAGGGTCGATCAGTCAAAACAGGCAATCCTCGCGTCTGCGTGAAGTCACGCTCCGTTGGTTCTGCGCGCGGTGTTGCGTGGACGCGCAAACAAATGATGACTCAGTCTCCAGCCGAGCGAGAGAGGGTTTCGGCAAACTCGCCAAGCACGTAGTGGAAAACACGACAAAGAGATCATTACGTGAAATGCGGCATTTGACAAGAACACCTTTCTCACGCAAACTGACGTCCAACGTACAGTTCAGTCAGATATCTTTTACATTTTTCAAACGTGATGCTACAGTACTCACTCGACGGAGACGCAAAGGCCTGTTCGACTACGTCAGAAATCGTTGATTTGTTGAAGATGTGAGGTAATCACCTTGTTGTCATATGAAAGGAGAATTAGTCGAAAAATATGTTTTCTCACAATTCACGTTTTTTTGTCACGTTTTCCAGACTCAACTTTGCATCAGGATTTCTGTTTTACCACGTTTTTCAGCTATTCGTTCTAATTTAATGAAAGCACTTCATTTTTTGTTTGATCATGAAGTTATTTGGATAACTTTCTAAAACTCACCAATCCACACGAACCAAAATATCCATTTTATGTTTCGTGTTTGAGGAGTGTGAGATAATGCACTTTAAATAAAACGCATCTAACTCTTTGTAATTTATGTCACTTTGCAAATTAAAAGCAATCATTTTAAGACCTTTGGTAGCTGTTTATGCAAAAATGTCACTTTGAAATTTGAACTTAACATCATAAATGTCAGAAAAAATATAACGTTTTTAACTACAGTTTGCACTGACGGTTAATGATGTTTTTGGCCTTGTCCAAAATATGTTATACTTATGTGTTACGCACAAAAAATGTTTTTTTTGTAAATCTGAAACGATTTACCGCTTGAAAAATATGTCAGTGTCTTCTACGTTCTCCTGTCGCTCAGCCATGCACGACGTACCGCAAACTGAACAGTGAACAAACAGCGTTTACATATTTCAAGTGTATAACTTGGGACTTTAGCAACATGTCCCTTTGTCTGTCCCAACAATAGCGCCACGAATGTCAACGAGCTCAATCTCACAGCGGACACGTGGCGCGAGAATGGTGAGAAAAGACTGTCAATTCATTTGCGTCAAATCGGAGCCTATTTCCTTCAACGCTGGAGTGCTCGCTCCTAAGCTGTTTGCAGAGGAGTAGAGCGCCTGATACAAACAGGGTAGGTGCCGTTTAACTGGACCATAAAATATAAGAGCATTCCAAGCATAGTTTGTCCTCTGCGTTTATGGCAACAAACCCAGCTTAGCAACAACAAATGTTGTAGACGCAAGCGTAATTAGAAAATATTTTACATTGGTTTTGGAAACGTTTCTCCTTGAAATTCATTTCGTCTTCAACAAAATATTGGTCTAGACATTGCAAACATTAAAGATTTTCTTGACCGATTGCAGCTGTGTCCTGCCCAAAGAGATATCTCTTGAGGTATACGTATAGTTAGAAACGTATTGATGTTTTAAGTGTAAACCGCTCATTCTGTATAGGTAAAAAACAACTTTTTTATTTAGCAGAAAAACGTTCATGCAATGAGTCAAACGTTCTGCTGACCTTTGCAATGCACTTGGAAATGAAGCAGTAGGAAAGAGACTAGTAAAAAAGCAAACGTTTTTTGAAAATTCGTTGTTTGAAAAACACTAAAAAAGAAAACTCTACGATATCTTTGTAGAAATTTTGAAACCTGAGCTTACAGTAAAATGTTATTTTACGCTAATTATGTTTTGCATAGCCTCCACAAAGGTTTCTATGAATACGGATTAAGCATAGGATGTGACCTCCACTGACCAACATAGCTAGATTATTTTCTTCCTGTTTTATGATAATGTCGTGGTTAGCATCCTTGCGAAACCTAATTTAAATATTTTCATGTGACGTGGGTTCTACGGTTCATGCACTGACCAGTAGACCAGGTCGTCGAGAAGAGAGTGACGATTTTTCAAAATAAAGATTAAGAGTTTATTTTTCTGAAACAATTTACCACCAAAGAAGCCGAAGCAAATGCTCTCAAGTATTTCAGCAAAGTTACTGTCTTTCATACGAAGTATTTACAAAACAAAACTTTTTGTTTTTATTGTAAAGACATTGCGGACTTGTGTCCACTTCGGATAATGCTTATTTCCAATATCATTATTTGATGGTGTTAGAAATGTAATGCCAGTTTTTTTAAATAACGAAAAATGTCGATCAAACTCTGCATTTCAAAAATTTTTATAAAGTGGAATTCGAAACTAAAAAAAACTAAAATTTAGAATTGGGTATCAATCTTTACCTCGGAATCTGAGGCTCACATTTACAGCAGTTTATTTGTCGTTTTATGCATTTGTGTTTGAAAAGCATGCATCCCATAATTTATTTCTCATAGTTTAAAGCAATATAAGAAACTAACTTGGTTTTGTTACATTGAAAACCTGAGGTAAGCAAAATACAAGGAGAACCGTTGGTAGATTACGATTTACGTTATGATTCATTCAAACATACGTTCCAGTTTTGTCCTGCGCAATTTGATCGTCTAAACTTGAATAAAACGTGCTGGTGATTATGCCATAGTTTTACTTGTTTCTTCATATTATTACCCTTCTGCAACTGCAAGATCCTGTTTATAGAGCTTTGCATCAGCAATTGAAGCAGTGCTGCTAATCGTATCCATGTTTGTCAAGGAATTCCAGCTCGAGGTTACAGGCACGCAGATGCTGGCTTATAACCCAACTATGTCTGTTTTTGTAGTAATGTCGGTCAAGCGAGGGGCCAGCGGCATCTAGTGGTAATGTTCATGTGAAAAACAAAGCCTTGTCACATTTACTCGCGTCAACTTAATCCAACTCTTCGCTTACCGGCACCCATCATTAGTTTTTGAAACAAACAGACAAAGCAAAAATGAAAAGAATATTGATTATAGCAGAAAAAAAAGTAAAATTAATTTAGACAGTTGTCCACCCAAAGCGGAGCCAGTGCCACAACCCGACACGGCCTCGAACACTTTGCCAAAGCAAACGACAGTGAGAAGGTATCCTGTTGCAGGGGAGCAGGCGCATAACTACCGGTGATTAGCTCCGAACGAGGACCGCGATTCCTTTAAAGTCATCGGGTTATCGTGTGCGGGTTGCGGCTCAACGGAGCCCCGGTCAGCTCTATACGGTCTTGTACCGACAGTAAAAGAAGGACAGCACCTCGGGCCATGTACTCGCGGTCTTTACTCGAAAAAGATGAAAATAGATTTTGTCGCTAGCGCGCTGCTTCGGAAGTGAGATAGGCGCGTAAATTGCCAAACCGTCTGCCGCCAACGTTAACCGGGTCTATTTTCGACTTCGGTCTTGGCCGACTTTGTGGATACGGTTTTCGCAGACTGCGAAAAGAATAGGTTGTTTGTGATCTAAGGCTTCGCACAGGGAAGCATTGCAGCAGCGTTGTGCAGCGTGAAAAGCTGCAAACCAATTAGGCTTTCTATTTGTTGCAAGCTGTTACAGATGACGTAATTTAAACAAACTATGTTTAGTGGAAATTCTGTTGTAGTTCAACGCCATCTTTCATTCAAGCAAATCCTATCTGCTCTAATCTACCAGAACGGTGGTCTCGAAATGATAAATGTATTTCTTGACGTTAGTGGCGTGTGAAAAAGAGTTAGAGGTTTCACTGAAACGGATCCAGGTCCGCTGAAACGGATAAGTTTCAGCACATTTTCAACTGCAAACTGATCTGAGATCCAATGGATTTCTGCTTTTATGTCAGCTTTGCAGACAGGTTCTTGCTATTGTGGATAAAGCACTGGAGGAATACCTCGTTGGCTTTGTGGACAAACGTCTAATCAAAATTTGGCACCTTCACCTATGTTTTACTCTTGAAAATTTCCATCAAAAGTCAAACACTAAAAGAAACTTTCAATAAAAACCATATGCGGAAGCGATGGTTTCAACCAAAACTTTTGAAGAGCAAATAGATCAAGGTTAGAACCTGGTTGCCATACTTTCAACCCAATACAAAACGGATTCACAGGAATTGCATTAAACTTACGTTTTTCATTTGTCGTTAGAGAAATCTTAAAAGCTTTGTTCGGTGTGTAATTGGCACTGCATTGGCGCTTAATACGAGAGGAACAAACCGGTGGAAAGAACACGTGAGGCAGCCTGTGATAATTTGATGCATTCAATAAGCGAAAAAACAATTTGCTATTCATAAAAAATTTGCATAAAGTTAAGGATATAATGGCCAACACCAGTTTAAAAACTGCCATCATGAAGTACAGTACATAATGATCTTGTTCTGTACCTTGGATTCCTCTGTAAGCTAACCACTGTGGACAAGAGCATTTAGTGAAACAACTGACTTAAGCTACTTTTTGAAGAACCTTTTCACAGTTTAAAGTCACGTTATAGTTAATGATGATACACCCCGGGAAATCGCCTAAAGGCAGGAAACAATTTACTGTACTATGCAGTCACCAAGTGTCATAAACCGCATTCTGCGAACAAACGGAGTTAGCTTTCGCATCTTTTTTCTGATTTCTTCACACAAACTTATAGATTGCAGTTAGCAATCACAAAATCAGAAATGTATCAACTTAGAACACAGAGTTCACTGCTGACAAGTACATGTTTAAATGTTGTAATAGAAAAATTTGCAAAAAACGTTTTATATGATATAGAAAACATTTTTCGATTCTGCAGAAGTTTCGGGTTATCGACGTGTTCTGTAATGACAACCGGGCTTTTTAAAAATGTTATGTGTATAGCATTTTACCTGAAACAATGAGCTGTGAATTGCATCCTTTTTTCATCGAAAACCAAACATTATCTAAATACTTGTATGACAATATTGTGATCTCGGCAAAACCCTTGTTAAACCGCAATAAAGCTGTTTAAGACAAAAATTATATTGGCGAACTGGTGCTTCACAATCTTCTCTAGAAACCTTCCTCCGTGGTACTGTGCACACGTCATGTAAGTTGAAATTTTAGCAACTGCTCTAAAGGGGAGCGAAAAGTTCTAGGTGCTGGATTTTTTCAACTGCAACAAGCGCTCACCTGCTTCTGTTAAAATGTCATTATAAATCAACTTTTCTCAAACCAGGCATGACAACATTTCTCCTTATATAATGAAAATGCTGCAGCAGCAAAATAGCGCAAACATACTTTGGCCTGAAAAATTGTTTTCTTTTTCCATTATTTAAAGACAATTATTGTGATTAATTTACTGCATTAAAACGCTGTGTAGTTCATAATCCCACTGATTAGCATATTGTATTGTAATATATTTGAANACAAACTCGTCCGCCACGATAGATGCGCTGAAGTTGAATGAAAGCGNTCCTCATGAGCAACTCTGTCATCGTCTTGCAAGTGTCGCCATCAGCTTCTTTATCGAAATCTTGGAAAAATAACTCTTCTATCTTGGGTGAACAACTAAGCCGTTACAGGCCAAGTGGTTTGGGCCTTGACCTTACTATCGCTTCTTTGGACTGCATTAGATCAGTGGTACTGTGTCCACCTCTCAAGGGTTTTGTGATAGATCCACTATCAATACCTACAGCAGAACAAGAAGCAGCGATTCTTGAACAAGAGCGTTAATTTCAAATTGTCCGACCAAAAACTTTTGACCTGCTGTCAATTGTTGTCGTCCACACCATAAAATGTTCTTTACTTTTTATGCTAATATGACACTTCAAAGGATTTTTATCCTCAAAGTTTTGAAAATCTCGGTGAGTGTGATGCATGGAAACACGCATTGTGCACGCACGATTTTTGTGTCGAACACGGGAATCTAACCGTGAAGCTTTACCTCACACACAGTGATGTGCTTGTTATAGGCTTGAAACAAGCTTATAAGTCACCAATTTTGTGTTAAGCCCCCATGCATATCTCCATACTTGTTTTACTGTGAAAAAGTATAGTTCCTTAGCAACTGCTTTATGCGAACGTAGTAGGGTTTTTGTATCCGAAAGACTATATCTAAATTTTTGAGATTCCGTCATATAATGTATACTTGCCATTTGGCAATGACATAAATGTGAAATTGGATTTAATTAAAGAAAAACTGATCACAGTGAAGTTAACTTTAACAATTGCCTTAAGTGCATGAAACGATTGTTTCGGCGAAAAGGCTTGGCATTGATTTCTAGAAATGGCGGAAAACTCAAAGCGAATTTATGTGCTTAAGATCGCACACTTTTCCAAGAAAGCTGTAGAATCGACGCCAAAGTTCACCCAAGGCTTTTTTCGCTGTTTCGAAATGACCACTCTACCGACGCAGGAGGACGGCGCGAGCACGGATTGCGCAAATTCCGCAAAACGTGAATCGCAGCTTCGCAGCTTTTCTGCTAATTCCGTGTTTCGTTCACTGCGATACGTCAACAAAGCAGAACCCGAATAGTGAAGGACAGTGAGTGAGGTAGAGGTTGAGAAAATGCGCGGTTCCGGCCAGCATGAAAAACGCTCGCTCGAATTCCTGCATTTTTAATAAAATGGTGCTCGTGAAGGGTAGGCAACGAAAGCTTTTTCAAATTTTTTTTCATTTTTTGGCTGATTTTGCAAAGCTTAAATCAAGTCCATTTTTTAAAGATAAAAATTCGCTAAAGAAAAGATGGTAAATAAATAAACACATGGGACTTCGGCGAATTGAAGTTTGGTTTGAAAGAAAGCATATCTTTGGTGGTCGATATGTTGAGGCTGATTTAATCTGCTTCTCTCTTTATTAGCGTTAGGGGCCACTTCCGATTTGTTTCAAAGTCGCTATTTCAATTATTTAATGTTTGATCAGAAGGTGTTTCATGTTGCATCCCTACTTCACTTATGAGATCACAAAGTTCAAGACTATGTCTGTCTCTGTGAAGATAGGTACATCTCGCTTTTACCGGTTTGTGTATATTAATATTGGCAACAACTGCATCGGTATAATGTGAACGCGTTGTTCTGATCGCATGCCTAGAACTCACTTTGGATGGATTTAGAAACAAGATTGAAGACTTTTGCATTTATTATATTCATTATAAGAACGTTTGAAAATGCCTTTACAGCAAACTAGGTTTTGACCAACCAGCACAATGCAGTCCTGTAGAAGCGTTCTACTATGAGGAAGAAACCTTACGCTCCATCCGAGATCAGCACTTGCAAAAACCGAGGGAAATTTATCAAGTTGCTGAAAAATCAAATTTTCCACCTGCGGGAAAACGGCCTTTTTTGTGCAGCCAAGATGATGAAAAGACATTAAGGTTTAAATCAGGGGATGAATTTTTAATCCTGTGAACGTCAACAGCTGTGTGAGAAGCATATTTGTTTCTAATACACTGAAACATCTACATCAACGCAACGCGCCATAAAGATCTCAAGATATATATCGATAAGTAGCGCGCTACATGTTCCGCTACACTTCCACTACTTTTTCACAAAGCCGCGTGAAAGCGACAAGCGTTGCTATGGTTACGGCTTTCGATTTCCGACACTGCAATTTTCGCCTTGAAATACGTGATTACGACAAATGAAAACAACAGGCTTGCACTGCTCATAACATCTTATGTCGGTTTTCATCTTTGCAAATCAGTGATAAAAAATTATCTATCCAGTTTTCATCCTTAAAGCAATCCAGAAATGTTTGCATGCAAACGTTCTGAAAATATTGAAAAAAGTCACGTAAACCAGAATATCACAGTTTGTTTCTACGTTACATGGGAACTACATATCACTTCCTAGATATTAATTGCTATTTATTGGACCAGATGGGAGCCAATATTTAGGACGTGGTACATACTTCAGTTTCAATTATGGGGGGGAGTTACTAAGACCAGCAGAGTTTAGTGTAACTGCAACTAAAGATCTTTTGCACAAGGGTTAGGAGCTCTTCGCAAATAATGTAATAGAAAACGTTCACCTCCTGGGTAGCTCAGGCGAGACTTTAGCGCATAGAGGCAAGCAACAGGAGAAGCGAGCAAAAGCTGGAAGGAAAAACGAGTTAGAGCAGTGTTTCCCAACCTTTTGACGGTTGCGGAACCCTCAAATATAATTTGTGGCACCCAGTGGCGAACCCATTGCAATTTGCTGTAAGGTTTGATGACATTTTCAAAATGTGCTTTTAATGATGTATTGAAAAACGCATTAGCTCGCGGCACCCCTGTGTATTGTAAATGGCACCCTAGGGTGCCGCAGCACCCCGGTCGGGAATCACTGAGTTAGAGACTATATTCAATTTCTCATCTCACACGGAAATGTTACATGAAGGCCAAAAATTGAAGACTTCAGAGTATTGAAGTGAGCAGATGAAAATACAAAATTAGGATGCAAACGATTAAACAAAAATGCCTAAGTTGTTTCGAATCAACGCATCAAATGTGACCAGGTGAAGAAAAAAGGTGACTCGACAGGCGTTGTTGCAAGCTGCCGCCAGCACGCAGTGATTTAGTGGCGAACTGTGGGTGCCTGCCTCGACGTTGCCAGGCAAACACGGGAATGCATTAGGCACGATGGAAGGGTTATTTTCCTGCATTCGAATACTGCGCGAATGTGCCTGGAGGCGAGCTTGCAGCACATTAGAGTGATTTCACTTCTGATTGCTACTGTTGTCTTTCAGAAAGGCAAGGAACATTCCACCTAGGCATTTATGGATCCGGTCTGTTTACACGTTTTAGATTGAAGAACTGCATCAACCCTGCTTTGCAATGAAAACTAATTTCATGTTTAGCAGCACAGTAACAAAAAAGGTCCAGAAGGCATTGAATACCAATTAAACTGGGGCCAAACAAGCATTATATCATCGCCAAACAGTAGGTGGTTCACAAGTGTATTTCCAACAGTATATTCAACACTGGATGAGCCCAGCTTAACTGATAGTTCAAAGCACACAGGAAATGGACGCAAGAGCCCCCTTGCCTATTCTCATTGAATTCAGCGAAGGGATCCGAGAACAAAGTGCCTTCTCCGCTCGCATGGTCATATTCCGGTACCAACGCATCAAAATTCTCACCATGCTCATATGCATATTGCACGTAAATATTTTTTCTGGTTAGTTTGGTTAGACGTGCATAGACTGAGTTAAAATTACTGAAAATACTGAGCTGTTATAAACGTTCAAAGATTTGAAACGAGCCTATGCGAAATAAAGCAAATATCAAGTTTTTCTGAAGCTTAAAAAACATTTATAATTTGTAAAGAATTGCATTCATTTATTTAAACAAGTTATTGGGAAAAGGTTAATTTAACAGCATTTTGCAATGCAAAAGCGTGTGTTTCGATCCACGGACCAATCTTACAAGAAAGGAATTAAATTTTTTGTAATACTGCAAAGGTTCTGACTTGTTGAAGTTTTCAAGCTAACAGGTTCCTCCGTGACAAGAGTCTGATCAACAGATCTCCCTCCCAAAGATTATATAATCTGGTACCTGAGTCTAATAAGGGAATGCAACATTTTGGTTGTCCAGCTGTGACAGTAAAGGAATGGATAAAGCAAATACTGATCTTTCATGTGAAAAAGCTTGAAAATAAATTAACGCAATGGGATATCCAACGTTCAGGTAATTTCTTGTCACGCATACTTGGCTTACAGTTATTTGTTACGCGTGGAGCAATGCTTGGTTGTAAACACCCAGCACCCAAACAAGAAGCTACTGGCGCAGGGAGGACATTTGACAATACTCATGTCGTGGCGTATATTCGTATGTACCGGTCTTGTCCGGTAGCGGCACAACCCCAAAATTCATGCACGTTCTGAAAGTAACATAAAAACTGGATATTTTTGTGGGCAGCTCACAACACGATCGCCGTATCAACTGAGTTGTAAATTGCAGCAGACGGCTGCACAGATATCCTCAGGTTACAGAAATCCGGCTTTCCTTGTCTCACACAACATCTCCTTCAAAGTTCAGAACAGGTGATTATAACAGGATGTGGGCTTTTGCGGTGCGCAGTTATCCTATGAGATTCACTGTTTCTGCGCGCGCGTTGACATGTTCTCTAAGAAAAATACGTTATTTTGCAGTAAGCCGTTGACAAAGCGTATGGGCTTCTGTACGGACAAGAAATTATTTGGTAATCCAACCACTCGTGCATTAAATCACGGTGTTATGTTGACGTACCTCGGCTTTGCTTTGACGATGGAATCAAGCCGTGTCTGCAGTGCAATTACTCAAAAGTATTTTAAATGGGTGCCGCGAACGAGTCAAGGCCGGCTAATCTGGTGAAAAAATTTCAAGCATCGCTTTTCGTCAAGATTTTCCACTAGATCCGCCACGAAAATGCGGCTTGAATGCTGCGGTAGCCAAGCAGAAACAAATCAATGTCGCAAGTTGATTTTGGCTTATGTTGTATGAGGACGTCTTAGGGGTCAACTGTTTGCGAAAAAGATAGGGTTTGACATCCTTGTCAGAGATTTCTTCATTGGAGCTCGGACATTCCTGCTGTACAGAAAACATCACCCCACCACATAGCGACGCAAGGTTACTTTGGAACTGAATTCATTTCGCTCTGAAAAAAGGTTTAACATCTGCTCCATGTTTGGGGGAAAAAGTTTTTTTTAATCGTGCTTGAGTTTCATGCTTACCCCTAAGTTTCTGTTACTGTGTTTAGCAGACATTAAAACTGGCATTCAAATCGAACGGTTTAGGAAATTGAGTGAATATGATAAAATGCCAACGCCAGGGCAGAATTACAAACACCTACCGAAAGTGTGCTTGGCTCGCGGTAATCCCAGCATCCAGAAAACAGATATAGCATGTATGTTTATGTGCAACACATCTCTTGTACCCGTTGAACTAACGCTGAACTTGGAGTGGACCCGAGTTCGAGGCATTAAAAGTATCGCAAATCTGAAACTTGCTTCCAACTTTCAAAGTTTGTGTTTGAAAGTGGAACGAAGGTAGATGGAAAAGTACTGAACACTTTGTGTTGTGGTCAGAAGTATTGAACACTTTGCGTTGTGTTTGGGGCAGGGACATCTAGAACTGGCAGTCTAGATATTCCCGGTATTGGGGACGCCGAATCCTGGAAATTGGGGATACTGGTAAACAATATTACTAAATAAATCAGGGAAATAAAAACTTGGAGCTGCCTGTCCGCAATGAAGCTTGGTTTTCAATGTTCGGTGGGGAGGAGCGTTCATTGTTATTTTGAGTATAAGACTCTGATAGTCTAAAAATTCGATGCAAGTTTGCAAAATGTCTCCAGAAACAATAATTGTGTTAGATTGAGCGAGGTATAAATGAACTGATATGGTAGGATCAGAATAAAAGCTCTTTGGGACCCAAAGCAACCAACTCTTCCTAGTGGAAGGATATTTTGTCATAGATATTATTGCTACGATCAACTAGATCAGAACTTGATTTCAATTTGTTGCACAAGTGAGTTTAATTTTGCCGAAAATTTTAAGATTTTATACCAAACAATTAGTGGCAATACTTTGTGCAAATCCTAGTCAAGATAAAACTGATCAAGTCAACAAACTATATGAACCGGTATAAGCCGTTACTGTAGGCAACATTTGGCGTTTGCACTTCGTGTTCAAACAAATAATCACTAATTTAAGGTGTTAACTTTTTTACCTAGAATTGCGTTGAAAGGTTAAAGAGCTCATGGTTTAGGCTTCGTATTTCTCCACATTAACATTTTCATAGGTTAGAACTACTGCGCTTCAACAACGGCAGGCTTGTTAAAGTGTCTGGTGACTGCGAGCACTACACTCTGCAAAGAAAATTGTAGTAATTGGCCTATACATGGTTGAAATGTTTATGGTTCGCACTGGATCAGGGTCCTTTCTGCAGATTTTGTCAAATTTTTGATCGTTTGCACAACTTGACGTAATCCGCAATTTGTACTTTTTTGTTTTGTTGCATAAAATCGAAGAATTGGAACAGCAACAAACATGGAGTCATTGGGTAACAAGCATTCAACAAACTGGAGTTGCTTAACAAGCGTGCGGCAACCTGTGCCCGTTCTCCCACGAAGTTTATTGAATAGTGTGACTATAACACTATCTCCTTTTATATCATGTGTCTAAAATGTTTGAGTGCCTGGTTAAGAAACAATGACTACATTTTACTCAGTGAAGGAGAAACGTAGTTGACGAGCCTGCGGTTATTTTGCAAATTTAACCTTTGGCCTACCAGGAACGGTTTTAAGGGATTTAGCCTTCGGAATTTAAAGCACCTGAGAAAAACAATTAAAACCTATTTTATTCTTTCCAGTGTTGTATTCCAACCCTCAAATAATCATACCTAGTGGCGTTCGTTTTCAGAGCCAGTCTGCTAACCTAATATACACAGCATACTTTAGAGTGTTTGTGTGTTCAACACCTCAAAAACCGCTAGGGTTGTACGCAGAAATGAAGTTAAGAAAGCTCTTATCAAACAAGCATGAAAAGTCCATTAAAAATCCGAAATCTTTCTACTGAAATGACGCGACATCTACGTTGGGTTACTGCTTTTCAACATAAAAGCTGTGGATGTGCATCTTCAAGAAACTATCAAGATCAATCATACCTTATGATAAGAGACACGAATGATTTCTTTTCTACTAATGTGCAGTGCAACTGATACAAGAGAGAAAACAGCGTTTGAAAAAATGCTTCGTTTTCCGTGAGATGGTTCCATGAGTAAAAGCATAATTACTGTGAAGATATTTTGTCATGGTTTATTCATAACTATTAAATGAAAAACGGAACTGCGGAAACAACTCCTAACAACGAGCTTCACAAATGTGCCTATGACAATCTACCACCAGACATCTACGTTATTTGGTATTCCACAACACACTTGTTAAGATGTTCAAATTTAATAATTCGCAACGCTTAACAATGCATCGGCGACAGGTGTAGTATTGGAACAAATAACGCATGTGTGTGTGTCAGAACTACATTGTTGCTTTCGTTTCTAACACTTTCCGTCATGCTTGTCAGCGGAACAAATCCTTTATCTTCGATTCCAGAAGCATTCGGATGAAACGCATGCATCTTCGTATCAAGGATGAACATACAGGTCCTTTACGGGCGCATGAAAAGGTGAATTGCGCTTTGATTCAGTATTTTTTTTGGAAAAAATACAAGCAGTTCCAATGCTTTGTCTTGTTCTCGAAGATTAAGAGCTTCAGAATGTGGTTGGGGTTTCTTTTTCAAAAGCAGGAAAAGAAAAATTGCGTAGGGGTTCTGTTTTATTAAAAAGTTACCAGAATAATACTAAGTTTTTCCCAAAGTACAAGCCATAGACGTGGTTTCAGTAACAAGCATTTTCTTTTTACGCAAAATGGAATATTAAAGTGGTGTTACAGTTGGTTTGGCACCTGCCACCAAAGCTGATGGGCTGGGATTGCTGGATTAGATTCCCGGTCTGGCGATACCGAAGACTTGAGAAATGGTACTGGCGGCCTGTTCAGCTTCGTGCTTGGCGTTGGTGGCT
>JGI24022J15233_10002348_pt1 | contig 17598 bp, 12 predicted proteins | sample Ectturendosymbi2_FD_15233 | JGI IMG/M metagenome (IMG submission 15233) | reverse complement strand
TAGAGCAACAATTGACAGACAATATAAATTTTGACATTGCCATTGAAGAATTTGTCAACAAAAAGGCAAGAAAAGTTACTGTGTAGAAAATTGTAGTGTTCATTTCAAAAATAAAGATGGTCCTAAATTTTTTACACTTTTTTTACTATTTTTCCCTATATGTCATTTTTGCTTAAATTTATTTAACTGTTACTTACAATGTTTGAGTTTTTTGGTGTACATTTAAAACATACCATATTTGAGAATGTCAAAGTACTGTAATATTATAATGGTGCACAAACTAGTTAATATATATACAAAGCTTTAAGAGCCCGTCACTGTGCAATATGTATTTTTATGAGCTTCGGGGGCGTCAAACTCAAAGGCCGCCCCGGGCAGCGCACACTCTAGCTGCGCCACTGCCAGGGGGGCGGTATCGCCTGCTTTGGGAACCACTGGTTTAAAACAATTGGACGTAGTTTGAAAAATTTGGGCTCCTATCAAAAACTCTTCGCCCCCCTGGTGTCCCAAGCTTTATACGGGCCTGATAGTAAGTCAAAAGAAGTCACTCTTCCTTGTAGTTAGAAAAGGTAGAATTTTAGGACAAATTAACTGATTTTGTGGCCCGTCAGCGATAATGCACATTTCATGCGGCTCGTGATAGTGAATAGGTTCCCATCCCTGCTGTAAAATTAAGGTTTTATATTTGCCAAGCAATTTTTGCGCACCCATCAAAGTGGCGCCCATGGCACATGCCATGCCTGCCATTTGCTAGGTACGTCACTGCTGCTTAGTGCTACATTATTGGTCAAAATCTAGTGGACCAGACTCCCGCAGAGTATTTTTACATGGAAAGTTTCAGATAATTGCAGAGCTATGCATTATTGCAGACAGATTGGGTACTATCACACACAGTCACAATGGCGAAATTGGCTACTCCTAAATGGAACCAACGTGTGGTGACTGTTTCAACATGAATTTTAACTGCAACGAGTCTCCACAGTCCCTGCCGCGTATGAAGAAAAGCCAACATGCAGCACGAGCCAGCAAGCGGCCACAGCTCATTGAAGTAACGTTATCCGCTCACATCACATGGCGCGTTGTCGTAATGTTGATTTCTTGCAATACCGCAGGTCATTAGCCCTCTGCTTAACTTTTTTGCTTATCGTGGTCAACGTGGAGAAGTCGCTCGACACGGTCACCGCGGGTGAGCTGTAAATAGTAAATTGAAAGAATTGTGTACTGCGTCACCGCGATCAAGAAGCGAACTGCTTTGATTTGTGCCACGCTTGCATATGACTGTCCGCAAAACACCTTATTTCTTTAACGGAATTCTGTCGCAAACGCAAATTTGACGCGTCTTGTTTACGAACAGTTTGCTTGAACAAGCCCAAGCGTTTGGTATAAAACTCATTGTTTCCGCTGACTTTGGGTCAGATGTAATCAGTCAGTTCACGTTGCCTATTCCGCCTTGCAGAGTATTTGTTTGGTCATAACCGTTGTTAAAGCTAAACTAAAACTTCAGAGGAATGTTTGCCTTCTCATCAACTTATGATTTTCATGGTGACTTCATTCATCGCGTGAATTATTAAAATCGCTGAAAATTTATATAGATTGGTTTGATTCTTGCGTTGTTAATAAAGTTTGCAGTTTATCAGATAGCTGTTTTTTGTCGTAAAATTATCTGCATAATTTGAAAAACAAGCTTACTTTATTAGGCGCTGCAAATCAACAACCTTTTGAAAGCAGTGTGACAGCTTCCGAATTANGTAAAAACGTTAATGGCTTTGTGTGCCAAACATCTTTTGTGTACAGGACAGTGTCACCCTTACTAAAATTCCTGACAAACTAAAAACTACTTGCAAAATTTCAAGTAAAAATCCTCTCCACACCAGTGCGGGGACTAAGTGATTGTAGGAACCTCACAAACAAAATGAAATTCTATGGAGATTACAGTAACTAGTTACTAGACGAAACTCGATGGTAAAAACTAGCTGGATTTGCAACGTTGCTTTCTACAGCGCAACTAAGACGCCCCTGCTGTATCTGCTGAGCATGGTTGGTGCCATAATTAGCTAGTCTCAAATTTAGCTCATGATCCACAGACCTCAGGCTAACCATATGATAGAGGCGATCCACATCTTAAGATACGATTAAATTTTATTCAGGTCTAGCTGAAGGAAATGCGTAATCCATAAGGCGAATCAAACTCGCAGCAGATTTGTATAGCTTTAGGAATCAATTCAATACAAATTCATTTGATTGGTATCACAACTCGTGCTATGAACAATCACTTCGCGTGGCATCCGTGCCGAAGGTTGCCGACGCCTGGAATAGACCAGAAGAGAGACCTGTGTGGCAGACAGTTGGCAGATGGGCATAAGAGCTGAAAACAAACCTAACCTGAGGCTCGCTAAACAGTATTTCTCTGAGTTAGTGTGAACCCGCTAATTTCCAGGCACCAGCTCTACAGTGAAGACAACTTCGCGCAAAAATGATTAAAAAATGCAAAGCTGTGACAAAAAATGCAATTACCAACAGTGGCGCTTGTTATTTCTTACTGCCACATACGTTTCAAACCTGTTTTAAAACCCACCGCATAAGCATTGTAAAATCTCCCAAGTTTGTGAACTGTCCAGCGACAAACGATTGTTAACTTTGTTCGGTTTTTCTACATTTTGTAATTGCTTCTACAATTTGCAGTGGTTCTTAACCGGGGGAAGGCCTCCCCAGGAGGGCGTCAATAAATTTCTAGGTGGGCGTGAGCCCTTACGCGCTCTACAACATGCAAGTCTGATCAATAAATCCACCAATAAATACATTTGTTTTTGTAGCTTATTTAATGTCGGAGGGTCTTGAAACAAAGAACAATTACATAAGGGAGGCGTGGTAGAGCAAAGGTTAAGAACCACCACGGCTTTAGGGTGTTGTGGCAAGATCGCCTGATTACTGTGAGAGACCCTGCTTGGTTGTTGCATCTCGTAGATGAGTTTGTATGGAATTTTCGTGTAGTGATTGCTTTTACGATGCGTGATAGTTTCTCTCGAGTGTGAGTCCTTTGCATGTGGGGATTTCATTTTTGTCTGACTAGCACAATGCAGCTTATGCCGTTCCAGTCTGATTGCAACACAGTGCAGTTTATGCCACGAAGGCGTCCTGACTTCTTCCTGTTGTTCTGACCAGCTGCGAGGATTGACCTTAGCTGTTTGCTTCATAGCAGGTTTACTTGGTCTGTGTCTGCAAGTTGGTCCTAGTCATCATCAGGCAAGGAAATTATAGTCGTACTTACAGACAGGCCCGTAACTAGCTTGGGACACCAGGTGGGGCGAAGAGTTTTCTAAGAAGGCCCACATTGTTTAAACTATGTCCAGCACATTTTTATGGGGAGGCGAAAAAAATTTTAGGGGGGCTTCGCCCCCCAAGCGCCCCCTGGTTACGGGCCTACTTACAGAATTTCAAGGTACAGTAGTTACCATTTCATTATAGACAGACCCTAGCAATACGTTTAAAAGGTTTGCATGGTGCTCGTGGCACCTTCCAGCAGGTCAGTGGTTCTTAACCTTTCCAACCTCAGGAACTCCTTCTTAAAGGTACTGGCTTGGGGACCCATCCTCTGCGCAACCTACAAAGGAGGTGAATAATGAAAGATCAAACACTATTGTGATTAGGCAGACAAGTTGTTTACTACTGGAACTCCAATAAATTATAAGAAACCTAACCTTTATTTATGAAAGCGAAACACAAGTGGTTGGTGAATCAGTGGCGCAGCCAGCCCAAACTTTTGGGCGGCCAAAATGTTTGATTATAGGCGAGCAACAGTATTTTGTTTGAGATGTCGCCTCTCAAAGCACAAAATGACTAGACATGCTAAACATTTTGGGGAACTGTGCCTCCCTGTGACCCCTTGTCTACGCCTTTGAGCGGAATACCACAACAATTTACCTTGAAAAGCACAATAAATTGATTATAGTCAGTGTGACCTCTCTTCTTACCTCTTAGAAACAAGCTCAACAATAATAGGGTCAATATTTCTGAGAGCAATTTTCATGTTATTTGCAAATCTAAGGTGATTTCCGTACATAGTTTTGATAATTAGAGCAGACACGACAGCCATGGGCGTCCGCAGGTGGTGGCAAAATGGGCATTTATCCTCCTGGAAATTGGGTCTAAGAATCAAAATTTCTGAAAAACCTGAATACAGCAGTTTAATTTCGATTAGGACTAATTGATTTCATTCTTGCAACGACAGTTTATTTGCCAGTATAACACTCACACTGCACAAGAGCTAGGTTCACTGTTCTGAAGTCATGGAGTGATGAACTTGCAGTTCACTCATGTCCGCTCCAATAGCCTGCAGAAGCAGGTTGCAAAACTTGCGAGCAGATTGTTCTGCTATTAGTCTAATTGCGTAACAATTACATGGCAACGAATCTTCAAGTGTTCAGTTGAAGTTACCGAAGAAGGCGTTTTGCCGCATGTGACTGTTGAAAGCAGTACAGTGGCGTAGCAAGGCCAAGTGCTGCCCGGGGCCGACCATGAAAGTGCCGCCCTTTCCACCCCACAAACGTGCTTACAAGAATTTTCAATGACAGATCATGTTTCGTGTCTATTTCAAGGTATAAGGATGAACAAAGCATCTTGAAGACCACAATCAAACAGTCACAAACTGAAATGTGTGGTTTTCATTATCGATTATTATATGAGACTTGCTTTTTCTGCTTGCCGCTACCTTCGTCATCATTACTTTTTCTATTTTCGGTGGGAAATGATTGCAACTTGTTATTGTACCTAACAATTAAATATGATTTTGAAAATTTCGTGGGGGAAACTGCCCGGTTCCCCCCGCCTGGTTGCGGACCTGATCGTTAGCATAGCATTAGCAACTTGAGATATATAAGCAAAATGTCGGCTTTGCCCCCCTGGAAAAATTTCTGTGGACGCCCATGACGACAGCTTCATATGTGTGTCGTTGGAAATGGCTTGCAAGACACACCCCCTTGAATTGCAGTGCCATTGATTCTGCAGTCAAACCTATAAATTTTATTCGTGGCAGGGCGGTGAATTCATGATATAAATCAAAGCATTTTGCGACGATATTGGAAACGAGCATTAGCAGCCTACCTTCTTTTCCACACTGAAGTGCGATAGTTATCACTGGGATAAGTGTTAGCCTGTGTTGAAGAACTTGTCACTGAAGTTGTCATGTTCCTTTGTGAGCACGAGTAAATGGAACTAGCCACATTATTTTATGACAATGGAATCCAATTTAATGTCTTTTATTTGGCAGACATCTTCAGTCTGAATGAACACAGATCCCACTTTATTCACGGTATTGAATCTTCACGAAGAAATGCATTGACAAGATCAAAGACGTCTTTAGCTCTAGTTCTCTCCTTGATCTCTTGGCAAATTAAAACTCGTCCGCAATGGCATTCCCTTTGACAAATCTCACGTATGCCACTGATTGGCTCATTCATTTGATATCCGCTGTTTCACCAAATTGAATAATTTTTCTACATGGACTCTCTTAGTTTACAGCAATAAGCTAACTTAAAGTGTCGTTTGCTGTGTCTGCAATCTTGTTATTTCCTATATCAACCGACAAGGGAACTGCGTCTGTTAGTTTGACCTCGTTTCGGTTAAGTAAAATGTACGCCCTTTTTTACCTTGCATGGCTTTTCGAGTTTCTCACCAGCAGTGTGAGGTGCTTTTGTTATGATCAAAGAAACTTCATAGCAAGCGCGCAGAAGTAGTTTGGAAATTAGGCAGAAGCCTAACACAGGGAGCTTTCCGTACCCCTCATAATTTAACGATTTCTTTTTGCTTTGAACATTTCACTGAGTCTGTATTCTCTTTACGCTTCAGTTCTTTGTACCTGTTCAACTTCGAAGGTTTCAAGGAATCATTACCCAATTGTCAAGTTCATCACAACCAATGACGTTTGTGAAGCCAACCTGAACGTAAGAATCGTCCCAGAAACGATTTTTACTTTCCTTTAACCTTCGCGGACGTCATTTAATAAAAAGGAATATAACCCGAGGACGAGAAAAGAATCTCTATTTGTAAGTCTAATTATACTGTAGATAGCTAAATCTAATTATAAGCTACTGTAGCACAAATTCGCTTTCGTGGTAGTTGCATGTAAAATGTAGAAATGATATACATAGCAAATACCAAAAGGAAACAGGTACAGTGATTGTCTTGAATTCTCTCCGCTCCATAATTGTTCAGGCTGCAAAATTCTAGCCAGGCCGGTAGCGACTATCTACAGCAGGGGTAGGAACCTACTTATCACGGGCCTCATGAATTGTGCATTATCGCTGGCGGGCCGCAAAGTAAAATTAGTTTTATCCTAAAACTCTACTATTATCAAACAATGAGGCGAAGTGACTTCTCTTGACTTACTTTCCAAGTGCGTGCGTATCATGGAGCTTCGTTTTGACGCGATGTTGTACTGTAACTTGGTTAACGATGATGAGGGTCATATCAAATGTTCGCGCGGGCCGCAGGTTCCCCACCCCTGTTCTACAGCTATGAGAAAGTGCCGCAACTGTATGTTTGAAATACTTCAACCCACACATGCTTCATTAAGCGATATCTGTTATTTGTTTTAGATGATTGGTATATTTAACCCTCAAATATAGAAACAACTAGTTGGATGATCATTTGCTTCAACAGAAAAATGTGGTTCCCTGTTCATTTTAGTGTATTAATTGTTTCATGCTTCGCTCATGATCAGGCAGTCGTGATATTCAATGAAGATATCAATGGCGTGGGTGAGTTTGGTTCAGATGTTGATCGTTTAAATATCAAATGTTGAGCTAACGGCGGCAATTTTCAAATGACTGAGAAAAAAAGTTTATAGAGTAACTCGGTATATTTATATCAGGGTTTTTTTAAAGGTGTTTTAGGGACCCGATTCGGGTCCCTAAAATTGAAAATGGGGTCCCTAGGATCAGATAAAATTATCACCGGGTCCCTAGAATCAGAGAAAATCGGGTCCCTAGAATCAGAGAAATCGAGCCCCTAAAGATCCATATCGGGTACCTAACATTTTCCTTAAAAAAACTGTTTATATTCTGATATTTTGTTGCAAAAGGTAGAATGTGGTTGCCTGTTGTCGCTACGATATGGCTTTTTGACACTACTAAGAGGATCGCAACCTAATCCTTCATCTCTTACAGGTTAAAAGCAACAGTTTAGGAAACCGCTATAGTTTCAAACAATTTAGCTATAGGCTTATAACACTATCCTAGGATCAGTTAAGCTGATACAGTGTGTTAATATACCAGAATGTAGAGTAGCGCACTAGACTACACTAGGTTATACGAAAATAGCTGTCTGTCCTCCAGAGATGTAAAAATGGCATGACCTCTTAATTTAATTGAAATTACTCCAACATTTCAATTGTATTGCAATTACAAAAAAACAGAAGGTTTCAGTTCAGCTGTAAGTGAAAATACGTAAAAACGTGTGATCAATCATATTCAACTCAATTAGAAATTCTAATTGATACAACTCTGACTTGCACAACACAACAGGCCTACGTTTGGGACATTTCGCCACTGCCTCAGCTAAAATTCAAGAGGTTACTGTACAGCAGGGGTCACCAACCCATATGTAACTGAGAGCTACTTCTTGGGTACCGATTAGCGCTAAGGGCTACTAGTTTGATAATAAAAACTAAATTTTTGTTATTACACACTTCTGAAATAAAAATTTAGTTCAATTTACCTTTAATTATGTTGTCAACTTTTCATTAATGATGTTAATCTATGTGACGATACTCATCCTCTTTATGCTATTTCAAGGCAGGTCCTTGCGGGCGACCTGGTGCCCGCGAGCACCGCGTTGGGGACCCTGCTGTCCAGTGTATGTTTCACTGATATGGCAACAAAAGAAACTTTAGCCTAGCGGCAAGTGTCTGAAGAATCTGCCTGCTTTCTGCTTTCATACTTCTGCGATGAATAAAACTTGCAAGCGTATCTATTTTCCATAGTTATAAGCCAGAAAGGTGGCGGCAAGTAAATCAATCACAGTTTATTTCACAGGGAAACTAGTTTCGCGTTTTTCAACGCATCGTCAGTCCTGTAAACCGTACGACAAACCTTACTGGCGAAATGTTGGCTCTTAAAAACAAGTATAGAAACACACACGAGCTGTGGCTAGTTAAAATGAGCACTAAAGTTGTAAAGTTAAAAGGCTGACCTTCCTAGAGCCTCACAAACCAGTCACTGCTAACATTTCGCCTGTAGGGTTTGTCGAAGTGTTACAAAATTTCCAGCTCTGTCGCATGTACTTGAGTGGGGAAAACACGGAAATGTTTCAGTGTTTCAGTAATGTTCATAGCATTCCACTTGGGAAGGAAAAGAGCCACATCTGGCTCGCGAGCCATAGGTTCCCGACCCCTGCAGCAAACATTCCATAAAGGATTCGATTTCGTCCACGTGCATTGTTGGATTTACTTAGCAAACGACAGCTTCAGCGTAACGTTTCTTCACTTGGCTTGCTTTTCAGACGTTGCGGAGTTCAATAAATGGATGATCATTCACAACCAAAGTTACAGAAGCGTTAAAGAGGAACAGCTCAGACTGAGAAACTTTGCTAGCAATCTTCATACCATGCATGCTCATAATCGAAATCAGCAACGAACTTGGAATAGTAAGTCAGCGTACAGAGTTAGAATTATGTGCAGTTGGACCACTTTTTCATACACCACAAATTTAGAATAGTTGCTAGTTTGTGGTTGACACCTTTATGTTGGGTCACCGCATACAACATTATCAAAACCAGATCAGATGTGAAATAAAATCTATGAAACTTCTATTTGAAGATTCTATTTGAATAAGAGCTGATATACTTGATAGACGAAATATATATTCTGCAAGGTCGTATTGTCGGATTCTTTGCTGGGAAAGGATTCATTTCTATAGTGCAATCAGAGTCCCGACAGGGGGGCGGGGGGAGCAATTCCCCGGGGCGGAACTTTTCTGGGGGCGGCACTTTTGGTGAAAAGAAGGAATAGCAAATGGTCTTTACCACCACCTGGTGGTGGTAGTCGTGGTGGGTGGGCGGCACTTCCCCATGTCGGGGCCCTGAGTACACTCTATGAAACTTGGTTCTATTTTCAAAAAATTTTTCAGTGCATGACATTCTGCAAAGTTTCCTTGCGTTGAAACAACAGTTGTTTTTGTGAAGCAAAATCGATGCAGCTAACCCATTAAATTACGTGTATAGGATTTGAATATTTTCTAGATGTGTTATAATCAAGGTTGTATATTCGTTCCGTTGTAGAATCTTAAGCCTGACACTGAGAATCACTTGTGACAATATGGAAAATCAAAATTTCTTTTTAGCTTGTTTCAAGCCAACTGCGTTTAGAAATATATTACTCAAAAACCACTATAGAATTATTCAGGGCAAGCCCGTAACCAGCTTGGGACATTGCAGGGGCTGAAGGGTTTTTGAGAGGAACCCAAATTTTTTAAACTATGTCCAGAAGTTTTAAACTATGTCCAACACATTTTTACAAGGAGGCCGAAAAATTTTCCAAGAAGGGATTCCCCCCTAGTCACGGGTCTGATTCAGGGTATTGGTTTCAACAGTATATACTTTATGAAATAGCTGAAATTTTAGATACTCTTCCCCCTCCACATGGTCATAAGCACTTGTTTGTTTTTTAATCATTGGTGATCAATTTAAATTTTGAAAAATGCAGGAAGGTTTTAAATTCTGGTTCGGCGTATTTAGCAAAGTTTTGTTATGTTGCATTGTACATGGATGCATTTGCATGGAATTTCACCTTCTTTTTCCAGTGGAATTGAATAAATTCTCTGATATGACGTTCGAGGAATTCCAAAGTCGATATTTGATGCAATTGCAAAATTGCAGTGCGACTTCAGGCAAGCACGTGATATCCAACCAACCATTGCCTGAACATAAAGACTGGCGGGATGAAGGGAAGTACGTTACACCTGCGCAAACTCAGGTGAACAGCAACTTTTTTTTTTAAACTGGAACTTGCAATACGCTTGGCACTCAGCGTTGCATAACTTCAGAACAGCTTGTTGCATTTAGTAGATTGCAGTTAATGTTTACGCGAATGTATAATTAATATCGTGACACATAGCTGTTTTAAACGAATCTCGCGTTTTTGTCTATAATCCATTACCAGTGGCGGATATTCAGGGTGTTCAAGGTGTTCAGTGAACACCAGGAAATGAAGAAAAAATTTAGATAATTGGTTTTAGGGCATTCGTTAGCGACTAATGCCAGGAATTGCCTTTATTTGTATTGCTTTCTCATGCGGGGGATATATCTCTTAACACGGCCGAACGATTTGTGCTTGTCTGCTCAAGCATGACTGCAGGTTGTTCGAGAACACCAGAAGTTAAATAAATATACAGAGAAAAGAAAAAAGCCATTGGAGCCAAACTATAGCAGCCAGGTTGTTCACCTTGCCTGGTGAACAACTTCGTTACGGCATGCGTTGTTTTACTAGCATTTTCGCTGTACAGTAGAAGCAAGCTGTGCAGTAGGCTGGATTGCTTGTAGTGAACTTGTACAGATGGGTTTGGTTCAGGTTGAAATAACCTAGTTTGGCTAGGTAGGTGATGTGGTTTGTCTGTTTGATGATTAGGCCTACTGTAACAGTTTGGACGATTTTTAAAATGAGAATGCATGAAGCTGAATATTACTGACTTTGGTAGTGGTGAGCCTAGGCTCACGTGCAAAGTAGCCTAACGCCAAAATGTGGAATGTTGATAGCAGTCGAAAAACGGATATACTTCGTAACACGTAAGCCAGTAGATTGATGATTCTACGTCAAAAATGCTATTTATTTCTCATCAGTGAGTTCAACTGAAAAGATTTTGTCAAAATGAAATTAATTAACTTTAGTTTGTGTCCCATGCTGTCGACGTTCTAGCGTACGTGCTGCACGTGGTTTGATGATTATGATCAACTGCCAATCTGTTCAAGCGTTCGAATGGCTTGTGGTATAGGCGACAACCACCACGGCTGCTGAACCTTCACAGTTTTAGGCTGGTTGCTAGCCTGGTGAACACCCTACCAAAATGGCCACCGTACGCCACTGTCCATTACAAAAGAAAACAAAAAGCCGCAGGAGAGTAATAAATAGATCAATTTCTTGTCATTAGGACGGACGCTTCTCACGCCTCCAGGAGATGCTATCACCCTAGTTGGGAACCACTGTCATAGACTTTTCAGTAACCACTGCTACCAGAACCACACAGATAACTTCCACACAGACAACTGCTACCTAGAACAATCACCACCCAGGACAACCGCCACCTAGGACAACTGCCACAGGACAATGCCACCTAGGACAATTATCACTCGGATAAATGCCACTTGGAATAATTAACGTTCAACGCAATATGCTATGGCCTGTGTGACGTAATAATCATCTACGATTGCGGCTGTTATGATAATTCTACATACGCTCGTCGGTGATCGTGAGCACGCTTGTGTTGCGTTTGAAAGCTGCCGAATCTTTACTAGAGACCAGTCAGTGAACTTGAGAACACAACAGCGTGAAAGTGCAGGAAAATCCGGATTACGAGATGTGAAAAGAGCAGATTTCATTCGGTATTGGCGAAGATCCGAATTAAAAAATCCGGATAAACCGAAGATTTGTATGAAGAATAACGTTAGAAATCATTCGTACCACCAGTTTTATCCGGTTTTGGCGAAGATACGGAATGCGGATTAACCGAGGTCCACTGTACACAACTATTTTCACATTTTGTGTAGACTGAATGGGTCAAACATGTGCACGTTTCTTTAAAGGCCATGTGTAAACTTTCTCCAGTTTATAAAATTGTCTATTATATTTGCGGATTATAACTCTCAACAGCTAGACCTAATCGTTTGAAGGGAGCAAGCTTAGTGAAAGCAGTGCACAAAATTGGAACAGCAGTCGCATTTCATAACGTTTAATGGCTAAAATCAAAAAATTTTCAAACACGTTGAGGGACGCTAGCGTTTACGTTATCACCTGCATACGTCAACCAGCCGCTCAAGATATGGACAAGATCCACGTCTTATGAGCAGACGTTTTGCAGACCTACTTCGGGAGCAGGCCCGTAACCACTTTGGGACACCAGGGATGGCGAAGAGTTTTCTGAGAGGGGCCCAAGTTTTTAAACTATGTCCAATAAGTGTCAACTATGCCCAACACATTTTCCAGGGAGGGCGAAGCTCCCCAGGCTACGGGCCTGTTCGGGAGTCGGTGTCTAAAGTCGCTACTCGGTTTCAATTGAACGTGCGTTGGTGTACATCAGAAGCGTTTAATTATGAAAAGCACAATTATAATGGCGGCCACGATGACTTCTTGCTCATCTGCATTATTGGCTACAAAAAGCACATTGCAGATCTTGCACACACGGCATCGAGGTTTTCACTAGCGCTTTAGCAGGGGAGTCTCACGAGCAGATGGTTGCTTTCACTCATAGTACAGCAGAATCTTGGAACTTTATCAAAAACAAACCTTTAAAACTTGTCAATTCAATGAAATGAATATTTGCTGGCTAAATCTGCACATAACTATTCAGAAAAAAGCGCCGGAAAGTGCACATTTTGTTGATAATGCTTTAAAAACAAGTGGCATTAAATATATTTAAATGTTGAGATTAGGTTGTTGTTTGCACCAGCAATCAAAATTTCTGGCTGCGCGCCTGGCTTCAACATAGTGCAGTAAAAGTGACTTGCAACATTGCTATTGTTCCCATGTAACTCGCAAATAAAGGCTAAGGTAAGGCAATGTACAGAACTTAAAATGAACAGAAGTAAACGGGTGTGATGAGTGCATGGGGTGATAACAATGAAATAATGTGCGTGAGAGAATTGTGTTGTGAAAAATAAAAAGACTCATAAAAAATAAAAGTTTGCACTGATTTAAGAATGTTATGAAGGTAGAATGATATCGATACGACATTCTCCAACAAAAACTATCAAGTTAAAGTGAAGGTTCTTTAAAGTGGTCAGAGTACAATGAAACTTTCATTATATGCATTTGTGATTTTCAATTTTTTGACATAAAAGCAGCACCTTGTGAAGTTCAAATGGCTTTAATGGCAATAAACGTATAGAGAATTCAATATGTTCTAGGTAGCACTTTTCCGTAGGGCTGCGGAGCCCGGAGCCGGGGCTGAGCATTTTGCCTGGAGCCGGAGCTAAAATTAAAAATCAGGAGCCGGAGCTCAGTTTAAAATTTAGGACCGGAGCCAGAGCTATGGCCATTTGAGAGGTAGCTCCGGAATCGGGTCGCTTCCTGGATACCAACGGTTTTGTCAAACAGACTCACTTTACCTAAAACAGTGCTCTTTATAGCACCCTGAACGTGATTGGTGCGAGTTACGACACCATACTGCAACAATGGATCGGATCTGCAAGCCTTTGATGGCTCTTTGGTTTTGGTCAACAACAAAATGTTACGCCGCAGAAAAACAATCATTTTCCAATGCTTCACGTGTGCTGAGCCCAAATCTGCAGTCAGATTTTTTTTATCACGCCTAGAAATTAAGATACCTGCATTCTATTTCACTTCCATTCCAATCCGGATCTACTTTAAAATCCAGTTGCAACAATGAGATCCATCACTGATGAACAATTGAAACTTATTGCTTCACACTACTCTCTTTGTGATGTTGATGTAATGCTTCATAGCAAGATGCTTAAATGGTATTAGTGTCAGTGTTGCCACTTCTGATGTTTTAACATCAGATCTGATGTTTTCGGAGAAATTTCCGATGTCTGATGTTTTGGCGACAAATCTGATGTTGACTGGGTTGTTGTATATGTTTTCCACATTTCCTCTCTTTTGAGGATGAAAATAAGTTAGATTCATGATTTTTAAGTTTCTTTCATCAATTTTCCACCCTAATGTGTATTTGGTTATCGTTCGAAACTGAAGAAGTGTTGAGTTGAGAATACATATACATTACGCATGACCGACTTCTCCATTTAATGTTAATACTTTGCCCTGTTTCAAAGGTTCGTCGCGCTACTTTAACACGTTCAGCAGCGTAGCCAGCCCGAAATTTTGGGAAGAGTCAAATACTTTGAGATTAAGCGAGCAACACAGAGTGAAATCGGGCCGGACTTTTCGGGTCAAGCCGGGTTCGGGCTTAAGTTTGTCAAAATGTGTCGGGCCGATTTCGGGCCTGCATACAAAACTTTTTTATAGTATTCAGATGATTTTTTCTTTCGTGACGTAGATTTTTGTGCTCACCACAGTGACTTCTGTGACTCACAGTGTGAGTGAAGTGATTGTGATGTTTCTTCAGCTAATCCTATTTGCAAACACAGCTGCGTTCTTTTGTTCTCCGCTCGGATTAGTCTCACACTCTTTTTGAGAAGGTGACCGCGGAGAGAAAATTAGCACGCAATGGCGTTGCTTCGAAAAGATCAATCACTTCGCGATTCTTGGCTTCTTTATGAAACGATGGCCTACAAATAGGCTATAGCGCTATCCTAGGGATGGTTTTGTATGGCTCTCGCACCATCGTGGATAGTTTCGTGATAGTTTCGTGATAGTTTCTTTTTTTATTGAGAAATATTACATTCCGTGATATTATCGTGGACTAACAAGCTAAGTTTGTGCTTGTTTAAGCCAATGTTTTGGTCAAGGTGGTTGCAATTTTGTGTGTGATAAAACCGTGTACCTGCAGCTATATCAGTACACTCCATTTTTTTATACCCCGCAGTTGCGCATACCTTGACTCACTTGGTAAATTTGACTTTCGAGCCTAAATCGGGCTTCAAAAATCAATGTCCGGCTCGGGCCGGAGTTGGGCTTGTGATTTCGGGCTCGGGCCGGGTTTCAAAATGAGGCCGGTTTACAACTCTGCCAGCAACCATATTTGGTTTGGGACACTGCCTCTCGAAGCACAAGTAAACAACATCTACTAGAAATTTGGTGGAGCCATGACCTCTTTGGCCCCTTGGCTACGCCTATGTTAAATTTATTAGTAAATGTATTTTTTTGCAACAAAATAATGGCTGACACAGTCGGTAGTTCATACAGCATTGCATAGAATATAGGCTAATGCAGAAGCTATAGCATAATTTAAAGAAAATTTCTACACAAGTAATGAATATTTAGTGGTTCCTTTGTCACAAAGAATTGGTGAAATACGATGAGGTCATCTAGTCTACTAACCCTGCAATACAACTTTCAGTACTATCATAAGTAGTCACTAAAAAGAAAAGACGAGGTGGTAAAAAACAATGACACATGATATTTACAGATGAGTAGCCTAGATGTCTATGTACACATAGTTTTCATGATGAGAAGAAGAATTTAGCTTATATGAAACTGCAATGTGAAAATCTGATGTTATCTGATATTGAAAAGGGCAACAATCTGATGTTGACAAGACTGACCCCAATGGCAACACTAGTCAGTGCCAAAAGTGTGTTTAACTTAGCAAGATACTTTTGGCTACCGGGTTTAAGTGAAATTCGTGGCAGTTAGGAATTTTAGAGAAGGTGTTTAAGTTTAGTTGTATTTCGTGCACAGATTTGCTATTTTAAGCATTGAAATTACTGATTTAAAACAACTTATTACAATGATGCTTTCAACCCCCAAACGTGGTTGCGTCAATCACCCTGACAACTTTTGTTATGTCTGCGGCGAGTATACTCCTCTTGCTCACCGTGTAAAGCTGAACAGCAGAAAAAGATATGCATAAAACCACTATTTTGCATGCCAAATAGGAGACCAGGATAAAAAATGGACCCCACACATTTGCTGCAACCGTTGCAGAACAAGTCTTCTGTTTTAGCTGGATGGTAAACGGAAGCAAATGCCTTTTGTTGTTCCCATGGTGTGGCGTGAGCAGAGCGATCACGTTACTGACTGCTACTTCTGCATGACAAACATCAGAAGATTTTCTCGAATAATTAAGTTCAAAATTTCCTACCCCGTGTGCAAGTAAGCCATTAAACCAATTCCCCACGACCCAGATCTGCCTGTACCTCAGCCTCCAAGTGAAAAGGAAGATACCTTGGCTGTTGATGAACGTGCGAGTACCGGCACTGAAAGTGAGGAGGTTCTTATTGAATCAGACCCCTCCTTTCAGCATGAGTCTGCGCCACTACTCATCAATCAGCAACGCCTGAATGACCTGGTGCGTGATCTGTATCTATCCAAAGAGAAAGCAGAAGTTTTGGGGTCCAGGATCCATCAGTGGAAACTACTGGAACCAGGAACAACCATTTCGTCCTTTCGTAGCTGCAATGAAAGGCTTGCTCGTTATTATGCAAGTGCAGAAAATATATGCTATTGCAAAGATATAGATGGGTTGATGACCGAACTGGGGTGTGGACATAATCCTGTTCATTGGAGGTTGTTCAGTGACTCCAGCATAGCCGTGTTGTTGCACAATGGTAATATCAAACTATCAATCCCCGTCGGCTACAGCATCCTCAGAAAAGAAAACTATCATACAATGAAGATACTTCTCGATCTCTTGAAATATTCCAAGTATAACTGGAAAATTTGTAAAGATCTGGAAGTTGTTTCTCTCTTCCTCGGGCTGCAGTTAGGGTAAACAAAGCATATGTGCTTTTTATGTCTATGGAACAGTCGGCAAGACAGCAGTCACTATGCCGCAAAAGTATGGCCTCCTCGGCAAAGCACCCAAATCGGAAGACATACGGTAGTTCAACACCAGCTTTTGGTTAGCTCTGCAAATGTCTTTTTATCGCCTCTTCATATCAAGTTTGGTTTAATGAAAAATTTTGTAAAAGCGATTGACCGGGATGGCGATGGCTTCCAATTTCTCAAAGATTTCTTTCGAGCTGATAAAAGTGATGCAAACTTGAAAGCTGGAGTTTTTGTGGATCCTGAAATTAGGAAACTGATGCTAAATCAGGAGTTTGATTCGCGACTTAATCCGTTAGAACTGGCTGCTTGGAATGCTTTGAAATCAGTCGTTGCTAACTTCTTGGGAAGTCACCGTCATGATCAAGATGGTGATATTGTTGATCGCATGCTGAAAGCATATGAGCAATTAGGAGTTCGTATGGCTTTAAAAATGCACTTTCCGCATTCCCACTTGGATTTCTTTCCCCGTAATCTTGGCGAAGTAAGTGATGAACAAGGAGAGAGATTCCACCAAGGTATATCCGTCATTAGAAGGGCGGTACCAGGGTCGTTTCGATACCAATATGATGGGAGATTCCTGCTGGTACCTACAACGTGACAGCAAGGCCTCGTCATATAAAAGAAAAGCCAAATGCATTAAATATTTCTAAAGCCGTTTCTCACGACATATTGCGAAATAAAATGCATTTGTTGTCTGTTGCAGTCGTCCGTTTAGTGCGAAATGGTAGATCGTGACTATGTGCGCTGTATAGAATCAGAGAAAATTGGGACATGTGGTTATCTCAAAACCGTGATGTGATAGAAGAAAACTAATATCCCTTTAACGACCGCGCGAACCAATAAATTGGCTCGAGGTTGTTTGGTTATAACTCGCCAGCCGCTATAGGTAGAGAGGTGTTCAAACCCTCTACGGATTCAGCAAGTCTAGTAGTTCCGAGTCAAAAAAAAAAAATTTCAGTTTTGGGTGTGGGGTTCTCTTGGGGGGC